>Ga0153950_1001451_pt1 | contig 10514 bp, 12 predicted proteins | sample TSNJ034MetaG_FD_104737 | JGI IMG/M metagenome (GOLD analysis project Ga0153950, IMG submission 104737) | Attine ant fungus gardens microbial communities from New Jersey, USA - TSNJ034 MetaG | ecosystem: Host-associated > Fungi > Mycelium > Unclassified | place: USA: New Jersey, Wharton State... | reverse complement strand
TTTGTCGCACAGAATAAAGCAAGAAGACTATCTGTTTATAATTTGCGGATAGACTATATTACTTTTATTATGTTTTTCGCATTAAACAATGATTTTGAGAAAGTAATTATAAATCATCTACATTTGATGCGTATGAGCAATAATTATAATTTTTCTCTTTACTATAATTCATATAGCTTATCTATCAACTCTAACCCACCTGTATTTCACAATTACAGTTTCAGACGTCCCTCCTATGGAGGTAAGAGTTAACGAACCATTGTATACAACTAAATTAAAGTAAACATTCTGTATCCCAGCATCAGAAGGCTGTGTTTGATACCTGCCACCAATTTGTTGAATTGTTCCATTACTTGGTTCAGATGACACCGAGAAAAACTGCCAGTTATTCGCATTTTGTGACGATGACTCTACTGCCAATGTCCAAAGAGCACGATCCCCGTTAAGCCATGGCGTAACCACACCGGCAGTATTTATATTTGATGAAGACTTACCAACAGTAGGAGTTACGACCCTGGCGTCAGAAGCAACTCCAGAATCTATGTTCACTAGGTTGTTTATCCCTAGATAGCTTCGTAACTCAACACCCGGCGGCATGGATACGTTTATGAATGTATTCTGTGACATCATATTGTTACCGCCAACCAGTTCACGTAAAGATCCGCCGATGAAAGTATTGCATCTCCAACCATTTGCCAGCCCAACAGACGGTGATTCGAATGGTCGCCAGTACTGACCATTATAGTTTTGGCATCGGATGTCGACCATGCAGCCAGTAACAGAGTTACCCACAGGGGATCTGGCACCAAATAATCCAGCAGAATGGTCTATATGGTTCCATATTCCTATGAACTGATCCCTTGCCGTAGTTTGATTATTTTTAACAACGCAACCTGAAAGAACTGTAGTATCAGACAGGAGATAAATCCCGTAGTTATTAATTGCGCCATCATCAAATAACAGATTTATACCGTTTACAGCAAGAGCTTGCGTCACTAAATACTCAGATGTACCAGAGTTGTTAGTAGACATAAACTTAACTGAGACATTTCTGAATGTGCTATTTGAAACAACACCACTCTCCACCCCGCAGAAAAAATCAACCTCTGCATAAGAATCAAGGTTTGTATTCCACGTGTGATTATCTGTGTACTTCTGGTTTAAAAACATACCAGTAATTTTGCCAATATCCTGGTTACTTAAAGACGGCATGTACGCCTTTGTATAGTTTCCAGAAATAATTGAACTCCCATATTTTCTGGAGTTAAGCGACATCTCTTGTGATGGATCAAAGCATTGCGTCCTCAATAGTCCGCGCAAATTCGTGCGACCTGTAGCCACAATCGCGTCTGCCATATCCTTTGTAAAGTCAATTCTGTTGTTTTTTATGCTGCTAAAAACACTTTCGTCGCCGTATACATGGTCGTGCGATATGCCTATATTGTAGCATTCACACTTTTCCGTACGAGCATCAACCAATGCAGTAGTACCGTCGTTCATAGGGACGCCACATACATACGGAGTATTCGTCAAGACTGTTACCGCACCAAATCTTGCATACTCAAACTTGAACCAGCACGCCGTAGTTTTTGAGGGATTAAATATCTCATCGCTTGTTGTAGAGTTAAGGACTATCCTGCCACGGCTGGTTTCGTCACCAACTATGCGGATCCCATTATTTAGCATAACACCGCCAGTTGTTTTTACGTCGTAGTCATTGTCCTGATAAACTGTCCACCCATTATCTGCAGCGAGTTGAAGGAAATGTGTTATATCATCACCTACTCTTGCTCCACAATTAGTAATTGACCTTCCTTTTTCTTTATTTTGGCGAACCCATACATATTCTGGTGTCGCTGACTCGAAAATAACCCAATTATCAACATAATAATCGCTAGAATTGCTTGCAACAAACATACCACCACCAACTCCTGGTGAGTCATCATAGAATCCAATGACAGGCTGGTGCTGGGCGTTATATCTTGGTGAGATTGTTTTTAACTCATCAATAGATTTACATGCGCCAATATATGAAAACCCATCAGTTCCAGACAATAATGATTTAAACTGGTCAGGGTCATACTTCAACACATTCGGAAAATAGAACTGCTGCGAACCATACGCATCATAAACAGCCATAGAATGGCCTTGCACAGTTACGAACTTGGCAATCTGTCCGTTATATACAGGATATCCAGCAGCGTTAATGATGATTGGTTGCGAAACAGGAACGTGAGAACCATCTTCGTTCTCTACATAAACCTGAATCTGGTTTTCAGGATTTACAGGGTCAGTGTCAATTTTACCGATATAAATTTTGCCATTGGCTACGGCTTTAAAAGAACGCGCCATAGTGAAGAGTTGCGAAGGCATACTCACAACAACATTGGCTGTAATGTCTGTCATTTAATTTGCTCCAGATACAAGGAATCGCCGCAGCGTAGCTACGGTGAGTATTTGTTTGCTTTTTGCACTACACTTTTTGTGTAGTGCTATCTCTCAAGGCCATAGCCGCAGCATGGCTACGGTGAATTTTGGGCATAAAAAAACCCAGCCGAAGCTGGGTCGTTGCGTTGGTTATTGACCTGCACTTTTCGTGCAGGTAGTTAAAATGGTTGTAAGCCTTTCAGCCCTGCGGCATCCTCCAGACTTTTCTTAACGCTTGCAGTTACGGAATAGCAATCTGCAATTCTTCCGCAAAATCTGGTCGCAACCGGAGAGCCAAGCAATCGCAAAGCGGGTTCCATTTCGTCTCTCCATATTCTGTACATGGCATCAAGATGAATGCACGCCGAGTTCAGGTTATGAACATTCATCCTCCAATCAAAACAACTCATCTCATTATGTTCCGACTTGCCGATGAATTCGCCTTCAAGTGGAATACGAGCTGCAAGTGATAGTGCTTCGGTAAACTGCTCCTCACTGATTTCTTTGTACGAACATCCAAAATGGGATTTCAGTGACGACCACATGGTGATCATCGCCTTCGCCTGTTTTTCTTTTGGCAGAGACTGACCGCGACTCATGACGAGTTGTTTAATGGCTTCCTGCTGTTCAGTGGTGATTTTACCCGGCAACGCCTTTTTAGCTTTGCGTGGGTTAACTACATGGCCTTTAGTCCAGTACTCATAGAGCACATCGTCACACTCTTCCTGATACTGGATTACCTTGTCGCGGATTTCAGGGCGGACTTTGTTAGGACTGATGCTGTTCAACCAAGCTGCCAATTTTCGTAAAGCCATACAAATCATGGCTTGCACCCCACCGGCAGAAGGTATGGTGATTTCCACCATACCCTTCGAGAAGCGTTGAGAAATCTTCTTATGTTGAGATTTCCAGTCTAGCCCCATTCCCTCAACGATAGGTTTCATTGGGGTGTACGGTTCGCCGTTGTGATTGACGACATAAAGCTCTGCGCCGTGGAATGGCACGTTGATAGTAGATACTGCTGTTGCTATACTTTTCATGTCAATATTTCCTAAGACGATTTGTTGATACCGAAGCCCTGACTGTTCCCGCAGTTGGGGCTTCACTGTTTTTGTAAGTCACTGTAGCTATAAAGCCACTGACCACTCATTTTTGATTTGATTGACTCTACTGAGTCACGGCAAGGAATGATTCCGCCTGACATCATTCTGATCTCCGTAAATTCACCACTCCTTATCGATTCAATGCCATCAATGTTAACTAAAGATTTACCTCTACCAAGTGCATTCTCATAGCCAATCTCATCAACCTCAATAAACCTCATACCGTTATCCCCTCTCTCTTCAGGCTGTCCAACACTCGCTTGTAAATCTCAGAGTTAACAGATCGCCCGTTCTCTTCAGCTACCTTGCGCACCAAATCCAATACTTCTTTAGGCCACCGCAAATTGAATTGCGGCATTTTTCTTGCACCTTGCATATTCAACTCCATTTCACTCATTGATAGTACCGTACTACTATTGAAAGCGTACTACTACCGTTCTAGCATGTCAACAAATAAAAGGAGAACGACGTGGCTAGAAATGATCCACAATTCAACGTAAGAATGCCTGATGAGATAAAACAGCAACTTACGCATATTGCTGCAACAAATCGCCGCTCGATAAACGCAGAGATTATTTCAGCTATCGAACTATGGATAAAAATTCATAAAGGGCAGCTAATACCTTCAAGTAGTCGAATCCTGACAAAGTCTGAGCAAGAGGCGTTTGATGTAGCTATTGATGTGTTAAAACGTGTAAGAGATGGAGGATAACCATGGAGCAACAACAAGGGTCGCCATTATCATTGATTATTATGGTGATTTTTTTCGTTTTTATCTTTTTTATACCTGCGTTAAAAATATCCAAAAAGGCCGGTTTTGACTGGAAGATGGCTGTATGTTTAACAATCCCTGGCTTTAACGTGGTGGCGTGGCTCGCGCTTGCGTTCATGGATTGGCCGATTCACAAGTATCTACCAAAAGATGTGAATCGTAAGGATGCAAAATGAATAAAAAACAGCTTATTAAGTCAAAAACGTCAAGCAAGGAAGAGCTAGAGAAAGAGCTAAACTCCCTGAAATATGCTCTGTGTCTGGTTTACTCAAGACTGCCAATGGAAGATAAAAACGCCATTTACAATGAAATGATTAGCAGCCTTGATTTTAACGATAGAGACCTAGCATCCCACCTCAACAGCTTCCGCGTCCCTGAGTAATTCTGTTGCGGATTTGCTTCTTGCGGTGGTTTAAGCTGGAGAGCTTGGCTTCTGCTTCTGATATTTGCGCATCAAGATCTTTAAGCTCAAGATCTGAAAGTCGCTGGTCAAGCAGGGTTTGATTCAACTCAATGTTGTTCAGACGTTCTTCTATGGTCATGATTACTCCTTATAAAAAACCCACCGTCAGGTGGGTTCATAATTAGATTTCTGGTTTTATTCTTCCAAAAACCTTTTCGATTCCTTTTTCGTATTCTTCTCTTGTCTCGCTCATCGCTGCGACACCAAGAAGCTTACCGATATGCTGACGCAAAGCCTTGACACCAATTTCAGAAAGGAACAGGTGCAACTTATCAGATTGTTTTCCGTTCTCGTCTCGGCTGGCTCGAATCTGTTCAAGGATTTTACCTTTACTCTTTGCTAGCGGAGTGTATATCTGCATGTTGGTTAGTTGCCCAAAACGAATTGGACGTCCTTTTTCTGGCCTGTTCAGGCCGTATAGTCGATACCACTCCTCATATAGCTCATCTGGAAATTCTTTTTCATACTGCCTCGCCTCTTCACGAACAAAGGCCTTGAAGGAATCAATAACCTCCTGTACTTCAGGTCGATATCCTGCAATAGCATAACCAAGTCCTTTAAGCCCTGCTTTCATTGATGCGGTAACAAGTCTTTGGGCAAGGCTGGCAGATTTTGATCTTGAAGGCGGTAGTGCGCCAGCTCGATCGGCATTAATCATTGCTGTGGCTATATCACCAATAAGGGCAATATCGTAACCGTGAGCCTCATCAGCGAGTGGATTTGGGGCTGAGTTTGGGACCGGACTTCTCCATTGAAAAATAAGAGGTTTTTTGAATTTTTCTAGCAGAAATGGATCAACAAAATCAGCCATATAATTCGTATTTAGAAAACGGTCTACATCCCTACCATGCTCACCGATTCCTAGTAATTTAGCCAGACCAGTTTTACTAACTACAACCGTTTTATCATTATCATCAAGTACGTAACATTCTGCATCAATGCCGAAATCATCAATGAAGTTACCCTTTCTGATCGCTCTTAGTGGCTTACCTTCCCATCGTTTTGCCGCTGCTTTCTTTGCTATTTCAGAACGCTGCTCTTTAGTCAGCGACTTTGCGCGAGCGATCCCGCCCTTAGCTTTCCCTTCGCCACTTTTCTTTTCAGTCATAATGCAAGCACCTTTGTTGTGATGTATGCTTGCATTATATGCACTGTACACACATACAAGCAAGCATAAAACCAAAACAAAATGCTTGCATTACAACCGCGCTACTCCAACTACACATTATCATCTGGTATCCTGCGCAAAACTAAGGAGGTTGGTGTGAATGCTCAGGCTGTCATCATGGTTTTTCTTGGGCTGATTGTCGCAAAACTATATCCAGACTGGTGGAAAGGGGCATTAGCTACTGTCGCCATCTATTTGCTTTTATCTATCGTTAAGCGATCGCTCGCTGAGACCGTAAATCAAGCAAAACATTTCTCATTTAAGAGTTTAATAAACTATATTACTGGGCTTATTTTTTGCCTTTCAATTCTGATCGCTTCGGCTTTTTTGCCCGTATCAATAGCTAATTTTTTGGGCGCACCATATGAGGTAGGTTATCTATTCTCTGTTTCCTGTCTTGCCATTGTTCTTCTTTCCCTGTGGGCGAGAGCAAAGAATAAAAATTAGCCATCCGTGGCTGCCAGTTATTGAGCTTCTTTTTGTGATGCTTGTGCAGCTCTGGTGAGCGATTGTGTGACCGTGTGGATCGCCCTGTCATATGCTGTGCTGCCTTTTGGCGTATTTGCCAGACGTAACAAGGCATTTCGTATAACAGGGCTTTCGTATGCCTTCGCGGCTCCGCCTACGGCACCAGCAGCAGGAACAACAAACGCAGCCGTTTTTAGCATCCCCGCCAAAACTGCTGCGTTTATGATGCCACCACCCACTAACAATCCATAAAGCTGCTGACCATTTAAATTTTGAACGTTCGCTTTTGCCGCGTGTCTTGTATCGTTGAGGTATTTAATAACTCCGTCCAGTTCCTTTCCATGTACTCCTTTAAAAAACGTTGCTGATTGCTTCCTGTTCCGGTGTAACGCATTAATAAACTTCTCAACACTGATATTTCCAGACGGATCAGTCGCCTTATCTACAGCATTCTGAACTATGGCTGCTCGTGCGTTTTGCCTACCATTGTCATCCAGAAGCCTGTAAAGCTGAGAACGTTCTGATGGGTTTTGGCTAAAAACGAGTTTTGTTACATCCTCAGGTGTAGCCTTGCCGCTGGCTATTGCCTTTTGAACGCGCGTTCTTCCCATCATGTCATTGAATCTAGCCCATGAGCGATCAACCCTAGACATATTGGCAGCTTCTTCTGAGCCTAGTTTTTGGGATACTGCTTTTTTCATATCCGCTGTATATGCCTTGTAGACAATATCGCTGGCTTTCTGGAGCGTATCTTTATCAACAGTGTCAGATGACGCCATAAATCTCTTTCGAAGATCGGTTCTGTTTTCCCTCGCCAGGCGCAGGTCATTTGGTCCGCTGGTGATATCGTCTTTAAATTGCTGCAAGACTTTTACCGCGGCTCTATCCTGAGATTTGCCCGGGCGGCTTAACACGGCAATCTGATTGTCGATAGCTTTTACCGTGTTTGAGAGATCGACAGGGGTATCCCCCATAGCGTCAATTATGCGGTTATATCGCTTTCCTGCTGCCTCAATGAATTTTTGCTGCCCTTTAGTCGCAGACTCATAAAGCTGTTTATCTGAAATTCCCCCCAGACCATCGCTAAATGTTCTGACTAAATTTTCTCGTGCTTGTTGTTGATTCAGTCGGTTCTTACCGGTTCCAAAAAAAGGAACTCTTTCGCCTAATGTTTGGGCCTGACCCTGCATAAAGGTTTTATCTTTCAGCGTGTCACTGGTCATTAACGGCAGGTTTCTTTCCGACGCAAAATCGACAGCAGCCTTTGCTTCCGGTGACATCTCACCGCGAACAGCCCTAGAAACCGCACTAACTGTATTTTCCAGCCCCTTGCCAACACCACCAATGCCAGCAGAAATTACCGTTTGTGCAGGATCAATATCTTCTCCGCCAGCAAGGCTGGTGCCACCCTGTAGTGCTAAATCTGTAGCTGCTGATTTCCCTATGGCACCAAGCACAGTTCCAGCCCTGCCCGCTGGTGTGAACGCTAACGCATTAGCAAGAAACGAAGTCAGGTCTTGCGGTGATAAACCTGGCTTGTTCAGTGCATAATCACCGGATGGCAGAGAAACGATAGTGTTCCCCTTCTCATCCTGCCTTAATTTCGCCCCCATACTCTGAAGAATCTTTTCCTGAGACGCGTCAGAGCCGAAAAGTTGAGACCATCCAGCCTTCAGGGCATCCATGCTTAGTGAGTTCAACTCAGGGGCAGTCCCAACATTTTGCAGTCTCTCCATTTCTGGTGTCATCCGGCTTTCTCCTGTTATCGCATCGCGAATTGCAGCGCCTAAACCAGCCCCTTGCTCAGCAGAGCGATATAGCCCTTCCTTCTGCTGAGTGGCAAGCTGTGCATATCCTGACGCAAGTGAGTTGCCTGCTGGCGCTGACTGACCAGCAAAATACTCATCAATGGCGGTGCCAATATCTTCCGTGCTCGTACCATCAGGGAAGGTAAATGTCTTACCGTTTGCAGTTACTTTCATCATTCCACCGTAAATTGAATGCCTGATTTTGACGTGTAGCTACCTCCTGCTGATTGCTGAGTAGCTGGCTGTTGCCTTGATGATTTCTTCCCGCTATTACCAACATTAACGTTATATTGCTGGTTGTAATTGTCGGTATATTGCTGAATGTCGCGCATTGATTGTTGCAGCGCTTCAGGACTTGAGAAATCAGGCTTTGGCATACCCTGAAAATACCTATTGGCCTCTGCTTCGGTGTTGATGCCAGATGCCCCCATATCTCGGGCTGCTGCAATCCCCTGATTTTGCATTTTGCCCATGATTCGCTGTGCAGCGTTGTATAGCCTCCTCTCCTCAACACCAGATGCCCGGCTACGAATATCTGCACCAAGAGCAAAAGAACCTGAAGAACCTGTAATACCTGTCATGAAGCCAATATCGTCAATTGATGCGCCAGAAATTGCATCAAGATCTTTCTTCATTTCGTAATTCTGTGCATTAGCTGCCGATGTAGCCGGAGCAGCAATAGAACTGGCGGGGACGCGAATCATATTGCCCTCGTTGTCGATGCCTTCGTAGAACGCATTAGCACCAGCGCCGTGAAGCTTCCTACCAACCGTTACCGTTCTGCCATCTGCCAGTTGCACAACATTCTCCCCGCCAGCATCAGGACGGCCTCGAACACGAAGATATGTCTTTTGTTGCTCTGGAGACAGGCTGTTGAAATATTGATATTCTTTAACAGATGCAGGAACAGCACCTCCAGCAGTGCGCAGGGAGTTTTCACGGCTAACAGCAATGCTTTGCGCCTGTAAACCTTCCCCAGCTTTATTGCTGCGAATCGTCTCTGCCAACTTGTCACGCTCAATATCCCGACCTTCCATTCGATCTTTGATATCGAAGTACTTCTCATGACCGAGAGAAAATAGTGCCAGATTACCTGCGAAATGCTGGAAGCCCTGCGGGTCATTAACCTGCATTTCAGCAATAGTTTCTGGAGGGATACCTAAACGACGCATCTCCTTTTCATTATCCATCATGAACCTGCCAAATGCGCCCGGCCCAAGCGATGAGGCTACCTGTGCTTTAAGCGCCAGATTGCCATAATCATCCCGCTGGGCATCATCGACATACCCCATGCCTTTACGGACTTCCTCAAACTCTTCGGGGAATGCTGTAATAAGATTACGCATCTGCTCCCTGTCGCCGGACGCATAAGCATCTGCATAACCTTTCTGAAATGCCTTCTTACGTTCCTGCTGTTGCTGCTGCTTATAAATATCAGCAACTCCAGCCAGACCACGTAACGCGGTCAGACCAACGTTATTTGCACCTGAGCGAGCCAGTTCATTGTTTTCGCGGATCAGACCAAGCGTTGCGTTAATGTCGCTTGCCTTTGGCGCATTCTCATTTTGCGTACCGATGCCAGCCAGAAAACCACCAGAATTAATACCCTGTTGCCACGTAGCCATGATTACCCCTTAAAACAACGAGCCAAGCAGACCAAGACCGCCGCCGATCGCAGCCCCCCACGGAGTTGATGAACCAATTAATTTCGCAAGTCCAGCCCCAGCAATAGCACCAGACGCACCTCCGCCAATAGCAGATTGCATTGCTGATGGTCTGTTGGCGTTTGCCGCTGCAAGAGCCGCACTTTGCTGCGAAATCTGACTCATGTTGTTGGCATATGTCTGCCCGGCGTTTGCCTGACCTTGCAGTGCGCCAAGACCAATATTTGCCAGATTCTGGTAGTTGTTCATCTGACCAGATAGCCATTGCTGACCAAGCGTTGGTGCGATTGTTGCTAACTGATTACCGGTTGCAGTGGAACCCAATCCACCTGTTGCTTCCGCTGCCGCCAGACTCTGATAGCGAGCCTGACCAGCAAGATCTTTGTACTGCTGAGAGTTGTAATACTGGTTAAGTGCCTGACCTTGCCCTTCCAGAGACGATAAGTTCTCGAGGCTGCCGACATACTTATCAGCCAGAGGAGTAAACGGCTTCAGGTTGTTCATGATGGTGTTGAACTGCTGATTTTGCAGGTCTGCGGCATACTTCTGAGCTTCTGCTGCATACTTTGCGCTTTTATCAGAGCTGCCACCTTTCCCGCCTTTTTCAGGGCACCAAGGTTCCTCGCCGCGCAGTTTTCTGC
>Ga0153950_1001449_pt1 | contig 10518 bp, 9 predicted proteins | sample TSNJ034MetaG_FD_104737 | JGI IMG/M metagenome (GOLD analysis project Ga0153950, IMG submission 104737) | Attine ant fungus gardens microbial communities from New Jersey, USA - TSNJ034 MetaG | ecosystem: Host-associated > Fungi > Mycelium > Unclassified | place: USA: New Jersey, Wharton State... | reverse complement strand
GGTCGCAGAATATATAAGGCTACAAGATATAGAGGAGCACAAAAAGAGCGACAATTTTGAGATTAGCGAACTTTAGGCGGCTTTAGCCGCGAGACCGAATCCACCGGCTTCCAGCCGGTGGTGTGGTTCAATTGTGCTATACTTGGGTACAACAAATACGAAAGGGTCACACCGATGGAGGAAATCGCCGCCAAAACCCTTGTCACGCGCAACAAGAGCACCGCCTGGTTCGGGGCGGAGTACAATATGAACATCTACCGGGGCTGCAACCACGGTTGCGTTTACTGCGACAGCCGCAGCGACTGCTACGGCACCCGGGACTTCGAGCGGGTACGGGTGAAAAAGGACGCGCTGCGCATCATCCGGGACGATCTGCGCCGCAAGGTGAAGCCCGGCGTGGTGGCCACCGGCTCCATGAGCGACCCCTACAACTCTTTCGAGGCGGAAAAGCAGCTGACCCGCCACGCCCTGGAGCTGCTGGGCGCCTACGGCTTCGGCGTGGCCATCGCCACCAAGAGTACGCTGGTCACGCGGGATACGGATGTGCTGCTGGAGATTAAGCAGCACTCCCCCGTGCTGGTGAAGATGACCGTAACCACCACCGACGACGAGCTGAGCGGCAAGGTGGAACCGGGCGCGCCGGTTTCCTCCCGGCGGCTGGCCGCCCTGGAGGAGCTGGCAAAGCGGGGCATTTACACCGGGGTGCTGCTGATGCCGCTGCTGCCCTTTGTGCAGGACACGCCGGAAAACGTGCGCGGCGTGCTGCGGGCCGCCTCAAACGCGGGCGCCTGCTTCGTGTACGCCTCGCTGGGTGTGACGATGCGGGACAGCCAGCGGGACCACCTTCTCGCTGAGCTGGACAGGCTGTTCCCGGGCATGGCCAAGCGCTACCGCAGTCAGTACGGCGACTGGTACCGCTGCGGCAGCCCCCGCGCCAAGGAGCTCTGGGCCATCCTGCAGGAGGAGTGCCGCTCTTTGGGTCTGCTGTACAGGATGCCGGACATCATCAGCGGCTACCGCATGGGCTACGGCAGCAGCCAGCTTTCGTGGTTCTAGAGTGTGTTGACAAAGCCGGGATTATCTGTTATATTTTTTAGTATCACTTCACCACGTTAACACGCACATGGTTTAAACCACTAAATCGAAGAAGAAACGGGGAATTCCAATGGTATCCAAAGTTATTCTGCTGGTGCTGTTTTTCGCTGTAACAATCGGCGTGGGGCTGTACTTCCGCAGGCATGCCACCGACGTGAACGGGTTTGTGCTGGGCGGGCGCTCGGTGGGGCCCTGGCTTTCCGCTTTCGCCTATGGGACCTCGTATTTTTCCGCCGTGATCTTTGTGGGCTACGCCGGCCAATTCGGCTGGAAGTATGGCCTTTCCTCCACTTGGATCGGTATTGGCAACGCGCTGCTGGGCAGCCTGCTGGCCTGGGTGGTGCTGGGGCGCCGCACCAGGGTGATGACCCAACACCTGGGCAGCTCCACCATGCCCGAGTTCTTCAGCCGCCGGTTTGGCGGACGTGCGCTGCGCATCGTGTCGTCCGCGATCATCTTCGTGTTTCTGATTCCCTACACCGCATCGCTCTACAACGGGCTTTCGCGCCTGTTCGGCATGGCGTTCAAAATCGACTACACCGTTTGCGTGGTCGCCATGGCCATGCTCACCGGCATCTATGTGATCGCCGGCGGCTATGTGGCCACCGCCGTCAACGACTTTATCCAGGGTATCATTATGCTGGCAGGCATCGTGGTGATAATCGCCGCGGTGCTGCAGTCCAAGGGCGGATTCCTGGCTGCCGTGGAAAGGCTTGCGCAGGTGCAGGACCCGGCTGTTTCCACCCAGCCGGGGGTGTTTGCCTCCTTTTTCGGGCCCGACCCGCTGAACCTGCTGGGCGTGGTGATCCTGACCTCCCTGGGTACCTGGGGGCTGCCTCAGATGGTGCAGAAGTTTTATGCCATCAAAAGCGAGAAATCCATCAGCAAGGGCACCATCATCTCCACCTTTTTCGCGCTGGTGGTAGCGGGGGGCTGCTACTACATGGGCGGCTTCGGCCGGCTGTTTTCGGATAGGATCGACATTGCCGCGGGCGGCTTTGACTCCATCGTGCCCACCATGCTGGAAAACCTGCCCGATATCCTGATCGGCGTGGTGGTGATCCTCGTGCTCTCGGCCTCCATGTCCACCCTGTCCTCGCTGGTGCTGACCTCCAGCTCCACCTTGACGCTGGACTTTATCCGGGAGCTGCGGGGCCAGAAGATCAGCGAAAAAAACAAGCTGATCTCCATGCGCCTGCTGATCGTGGTGTTCATCGCCATCTCGGTGGTAATCGCCGTGGTGCAGTACAAATCCTCGGTCACCTTTATCGCCCAGCTCATGGGCATCTCCTGGGGGGCTCTGGCCGGCGCGTTCCTGGCCCCGTTCCTGTACGGCTTGTACTGGAAGCGCGCCACAAGGCCCGCCATCTGGGCCAGCATGCTGTTCGGCCCGCTGCTGATGACCGCCAACCTGTTCTTTCGGGAGGCTTTCCCGCCCTTGCTTCAGTCCCCCATCAACGCGGGGGCCGTGGCTATCGTGTCGGGGCTGGTCATCGTGCCGGTGGTAAGCCTGTTCACAAAGCCGCCCAAGGCCGAGATGGTGGACCACGCTTTCTCCTGCTACGAGGAGACGGTGACTGTGTCCACCAAAAAGTCGCTGGCGGAATAGGGGTTTCGTCGCAGCTGTATAACAAATCATGAAAAGGGGAATTATATGCGAGTAGTGGAATCACAGGTTGGAGATATCCGCAAAAAGGTGTTCGCGGAGGTGGCGCGCATGGCTTTTGAGGGTGGGGATTACGCGCGCATTGAGGAGCTTCCCTACCGCATCATCCCCGGAGAGGTGGCCAGATACCGGGAATCCATCTTTCTGGAGCGGGCCATTGTGGGCGAGCGGCTGCGGCTTGCCATCGGGCTGCCTCTGCGCCCCATAGACGAACACGCGCCCCTTTCCATGGATATCGACGCCAGCGCCATCGCGGAGAAGTACTACGATCCGCCGCTGGTCAACATCATCAAATTCGCCTGCAACGCCTGCCCCGACAAATTCTTTGTGTCCAACGGCTGCCAGGGCTGTTTGGCCCACCCCTGCGTGGAGGTCTGCCCCACGGGCGCTGTGTCGATCAATGTAAACCGCCGGTCGGTCATCGACCAGGAAAAGTGCATTCACTGCGGCAAGTGCCGGGCGGTGTGCCCCTACAGCGCCATCCTCAAGCTGGAGCGCCCCTGCGCCCAGGCCTGCGGCGTGGACGCCATAGTCAGCGACGACGAGAGCGGCCGCGCTGTCATTGATTACGACAAGTGCGTTTCCTGCGGCATGTGCATCGTCAACTGCCCCTTTGGGGCCATCTCGGACAAAGGGCAGATATTCCAGCTCATTCACGCCTTGAAGAGCGGCCAGTGCGTGGTCGCCATTGTGGCGCCCTCCTATGTGGGGCAGTTCGGGCCCAAGGTGACCTACGGCAAGCTGGTGGCCGCCCTGAAGCGGCTTGGCTTTGGCGATGTGGCCGAGGTGGCTGTGGGGGCCGATCTCTGCGCCATTGAGGAGGCAAAGGACTTCCTGCGGGAGGTGCCGGCGCAGCAGCCCTTTATGGCCACATCCTGCTGCCCCTCCTGGTCGGTCATGGCAAAGCAGCAGCATCCGGAGCTGGCCCATTGCATCAGCATGGCGCTGACCCCCATGGCGCTGACCGCGCGGCTGCAAAAGCAGAAGACCCCGGGCTGCAAAATCGTGTTTATCGGCCCCTGCGCCGCCAAAAAGCTGGAGGCCAGCCGCCGCAGCGTGCGCAGCAACGTGGACTTCGTGTTGACCTTCGAAGAGCTTATGGGGGTGTTCGAGGCAAAGGGAATCGATCCGGCCACGGTGGAGGAAGCGCCCGTGCCGGACGAGGCCACCGCCGCGGGCAAGGGCTTTGCGGTCAGCGGCGGCGTGGCCGAGGCTGTGGCCGAGGCCATCCGGCGGCTGGACCCGGACCGCGAGGTGAAAGTCACCTCCGCCGAGGGGCTGCGCGGCTGCAAAAAGATGCTGGACCTGGCCAAGGCCGGCAAATACGACGGCTACCTGCTGGAGGGCATGGCCTGCCCCGGAGGCTGCGCCGCCGGAACAGGGACGATCCAGCCCCCGCGGAAGACAGCGCCACTCATCGCCCGTGCCCAGAGCCAGACCCGGAACAAGAATGCGCTGGATTCCAAGTATGAGATCACGCTGAGCATATTGAACGAGTAGCACGCAGCCCAATTGCCAAATTTTATTTCAGAACAATTGTTTACATTTTGTTCGCTCCGTGGTATACTATACTCATAAAGAAGAACAGATATTTGGAGTGTTCACTGTGGAGCAAACAATTCAAGACAAGCTGCAAATCCTTACGGACAGCGCGAAATACGATGTCGCCTGCACCTCCAGCGGCGTGGACCGGGCCGGTGTCAAGGGCAAGCTGGGCAATGCGCTGGCGGCCGGCATCTGCCACAGCTTCTCGGCAGACGGCCGCTGCATCTCGCTGCTGAAGGTGCTGATGACCAACAGCTGCGTGTTCGACTGCCACTACTGCCTGAACCGCCGGTCCAACGACCACCCCCGCGCCACGTTTGCCCCCAAGGAGCTGGCGGAGCTGACCATCGCCTTTTACCGCCGCAATTACATCGAGGGACTGTTTCTGAGCAGCGGCGTGCTGAAAAGCCCCGATTACACCATGGAGCAGATGTGCGAAACGCTGCGCCTTTTGCGGGACAATTTTGGCTTTCGCGGCTATATACACGCCAAGACCATCCCGGGGGCGACCCCCGAGCTGGTGGCCCGCATGGGCGCTCTGGCCGACCGCGTCAGCGTAAACCTGGAGCTGCCCTCCGAGGGCAGCCTGCGCCTGCTGGCCCCCGACAAGCCGAAGCGGAACATCCTGCGGCCCATGGGGCAGATCCGGGACCGCATCACCGGCAACCGGGAGGAGCTGGCTTTATACCGCCACGCCCCCAGCTTTGCGCCGGCAGGCCAGAGCACCCAAATGATCATAGGTGCCACGCCGGACACCGACTACCAGATCGTGCGGCTGGCCGAGAGCCTTTACCGGAAATACGAGCTCAAGCGGGTGTTTTACTCCGCCTTTATTCCGGTGGCGGGCAGCACGCTGCTGCCCGCGGACCAGCCGGTGCCGCTGCTGCGGGAGCACCGGCTGTACCAGGCGGATTTTCTGCTGCGCTTCTACGGCTTTACGGCGGAGGAGATCCTCAGCGAGCAGGTGCCCAGTCTGGACCCGATGCTGGATCCCAAGTGCCTTTGGGCGCTGCGGCACCTGGACCTCTTCCCGGTGGAGGTGAACCGGGCCGACCTGGAAACGCTGCTGCGGGTACCCGGCATAGGTCCCACAGGGGCGCGCAGGATCGTCACGGCGCGGGGGGCGGGCGCACTGCGCTTTGAGGACCTGAAAAAGCTGCGCATCGTGCTGCGCCGGGCGGCCTACTTCATCACCTGCTCGGGGCGCTACCACAAGGGCGTGAGGTTCGACTACGACTTCATATACCGAAACCTGGCGGCCGACACCCGCCGCCAGCCGGCCGGGCTGCCCTTTGCGCCGGTGCCCGAGCAGCTCACGCTGTTTGCCCCGGCGGCGGTGCCCGCCGCGCTGCCCGCCTTTGGACAGGGGGACATGTGATGGACTGGGCGTATTTGTACGACGGAAGCTGGGAGGGCTTGCTCTGCGCCGTGTTTGAAGCCTTTGCGAGTAAGCGCTGGCCCAGGGTGGTGCTGCCCGGGGATAACGCCCAGCTGGCTTTCTCCGACCAGCCGGTGCACATCGTCACCGACCCGGTCAAGGCAGAGCGGGTGGAGCGGGGCATTGTGCGCCGCATGGGCAGCCCGGCCCACAACACGCTGTGGACTGTGTTCCTGTCAGGGGACCCGGACAAGTCCACGCTGATCTACCGCTACATCCGCACCGGTATGAACAAGGGTAGGGGGGTATACCAAGCGCTGGCCCACGACGACATCAACGCTGTGGACCGCATCTGCTATCACGTGAGCCACGAGGCCCACCTGCTGCACGGCTTCACCCGGTTTTCGCTGATGGAAAACGGTGTGTATTACGCCCGAATTACGCCAAAAAACAGCGTGCTGCCGCTGCTGATGCCTTTTTTCGCGGACCGCTACACCGACCAGCCCCTGCTGGTGTACGACGCGTCCCACGATCTGGCCGGCGTGTACGACCTGCACGAGTGGTACCTGGTGGAAACTCACGGGCTGCGGCTGCCGGGGCTGGCGGAGGAGGAAACCGCCTGCCGCAGGCTCTGGAAACTGTTTTACAACACCATCGCCATCGCCCAGCGCGAAAACCCCAAATGCCGCCGCACCAACATGTCCAAGCGTTACTGGGGCAATATGACCGAGTTGAACAGCCTGTAAGCAATAGACCTGTTCTGAAACCCCTGCGCCGCGTCATGTATATCTTGCAGCAAGTGAGGAAATCACCGGAAAGGTCATCTCATTAGCGATTTATTTTATCTTTTGACGATCAAGTTCATCCGCGGTTCATGTTTTCGTTGTATAATATCTTCAATAATAATCCCAGCCGCCGTGACAATGGCGGCCGACAGTGCTGAAAATAAATATGAGAACAAGTTCTTAACGTCATGGATGTAAATGAGGAGCTGTGGACCATGAGTGATAAAATTATTGTTGATAGCTGCTGTGATATGACTCAGCAGCTCCAGGAGCAGCTGAACGCAACGCCCATTCCACTGACCATGCGGTTGGGGCAGGTGGAATACACAGACGACGCCAGCCTTGATTTGCCCGGCTTTATGTCCGCGATGAAAGCGTGCCGCGATGCGGTGCGCTCGGCGTCGCCAGCGCCCTTTGCTTATCAGAAAGCTTTTGAGCATCCCTTTTCCTCTTTCGCGGTCACCCTTTCCAGCAAGTTGTCCGGATCCTATGCGAGCGCGCTTCTGGGGAAAAGGATGGCGGAAGAAAACGGGTACCGCAATATCCATGTGTTCGATTCAAAAAGCGCTTCCGCCGGGGAGGTTCTGGTGGCGGTAAAGATCAAAGAGCTGATCGAAACCGGCATCGACCGCAAGACCATCATCCAACGCATCGAATCGTTTATCGACAATATGAAAACCTATTTTGTTCTGGAGCGCTACGAAAACCTGCAAAAGAACGGACGCCTTAACAAAATCACCGGCAAAATCATCAGTGTCATGAATATCAAGCTGGTGATGGGCGCGGACGGAAATGGAAACATCGCGCTTTTCTCCAAGCCGCGTGGGATCCCGCGCATGCTGGAAAATCTTGTTGAGCTGATCGAAAGCAGCGGCAAGACCACAGAGGGCGAGCTCCTGGTCATTTCGCATTGCAACAACGAAAGCCTGGCGCACCAGCTTTCACAGCGGATACTGGACAAATTCCGCTTTAAGGAAATACTCGTTGTCCCAACCGGCGGGTTGAGCTCCATGTATGCCGATGACAAAGGGCTTATCATGGCATTTTAGAGCGCAGGATGGTTCCTCCCCAGCAAGGGATACCATGACGCCTGCCTTTGTAAGCCCCCACCAGCAGAGGCCCGGGGCCAATGGGAATCTTCTTTGCGTCTGTTTCGTTGTATTCCAGAGCCTCGCGCTCTTCAAAAGTAATGGCCCCCCACCTGTATATCTCCCGGCAAGGGACCGAATTCAGGCGCTTTTTCCAATTGCCAGAATGATTTATGTTTCATTTCCATTTTCTCATACCTCATATTTTGATATCATTACCCTTTGTATTGTTCGCCGGAGTATCTGTGGTATTCAACACTCCGGCGGCAGCCTGTATTTGCATCTTTATTTTTCCATATAAAAAACAGGCGGGACTTTTGTTTCCCGCCTATAGTGCCGACAATACTATCCGGAGCTTTGGAATATCGTCAGCCAAGATAGCCGATCTCTTCCAACAATACAGCGTATTCCTCGTTGACATCGTCCAGAAAATCCGCAAAGTCGTCCTGTGACGAAAAGGTCATTTCCCAGCCATATTTCATGCAGATACGCTCCCACTGCTCTGTCTGTGACATCCGCCCAAGGATATCCTCCCAATACTGTATAGCGTATTCCGGCATATCCTTGGGCCCAAAAATTCCTCTCCAATTATAAAAAGTGGCATCAATCCCCTGCTCCATGCAAGTGGGGATCTCTCCTACGATCCCGCTGCCTACACGACTTTCCGCAGTGGTTGCCAGCGCCCGGATATCCCCGCTTTCCACCAATCCTATGGAATCGCTGATGCCAGTGGAAATCAAATCCACATGTCCGCCCACTAGCTGGGCGGCTGCCGTGCCGTCCTGGAATCCCACATATTTAATATCCCGCAGGTTTGTAACACCGTCCTTGTGAGCCATCTTTAAAAATTGAATATGATCCATTGAACCGGGGGCGGAGATCCCCCCAATTGTGACCGCGTGGGGATCCTCCTTCAGCGCATCCATCACCTCATTGATTGTGGTGTAGGAGGAATCCCTGCTCACGTCGTTAGCGCCTTTCTTTTCGTCAAGATAGGCCAGCGCGGCAATACCGCCGCCGCCAGGCATGTTTGTAACCGGCAGCGGAACAGAGACAAGCTTGGTATCCAACAGGCATTGGGCAATGGAGCGAATCGTCAGGTCGTATTCACCGCCGGAGCCTGCCGGGGCTATGAGCTCAATTGATTTTTTAGGATAATCATTTGTTGGTTGACCGGACTCTATAGACGGCGCGCAGGAACCGGCGATAAACAGAAGCGTTGCGGCGCAAAACACAGTGGCTATCTTTCTCATGTTTTTTCTCCTACAATCCATATTACGGATGTGAGACTGCACCTTATGTTGCCAGTCGATTGATTGTCTGCATCAGCTCATTAAAGTCCAATGGCTTTATCAAAATCTCGTCCAACAGCTTTGACTGCTTCATTTGCAGGGCGTCCCTTTCAACAAGACCGGTAATTAACAGCACCGACAGACTCGGGCGTAGTTTTTTCATGCGCTGGGCCAATACTGTTCCTTTATATTTTGGCATGGTATAATCCACAATCAAAAGATCCCACCTGTTCGGGGATTGACTGAAATCCGCCAGAGCCTCCTCTGCGTCGGTATAGGCATCCACCTGGTATCCCTTCTTTCTAAGGCGCTTTTCCAGATAGCCGGCCACCTTGACCTCGTCGTCTACCACCAGCAGTTGAATGGGGTTGTGCTCCACAGCGCTGGAAGCCGCTTTCGTATGCTCCTTTATAACGGGCGCATTCGTTACAGGCAAATATACAATGAAGCTGCTTCCCTTTCCGACCTCGCTGATCACCTCAAGAAAACTGCTGTGATTCGAAAGGATATTCTGTACCAGGGATAAGCCCAGGCCGGTTCCTACCCCCACATCCTTGGTGGTGAAAAAGGGATCAAATATCCGATCTACAATATCAGTGCTCATCCCACAGCCAGTATCCGCCACAACGATTTGGACATAGGATTCCACAAAGCCCATGCTTTCGAATTTCTTCGGGAGCTGATCCGTTCTGATCACCTGGCTGGATATCGTAAGGATGCCGCCCTCGTTATCCATAGACTGGTAGGCGTTGGTGCAAAGGTTCAGCAGCACCTGGTTTAGCTGCGTTGCGCTTCCGTAAACATTTGCGCCGGTCTTCTGTATTTGATCATCTATAGAAATGCTGGAGGGTATCACCATATGGACCATTTTTAAGGCGTCGCGGAGGACCGCATCAAGGCTTACCGCGCAATAGGCCGCTTCATCTGTCTCCCGGCGGCTAAAGGGCAGGATTTGCTCCACAATCTCTTTGGCCCTGGCGCCCGCCTTATGGATTTCGTCCAGATCCTCATAGTATTCGCTTCCGGCGCCCATTTGCTCCTTGATAAATTCACAATAGCCAATAATGGGAGTCAGCAGGTTGTTGAACTCATGGGTGATTCCCCCTGCCAGCGCGCCTATGGTTTGCAGCTTTTGATAATGGCGCGCCTGCTCCCGGCTCTGGTGCAATTCCTTTAGTGTATGGTTCATGTCCTGAAGGTATTGTGTCTGCATCTTCAGCTTCTGCCTGTTTTTTTGCAGCCTGTACACCGTGACAAAAGCAACGATCAGCACCACGAGAATCACCGAGACCAAAAGCGCAAACTGACCCAGATTATTATTTACCAGCTGCAGCGCTTCTTCCACCGGCATCACCGCGGATACAAACCAGGTAGTCCCCGCCAGATTCATCCGGGTATAGGCTGTAATCTCATCCCCAGGCAGCATGACGCCATTGGTATAGGAGCGATAAATGGCGGTCCCTTTCTCATATTGATACTGTCTTTCCAGCATGCGCAGCATACCCGCGTACCGCGCGTCTGAAGCAATATCCCCCAAATCGGTCCAATAATTAGGGTCTGCTGAAAGCTTGGGATTTGGTGCGACCGCGTAAAACTACGGTGCAAAACCAGTCGAGGCAAAAAGCGCAAAGAACTTTGAGCCTAAGGCACAAGTTCATAGCAAGCACGT
>Ga0153950_1001448_pt1 | contig 10519 bp, 9 predicted proteins | sample TSNJ034MetaG_FD_104737 | JGI IMG/M metagenome (GOLD analysis project Ga0153950, IMG submission 104737) | Attine ant fungus gardens microbial communities from New Jersey, USA - TSNJ034 MetaG | ecosystem: Host-associated > Fungi > Mycelium > Unclassified | place: USA: New Jersey, Wharton State... | reverse complement strand
CTTATCTGAGTATTAAATAAATATTAGGACCTGGTTTTGTACAACTAGGCTAGTTGGTTTTGCTCATCTAGATATCGAATAATATATTAGACCTGGTTTTCTACAACCAGGTTTAAAGTATTAATATTATCTGATGTTAAGATGAGCAGAACCCAACTAGAACAGCCTAGCTTTTTTTCAAAAAAAATCATCAATTTATTACGCGGGGCTCGGTGGCAGTCCGCGGTAGCTACGCAAAGTACTTAAATAGGGAAGAGAGAAAGAGGCTAGGTGACGCAGGCATAGGTTATATTACATATCGGTGTATTGTGGGTAGGACAGCCTAGTTGTAGTTGTAAAAATCTGATGCTTATACATGCCAAATAAATCATTGCCTATATGTACCTCTTACAAATCTATTTGGTACCCATTTGATGTGCCAATATGTGCACATCTTTCCCAAATAAACATCACTCCTAATATAGGAACCATACCAGCAATAAAAGGCAAGTAAATCAAAACGTCCATTCTAGGCGATTATGCACTTTTTTCGCTTCCCATTATCTTTGTCTTTGTTAGGTGGAGGAGGGTTTACTTCAAAAAATTGTTAGTGACGTATTTCTGAAGTTGGTGCTCAATCTTACAGACAGCCCTGATTGCCTCATCGAAAACTGTCTTAAGTCCTTTCTGAGTTAGTGCAGAGCACTCAAGATACTTTACGGCCCCAATGTCACGGCCCATGGCAACGCCTTGCGAGTATGTGATGGGTGACATACGCCTGAAACGTGTCAGCAGGCCTGTCAAATTTGGGCAGGTTCTTGACACTTACCGGTCTCTCAGCTTCTCAATTGTCTGCTGGTCTTCGCGAAGATCAAGCTTGGTGCCTACAAGCACGATTTGGGTGGATGGGGCATGGTGTGTGATTTCAGGATACCACTGGAGCGCTTTAGTAGGTATACAGATTAGAAGTAAGATACAGACTGACTTTTGTCTTGACGTTCTCATAGCTCGGGGGACTGACAAGGGAGAAACAGATCAAGAAAACGTCCGTCTGGGGGTATGACAATGGTCGGAGGCGATCATAATCTTCTTGGCCAGCAGTATCCCATAAACCTAAAGATATGGTCTTTCCATCTACCATAACCGTTGCCGAGTAATTGTCGAAAACTGGTTTTTGGGGTTCAAAATGAGCTCAAAATTCTTCTTTGCTCAGCTTACCAGTAGGAATATATTCTCCCTTATCACAGAAATTAGCTTGATGGTCAAAATGAAAACAGAAGCACGCACCGGGAAAGCATTGGTAGTATATGAGATCAGCAAACAAGTCTAAACCTCTCAACACCTGTTCACTGTAATCAACGCTGGGAGAAAACCAACCTTTCCTACAGCACCATCCCCTACCACAACACCTGATAGGGCGGTCATGAGTTAACCCAAGTTTTTATCAGAGAGCACATACATTTGATAGCTTGCATGTTGGCCCTGTTTCGAAAGATTTATGAAATTGTGGTCTAGTTCGAGATATCGCTCTATGCAACGAGATGACAATGCAACATATGCATTTCAGCAGGCTTCCTCGAGGAATGAAACTGAACGAGTACCTGTGTCTCTTTTGCTAAAAAATGGATAGAGCTGAGGAGAGGGATGATGTGTTTTGGGTAGGATGGGGATAGTAGAGCTGTGTCTGAATACGGCGCTGGCAGCTATTTTTCTCACGCATGCTCCCTGCACGCCGCACTCGTACTCTTTCTTTAACCTTCCCACGCGCAACACCACGCGCATCATGTCGAAGTAGAGCTATGAATACATGTACAAGTACACAAGTCGTTTCGACATTTGACCAAGTCGACTGATACCGTAGATTAAAACGAGACAACGAGACAACTCTTGAAAACAAGTATCAACTAAAGCACAATTGGTCATGGGTGTGATGACAAACCTTCAGTTAAAAATTACCAGAAAGTAGAACCAGAACTTCAAGATAGGTAAGCAAATGCGTTAACAATAAATAGTTCAAAAATGTCTATTCTCTGAACGAAAGCCTCCTCTTCTTCGACGGGGGCTCAGAGGGTGACTGCTGAGGGTCATGCTTATGTATTAAGTCGTCAGAGTACTTGTTGTTTAGATCTTCCGTATCGCCAAAGCTGGAGGAAGAGTCGGCATACATGTTGTCACCCTCGTCGTCAGACGTAACCTTACGAGTAAGATCAAAAGGCTCGAGAAGACCAATGCCTAGACCCTTCGTCTCTGCAGAATTACGGATGCGGAGGACCGGACTCTCAGCTTCAAGTGCACGTTTGACTGGACTTGGGCGTTCAGCTCCGCCGGACGAAAAGATTGAGTGGAACGGATCATTCAGTTGACCAGATAGCAAGGAGCTTCCTGAGAACCAGTCATCGGCCAACTCAGACGTCAACCGCTTCTTTGATCGGTCAAGATCTCTACCGAGAGGTGACTCCTCGATTCGATGTCGAAGGCGAGTGAATTCAGGCCGGTTCGCAAGAGGTGAGCTTCCAATCCGGCTTTTACTGAGGCGTGCATGACTACTGGAACTAAGTGCTAGCCTCATGCTGCTGAGGGGCGTTTCTGGTCGAACAAAGCGAGAAGTGGACGAGGTAGATGATGAGGAGTAAATAAGTGGACTACTTCCAAGGATAGGAGAGCCCTTCACCAATGGACTGGCGGCGTTGCGGACAAGCATACTCAGAGATAGCTCGCGAGTTTGCGAGTGTAACGGATGGCTTGGACTTGGAAAACGCCATGGCTGGTCCGAGGGCAGCGGGGGAGGGGAATGGCGGAATGATGGCGTCAATAAAGGATCATAAGGGGATGGTGGAACAAGAGGAACGGAAATTGGAGGCGTCGGGGGAATTTTCTCAATTGAAAAGTTACCTGCATCAGAAGATGAATGTGGTGTGAGAGGAGGGGTCATGGAAGGACCACTAGAGGGCTGTCGATTGCAGGCTTGTACATTTGTTTTAGGCCGAAGGCTTGAACTAGAAATCTTATCTTTGGCTGATTCCTCGTTCACGTCTACTGATGGCGGCGTCAAGATTGAAGAACGAAATTTAGATTTTTGTGCCGCAATTTGTGGTACAGTGCCTGGGGTAATTTCGAATTTGAGATTAACAAGAGTATCGTGCCCGTCTTCACGGCCCCTACTCGAGACTTGTTTATTTTCCTCTGTAAAAAAACCGTCACTCTCATTTAACTAGAAGAACAAAAGTGACGCACTGTTTGAAGATCTGCCCCGAGGGCGATCAGAGCCATCTCGATCTCGGCGATTAGCCATTGCAATTTTATGTTTCTCGAATACATGCCGTCGCCACATACTCTTGGCATTTACACCTGCATACTGGCGTCTACAGAACGTGCAGCGCAGGCGAGGTTCCTCTCCCTTGATCCATCCTTCAGCACCTTTTCCCTTGAGATCCTTTTTCTTGGCGGGACACCAACCTCTAGGCGGCTCGAGAATGGGAGGATAGGCAATAGCGTGTGAGTTTGTGTTATTATCATGAATGAAGTCTTTTGGATCAAGGAACCACTCCGAATTGTCAGTCAAAACTTGAAAAGTAAGTCCATCTGGATGGTGATCTGAGTTTGGGAAAGTGGTGAAGGGAGGGTGGATAAATATGACATTCGGATCGGAAGGATGAGGATCCATGCCCGCGGGGACAACAAGAGCATCATGATAGCGGCTTTGATTGCGGGAGTACTGAAAAGGTTTGATACGACTGTCGGAGAGATGTGAGTGGGGTGTGTAAGGACGAGGCTGAAATGAGGAAGCGGCAGGAGCAAAAAAATCATAGTCAGACAAGGTGCTGGCATGTCGCTTGAGGGATTCGATCGCGCTTGGTTCGGGAGAAGGAGGAAGAGATGGCGCTGAGAATGTCTTGGCAAGAGGCGCAGAACTCGCAGCTCCCGTCATGATAGAAGATTGCTAGGGAATCGCTGGTGGTCGGGTTAGTGAAAAGTGTTATAGACTGAATTTGATCGATGCTAAAACAAGATGGAGAGAGGAAGAGAGGTCCGGGGTGCCACGTCGAGACGGGGGAATCAAAGCGTTATTGGGGGATCGGGATGAGTGTTATATTGTGCCTTGTTTACTGCCTCGAGGTGTCTAGTTGACACGCCACGACGCGTCCATCACATGACAGATTGACTCATATTTTCAACAAATGTATACCAACTACAAGGCGAGAGATATATAGCTGTAAACAAGTTGATCGCAAATCCACTAGGGGAAAGACAAAGACACACCCCGCAATCATAACTAAACCCCCAATAGGGGTGACAGGACCAAGAACCTTGAACCTGCGTCCACGTTAGTCCAAGCCGACTAAACTCATTGAACTTGCCGTTCTCGGGCCAACACCAATGCTATGATACTGGATGAGAAGATAGCTCCACCTGCAGCGATAGCAGGTGCAGCAAACCTGTGCACCGAGAAGCGAGGGTGAAGAGATACCAACAGAAGGCCTAGGCCGTTATAAATCTACCGACATCCATGAGGATTGCGAATGCGAGAGGGATGGATTTTTTACCGCAAAGGATGCTGCAGTATTCCATGCGTGCAGATTCTCCTGAGTAATATCGGGTCTACGGCGCAATCCGTGTGCTTTGGATTATTTTAGACAATGTCTTGGATCCGATCTCAAAGACTCACTTCCCAATGCACCTGCCATCATACCAGCTGTAACTATCCGTAGCTGAGAGCAGTAATCATGATCACTACGAGAAAACCTCACTAAAGATTGCACCTGTCTTCCATGCCCAGTTGGAGCGAAGAGCATGAGAAATGAGGGGTGTTGTCATTTTGTAGGGAATCAAGTGTTAACAATGAAAAACACAGCATAAGACCTGAGGACAAAGCCTCAAAGGTGTGGGAAACCGAAAGATGTTAGGTGGATGTGAATGCAGTCAAAACTAGATCTGCGTCCCTGAGGGTCCCTGAGGCCAGGATGACTTCATTCTCCCTTTATTCTACTCAACTCTCTGTTCTCCCTAGCCACCTTCCCTGGGGTAGCATTTTCATCCTATAAATCTCCTGTCCTACTTGGTGTCCTGGTCTGCTCTCTACAAAAGCCATTGTAAGGTCATGAACTCAAATTTCACCCCCTTCTAACCTTGGAAAGAGCCCAACTTCCATCAGTTCTGTTGATAAGGAAGCTTGTATATCACTCCACAGTGATGCAACACTATGATGTGAGGTTATTGGTACTTTTTTGGAGGTTGGGTACTGCTAAATGATAGAAAAATAGACTCAGCGTCTCCTCTATAGTAAACGACTGAGGGTTACTACGAGAGGTCAAGCATATTTATTTACTACTGGCCCATCCTTAAGTTCACGACTGCTCACTAAGGTTAACCTATCACTTCATATGTGCATTCTGACATGTCTCGATCCATACCCTAATCTCTGATCTCCTTCCTCGGATTGCATAAGTGCGTCAGTTCCTTCCGACACTAAGGTACTCTCTTTTGAGTATGAGAACATACCCCAATTATTACCATTTCTGACACAGCTATTACTTGTAATTTATCATGCAATTTGACTTGGTATGTCACACTGCTGTTTTCTTTTTGGAAAAAATCAACAATCTATTACATGGGGCACGATGGCAGACCGTGGTAGTTGCGCCCCGTGTCACACTGCTGTTATAGTGAATTGTTTTTTAATAACAATTATTGCAATAAGCTTGGCATTTAACTCACCAGATCTACTGTTGATAACAATGTGAGCATTCCAGCACATTGTCCCCATGCCACACCATGTGAGGCTGAAATTTTCCGCTTACACCACTCAAACAACGTGCATAAATATCAGTCCTACATTGACCAACTGGGTTCCAGCTCAACCCCACTCGCTAGATCACCAATATGGTAGGAACTCAAGAACCAACATGTAAGGGCAAGGTCGCCCTTGATTCCGCCTTTTTACCATATAGGAAGTTATCTTGGGTGGACGAGCAATCTAGAGAGATCAAAAAGTGACATGTTAGTAGCTTGACAGGTGACTTGACAAATCAGTTGACACATCGACAACATAAACACGACTTGTTGATCGTCGTATGATGCATCACTTATCCAAAATGCTGAATCTTGGCTTGTTCATTCCCACGGTCCAATGAGCATTTCATGCCTCAAACCAGAGTTGCCGTCTTAGGCCCCTTGGGTACATATACACATGAGGTGAGGCATTGTTCCATATTTGACAAGCTTCTTTTTAAATGGCTCATAGGCTGCACATGAGATTTTTGGTGAATCTGTGGCGTATGAAGAGCTGAGGACGATTCCGGGTATGAAACCAGATCTGCCCCGTTTCAACGTCGCAGCTAACTGCATGTTTAGATATCTTAAAAGCAATTCAGGAGACTGTGCAGATAGGGGTGGTTCCCCAAGAAAACACGATATATGGAAACGTTATTGAGACATATGACTGTCTTCGTCATCTCAAGTGTGGTTTCGTGAAGGGAGAGATCACTTTGCAGATTCAGCATTGCCTCCTAGTACTAAAGGGGGTCAAATTAGAAGATGTCGACACGGTGTTGAGTCACGAACAGGTGCGTTTGTTGTCTTGGGAATTGTTAGTTCTCAACAATGTTCATGTGAGTGCTAATACTTTGTAAGGCCCTGGGGCAGTGCCAGGAGTTCTTATATGCAAATCTACCGAATGCAACTTTTGTCCAAACCCCATCAACTGCATCTGCTGCCCAGAAACTGTTAGATAGTCCTCGGAATTGTGCTGCCATCTGCTCCAAGGTCTGCGCCAAAATTTTCGGTGAGCTTGAAATACTGCGAGAGGGGATTCAGAGCATGTCAAGTATGTTCGCTATTACATCTCCGAAGTTCGTTAAATAACTCGTAATAGATAACTTTACTCGATTCTACGTCGTTGTCCGGGACCAAGAGGTACAATTCCCCACAGCAGCCCTGCCTAGAATTGAGGGGCGCGCCCTAATTCGGTTGTGGATTCCAGAGAAACAATCGCTCAAAGATGCGATTCGATGCTTTGCATCATCAGATTTGATTATTGTACATATCGATCGCAGGCCTTCTGGTGACTTGCCATTCCGAGATGTATACTTTATAGAAGTGGCAAGTGTATCGGGGTCTATGGACTTGCTTGAACGATCTCAGGCGATCGGGTTATGGTCTACTGCAGTCACAGGTGTAATTCACCCAATCAGGAATATGGGAGGAGAAGTAGATCTAATTGGCTTGTGGTAGCGCTTGAGACCGTTGGGCATTTATTGATTGAGAGCGATAAACTATGCAGTACATATCTTCACAGTGAACAGACTCCGTTATGAAGTCTGCTCGATAAGTATCTTCGCATTTTCCGATCGAGGAGATATGTAATGTTTGAGGTAACTGCAGCAAGAGGCAATCAACCTGAGTTTTGGTCGCTCGAAAGGCAAGTGCATCAACAACCTGGTTAAATTTGACATATAGACAATTTTAGGTTTAATGGCCATTTTCATCGATCGCTTTGGTTATGTTATACGTTGCCAATAGGGAGACCACGACGATCCAGATGATATCCATCCCAATGAACCTGCCAGGGCATGCACTGTGCAAGAGGGGGGGGCAGTAAGACGCTGGGCACGGCATAAGAGACGAGGACACCAAGAGCAAGGAACATTCGCCATACCTTTGGTTTTTTTTCTCCGGCATTTAATCCTTGTCTCATACCACCACATGGCTCTCATCACCCCCTTTTCTCTCAAGGACATCGTCAGTCCTCAGTTCCACCAGATCTCTTTTCCTGCAGAAACGTACATCAAGTCTGAGCTAAATATCAAATTAGACAAGGGTCCTCTACTCTCTACATAAACCTCCGTTTGCTCACATCATTCCAGACGATCAGATCTGCAGGCTCTTCCTCACTCCCGCAGGTTGCCCCCTCGGCCCTCTCCACTGTCCACTGCGTCACACAACACCGTCTGCCCAGAACTTCCAGCCCCCAAAACCCCTGCCCACTCATCCACGCGAACGAGAGCGCGTCTCTACCGTCTGCAAACACTGGCTTCGTGGTCTCTGCAAAAAGGGTGATGCATGTGAATTTCTTCACGAATACAACTTGAGGCGCATGCCGGAATGCTACTGGTTTGCAAAGTATGGCTATTGTTCTGCCGGTGACGAATGTCTCTACGCCCATCCCAAGGAACGCAAAATCGAGTGTCCGGACTACAACCGCGGTTTCTGCAAATTAGGTCTGTGGTTTTCATTATACTGCGGTCCTGTCCCTTCATTTTGGGTTCACAAGGTCCTACCTGTCCCCGCAAGCATGTTCGTAAAGTAGCTTGTCAACTTTATCTGACTGGCTTTTGCCCCCTGGGGCTCGAATGCCTACGTGGCCAGTACGTATATCTCTTTTTCCTCCTTGCCCAGTCCATCCATAGCCTACTAGCCCCAAGCCCAGCCTCCCACCATCAAGCGCCTATGAACCTCCTCCCCCTCCTTCCACACGTGACCTGGGGCCGCCTCCCCCAGGCTTCGCTAGATATGCCGACCTTGACAAAGCTCCAGGCCTAGCTACTGGTCCTTCTGGCCAGCCTCAGATGCCTCAACGAAGAGACCCTAACGAAGTTACTTGTTTCAAAGTATGTTTCTTTTTGACCGCTCTTTCATCCTGTCTCTCATCGAAGTTCCTCCTTTGTAGTGTGGCGAAAAGGGCCATTATGCTAATCACTGTCGTAATAGAAATGTTCCTGGAAATCGTGGCGGGACAGAAAGAGTTCGACGATATGGAGGTGATGACTGAGGGGCGTAGTAAGGCAATCTTCCACCCAAACTCCAAGGCTATGTCCTTAATGTGGTGAAGGACAACGCAGTATCTTAATCCAGTCTTCTTTTCTCGAGTGATATCTCCTCCGAGAAATCAGGACCAGGCTGGAAAGCAACCTATATCATAAAACCTGAATACATCACTGATTATAACACCGTGTTGTCAAGTCAAGTCGCTCTTCCCCATTGTCATACATCATCTCGCTTGTCTCTATGTGCTCAATAAGCACGGATACAGATAATTTCTCCGCTTGCATCATGAGATTGCAACTCACTCTTTGTGACATGTAACTTAGTGGCTTAATGTAATTGATCTAGGTTAGAATTCCTGATCACATCACTCCACTGTCATTCTGGTTCCATCTCTTTTACATCACCATGGGCTGGCAGAAAACGTTTACATTATCTCAGAGGTCTAAGGGATGCCATCTTGTCACAAATGAGATTGCTTCTCAGATCCAAGAAGGCCTCCGAAATGTTCAGGTTTAGATCGGTTTTCCTATGTCCTTCTCTTGATGCTCAATCGGCTGGTGTTAGGTTGGCATGCTCTTCCTTTTCATGTATGTTCGGTAGTCTGCTTTTAATAAAGATATATTCTGAGCATTTTTAGCCAGCACACCTCCGCTGCTTTGACTATCAATGAGAACTATGATCCTGGTATGATAGTCACTTCTCTCTTCGAATTCGGTGAACGTACCAGTTACTTCCAGATGTAAGAAAAGGTAAGCACTTGGCTTTTCTTGTCCAAGCCTGCATCCTCAGTAACACCGCTTACGTCTACCGGACACAGATATGAATATGGCTCTCGATAATATGGTTCCAGAGTCTCTTGACTGGCGGCACACTGATGAGGGGCCTGAGTGAGTGAACACTGTTGAATCAGTTAAATCGATCAATGACCTCGGCTGTGTAGCGACTCGTGAGACTTGATACAGTTTTTCCCCAGAAAACCAGTTGCTCACCATTGCATCAAGTGTTTCTCATACCAAGACATCTCTTGTCGGAACATCTCTGTCAATTCCCATCACCAATGGTCGAATGAATCTCGGAACCTGGCAAGGTTGGTACTGTATCCGTTGCCATCGTGGCCCTTAAACATGCACATGCAGGAATTTATTTGACAGAGTTCAGGTATATGCTTCATTCCAGACGCATCGTGGCAACAATTCTGTAAGCTGTCTGTCTGTCTCTTTTCAAAGTCATCTCATGAGGCCTTCAGATCATAAACCATCCAAACGCTGTTCTGAAATTGTCAAAGATGGCTGTCACATGTAAAAAAATATTTGGAGGAAAGCTCAACAGGTTGCGGATATTCTTGTGCGAAGTCACTATGGAATCTTGGTTGATTCGAACAGTAACATATCCTCCCAGAAGCCATGGAAACGATGATGATCAAGTGTATTCTGGTTGCCTTCTACTTTGTGACCACCACATACAAAATCGAGGATATATACTCCAGTACTCAAATGTCGCATTCCCACCGGAAGATAGAGTAATCTAAGTCAGCAACGTAAGCCCTGGCATATCATGATGGATATCTTGGTCAACCTACCGCGTGTGAAATCGTATACAAGTGTCGTAAATAAGGAAGGAACAGGAGACCTTGTCAAATCCTATATAGTGTATTAACAGCCAAGTCCACCGAAAACCTTTCCCTGAGCCTACTCTGAACTTGTATTGGCATGCCGAAAGCAGTTATAAAACCAGCTCTCAGGCGAAATCAGGTGAGTCATCTGTTTCTGATCTCGTT
>Ga0153950_1001445_pt1 | contig 10527 bp, 7 predicted proteins | sample TSNJ034MetaG_FD_104737 | JGI IMG/M metagenome (GOLD analysis project Ga0153950, IMG submission 104737) | Attine ant fungus gardens microbial communities from New Jersey, USA - TSNJ034 MetaG | ecosystem: Host-associated > Fungi > Mycelium > Unclassified | place: USA: New Jersey, Wharton State... | reverse complement strand
GTACATCTTACGTACCCCTTTTTCCCGCTTTTTTGATCATCTCTCCCCCTTATAATACCACTTTTCCGCACGTTTTTCCAGTCGTTATGCCATTCTTGGAGCTTTCAGCAGACCCTAATTATTTTATAGATATAAGCAAATTAACATTTCTTAAACAACTCGCCAACAATTCATAAACATCGCTCCGGTAGAATACGGACATCGAATGAGAGATCATTGCATAGGCGTACACACTAAAATTTACAAACGGAGGCATTGATATGAAAAAGACATCCACAAAGAGAATATTTGCAATAGCAGCGGTTGGCGTTGCCGCTATCGTCGGAATCGGCGTAATGACGGGAGCCGCGTCCAATAAAACTCCGGCAGAGGAACCGACGGAGCGGCAGATCATCGTAGAGACCGTCTCTCCCAAAACCGAAGATATCGTTATTATGGGCGAGTATATCGGAACCGTGGAGCCGAACCGGCAGGTAACGGTATATCCCAAGGTGTCGGCTGAGGTGCTGTCCGTCAACTATAATGTGGGTGACACGGTGCAGGCCGGCGATATCTTGTTTGAATTGGATTCAAAAGCGCTGCAAACTTCTATTTCTCAAAATCAGGCGGCTGTGGCGTCAGCACAAGCCAAAGCCCAGCAAAATTTGGCCATCGCGCAGAATAATCTCGCAACACAGGAGTTTAATGCGGAAAACGGCTATGACAGTACCCTAAAAAGCGCACAGACCGCGATTGACAACGCGCAGGCGGCGGTGGATAGCGCGGAAAACCGGCTGCAAACCGCCAACGCAAGCCTCAGCAGCGCCCGTCGCCAACTGCGAGAGTTCCGCGATGACGACATATACCCTGTTTCTCTGGCAGCAATGGAAGGTATGCTTGACGAGGATCAGGTGAAAAATCAACTGCGCGACGCTGTGATACAGGCGGAGCTTGCCGTGGAAGCGGCGGAATTGGGTGTGGAGCAGGCGAAAAGCAGTCTGGAGAAAGCGAAGGACGGCTATAAAACCGCACAGGTTATGGTGGATGAGCAGCGGATTTCCATAAATAGTCAAGTAGAGCTTGCGAAACTGGGTACGAACTTCAACGACCAGTATATAGCTATTCAGAAGCTGCAAAACGACTTGGATAATTACACCGTCACATCGCCTATTTCAGGCATAATCGAGCAGTGCCGTATCGACCCCTACGATATGGCTTCCCCGCAAACCCCTGCCCTTGTCATTTCCAATAAGGATGCCATGGTCGTTTCCTTTCAGGTATCCGAGACGACATGGAAAAACACGCGGCCCGGCGATTCGGTAGAGATCGAGAAGGACGGCGCCACATGGCCCGGAACCGTGACGGAAATATCCACGATGGCGGGTTCGGGAGGCGGATTGTATACCATAAAGGCAAGCGTGGAAAACGCCCCCTTTGACCTGCCCACCGGCTCCTTCGTAAAGGTATGGTCTGAAACGCAGGGTTCGCGCGGCACGCTGACCATTCCAATGGATACGGTATATTATGACGGAAGCACACCGTATGTCCTCATATATGAGAACGGGCTGGCTAAGAAAGCTATTTTGGAAACCGGAATTTCCGACGGCGCCAACATTGAGATTCTTTCCGGGCTGCGGGTCGGCGAACTGGTAATAACAACTTGGAACTCCGCCATGTCTGACGGAACGGAGATTGTATTGCTGGAGGATTATCAGGTATTCCTGCAAGCGGAGGAACAGGCGGCAGAGACGGAAACAGATGATGCGCAAGAGAATTCGTTCCCCGGCAGCGAAGCGGAAATACATACGGATGACAGCGGGTTCGCCGTTTCAGATGTTGGTGATGAAGCTCTTGCCACAGATTCGGAGGAACAACAATGATCAAGCTGACCAAACTGATCGCGGGCAGGCCGGTTTCGGCAATTGCCATCATTGTGGCCGTTATTGTGTTCGGCATTTTGTCCGCCACCGGAATGGGGCAGGAGCTTATTCCCGAATTGGAAATGCCCACAATGGTAGTGCAGACTATCTATGTGGGCGCAAGCCCACAGGACGTGGAAAAACTGGTCTCCACCAAGATCGAGAACGCGGTGAGCACCTTGAGCGGAATTAAAAGCGTCTCATCCACCTCAATGGAGAACGCTTCCGTGGTTGTGCTGCAATATGAATTCGGCGTCAACATAGACAACGCCTACAACGACCTGACCCAACGGCTGAACCGGATTGCGCAAGATCTTCCGGACGGCGCCAACGCGCCTGTTGTCATGGAAATGTCCATGGAAGGCTCGGGGACAATGACCCTTTCGGTGCAGTCCAATACCCATCGGAATCTGCGCAATTATGTGGAAAATGAGATTAAACCGGAGTTTGAAAAGCTGTCCTCCGTGGCGGAGGTCACAGTCAGCGGCGGGCAGGAAGAATACGTCCGGGTAGAACTCCGCGCGGAAAAGCTGGAGCAATACGGTATTACCATGAACACGGTTATTTCCGGCGTGGCCTCCGCCGATCTCTCCATGCCGGCCGGGAGCATTGATTACGGCCATCAGTCGGCCTCGGTACGAAGCGCCGTAGACTACTCCTCCACTGAGCAGCTAAAAAGCATCCCCATTCCGGTGTCCGGCGGCGGTGTGATCCGACTTGCTGATGTGGCAAATATCTCCGACGCGTTCAAAGACGCTGACAGCCTCAGCCGCTACAACGGGGAGGAGAATATCACTATCGCCCTTCAAAAACGGCAGAGCTCCAGCGCGGCCCAGGTATCCCGTCAGGCAACAAATGTGGTCAAACATCTGCGTGAAGCTGATCCCAGCATTTCCATCAATGTTGTCAGCGACGAAAAGGACACCATCCAGACCTCCATTGTATCGGTGTTTGAAACTTTGCTGCTGGCGGTTCTGATTTCTATGGTTATCCTGTACCTGTTTTTGGGGGATATGCGGGCGTCGCTGATTGTGGGCAGCTCCATCCCCGCCTCTTTGCTGATCGCCCTGATGCTGATGAGCCTGTCGGGTTATACGCTGAATTTGGTTACGCTTTCAGCTATGGTGATGGGCGTCGGCATGATGGTGGATAACTCCATTGTGGTGCTGGACAGCATTTTCAAAACGGAGCAGAAAGACAAGACCCCTATGGAACGCGCCATTGAGGGCACTAAATTTGTTATCAATTCCGTCATTGGTTCCACGATCACAACAGTCGTGGTATTTCTTCCCATGGGGCTGCTCAGCGGCATGGCGGGGCAGATGCTCTCGCCGCTCGGGTTCACCATGGTATATGCTCTGGTAGCATCACTGTTTTCCGCCATTACATTGGTGCCGCTGTTTTTCATACAATTCAATCCCCGTGATAACAAAAAGGCGCCTGCCGCATTTCTTCTGAAAAAGCTGGAGCGGGGATATACAAGATTACTGAAAGCAATTCTGCCGAAGAAAAAGACTGTGCTTGCGGCGTCCCTGGCCTTTATCGTGCTGTCGGTATTTTTAGCCTCACAGCTTCACATCGAAATGTTTACCGCCAATGATGAAGCGACCGTCTCCATTGATGTGGAAATGCGCCCCGGCTTGCAATTGGAGAGCCAAAACGATATTATCCTCCAGTTGGAAGAAATGGTAGCCGCGCATCCCGACGTGGACCGGTATATCACGACGGTGGGCGACGGCGGCAGTATTATGGCATACTTAAAAGATAAGCGAAAAATGAGCACCGACGAGGTTGTGGAGCAGTGGCGCGCCCAGAGCAGAGATGTACGGGACTGCAATATCAACATCAGCGCCTATACCATGACCAGCCTTTTGACCAGTGACGATATCGAGATCAACCTCAAGGGCAGTGACCTAGATATGCTGCGGGAATTCTCCAAGCAGGTGGAGGATGTATTTCGCGTCAATCCGAACATCCTGTCGGTGAATAGCGCGCTGGATTCAGGCAGTCCGCAGGCGGAGATTTTCGTTGATCCCGTCAAGGCGGCCGCATACAGGCTCAGCCCCACCGAAGTCGCCTCCAATATCGCTATGCGGCTAAGCGGCGTGGAGGCTACTACCATCAGCCGGGACGGGCAGGATTACGCCGTCCGTGTGGAATATCCCAAAGGCCGGTTTGATAATATGGCCGGTTTGCAAAGCATGGTTATTGTCGGGAGTTCCGGCGTGTCTGTGCCGCTGGCCGCGGTTGCCGACATTCGTATGAGCAGCGCTTCCCTTCCCATCAAACGGGAAAATAACCAGTATTTGGTTACGGTATCCGGCACGCCCGTACAGTCGGCGAAGTTTGACGCTCAGAGCGAGATCAATGAACAGGTGCGGCTGCTTGAAATACCCGAAGGTGTAGAGTTTGCCTCCAGCAGTATGGACGATATGATGATGGATGAAATAATATCGTTGCTGACAGCGATTATCGTTGCGATCTTGCTGGTCTTTCTGGTCATGACAATCCAGTTTGAGTCTTTCAAATATTCCCTCATGGTTATGACCTGTATTCCGTTCTGTATGATCGGTTCCTTTACATTCATGTTTTTATCAGGGACTACCATCAGCCTGATGGCTATGCTCGGTTTCCTCATTCTGGTGGGAACCGTAGTCAACAACGGCATCCTGTTCGTGGACACTACCAACGAGTTCCGCAAAACCATGGATGTACAAACGGCGCTGGTCCATACCGCCCGGCATAGGTTGCGCGCCATCCTGATGACCACGCTGACCACGGTTCTTTCCATGGTTCCGCTGGCCATGGCAATCGGACAGGGTTCAGAAATGATGCAAAGTTTGGGCGTCGTCGTAATCGGCGGAATGACTGCTTCCACATTATTAACCCTGCTGTTCCTGCCCACTTTCTACCTGATTATTGACGGCCTTGGGAAAAAGCGGGGGAAGAAAGCAACACAGGCATTAGCGGCTTGACAAAGCAGACCCGAAACATTCTGAAAGTATTTTTCCTGCTCTTGTGACGATTAATAATTCTCAAACAAAACTTAAACATATAGCACGGTAAACTAAACACATCAAATAAACCGGAGGTAAAGAAAATGAAAAAAGCAGCTTTGTAGCAATGATTATGGGAACCATCGGAGATATTCTTTCAGCCATAGGCATGTGTATGTGCCTGCTGCCGGAGTGGAACGCCTTTAGGCCCGGCGTGGTCATGGGTTGGCGGCATGGCTGCGTTGATTGGGTTGTAAATGATAATCTCCGTAAAACGTATCTGGCACAAATAGCCTCATGCTTGAAAATTGAAAGGCGTTTGATTCAAAATGAATTATGCGAAAGTTTTGATTGTTGACACAAATATTGAGTTATACGAGTAAGTATTCCACAGGCATATGGGCTAAGAGAAGCTCGCTTTTGCGCCCCGAAGTGAATCCATAAACATCCTTCAAAATAATCTCCTCGCGCTGGAGCAGCAGATTGAAAAGCAGTACGCTGATGTTATAGTAGCCCTCCGGTTTATATTTTCGGAACCGCAGCTTGTTAATGGTTCGGTGATGCCGATGACATCGGTGCGCATCGCCGCCGCGAACAAGTACCCGTCAAGGCTGGTGTCGTACAATTCCCGTATAGGGTTTATGGCAACAATATCGAGGTCGAGATAAAGGATGTGCTTCAGGCGGCCGGGCAACATATGGGCAGGCAGGCAACCGGTAATACATAGCACGCGGCAAACGACTGGTCAACGGGTGCCGGAGAAAGCTTACGGTCCGACTTCAATGGGATATTATTTCGAGCCGTGCTGTACGCGGAATGCTGAAAGGTTCTTTATTCCATCGCCGCTGATGGAATCGTATATCAGTTATATGCAAAAGTCATCATGGAGAGGAGAGACAGGTATGAATTTATCAATGCTGGTCGTGGATAGTAATGTGGAAGTGTCCTCAAAGGAACAAGCCGAATGGCAAAGACACGGGATCTCTACCGTAAGGGTCGATACCATGCAGGAAGCAATCGAGAAGCTGAACAGGGATAACTTTCTCTTTACCGCCATTAACGCGGACAGTGTAAACTATCTGCCGCTTTTGGAACTCATGCGGGAGATATCATCCTCACCTATTTTTATCATCAGCTCAAGCTTTACGCTGCGCGGCCAGGTAGAGGCGTTGCATCACGGCGCCGACGCCTACGCTTCCTTTCAGGACAGCACGGCGGAAAACGTCCTGTTGGCGCTGGCTTTGTTGCAAAGTTATCATGAGCGGGACAGACAACCCAGGAAACCGGTAAGAATCCTATCGTGTGGTAGCATTTTCGTAGTACCAGCCTTCAGACGGGTGTTCATCGGCGATAAAGAAATCGTGCTGACAAAGCAGGAGTTTGACCTTCTCTGCCTGCTTATGGGAAACCGCGGGCTTATTTTCTCCCATGAGCAGATACTCAGAAACGTGTGGGGAGAAGAGTATACCGACGCCGACAGTAACGTGCTGTGGTGCCAGATGCGCAGGCTCCGGGAAAAACTAAGTCCCGAGCCGGACGTAAAGGATTACATTAAGACGGTTCGCGGCATAGGCTATAGGTTCGAGCCGACTGATCCACAGTAAAAAAAGCCGGATTATCCTCCGGTTAAAGCAACTGCAAACGGTCTGATTTTGTATCAGGCCGTTTTTTTGTCGAGCATTGTAAAATCAACTGCTAATTGACTGCTGCCTGACCGTTGATTGACAGTTCAATAATATATAATTCCCCTTACAAAATTAATGGGAATTGTTAGAAGTATTCGTATTATATTTCTATATTCCCATAGGGGAATATAGTATGCGCCGAAAAAGACAAAACCTTTCGCGAAATCACCCGTATGTCTGCTTATCTCGAAACGCCGGACCCCCAAAAGGGATCGCGGCGCTTATTTTACCGTTCCGTTGTTTTCTATGTTTTCCAATGTGCCTGTTTGTTCCCCGCCTGACGGTGGGTATTCATCCCGTAGACGGCCAGCCGGGTTGCCGCTCTCCGCCATTTCCCTCCAATTTTCGTTATACCCTGCGTTACCCCAATAAACTTAACTGAAAATTTGGAGGAATCAAATCATGCAAGAAATTAAAAAGCAAGTAGAATATATCTTATCCAGCTACAACAAGATGCAAGGCGAATTGCAGGTGCTGGAGTTTGAACTGAACCGCATTACCCCCGCTCTCAGACCGGAGATCATTGAGGGTGAGGTTCTGGCCAGGCCCGGCTTTGAAGTGGCGTCCGGTTCCCACATCAGCGACAAGACCGCGGATATCGTTGTGGAGCATGTTGACGGTCAGCGGGGTGGGCAATATCACGCAATCTCTACATTGATCCACAATCTGAACAGCGAATTGCAACGTCTGGAGTATTATCTGTCCATGCTCCCGGAAAACGAAGCGGATGTAATTCGGCGGTTTTACTTTGAAAGGATGGCGTTGGTGGATATTGTGAAAGGCGCAGACTGTTCACTGAGCACGTTGAAACTCAGGAAAAAGCACGGGCTCGACAAGCTTATCCGCTATTATTCCGTCCTGGATAGGCTGGACGGAGAGAATCCGGACATGCGGACAAGGGTACGCTTCATCAGCTATGTTCATGATGAGCGGTTCAACCATTGCCTGGATCTGGCAGGGAAAAACAGAAATCCGGGGATTGAGGCAATGCTGTACATTCTCTCCGGATGCAACGAGCTTTGGCAGGCAGGCGTGGAGATCTTTTTCGATTTTGCCGAAGGAACGACCATCAGATATACGGAAAGCAAATCAACTCTGTCCGGCAACGGGCAAAAGCTCCTGCGGTTGGCGTATCATCTTGCGAATGGTTCTGACCAGGATGATCTTCTCCATGTATTACATTATTATTTCGGCGGATTGGAGTATGTCCACCTGGAGCTGGCGATCGAGGCTGTCAGAATGGCTTTTTACCCCGGGACGGTGTGAAGCCGTACGATTTTGAGCCGATTTTAAGCCGAATTTCGCACGAAAAAAAGCCTTGCAATCCCTATTTTACTGTGTTATTATAGACACATAAAAATAGGCGGGAGTCCCCGACTGCGGAATTTGCAGCCGGGGAGTCCTTTTTTCACGCGAATGGGAAAGCTAGTATTAAGCTGCTGTATGAGCACAGGGCGCCACAGGCCGGGTCTGCATTTTCTTATGCAAGCCCGGCCTGTTCACATGGGCTTTATTATCGTTCTGTTGCTGTCGAGAGGAGGTGACGAGTATGGAAATCAGTTCTCAGGAAATCTATCGCGTTGTTTTTAAGGAATACCCGGATGTACTCGATGTGAAACAGGTTAGCAATCTACTGGGCATCTGCGATAAAACAGTATACAAGCTGATAGCAGAGGGTTCTCTGCCTGCTTTAAGGGTGGGACGGCAGCATCGTATTACCAAAGTAAATGTAATGAAATATATGAAGGTGCTTACACGTTCTGAAACGCACGAAATTTTGTAACTAATAATTTATAAAAAAGTGCAACACATATAGACAACAGATAGAGCGGTACGCTATTATTGATATGTCAATAGTAGGTGAAGTCTATCTGTATGAATGGAGGTTATTATTTTGAAGGCAGATCATCTACAAAATCAACCCGCAAAGGTTTCCGGCCACTTGGAGGAAAAACGCGGTATCTATCAAATGGTACTTAACTGGACGGATATAAATGGAAACAGACAGAGGAAAAGCGTTTCAACCGGTTTGAAGATCAAGGGCAACAAAAAACGCGCGGAGGATATGCTGCGCGAGGCGCGTAAAGAACACCAAAGCATCGTAGAAAGTATGCCAAGTGTCGGCGAATTGCTCTTTGCAGACTTCATGGAACAATGGCTTGATGTGATAAAGCCGGAAATTAAGCTGACTACCTTTGGCGGTTACCAAATGAACGTAAAAATCGCCATTGCCCCGTGGTTTCGAGCAAGGAACATTCTGTTGCGCGATCTGACGGCTGACGACATCAACGAGTTCTATGCCGATTGTCTGGAAGACGTGAAGGCGACGACGGTTCATAAATACCATGCCAATATCGGTAAGGCGCTGAAATATGCGGTCAAGAAAAATCTGATACCGTATACAATCATGGACAAAGTGGACAGGCCAAAAGCGGAACGGTTCGTCGGGAAGTTTCTCAAACAATCCGAAGCTGTGGCATTGTTTGAAGCGGTTAAGGGGCACAAGTTAGAATTGGGTGTAATTCTCGGAGCCTTTTATGGCTTGCGCCGAGCTGAGATTGTGGGCCTGCGGTGGGAGGCTATCGACTTTGAGGCAAAGACTATCACCATAGAGCACACGGTAACGACGGCTACCATCGACGGCAAGGCAATCCTGATAGCGGATGACACCACGAAAACGAAGGCCAGTTACCGAACGCTGCCGCTGATTCTCAGTTTCCACGCGAAGCTTCTGGCCGTACGCGAGGAACAGGAACATTACCGCAAGCTGTGCGGTAACTGCTATAACAAAAAGGAAAGTCAATACATCTATACTGACCCGCTTGGAAACCGCATAAAACCTGATTTTCTGACGTGCGAATTCCCAAAGTTTTTGGAGAACAATGGTTTCAAGCGGATGCGTTTCCACGATCTTCGGCATAGCTGCGCGAGCCTGTTACTTGCGTCGGGCGTTCCGCTGAAGCAGATACAGGAATGGCTCGGACACAGCGATTTCGCCATTACCGCCAACACATACGCGCACTTGGAGTTTAATTCAAAATTGGCGTCCGCAAGCGCAATGACTTGGATTGATAAGACTTCGCTGGCGAAAGACGCTATGGTTTTAGAAACCCCCGCAGTTATAGGTGGTTTAGGGCAGGAAAATTGCCAGCCTATCATTACATAAGCTGGCAAAATCCTTGTAAAATGGCGGAGAGAGGGAGATTCGAACTCCCGCCCGGTTTTGAGCCGGCTACCGCATTTCGAGTGCGGACCCTTCGACCACTTGGGTATCTCTCCTTGTATGTCAATGTCCTTTATGTCTGTTCATTTCCATTCGCTTCCGTTAGACGCTCTTTGGAAATTGGGCAGACATTTAGGGCAGACATGGCAAATATTCAGTTATTAGTCTACCACGCAAACGTCCTGATATCAAGGGTTTGCGGGCAATCGCGTTCTTAATGCTATGGAGTATTTCGAGTCGTTCTCGTTATGACCTCTTCGATACGCCTCCGTATTCAATTATAGTGCCGCGATGAAAAACCATTTTCCATCGAAGCGTAGAAAAAGCGTAGAAATACGCTGATTTCTCAAGGTAGCGGTAAGCGTATAAACCGCATGGGTAAAGGCTTTTTGCAAATCAAGCTGTCCGGTGACCAACACGATTTCGAGTCGTTCTCGTTATGACCTCTTCGATACCGCTCCAAATATAAAATCACTTTTCAGCAACTTTTACAAAGTGTTAGAAATTTGTTAGAAAAACGCAGGGAGCGCATAAATGGAAATCGGGGTAAACCCGCATGGCAAAAGCATTTGTGGAGGCAGCGCCCGAAGCAAACCACCTAGATTTCGAGTGCGACCCCTTCACCACTTGGGTACTCCTCCGAATATTAAATTATCTGAAATGCCCCGGATAGAACTCGGATAGAACTGCTTAAAAATCTATCTTAACTCGAACTCCGAGGGCAT
>Ga0153950_1001444_pt1 | contig 10529 bp, 8 predicted proteins | sample TSNJ034MetaG_FD_104737 | JGI IMG/M metagenome (GOLD analysis project Ga0153950, IMG submission 104737) | Attine ant fungus gardens microbial communities from New Jersey, USA - TSNJ034 MetaG | ecosystem: Host-associated > Fungi > Mycelium > Unclassified | place: USA: New Jersey, Wharton State... | reverse complement strand
GCCGGGTAGATGATGGCGTGCTGCAAAACGGATTTGACCTTGCCGGTAAGGGCGTGAATCTCCGAGATCCGGTCAATCTCATCCCCAAAGAACTCCACCCGAATGGCGTTTTCCCCTGAATATGAGGGGAAAATTTCCACCACATCCCCCCGTACGCGGAACTTGTTGCGGATAAAGTTGATGTCATTGCGGTCATATTGAAGCTCTACCAACTTTTTCAGCAGGGAATCCCGGCTTCGCTCCATGCCGGGCCGAAGGGAGATAACCATATTCCGGTAGTCGATGGGGCTGCCCAAGGAGTAAATGCAGGAAACACTGGCCACAATAATCACATCCCGCCGCTCTGAAAGGGCGGCCGTTGCCGAGTGGCGCAGTTTGTCAATCTCATCATTGATGGAGCTGTCTTTTTCAATATAGGTATCGGAGCCGGGGATATAGGCCTCCGGCTGGTAATAATCGTAGTAGGAAACGAAATACTCAACCGCGTTATTGGGAAAGAAGGATTTAAACTCGCTGCAAAGCTGGGCAGCCAATGTCTTATTGTGGGCAAGCACCAAGGCGGGGCGGTTGATTTCCTGAATAATATTGGCCATGGTGAAGGTTTTACCCGAACCGGTAACGCCCAGGAGCGTTTGTTCCCTGTCACCCCGCTCAAGACTGTGAACCAATTTAGCAATAGCATCGGGCTGATCGCCGGTGGGTTTATATTCGGATACCAGTTCAAAGCGGTCCGGCAAGGCTTTCACATCCTTAAAACTTCTTATTAATAAAGGAAAACTATATTATGTCTCAACTATTACCTGCAAGGGAAAAGAACATAGATGCACTCCTCCAAAGTCCATACCTATCATATCACTTAATATTTAAAGTGTAAATAGGCAGATCGAATAAAGTTTCTTTTTATTCGCATCAATTCTTATGAACAAAAATAGAGGGGCGCTCTGCCCCTCCAAAAAAAGATTATATCATTTATTTATTCGCGATATTGTATACCTTGCCCACATCCTCAAAAAACCTGGTCCCCAGCACATCGGCCGCAGCCTTTTCATTTTTATTGTTCATGTGCGTGTAGTATTTTTCCATGGTGGTATTCCAAAGCTTTAGCATCAATTCCCGCTCCCCCTGCCGGAGAGTATCCTCATACATATCGGCAAGCATGGTCTTTTCCCGCTCTTCAATGGGATTTCTGGGCATCTCTTCCCATCTTTCATGGGGAACATAGGATTCCCCTTGATGGAGTTCCCAAAACTGCCTCTCGTAGGCGGCAAGGCACTTTTTGTAGCGCGCCTGCAGCCGGCGGATTTCTATATTGGTGCCACGAACATACAAAAGCATAGCCACGCCGGAAAGAATTAAAGCGACTGATAACACAATAATACCCAAAGCTGTCAACTCCTTAAAATGTCAAATATCTGTCTATAATTCCATTATTTAGTTGTGGGGTTTATAATTATTTACACCTCATCTTCCATAAAGTAATCCATACAATGGACAATGGAGCGGTCCCAAAAATCCCAGCTATGGGCTCCCTCCCAGTCCATATACCTAAGCTCCAAAGGCAGCGCTTCCATGTACTGCTTCATCGCGGTATTCATGGAATATAAAAAGTCCTGGAAGCCACAGGAAATATAGAATTTAGGCCGCTTGGCCGGGCCAAGCTTCGCCGCCTGATCCAGAAGATAATAGATATCGCTCTCCTCCGTTACCTCCAAACCTTCTCCCGCCATGGCAGTAAACTCACGAATCAGGCTCTCATTGCCCCCCTCCAGAGTTTCCCGGGCAATCTGCCTTATATCCACAGCACCGGAGAAGCTGCCGATACCCGCAAACAAATCCGGGCGGGACAACCCTACCCGCATAGCGCCATAGCCGCCCATGGACAGCCCAGCCACATAGGTGCGGCTACGAATAGGCTCAATGTGAAACAGGCGCCGGCAGATCCGGGGCAATTCCTCCGACACATAGGTGAAATAATTGAGGCCATATTTCAGGTCCTGGTAAAAGCTTCTCTGGACCTCGGGCATAATGACCACAAAATTACGGTCTTGGGCATATCTCTCAATACTGGTAAAACGGGTCCAGGAGGTGCTGTTGCCGGCGATGCCATGTAGAAGGTAGAGCACCCGCAGGGGGGCTTCCTCCAACTGGTCCCGGTCAGGCAAAATCAGGTTGAGCTGGGTATCCATGCCCAAGACCTTAGAGCGTATGCTCCCTGTAAAGTAGGCCAAAGACAAGCCTCCTTTCTTTATGTCCTTATTTATTGATAAAGGGGATAGTTCCGGAGCATCTCATCGACCCCGGTCTTGATCTCCTCTTGCTTGTTGTCGAAATCGGTGGCGCACAGATTGATATATTCGGCGATCTTTACCATCTCCGCAGGCCCTAAGCCACGGGTAGTGACCGCCGGAGTACCGATACGGATGCCGCTGGTGGTAAATGGGCTTTGGGGATCATTGGGAATGGCGTTTTTATTGACGGTAATATATACCCGGTCCAGCCGTTTTTCCAGCAACTTGCCGGTGATGTCCTTGGACCGCAGGTCCACCAGAATTAAGTGGTTGTCGGTGCCGCCGGAAATCAAGTCAAAGCCCTGCGTCAATAAAGCATCCGCCAACGCCTTGGCGTTTTCTACGGTTTTTTTCTGATAATCCGCAAATTCCGGCTTGAGCGCCTCGCCAAAACAGACAGCTTTGGCGGCAATGACATGCATCAGCGGTCCGCCCTGGGTGCCGGGGAAAACGGCTTTGTCGATAGCTTTTCCCAGTTCCTCCTTGCAGAGAATCATGCCGCCTCTGGGGCCCCGCAGGGTTTTGTGGGTGGTGGTAGTGACCACGTCGGCATAGGGAACCGGAGAGGGGTGAAGTCCCGCCGCTACCAATCCGGCAATGTGGGCCATATCCACCATCAGGTAGGCGCCGCATTCCTTGGCAATCTCGCCAAAGCGCTGAAAGTCCAACATACGGGGATAGGCGCTGGCACCGGCCACAATCAGCTTAGGCTTGTGCTCCAAGGCCAACTCGCGAACCAAGTCATAGTTGATCTGATGGGATTCCGGATCCACACCGTAGGAAATAAAGTTATAGTATTTGCCAGACATGTTTACAGGAGAACCGTGCGTGAGATGACCGCCCTCATTGAGGCTCATACCCAGAACGGTGTCGCCGGGATTAATCAGGGCGAAGTAGACCGCAAAGTTGGCCTGCGCGCCGGAATGAGGCTGCACATTGGCATGTTCGGCACCAAATATCTTCTTGGCCCGCTCGATGGCGATATTTTCAGCAATATCCACACATTCACAGCCGCCATAATAGCGCTTACCGGGATAGCCCTCGGCGTATTTGTTGGTCAGCACACTGCCCATAGCCGCCATTACCGCCGGGGTTACAATGTTTTCCGACGCAATCAATTCAAGGTTTTGCCGCTGGCGTCCAAGCTCCTTGCCGATTGCTTCGGACACTTCCGGGTCGACGTCCTTTAAAAATTCCGCCGCATCCATCAGGTTTTGGTACATCCTATCGATTCCTCCTGTTTCAAGCCTTTTATACACATTATACCCTAGCCCCATATTTTTTCAAGGGAAAAACAAAAAAAGTAGTCGAGTATTTGGAAATAAATTACAATATATTCGGGAAATAGGCTATGCCGCCGAACTCTATACTATTATCTAGTATAAGGTCTTAAAGCCGTCCAACCAAGAACAATCAAGCGCAACAACTATTGCTGAGCCAAAATCAGAATAGCATAGGCTGTTATCTATACTCATATTTCCATTATTTATACAAACAAATCGTTCATATGTATTGCTAACCCTTCCATATAGAGAAGCGCCTTCCATCTCTGTGGAAGGCGCTTTTGCTGTTAAATTATTGATAGAGGCGTTCTATCCATTACAATAAAATAGACATCAATATTGTGCTCAATAACACATATCTATACGACTATCTGGCATGCTCCTTCAAGGCATCCGCAAAGTTTTTCATAGCGTCCGGGATATCGATTCCTTGAGGGCAAAGCTGGTTGCAGGCGCCGCAGGCCAGACATGCTCCAGGCAACTCCTCCTCCTTCATGGCGCCTAATGTAAAGCTTAGGGTAAAGGGGAATTCAAACCGCGTTTCATTGTACATCGAGATCAGTTTGGGGATATCCAGTCCTTGGGGACAGCCTTCACAGCAGTACCGGCAGGCTGTGCAAGGCACCATATCCACCATAGTCTCCATGGCCTTGTCCAGCACCTTTTTCTCATTCTCCGTAACAGGATCATCTATAGAGAAGATCTGGATATTTTCCTGGAGCTGTTCCATAGTCGTCATCCCGCTGAGAACTACCGACACATTGGGCAGGGACTGCAAGTAGCGAAATGCCCAGGATGCAATAGAATCATCCGGCCGGGCCTCCTTAAGCATAGCGTCAGCCTTTTCGTTGAGGGAGGCAAGCCGCCCTCCGCGGCAGGGCTCCATCACCACCACGGGTATGCCATGCTTTGTAATCACCTCGTATTTTTTTCCAGCCTCCTGCAAAGTCCAATCCATATAGTTAAGCTGAATTTGCACAAACTCGAAGCAATCCTTCCAATTCAGGAAATTATCTATGGTTTCCGCGCGGCCATGGGCGGAAAATCCAAGGTGGCGGATATGTCCCGCTTTCTTTTGCTCCAGCAAATATTCCACTACCGCCAAATCCTCATCGGTATAAAAATCATAAGAGGTTTCGCAAAGGTTGTGAAGCAGGTAAAAATCAAAGTAATCCACACCACATTTCTCCAACTGCTCCTCAAAGATTTGGGCAATGGAGGTAACCGTGTGGCCCTGGAGATATCCCTGAAAGCCCAGTTTTCCATTTTCGTAATTCATCATATGCCCCGGCATTTTGGTGGCCAGATACCAGCTTTCCCGGGGATATTGGCTCAATACCCTACCCACAAAGCTCTCCGATTCTCCATCATGATAGCGGTAAGCCGTGTCAAAATAATTCACACCATTTTCATAAGCATACTCAATGATCTTTCTGGCCTTTTCCTCATCAATAGGCCCTCTCTGCCCTTGGGTGGGCAGCCTCATATTCCCCATACCCAGCCAAGACAAATTCATGTCTTTAAATTGCTTATAAATCATCTTGCTCCTCCTTTTTTTGAAAAACCGTTTATTTGTTTTAGAATAACACCTGGAGTTCACTCTAAGTCAAGCAGTTTATAATAAGAACTCAGCTTTTTTTCATCTCATTGACGGTTTGACTAGATCTTTATTGAGGAGAGGTATGCCCAGATCAATACTTCCAGAAAGCTACATAAAAAGAAGGCGCAGAATTTACACCCTGCGCCTTCTTAGCTTGATCAAAACGTTTAGATTTGCCGCTTGCCAGTCTTTGCGTAAGCGTCGGTGCGGGGAATCCAGTCCAGGAACTCCTCCACCTGGATGTCCCAGAAGCGCCACTCATGACCGTACTGGGGCATAGTGACCCAGGTTACCTGCTGGCCCATATCCTCCAGATCCTTCACAAACGCCTTATTGGCATCAAAAAGGAAATCCTTTTCGCCGCAGGCGATGTAGAGGGCGGGAAATTTCTTGCCGGAGGCGGCCACTTCCTTGGCCAAGGTGGCAGGATCAAATCGGGGCTCAATGGGCCGGTCATCGCCGCCAGTAAGGGAGGCGGGGTTGAGGGCCACCGCCGCGGAAAACGCGCCCAGGGCCGCAAACTGCTCCGGCCGGTTTAACGCATGAACCAAAGTGCCAAAGCCGCCCATGGACAGGCCGGCGATGTAGGTGTCCTCGGGCTTATCGGAGATGGGGAACATGGACTTTACAAATTCCGGCAGCTCCCCGGCGATAAAGTCATAAAAGTTGTCGCCGCTGGGATGGTTCACATAGGATTTGTTCTCGGCTGAAATGTTGACGACCACTATGTTTCGTTCCTCCGCGTACATCTCTACGTTGGTATATCCGGTCCAGGTGGCGTGGTTATTGCCCATGCCGTGGAGAAGGTAGAGCACTGGGAAAGGCGCCGCTACATTGTGGCTGGGCCTCTCCCCTTCGGCAAGCCCCATGCCCATAGATTCAGGGATTGTGACAGTGGGGACAACCACAGTGATGTCCACGGTGCGCTTGAGGGTGTAGGATATGAAGTTACAGGTAAATTTCGCCATATATTTTTCTCCTTTACATCGCATTGATTGCGTTAGCAATCTCAATACACAGGTCCTCGGCTTGGGGAACAAAGCCCAGCCGGTCAATAAACGCGTGGGTGACGCCCTTATAACGGATGGATTTTACCTTAACCCCCGCTTCAGCGGCTTTTTTGGCATATAGCTCATCCTGGATTCGCAGGCCGTCGTATTCACAGGCTACGCTAAGCATAGTGGGAAGGCCCTCCAGGGATTCAGCCAGCAGCGGGCTGGCATAAGGCTCCCGAGCCTGAACCTTGGGATCGTCAAAGTACAAGTTCTCCATCTGGATGGCGTCATCGTCCTCCGACTTGGGCCGGGAGATGCCTAAACAGGGATCAATGATAGATCGCTGTTCCTCGGCTATTTCATATGCGCCGATGCTCCATTTGTAATCCGGCACGCCCAGGTTAACCATGGTCACACAAGCATACATCAGCACCTGTAAGGCTACCATATGCGTGCCCTGATCCCGGTCCTTGAGGGCGATGGCCGCTGTCAGGTTGCCGCCGGCGCTGTCTCCGCCGACGCCGATCCGGTTCTTGTCAATGCCGTAGAAGTCGGCATTGTTAAAGATGTGTTCCACCACCCCGTAGCAGTCATTGAATCCGTTGGGATACTTTTTCTCCGGCGCCAAGGCGTAGTCCACGTTAAATACCACCGCGTTGGCCAACTGGGCGATAAGCCGGCAAGGATTTTCAACGGTGTAGGGGGTGCCGCCCACCCATCCCCCGCCGTGGAGGAAAATAAAACAAGGGCGGTTTTTCTCACGTTGTGTTGTCCTGGGGTAATAGCGCCATAATCCCACTTCATTACCGCCAATGTTCAAGGTCTCAAATTTTGTGTGAATCTCCACAGTACAAAGGTTGCGGTTGGGAAACCCCATGCCGTCCCGCATAGCTTGGATAGCCTCCTCCGGCGAAGGCGGCACTTCCGGTTCCTCCCCTTGTTCGCGGGCGATCCAATGATTTTTCATGATGGCCAACTCATCGTGGTCAAGGTAGCCGTCCCTGGGTTCACTGGGACTCTTTTTCAGGATGACGGGGGCTCCGCCCACCTCCGTGGGTTCTTGCTGCGCTTGCAGCATCTCCACTGCAGCGATATCGTACTCTCTCATGTCTGCTCACTCCATATTTTTATTGTTCATACGAATCTTCAGTCAAAGTATAAATAAAATTTCTTAAAATCGCGCGGATCAGGCCGCAACAGAAATTTTATTTATTACGGATTTAAATGAAGATTAGTATCAGTTTATTATTTCGCTCAGTTGTCTTTACCGGTCTAGCCCTTGACTGCCCCCAAGGAAATGCCGCTCTGAAAATACTTTTGCAGGAAGGGGTACACGATCAAGATGGGAATGATGGCGATAAAAGCGATGGCCATTTTGATGCTCATAGAGGGCATTAACTGGCTGGAGGACATGGTGGCGTTCTGCATTAAAAACTGAGCGTCGGTGATCAGCTTGTTGAGGTAATTTTGGATGCCGAACTTCCGGGTGTCGGTGATGTAGTAAAGGCCGTTGGTCCAGTCATTCCAGTACGCCAGGCCGGTGAAAACCCCCATGGTAACCAAGATGGGCTTGCCCAAGGGGATGACAATTTTCCGGAAAATGGTGAATTGGCTGGCGCCGTCGATCTCGGCGGATTCATAGAGGGCTCCCGGAATGCTGGTCATAAAGTAGGTGCGCATCAGAATGACGTTCATTGCGCTCATGAGGAAGTTGGGTAGAATCAGGGCCCAAATGGTGTTCTTGATGTGGAAGGTTCCGGTCCACATCAAATAAGAGGGAACCAGGCCGCCGTTAAACAGCATGGTAAAAAATACAAAGAAGGATAAAAATTTTCGCCCCGGCAGATTGGGCTGGGAAAGGCCGAAGGCAAACATGGAGGAAAGCAAAAGATTGCCCGCCGTGCCGATGATGGTGACTAGAATGGTGGTGCGGTAGCTTCGTAAAACGCTCTCACCTTTTGTAAAGATATAACTGTAAGCCTCCAGGCTCAGCTTATCCGGCATAAAAGAATAGCCGTTAACGATCAGGGTACTCTCATCGGTGATGGAGGAGATGAACAGCAGAACCAAGGGGCTAAGAATGCAGACGGTCATTAGGATAAGGAAGATATAGGCTATAAGCTGGGTCACAGGATACCGGTTTTTCATCATCCTTCACCTCCTAAAACAGTGCATTGTCCGCGCTGATTTTCCGGACAAGCATATTGGACATAAATACCAGAATGAATCCCACAATGGACTGGTAGAAGCCGGACGCCGAGGACATCCCGATGTTGCCGACCGTGATAAGCATGCGGTATACCTGGGTATCAATAACATTGGTGACGCTATAGAGAGTGCCGGAATTCATGGGAACTTGATAGAATAAGCCGAAATCGGAGTAAAATATCCGGCCGATGCTCAGCATGCACAGGGTGATGATGGAGGGCACCAGAGACGGCAAGGTAACGTTGAGAATTTGCCGCATCTTCCCCGCTCCATCCAGCTCCGCCGCCTCATAAAGGCCCTTGTCTATGCCGGTGATGCCGGCGATATAGATCATGCTGCCATAGCCCACGCCCTTCCACGCGTTAACGATCACCAGAATAAACGGCCAGTATCGAGGCGAGTTGTACCAGTCCACCTCGTCCAGTCCCAATGCAGGCAAGATGGTGTGGTTTAGAATACCGCCGTCCGCGCTGAGGAAGGCGAAAACAATGTAGCTGATAATGACAATGGAGAGGACAAAGGGTACCAGCACCATGCTCTGAAAAAAGTGCCGAAACCTTTTTCGGTTAACCTCGGTGATGAGGATGGCGGTCAAGATACCCAAGACGTTGTTGATCACCAAAAAGGCCAGGTTGTAAAGCAGGGTGTTCCGGGTCATGATCCAGGCGTCCTTGGAGGTAAACAGGTATTCAAAGTTTTGCAGCCCCACCCAGCGGCTTCCCCAGATGCCATCCTGGACATTGTACTTTTTAAAGGCCACAACAATCCCCGTCATGGGGATGTAATTGTTGATGATAAGATAGGCCGCGCCTGGCAGCATCATCAGGTAGACGGGCCACCATTTTTTGACGCGCCGCCATTGCCGCAGCAATCGGTTGCCGGACGTTGCCGGAACCGTAATTTCCGATTTGGTCATGGTCAAAAGCCTCCTTTTCTCAATATATGGTACAGGGGGATGAAAACTCCCCCTGTACAGGTATGATCATTATTGGGAGGCCAAGAATTCATCCAGCTGTCTCTGTTTTTCCGCGATAATGTCGTTGATGCCCGCATTTTCCAGCGCCTCCAGGAAGGCGGGGATGGCGGTTTCCGGGTCCACGGTGCCGCAGTAGATGGGCTTCTGGTATTCCTCAACGACAGCCGCAACATTGGCCACTTGGTTGATGACGGGGGTGGGATCATAGGTAAAGCCCATGGCGAGGGAACGGGTGGCCGCATCGTTAAACGCCCGGTACTGTTCCCAGATATCCGGCTCATTGCCGACCCACAGGGCCGCGATGCTCTGATTGGGCAGCGCCCAGCCCAAATCCACGTGATAGGCCACGGTCTGGTAATCCTGGCCGTCCACATAGTCGATGATATTGTTTTCTTTATCGACATACTGGTAGTCACGGCCCTCTATGCCCCAGTCAATGAGGTTCATAAATTCTGAGCTGGTGTACATCCAGTTGAGGCACTGCATAGCTTTGACTGGGTCCTTGGTGTTGTTGGCGATGGCGTAGCCAATGCCGCTGATGGTGCCGGTGCTCATGGTCGACGCTCCCAGCCAGGCCTGATACATGTCGTAGCCGGTCTGGCTCTTCTTCTCCACGGCGGTATTGGGCTTGAACAGGCTGAAGAAGGAGAAGGCGTTGCCGGCCATGACAATAGCCTCACCGGTTTCGGTGGTGATGGCCATGTCCTTCTTCACATAACCGTCGTTGTACCACTGGCGGATCTTCTGGGCTTGCTCGTAATAGCTATCCGAGCCATACCTGTTGGTGACAGTGGTGTTGTTGGCTGGATCCATCAGGACGCCAAAATTATCGGTCAAGGCATCTATGTTGTCGGTCGTTGTAAAGCGCATCAAACCGCTGACCAGAATATCCATATTGGGATAGGCTCCCCGCACAGTTGCAAACACGGCGTCCAAGTCGTCCAATGTTTTGACGGCATCAGGATCAATCCCCAACTCGTCGCAGATATCCGCCCGCATGTTCAGGCCGTAGGGGTAGCAGTACTCCTTAAAGCCGGTGGTTAGAAATACAAAGTTATTCATGGAGGCGGCGTAAGCCACATCCTCGCCCAACTGCTCAATGATTCCCTGGCCGTACTGGTCCAGCAGCGGACCCATGTCGATCAGGTAGCCGCTGTCGATGTAAGTGGGGGCATTGTT
>Ga0153950_1001441_pt1 | contig 10539 bp, 9 predicted proteins | sample TSNJ034MetaG_FD_104737 | JGI IMG/M metagenome (GOLD analysis project Ga0153950, IMG submission 104737) | Attine ant fungus gardens microbial communities from New Jersey, USA - TSNJ034 MetaG | ecosystem: Host-associated > Fungi > Mycelium > Unclassified | place: USA: New Jersey, Wharton State... | reverse complement strand
TCCTCCCACCGTGCTTTGTAGTTGCCTTCCCTTTAAGCCAATTTTACCACAGCGCGGGGCTCCCGCCCCGTTTTCATTACTATTTGTGCCGCCGACTTTGGCGGCGGAATGGAGTTTTGTATGTCCAAAATGCGGTGTAGCAGAGGAACCCTTCAACATCAAATCCCGAAAGCTATATCAGTGCAAGCACTGTAACCATCAGGCGTCCGTAACGGCGGGGGCCGTAATGGACAAGACGAAAACGCCACTGCACAAATGGTTTCTCGGAATCTATTTGATGTCGCAGGACAAGCGCGGATGCTCAGCCAAATGCCTAGAGCGGGAGTTGGGAATCGCCTACGATACCGCTTGGACAATGAGCCACAAAATACGCAAGGCGATGGGAGAAAAGGATGCCGCCTATCTGCTGGGTGGTTCAGTAGATATGGACGAAGCTTTTTTCGGCGCTGCCCGCGTGGGAAGTAAGCGCGGGCGTGGAACAGAAAAGACGGCTATTGTTTTCAGCGTATCCATGAACGATAAGGGCAAGCCAGGCTTTATCAAGGCGAAAGTTGCGATTCCGACACATCGTATCAAAAGAAAATTTCACAGAGAGATATCGCTGTGTTGGAAATACTGTTTTCCACCGGCATAAGGGTTTACGAACTATGCAACCTCAAAATTGAAGATATAAACTTTACATAAGGTATTCTTCTTATTTATATCGTGATATAATCTCAATCTGGTATTCATACAGATTTTGTACCTCTGTAGTAAAAACAATCTCAGTGCCGCTGCTGGAACAAAGACCAGAGGGTTGTTGACTGGAGTCTTTACAAAAAGCGCCACCGCGTCGAAAACCACTTTCTCAAGATCAGAAACCATAGCCAATTCGCTACCAGATATGAGAAGTCTGCGACTGTTTTTCTCTCGCTATCCTTCTTCGCCGCTTCTCTTATCTGGCCATTTTGATGGTTTTAAAACACTCTCTAGCGACTAAATCATAACTACGTATCGTTCAGCTTTTGAAGATAGGCCAGTGCAGAGCCGGCCTCCCGCTCAAAATCGGTGTACGCCGTTGCCTCAATGGTCAGGATGGCATTGTAACCAGCATCTCGCAGCGCCTGGAAATAGGGTGCATAATCGTAGCCATCGCCCTCCTGGGGAAACAGGCGAGCAGTTCCCTGTGGGTAGTCTATATGGGCGTGGCGAATTTTGGTTGCATACTGAGGGATGTGGCAGAGCGGCTCATCCTGCTTGTGCATATGGCGCAGATCGCACATGGTTAAACAGTTAGAGCGATTCACTGTCCTGAGGAACGCCTCTGCCTCTGGAATGGTGTTGACGTAGTTAGAGTTTGCGGGGCCCAATGGCTCTACCACCAGCGTAATACCATGCTCTCCTACAATATCAGAGATGGTGCGCACCAGGTGGGTCACATGATCTTTCGCTGTCTGGATACTCGGACAGTCCTCCGGAATGCTGCGGCATTTGCCCGCCCCGAAAGGAATCATCACGCATCCAAGCGCAGCTGCCCGCCGGGCTGCGGTTCGGATGTGTTCCAACCAGTAGGTTTCATCGAAGTCAGGGGCATGGAAGCGTACGGTCAGTGGAATCAGTCCAGAGAACACCTCGAAGCCTAGTCTGCTGGCTTCCACACGACGGCGCAGGCTGGATACCTCCCGTTCAGACATGGAAACGATTTCACTCAGGTCCAATTCGATGCAGTCGTAACCGAGCTTCTCAATCATCTCTATTTGATTTGTAAAGCCAAAACAGCCGAATTTCATGGTATCCTCCTTACCAGTGGATGATCATACTCAGCTTGTCATTGGGTTCCAGCAACAACTGGCGATAGGCCTCCTCTGCATCCTTGCTATCCACCACTTGGTCAATCATGGGCGTCAACTTAATATCGCCCCGATTAACAAAACGCAGAAAGCAGTCGGAATCGTCGGCAAAGGTCCAGTAGTTGGGGTAGGAGAACCAGCGGGGGATAGAGTCTACGGCGTGGGCACCGATGATGGTGATAGACTTTTTCTGCACATCCCGATAGAAGTTGAAGTCAGTGATACCCCTGGGACAGCCTAGAATGCAGACACGGGCGAAGTCTGCCGCGATCTGGCAAGCGGTCTCCATAACGGCAGGGACTCCGGTGTTATCCATAACTACAGCGGGGCCTTTGCCCTTTGTAACATTCAATAGTTTCTCCTGCCAACCATCCTTGGAATTGTTGATGACTACGTCTGCGCCGCAGTTTTTAGCAATTTCCAGCCGGGAGGCGACCGGGTCAATACCGATAGTGCAAACAGCACCATTGAGTCTGGCAAGTTGGAGTGCGAGCAACCCCACGATGCCCAGGCCCAAGGAAACAACTTCCTCACCCAGCTCGATCCGGCATTTGCGCACACCTTGGAGGGAGGTCTGCCCCAGACTGGTGAATGCTGCTTCGTCGAAAGTTACTTTATCGGGGATATGAACCACGTTGTAGTCCTGTACGTTTCCAATCTCCCGGTGCCCCACATCGATAGCATAGGCAGCCACTGGATCGCCGGGCTTAAAACCAGTAACCTTATTACCCACCTTTTCCACCACGCCTGAGTTGCTGTAGCCGGGAGCGAAAGGGAAAGTGGTTTCGGCATTAGGCAGACTAAGCACCCTGGCTCGTTCTGTCCCTACGCTGACCAAGGATGAGCGGAAGCGGATCTGTACCTGGTCCTCCTCCGGCTGTGGTACGTCCACTTCTACCATTCGAGGATCATTCTGACCAAGCGCAATAATTCCCTTGCATTTCATATAGAACAGCCCCTTTATTGCTTATTTCTATTGCTCCCACAGCTTTCGCGGATAATGAGTGAATAATCCAGTATCTCCTGTGTTTGGAGCAATGGCTCTTTTTTGATGAGTTTCAGCAGCTTACTGAAGGCATGCTGTCCAATCTCGAACTTTGGCTGGTGGATGGTGGTCAAAGCTGGTTCCCATTCAGCGGAGATCTCAATGTCATCAAAGCCAGCAATGGCGATGTCCTCCGGGACATGCAGCCCTGCTTTTTTTAGCCGCTTCATCGCCCCGATGGCCATGGTGTCGCCGGCGGCAAAGACTGCGGTGACCGGCTCGTTTAGTTCCAGCAGGGGCTCCATGGCGGTGAATCCCCCATTTATGGTCGGTTCGCAATACTGTACCAGCCCCAGATCCACGGAGATGCCACTCTGCGCCAGTGCAGCCAAATAGCCGTTAAAGCGGTCACGGTATAGGGGCGAGGCGGGGTTGCTGGTCAGGTGGGCGATACGTCGGTGTCCAAGGTTTATCAAGTGTCCCACCATGTCCTTGGCCGCCGCCACATTATCGATGGTGATGTTTGGAGTGATTCCCTCTATATACTGACAGGCGACCACGATGGGGTATTCACTGGCGACTTGATTCATTAGGCTTTTGGCTACGCTTGCAGACAGGGAGATGATACCATCCACCAGGTGCTGCTGGATGGCGTTGAAATAATAATTTTCCACTGCCGGTTCATTGTGCATATCGGCAATCAGCACCTGATAGCCGTTTTTTTCCGCCTCCAATTCAATACCCAACAAAATCTTGTGAAAGAAAGTGTTCCCGATATTCGGAACGATGACAATGACCGTGTGTGTCTCCTGCGTGCGCAATTGCTGAGCGAGAGCGTTGGGCTGATAGTTCAGCTTTTCTACTACGCGCAGAACACGGTCGCGTGTGGTGGGCTTGACCGAACCTTGATTGCGCATAACACGAGATACCGTAGCAAGAGAGACTCCCGCAATCCGTGCGACATCATTTATAGTAGCCATATAACGGCTCCTCTCTTCAATCTAATATTTAACTACCGGGGAATATTTATAGCAATTGCAACAAACAATCGGAATACCTGACAACTTTAATTGCAGACCGTAGCCCATCATCCACAAACCCGCTGCAGCGAATAGGTGGATGCTTGCACACAGCAGCCCGTAGGCCCCTATCCATTTACCCGCCGCAGCAGTTATTTTGAGTAAAGAAGCAGCTTCCTTTTTCCGGTTCTTTTCTGTCCTTACTGTAGCAACGGTTAGATAAAATGAAAACGTTTACTAAATTTTAATTATAGCAATATAATTTGAAATGTCAAACGCTATTTGACAAAGAAACAGATCCTGATTTACTTTTTCGGAAATGCACAAAAACAACCTCTATTTTTTGTAAAAAAGATAGGATTGACAGGATGATGAGGAAGAATTACAATAAAAAACAAGCAAACGTATAGACGCAGTCTGGTCGGAGCTATATTTTTTAGCACCAAAATGAAAACGTTATCATTTTAAGGAGATGGTGTTTTATGGGAAATGTATTCAAAAAGTTTGATCTGGTAATCCAGTGGATAGAGGATATCGCCTGCGCTCTCTTTCTGGTTGGCATTATAGGTATCTCGGCGGTTCAGGTGATCCTGCGGTATGGCTTTGGCCTTGGTTTCCTCTGGGCGGACGAGGTGAACCAGTCTTTGTTGGTAGCCATGGGTATGTTCGGATGCGCCAAAGCTGTTCGTACAAAAGGACACACGGAATTAACCTTAGTCGTCAACAAACTCAAGGGGTCTAAGGCACGCATTGCTTTTCGGGCTGTCATCAATGTTATCTCTCTGGCCACGCTCATTATCCTATTCGTTGCGGCTTTTCAGTACACCTCTGACGCCACGACGATAAAGAGCGTGATGCTCCGGATACCTCGGATGTACTATTACATCTCAATGCCCATCGGCATAGGGCTGTCTATCTATGAGTTTTTGAAGCTTATGAAGTCCAGAATCATGAACGATACGGCGGAAAACTATTAAGGAGGGATACAATGGGATCTTATCTGCTTTTGCTGCTGATTGCTATGGTGTTCATTGTTATCATTTGCGGTATCCCAGTTTACCTTAGTCTGGCTCTAACCGGCCTGGCCAGCTTGGCAGTTCTGTCTGTGAGCTCTGGCACGCCGCTGGCCCTGTTGGTGGTGCCCCAGTCATTTTTCAACGGCATCGGCAGCCTGCCCCTGCTTGCCATCCCGTTTTATGTGTTGGCGGGCGAAATTATGAACCGGGGTGGCATTACTGAGCGGCTGATCAACTTTGCTCTGCTGCTTATTGGCCGCATGCCCGCGAGCCTGGCTCACGCTAACATCGTGTCCAGTATGTTCTTCGGCGGCATCACCGGCTCCGCACAAGCGGACACCTCTTGTATCGGCGGCATTCTTATCCCTGCCATGGTTAATGAGGGTTATACGCCTGAGGAAGCGGTGGGCGTGACGGCATCCTCCTCTACTTGCGGCCCCATTATCCCGCCCAGCATCGTAATGGTTGTCTTTGCCACCTCGGTGGGCTGTTCCATCGGTGCCATGTTCATGGCCGGCGTTATCCCCGGCCTGATGGTTGGCTTCGGCCTGATGGCGGTAGTTGCCCTCCGAGATCGGAAGCATCACTTCCCCCGTCGCACCGTCAAGCTCACCCGCAACGAGATCACGAAGACGCTGATTGAAGGCCTCGTCCCTCTGGGCATGCCTATCATAATCGTGGGCGGCATCATGAGCGGTATCTGCACCCCCACCGAGGCCGGCGTCGCCTCTGTGGTGTACAGCCTTATCGCCAGCATATTCATCACCCGGACGGTAAAGGTTTCTGACATCTGGTCCATGCTGCTTAACACCGCCGCCATGACAGGCTCCATCCTAATGATTATTGCCTGTGCCCGTATTTTCAGCTACGGCTTGAGCTCTCTTCAGATGTCTGCGATCGTGACCGACCTGATTCTGTCCATCACGAACAACAAGTATGTATTCCTGCTACTTGTCAATATTCTCCTGCTTATCATGGGTATGTTTATGGATAGTGGTGCATCGGTTCTCATTTTGGCTCCTATTCTCACTCCTATCGCCGTGAATATGGGAATCAGCACAATCCACTTCGGCATTATCATGGTGCTCAACCTGATCATCGGCTGCGGTACTCCTCCTCTTGGCGTTTGTTTGTTTATTGGTTGCAAAATTGCAAATATCTCAGTAGAACGTGGGGTGAGAGGTATCCTGCCATACGTATTTGGTGAGATCGTCGTTTTGCTCCTGGTTTCTTACATCGAGCCGCTATCCACATTCCTGCCCATGCTGCTGGGCTACAATGTTTCTTGATGGAGGTGTTGTTATGAGTAAATTTCGTGTAGGTGTCATCGGCACCGGAGCTATCGCCAAGATATCCCACCTGCCCATTCTGGCCGACCGCGAAGACGTCGACCTAGTTGGTGTTATGGCAAAACATCTGGAAAATGCCCAGCGCGCCAAACAACGCTACGCTTTCGGTGCTGCGGTGGAGACGCTGGACGAACTCATCCAACTGGATTTAGATTGTGCATTTGTCCTTTCTCCAAAACCAGAACATCCTGCCCAGGTTATGCGATTACTCCAAGCCGGTATCCATGTTTTCTGTGAGAAGCCTTTGGCTATGACCCTGCGTGAGGCAGGTGAAATGGCCGAGAAAGCCGAAAAGACCGGGAAGACCCTGATGGTGGGATTTAATCGCCGTTTTGCCCCGGTCTATCGCAAGGCAAAAGAGGCATACGGTGACTTGGCTCCCGATGTTATCATTGCGCAAAAAAATCGTCCCGCCTCTGAGTACCGTGCTACGCTGGAGAATGCTATCCACATGGTCGATCTAATGCGCTATCTTAGTGGCGAGTGTATCAGCGTGGAGGCCCACTCTAAGTTCATGGATCCCTACTATGAGACGCTGACCACCGCCCAACTCCAGTTCGAGAACGGTACTATGGGCATGTTGGTGGCCGACCGGGCCTCTGGTCAGTGGATGGAGACTTTGGAAATCCATGGTCATAATCGCAGTGTCTATGTTAACAGTCCAGATACCATTACTGTGGTGGATGACCAGCAGCACCACAAGACCACTATGACTCCGCTGGCCATGGGCTGGGCCAGGGTAGAGGATAAGCTGGGCTTCACCGCCGCAGATGACCATTTCTTTAAATGCCTGAAAATAGGGGAGAAGCCGCTGACCAGTGCGGCGGATGCCTATAAGACCCATGAACTGATGCATCGAATTCTCAAAAGTGCAGGCTTGCCAGATCTGAGCGAATAAGGGGATGTAAAAGATGTATCGTATCGCAGGACATACCATGGGCACCCCGGAGTATACGGTATTGGAGGCTCTCCAACTCTTTCACGATATCGGGTTGGAAGGTGCGGAGATCGTAGTACAGGACGGCTATCGCAGCGGCATCCCGTGCAACTGCCCTCATGAGCAATTGATGGAGATCAAACAGAAGGCCATGCAACTGGGCATCCAAATTGTGGCCCTGACTCCATACAGCTCCCGGTTCAATGACCTGGACGAGGCTGTGCGCCGGGCTGAGGAGGAAGAAATCAAACGCTGTATCGGGTACGCGGAGTTTTTGGGCGCAGACTACATCCGCATTTACGGTGGCAACTACGCAGACGGGGAAAATGACCAGGACGGGACTAAAAGGGCTGTGCTGGTCAAGAGTATGCGGCTGTTGGGCGACGAAGCTCAGAAGCATGACGTCAAGCTGGTCATTGAGAATCACTTCAACACCATGACTGTCTCGGCCAAACAGAGCATCGCGCTGTCACGGGAAATCAGCCATCCGGCGGTGGGAATACTCTACGACCAGGCCAACTTAACTTTCACCGAACAGGAGGACTATCAAACCGCTATTCCCCTGCAAATGGAGAAAATTTATTACATGCATGTCAAGGATCTAAAATTCAAGAAAGACAGCGTGGGGTTCGTCTCCTCTGACGTCTCACGTCCAAAGGAAGAGGAACGCAATGTGGTCACCAAGATTGTAGGAGAGGGCGAGTTGGACTGGCCCGGCATCCTGTGCATGATGAAAGAGCACGGCTACGACGGTTGGCTCTCCCTGGAATATGAGCGTCGCTGGCATCCCGGTGACATCCCTGACGCATCTATTGGCATGAAACAGTCCACACAGTATCTGCGCTCACTCTGGTAAACGCCGTAGCACAAAACGGCACACAATAATACCACATATTTTTAAATGGAGGAAATTATCATGAAAAAGAACCTCATCTCTCTGATTCTCGCGCTGTCTCTGGCCCTTAGCCTTATCGGTTGCGGTGGAGGAGGCGGAACATCTAGCTCCAGTAGCGGTGGCACCGATACTGGTTCCGCCTCCGGTAACACCAATACCAGTTCCGCCTCCGGTAACACCAATACCAGTTCCGCCTCCGGTAACACCGATGCCGTTACCATCAAATATTCCACCACTTTTCCTGCCGCCGGAACCCAAGCCGATGGTGTCAACCTTCTGGGTGAACTTATTTCAGAGCATTCTGATGGCCGCATGACCCTGGAGTTCTACCCCTCCTCTGTGCTAGGCGATAAAATCGCTTCCATGGAAGGTCTGCGCTCTGGTACAATTGAAATGACCACGTCAGCTGCTACCGATCTATCCAGCTACAGCTCCATCTGGTCTGTGTTCTCCCTTCCCTACTTGTGGGAAAATGGCGATCAGGCCTTGGCCGTTTTGACCGACCCCTCTGTGTCAGAAGTCCTCAATGCGGATGCAGAGGCCAATGGTTTTGTCATTATCGCCTGGAACAACGCGGGTTCTCGCAGCATCCTGAACACGAAACATGCCGTCAACAGTCCTGCCGATCTGAACGGTCTGCGAATTCGTTGCATGGAGGATCCCGTCCTGGCCGGCGCAATCAATGCCATGGGTGCCAATGCCACTCCGCTCGCCTGGAGTGAGTGCTATACTGCCCTTCAGCAGGGTGTCATTGACGGCATTGAGAACAATGCACCCACCATCTATGACAACGGCATGGCGGAGGTCGCTAAGTACTTTTCTCTGACCGAGCATTTCACCATTCCTGACCCCATCTTTGTCAGCAAAATCTGGTTCGATGGACTATCCGCTGAAAATCAGACAGCTCTCCTGAAAGCCGGTGAACTGTACACCACTGAATACAGCGAAGTCATCTGGCGCGGCGCTGAAAAAGACATCTTAACCAAGATGGAGGCCGCGGGTGTTCAGATCAATGAGGTGGACAAGAGCGTTTTTGTTTTCGCTACTCAAACTGTCATCGACACCTTCCTGACTAATGCAGATGAGAACCAGAGCGCCCTTTACGAGCTTTTGATGGAAGTTCGCAAGAACTATTGAAGAAATAATATCGATGGAGGGGCGTTTTGAAACAGACCATTCAGGATTTGAAATTAGCCTTTATCGGTGTCAGTCATTGGCACGTTCCCTTGTATCTCCGCGCGATATCGAGTGATAACCTAAATGTTGTTGCGGTCAGCGATCCCAATTTGACGTTGGCGCAGCGCACTGCAACTTTGGTGGGCTGCCATGCTTACTCTGATGCAAAAATTCTGCTGGATCGGGAGAAGCCTGACTTCGTCTTTGCTTTTGCCCCCCACCATGAGATGCCAACCCTGGCGTTGGAGCTGATTGATCGGGGAATCCCTTTCGCCATTGAGAAACCGCTGGGCCTAAATTCGCAAGACGTGGAGCAGGTCATGGTGGCGGCGAGGGAGAAAAACTCGTTTTGCGCTATCCCGTTCATTTGGCGATACAGCGATTTGATGCAAGCCTTCAAAGCGAAAGTTTCTCCAGAGGATATTATCCATCTGTCATTCAAGTTCGTGGCTGGGCCACCCTCCCGTTATTTGGCTACTTCGCCGTGGATGTTGCGCACCGCCTTAGCCGGGGGCGGCTGCATGACAAACCTCGGGATCCACTTCCTGGATATGGCCATGTATCTCACTGACTGTTCCGACGCACAGGTGCTGGCCAGTAGTTACCACCGCCATACAGACTATGACATCGAGTGCTATGCCACATCGCTACTCCGAATGAAAACCGGCACGACGCTGTTGCTGGAGACGGGTTATGCTTATCCCATGGAGGTATCACAACGGGATAACCGCTGGAACGTCGTTACTAAAAATGGGTATTACACTTTGGAGGGCGACTATTTCGAGGAGCGAGTCTACGGCGAGAAAACCATCCGTCGAGTAATGAGTACAGACAGCGATGTCTACTACCCTGTTTTTGTGCGGGAGACACTGCGGCAGTATCTGGCAGGTGAACTCCCCCAATCAGGTCTGCCTGAAATACTTGCTGTGCGCCGCGTGCTGGACGAGATGAACCGGCAGGGCACGTAATGATAGAATCAGAAAAGGAGAACGATTCTATGAAAAAAATGTTCGGTGTCGTCACTGCCATGACCACCCCCCTCACCGAGGAGGGAAAGATGGATGTGCGCGCCATAGAGGAGCATGTTGACTTCCTCATTGGGAAAGGCGTAAATTGTTTGTACCCCTGCGGTACCACTGGAGAAATGCTTAACCTGACTGCCGAGGAGCGGGTTCTGGTGGCCGAGACCGTCCTGCGAGTAGCAAAGGGCCGCATCATCGTTTACATCCATGTAGGGGCGCAAACCCTGGCTGAAACGGTACGCCTGGCCCAACACGCAGAACGTATCGGTGTCGACGGCATCGGCGTGGTGACGCCTCCTTTCTTCGGCCTG
>Ga0153950_1001438_pt1 | contig 10542 bp, 10 predicted proteins | sample TSNJ034MetaG_FD_104737 | JGI IMG/M metagenome (GOLD analysis project Ga0153950, IMG submission 104737) | Attine ant fungus gardens microbial communities from New Jersey, USA - TSNJ034 MetaG | ecosystem: Host-associated > Fungi > Mycelium > Unclassified | place: USA: New Jersey, Wharton State... | reverse complement strand
GTCACATCAGGAGGGTATCTCCATGCCAAAGCAAACGTTTTTTAATCTGCCCGAAGAAAAAAGAAATCACATTCTGGACACAGCCATCAACGAGTTTGCCGGGCAAGGGTACAAGGGCTCCAGTATTTCGCGGATCGTAGCCATGGCGGGCATTGCCAAGGGCAGCTTTTATCAATATTTTGAGAACAAAGACGATCTGTTCTGTTACATAGTAACCACCATGATTGCCGACCGCAAGCTCCTGGTTTATGAACAGGAAAAACACCGGCTGGCCGATTTGTCCCTCACCGGGTTTTTGCGGTTGGTGTTTCGCCGTCAGGTAGAGGAATTCCAGCAAAACCCCCGGCTGCTAAAAATTGGCATTGATTTAATGCAGATTACCGGTGAACCTATCTATCAAAGAATCATGCGGCAGTACCAGAGCTCTGTCAATACCTACTTCCTGCCATTCATCCGGCACGAGGTGGAGCAAGGAGAGATCGATCCCAAAATCAATCAACAGCTGCTCAATTTTATGCTGGTCAGCCTGGGGCAGTATATGGTATACCGCTATTCCGCCGATGAAATGCCGGTCATCAATTCTTCGTTTATTGACGATATCGTAGATGATTTGGAATATATATTGGCGAATGGAGTGTATGTGAAAGAGGGCGAGTGAAATGGACCCTATCCTCGAAATTCGCGGCCTGACCAAGGAATATCACATGGGCGAGGTTACCGTTCACGCGTTGCAGGGGGTGGATTTGACCATCTGCCAGGGTGAATTCATCGTCATTCTCGGCCCCTCCGGTTCCGGCAAGAGCACCATTCTCAACATTGCCGGCGGCATTGATACCCCCACCGCCGGACAAATTTTGTACCGGGGAGAGGACATCGGCGGCTACAACCAAAAGCAGCTCACCGGTTACCGCCGAAGGGCGGTGGGGTTTGTGTTTCAGTTTTACAATTTGATGCAAAACCTGACCGCCCTTGAAAACATAGCCCTGGCGGCGGAGCTTTCCCACAACCCCATCGACCCGGCCGGCCTGCTGGCCCAGATCGATATGGCCGACCGGGGCGGCCATTTTCCATCCCAGATGTCCGGCGGGCAACAGCAGCGCATCGCCATCGCCCGGGCCATCGCCAAAAATCCCGACATACTGCTCTGCGACGAACCCACCGGCGCCTTGGATTTTTCCACCGGCGTATCCGTGCTGCGGCTGCTCAAGGACTTTAACCAAACCTACAAAAAGACAGTGGTCATTATTACCCACAACGCGGGTATCGGCCAAATGGCCGACCGGGTGCTCTTCATTCGGGACGGAAGGGTGGCCGATGAAACCGTCAACCAACACCCTATCCCCCCGGAGGAGGTGTCCTGGTGATTTTGCTAAGGCAAGCGGTTCGCAGCGTCTGGCGGAGCAAAAAATCCTATTTTGCCTGTGTGATCCTCATGGCGGTGGGCATCGCGGTATATGTATCCTTCAACCTTCTGTTTGTCAACCTCACCGCGGCCATGGACAGTATGTACAGCCGGCAGCGCTTCGGCGACGGCTTTGCGACCGTGAATTCCATCCCCCTGGACGCGGTGGACAAAGCGGCGTCCATAACCGGTATCCGCCAGCTGGACGCCACCATAGTGGCGGACGCAAGGGTACAAAAGCCGGATTCCACACGCATTACTACCCTGCGGCTCAGCTCCTTTCAACCCGGGGAAGCCGACCGCCTGAACAGCTTTATCCTGGTGGAGGGCACGCTCCCCACAGAGGACGGGGTGCTCATTAGCGATGTGTTCGCGGCCGCCAACGGCTGGGGCGTGGGGGACAGCCTTGACCTTGTGGTGGAGGGGCGGAAGCTTACCCCTGTCATCACCGGCACGGTGCAAAGCCCGGAATATGTCTATGCCATCCCCGACACAGGGCAGATGATGCCGGATAACGAGGTCTTCGGCTTCGGCTATATGACCGCCCAGCGCCTGGGAACCTTAACCGGCAAATCCGGCTTTGCCACAAACCTCTCCTTCCTGCTGGAGGACGGCGCCGCTTTTGCCAATTTAAAACCCCAGCTTGAAGACGCCCTGGCCCCCTACGGCCTAAAGACTCTGATACCGCGCAAGGATCAGCCCAGCCATGTCATGCTCCGGCAGGAGCTGGACAGCCTGGGCTCCATGGCCACCAGCTTTCCCATGGTGTTTATATTGATGGCGGTGATTATCCTGTATATTATGATGGGGCGGATCATTGCCCAGGAGCGGATGCAGATTGGCACCCTGAAGGCATTCGGTTTTTCCAACTCCACCATTTTGCTGCACTACCTGGGTTACGGCGCCATCACCGGACTGGCCGGCGGCATTGCCGGCGTGGCCATGGGGCTGATGATGACCGGTTCCCTCACCAATGTGTATTTGGAATTTTTCAGCCTGCCCGCCGCCCAGGCCGCCCCCGATTCATTCTTTGTGATGATGGGCTTTGCCATCGCCTTGGGGGCGGGCCTGCTGGGCGCCTTCATGGGTGTTCGCAGCTTGCTTGCGCTCACCCCCAGCGAGGCCATGCGCCCCCCCGCCCCGCCCGCCGTAACGGGAGATCTGCTGGGGAGGCTGCCTTTTTTTCGCGGCGTGCTTGCGTCCCACGGCTATATGGCTGTCCGCAATATTACCCGCAACAAGTTCCGCAGCGCCTTTGTTGTGGTGGGTGTGGCGTTCTCCTTTGCCTTAACGGCGTTTATGGCCTCCTACGGGGACATGTTCGACGCGCTTCTGCTCAATCAATTCACCAAGGTGGAGCTGTATAACTTAAAAATCTCCCTCACCCAACCCACCGCCTACACCCCGGCCTTGGAAGCCGCCCACGCTCTCAGCGGCGTTCGCCGCACCGAGGCCATGCTGGAGCTGCCGGTGGAGCTGCGGAGAAACCACCTGAAAAAAAATGTGGTGGTCACCGCCGTCGAGACCGATTCATCGCTGTACAAAATTTACGACAACGAGGGAGACTTTACCCTGCCGCCGCCGACAGGAGGGGTGATCCTCTCCAGCTCGCTGGCGGAGGACCTGCAGGTTGGAAGGGGGGATATTTTGATGATGAAAACCTCTTATACCTACGACGACGTCCCTTTGCCGGTGTTGGGGATCGTCCATTCCAACCTGGGGGCCACCGCCTACCTGCGGCTGGACTATCTGTGGGCGTTGCTGGACAGCCCCCCCATCGTCACCAGCTTGCTGTTGGACGCCGAAAACCCCCCGGCTGTCAAAACGGCTCTGCTGGAAGCGGACAACGTCGCGGCCATCACCGATCAGGAGGAATCCCGGAAAATGTATGTGGAGCTGATGGACAGCTACGCCGCAATGCTCTATATGATGCAGCTGGCCGGAGTGGGGATTGCCTTTGCCATCATCACCAATACGGCGTCCATCTCCCTTTCGGAACGGAAGCGGGAATACGCCACCATGCGGGTGCTGGGGATGTATCCCGGCGAAATCGGCCGGGTAGTCGGCTTTGAGTATTGGGTGCTGGCCCTCATTTCCGTCCCACCGGGCATCCTGCTGACCCGCCTTCTCAAACAGGCCATGGCGGGCATAATCGACAATGAGATATTCTCCATGCCGGTATCCACCGCGCCGTCCAGCTTTGTTGTGGCCGCCGTGATGTGTATGGCGGCCGTGGTGCTGTCCAACTGGTCGGCCCGCAGAAAAATCGCACGCTTTGATATGGTTGAGGTACTCAAGGAGAGGGAGTGAGCCTTTTGAAAAAGAAGATAAAATGGGTGGCCTTCATTGTGGCGGCGGTGTTGGCCACGGCCGCGGGGATTGCCGCCGCGCTGCGGCCCGTAACGGTGGAGGCCACGGTTGTTCATCCGGCCACCGTTACCCTTACCTTTACCGAACAGGGCAGCTATGGCTACAACCATTTCTATTCCGTCTACCCCCTGGTGGCCGGCGAGGTGCTGGAGGTCCGCGTCGAGGAGGGGGATCCGGTTGCCGCCGGGGACGTCATCGCCGTGGTGAGCGCCTCGGATTACGAATATCAAATCACCCAATTGCAGAGCGCCGTTGAAGGGTACAAAGGGCAGATATCCAACCTGTCGCTCCAGGAGGAACAGGAAAAGGTGAATCTCGCCGCCAACCTGGAAAGTCTTCAGGGACAGCTGACCACCCTGGAGGCCCAGATGGAACAGAATTGGAGCGGCGCCGAATCTCTGGAGCTCCAGATCAGCATACAGGAACAGATTGTGTACTACAACCAGGAAAATGTACACCACGCCAGACTCGATCTCGACGACGCGCGGAAATACGGCGACGACGACGAAGTTGACCAGGCGCGCCAGGCGTACAACACCGCCCGCAGCGCCCTGTCCCAAAGCCGGCTGCTGCTGGAACAGCTCAAGGCGGGCGAGGTCCCCGAGGATATCCACGAAGGACAAAGGCAATCCATACAGGCGCAGATGGACGCGGCGTCCACGCTGTTGGAGACCAGCTACACCGGCGGTATGGTTCAGTACTACAACGCCCAAATAGCGGCCGCCCAGGCAAACATCGCGCAAATGCGGGAGAAGGCCGGGCAGGCCGAGCTGACCGCGCCGGTGGGAGGGGTACTCAGCGAGCTGCCGGTGAAAAACCTGAATATTCTTTCCCAACAGACACTGTCGGCGGTGATTGGTGACGACGAGCAGGTGGAGGTTTTTGTGCCCATCCGTGAAATCGACGGTGTGGCCGTGGGCGACAAGGTGGAGCTGCTGCTGGACAAGCGTCTGGGCACCGAAACAATCGCCGGCACTGTCATTGAGGTGGACGACGAGGCGCAGGTAAAGCTGTCTGCCCTGGGCGTGGAGGAGCGAAAGGTCCGGGTGCGGATCCGGCCGGAGCAGCCCGGTTTGCGAATTGGCTACGACATGGACGTCCGTTTCACCGTATACACCCGGGAAAACGCGCTGACAGTACCCAAAACCGCCGTTTTCTCCCAAGAAAACAACGATTATGTCTGGATTATTCAGGAGGGCGCCGTACAACTGCGGCAGATTGTCAAGGGCGTCGAAACCCGGGATGGCTATATCATCGAGGCCGGGCTTCAGGATGGGTCTGTTGTCGTCACAGACGCCGATAATGGTACCATTTCACAGGGAAAGCGCGTGGAGTATATAGTGAATCAACTTTAAAAATGGAAAAAAGAAAGAGGAAAAGTTGGTTTACTATGGCAACTGAACAATGAACCGGATCGGTATAAACAAAACCCGGCCGATAAAGGCCGGGTTTCGAGAAGAAATCATCGAAATCATCGTTCTCAGTAGTTTTCCGGTTTAATTTGGAAGTACGCCTTGGGGTGGGCGCAGGTGGGGCATTCCTCGGGGGCCATTTTGCCGACGACAATGTGGCCGCAGTTCATGCACTGCCAGATTGTGTCGCCGTCACGGGAGAAGACCAAGCCCCCCTCCACATTGGCGATGAGCTTGCGGTAGCGCTCCTCGTGCTCCTTCTCCACCGCGGCAACCAGCTCAAACAGGGTGGCGATGCGGGTAAATCCCTCTTCCCGGGCCTCCTTGGCAAAGCCCGCGTACATGTCGGTCCACTCGTAATGCTCGCCTGCCGCCGCATCCTCCAAATTGGCCACGGTGTCGGGAATTTCACCGCCGTGCAGCAGCTTAAACCACATTTCCGCGTGTTCCTTTTCGTTGTTGGCCGTCTCGGTGAAGATGTTGCCAATTTGGTTATAGCCTTCTTTTTTGGCCTTGGAGGCGTAATAGGTATACTTGTTGCGCGCCTGGGATTCGCCCGCAAACGCCGCCATCAGGTTGGCCTCGGTCTTTGTTCCCTTGATGTTCTCTTTCATTGCCGGTACCTCCATCACTCGTAATGAATAGTCGAATTGTATTTCCATTTCGTATTATATAGTTGGGGTCATTTTAAAATTGATTCACTATACCCGGTGGCATTCTCACGCAACTGCCTGCATTGGGGGCACACTCCCTTGAGGAGTATGTCGTGTTCCTCGATTAAAAAACCGTGTGCGTCCAAAACGGAATTCAAAAGCTCCTTTTGGTATGGCATGTCCACGTCGGAAACCAAGCCGCAAACCCTGCAGCGGATATGGTAATGCGCGCTGAGTGTTTTGTCGAATCGGTCGGCGCCGTCGGCCACCGGCACGCGCCGCATACGGCCTAGCTCAACCAACAGATGAAGATTGCGGTAAACGGTGCCCCGGCTGACAGTGGGATGATCCGCACAAATATATTCGTAGACCTCGTCCGCCGTAGGATGGAACAGGTGTTGTACCGCGTTCAAAACCAGGCTGCGTTGAACCGTATTCCTCGTCTCCATAAACGCCATCCTTATTGATAATTATTATTCATAAGAATAGATTATCATTAGATTCGCGTTTTGTCAACCTATTTATATCATTCAACAATCATTTAAAACATATACCAAAAACATTAAATTTTATTATAAAACTAGTACTCCCCCACGACTAAATTGCAGCTTGATATTACAGCGCCTTGTACAGGATGTACATATCCGAATACTCCCCGCTTTTCAGCCGAAAACCGCCGGGAATGATCCCAATCTCCGCAAAGCCGTGCTTTCGGTAGATGGACAGAGCAACCCGATTGCCGGCCACCACAGCGTTAAATTGCAGTCCGTGAAAACCGCATTCCCGGGCGGTTTCAAGCGACTGTACCACCAGCCGCTCCCCGATGCCGTTTCCGCGAAAGGCCTTGCTCACGCCATAGGAGGCGTTGGCCACATGGGCGCATCTGCCGATGTTGTTGGGGTGCAGGATATAAAGGCCCGCCACACTGTCCCCGGCGCAGGCACAAATGGTCCTGGTCTGCTGCGCCAGCATCCCGCGCATCTCCTCCAGCGAAAGGAGCTCGTCGCCGGGGAAGGACACACCGTCCTCCACAATATCGTTCCAAATCTCCAGCAGCGCCGGTATGTCCTCCGGCCTGTACTCCCGCATTACCAATTCTATTGCATTCCCCTTTTCCATGTATATTGCTGGTTCCACGGCCTTGCCCGTGTCACTTTTTCCAGGCGGCGGGGGGCCGAACGGCATGGTGTAGTGGGGGTATCCATAACGCGTCCCATCGCCATAGGCGGACGGCCCACCCGGAGGATAGGGATAGCTGTACTGCGGCTGTCCCTGGCCGGTGGCATAGGGAACCTGCCCGCCCGGCCATGCACCATACGGGGCGTAGGGAATTTGTCCGCCCGGCTGTGTCCCGTAAGGGGAACCGTAGGGAGCTTGTCCGCCCTGCTGTCCGTAGGGGGAAGCCTGGGGAGCTTGTCCGCCCGGCTGTCCGTAAGGGGAAGCCTGGGGAGCTTGCCCGCCCGGCTGCCACTGATTCAGCGGCGTTGTCGCCCCGCAATTCCTGCAAACCTGCTCGTTTTCCCACAGGGACTCGCCGCACAATATGCATTTCATTTCCTGTCACCGTCCCTTATACAAATTTGCGGATTATACATCAATAGTCAGCAGGATAGAGTTATCCTCCAGCACCTCTTCGCTTTGCAGCGTCATGTTATTGGCGCCCAGCCCCGCAAGCAATTTTTCATAGGTATAGGACTGCACGTTCTGCTTGTACTCCTTATCCAGGCACTCCAGTTCTTCCAGCAGCTCCCCGGGATCACTCAAGCCGGATACCGTCACATAAAAGGCGTCGCCGCTCTGTTCACGCCGATAGGACAAAGACCCCTTTTCGGTGACGCATACCATTTCATCCCCGGAGATGATCCGGGTCTTTAATCCATGCTCCTGCAGTGTCTTTTCCAAGAGCGACAGGTCGGTAAACTGGGTTGGCATTGGAGGAAGCTCCTGGTGCGTGAGCTTTTTCTCTTTTATGTGGTCCCGGATCATACTAGTGACGGTGACGCCGGAGCTCACAGTGGCCATCAGCGCAATAGCCATGGGCAATAAAACAAGCGAAACAGACATAATAACGTTTCCTTCCTCTCGTAAAGCGTAAATCACATATGGGTTCGTGTGCTTGTTCACGCGAGCCCTCCTAAAAATCAATGGTTCGGCCGCCCGGATATTGCGGCGCGTCGTCGGCCGAAGCGCGTTCATCGCGGACCGACCGGTCTTCCTTGGCAGTAGCGGCCACAGCGCGTACATTGGCCCATTCACGCAGGGCCAGAATTTGCTCCTTCTGCGTGACAGACAACGGCACCGTGTTTTCGATGACGTAGAACAGGTCCTGTTCCAAAAGTCCCCGGCCCGCAAAAAAAGCTTCGTATAGCGCCGCAATGACGGCCTGCTCGATTTCCGCCCCCACAAATCCCTCTGTTTTGTCCGCCAGCTTTTCCAGCAGCGCATCGTTGACGGCAATGGACTGCGCTATCTCAGGGTCCTTGAGGCGTTTCTCCAGATGCAGGCGGAAGATGTCCTTTCGCTCGATGTGGGTGGGGAGATCCACAAAGAACACCTCGTCGAACCGGCCCTTGCGCAGCAGCTCCGGCGGCAGCCCGCTGATGTTGTTGGCGGTGGCTATCACAAAAACAGGCGCCGTCTTTTCCTGCATCCAGGTCAGGAAGGTGCCGAAGACGCGGGTGGAGGTGCCGCTGTCGCCGCTGGAGTGTATGCCCGCCAACCCCTTTTCAATCTCATCCACCCACAGGATGGAAGGGGCCACGGCCTCGGCGGTTTGAATCGCGCGCCGCATGTTTTCCTCCGAGCTTCCCACAATGCCGCTGAAAATCTTGCCCATATCCAGCTTGAGCAGCGGAAGCTGCCAGATGGCGCTCATCGCCTTGGCTGTCAGGCTTTTCCCGCAGCCGGGCACCCCGGTAATCAAAACGCCCTTGGGCGAGGGGATGTTGTATTTTTTGGCGCTGTCCAGCCAGGAATTGTTGCGCTTTTGCAGCCAGCGCTTGAGGTTTTCCAAGCCCCCTATATCGTCGATGCCGTAATCGCTTTTGATGAACTCCAGGATGCCGGTCTTCTTGACCACCTGGTTCTTTTCGTCCAGAATCACAGACAGGTCGCGGATGTCGAAGTTGCCGTCGCTGACCATGGCGCGGGCAAAGGCGTTCTCGGCTTCCTGCTGCGTCAGGCCCAGAGCGGCCTTGGCAATCTTCTCCTTCTCCTGGGCATTCAGATTCGTGTTGACCTGGCTGTTTTCCTGTACCATCTCGTTCAGCTTCCGGGTGATTTCCTCTACAGTGGGCAGCGGGAAGTCGAAAACCGAAATTTCCTTTTGCATGTCGTCCGGGATAAGAAGCTCGGGCGAGATGAACACCACCGATTTGCGCAAGCCCCCGGTTTTTAGGCAGGAAATAATGTCGCGGAGTCTGCGCACGATCATATAGTCCACCGGGCGGCCCTTTACGCCGAAATAGACGTGGAAGTCCTTGAATACAAATACCGCGTGATCCTGGCATTGCTGCACAAACTCGATTGCCTTGACAGGCTGCATGGTATCGCTGACGGCTTTGTCGTCTCCCTGGCGAATAAAGCCCTGGGTGGAGGTCCAGACATACAGCGCGCGCACCGTGCGGATTAGCTCCTCGTCCCCTGCCACCGACGCAAGCAGCTGCATGGCGCGGTCCTCCTCAAAGGTGGGGATATAGATGTAGGGGAACCGCGCCTTCATAAGCGCAGCCAGCTTTTTTCTTAATTCGCTGTCTCCAGTACCCATTGCACTCTCTCCTCTATGGCAGTAATTTTTTGATCCTCCAAAAGTCTCCCATGCCGTTTACCAGCACCTTTCCGTTGGGGGCGATCCGAACCTCGAGCTGATTGGACACATCTTGTATATCTCCGGGTTCGTAGCGGCCTGTCAGGAAATGGTAGCCCTGATTGGCCGAGCCAACCCAGGGGCGGGACAAAGCAAACAATTCCTTTACAAAGGGGCCGTCAATCAGAAGGTCGGTAGCGGCCAACAAATCCGAAACGCCCGCCTCCCGCGAGGCGCGCAGCTCACCCAGGGTAAATCCCGTGAAGGTGACCACCGAAAGCCCCCGCTTTCGCACCCTTCCGGCCAGCCGCGCCAGAGCCGGGGCCTGTTCAAAGGGCTCCCCTCCCAGAAATGTCACGCCTTCGATATCCTTTGTGGCGAGAATGTCCGCCGTTAGCTCATCGGCCTCCATCTGCCGGCCGCCGTCATGCGGCCAGGTTTCGGTGGCCATGCAGTCCTCGCAGTGGCGGCTGCAGCCCTGCACCCAAAGACAGTACCGCATGCCCGGCCCGGCCATGGCGGTTCTTTGCAAAATTCGATATACACGCAGTATATTCATATGTCAATAATACGGCCGCCGCCCTTGGCGGTTTGCATCGGCGTCACGGCGCTCATCTTTTCGATTTGTTCCGCGAAATGGGGCCGCAGCCCAAGAGCTAAGGCAAAATCCCGGGCGGAGGAAAAGCCGCCCTTTTCCCTGCGCAGAGCCACAGCCTTCTTGGCCAGCACGACGCCGACGCCGGGCAGGGAGGCCAGCTGCCTCTCGGTGCAGTGATTCAGGTCGATCTTAGGCGCGGCGGTGTCCGATGGCGCGGCTGTTGGGGCAGGGGCAGGTTTCACCGCCACAGGCGGGGGGGCTTCAATCGCTCCGGGACGCGGCGTGGGGGCGGAAAGCACACC
>Ga0153950_1001435_pt1 | contig 10551 bp, 17 predicted proteins | sample TSNJ034MetaG_FD_104737 | JGI IMG/M metagenome (GOLD analysis project Ga0153950, IMG submission 104737) | Attine ant fungus gardens microbial communities from New Jersey, USA - TSNJ034 MetaG | ecosystem: Host-associated > Fungi > Mycelium > Unclassified | place: USA: New Jersey, Wharton State... | reverse complement strand
GTATCTGATTGAATGACATATACTGCTAACATCCTTTGGGATGGTACAGTAACTGTAATAGTTGAGACATTGGAACGCTTTCCCAGGCTTGTTGTATCGTATAAGGTTGATTCGGAAAATTAAAATTTGGACTAGAAAGGATAGTATTATGAATCATAAAAATGCCGGATTGCAAGGATTGGAAAACATGAGAGTTCATGATGGTCATGGTGGCGGATTGCAATACTCAGTTAATGAGGTGAATTACTCTACGGATGAAATAATAATTGTGGTGACAAATTAACCGAACCATCATTTTTTAGCCCTAATAACCTTCAGCAAAATGCGTTAAGGGTCGAAACATTGCGTGATATGTCACCATGATGCAGTTTGAAAATGCCTGAACATCACTAAACTTACTTTTAATTATGAGAGGAGTAGTATGGAGTTTTTGTTTGACGGAAAAACATGGGATACGGATAAAAAAGTATACGTTGCTGGTTTTGTATTAATTAAAACTTGGTTTCCTTTGCATAAAAGCGGTGATTGGGATGTTGAAAAGAAGATTCAATATAACCCGAAATGTAGGCAAGGATATATTTCCGAATTACACTTTGACTACAATAATGGACAGCAAAGTTTTGTAAAAAACATCACAGTATTTATACCTAAAGAATGTAAATCGTATAATGCCAACGATTGTTTTGTTGCAAGTAGCATGAAAGAGCTTCATGGGTTATTAAAAGGAGTAAATTGACCTTTTAGCATGCGGAAATGGAAAGAAAGGTTAACCAAGATAGTCTTTTGCAATTTGCCAATCATCAAGGTACAATATCTTTGCTTGTATATGAAAATGGCATGAGTGTAGAACCTATTGCTGGAGAGATAAATACAGGGATTCAATTTCCAGAAAATTAAAAATCAAATGAAGAGATGAATAGAAACGATAAATTAACTTTAAGGTCAGAGGACGCGAATGATGACAATAAATCAGCTGGAAAAGTTTATTTTAGGGTATCCCTATCCAACAGATTATGTAGAACTTATACTTAAAAAATATAACTATGATATTGAAAAAGAAAATAAACTTTTGTGTAAGCCTTACAGCAAAGTTGTCAATGCAGTTCAAAAGGAACTTGATCCCTTTTAATTATGAGTCGTGTAACCACTATTGCATATTCAAAAGAAATATATTTCAAAAATATGCAATATAATCTGGACCTAATAAGTTCTAAGAAAAATGTGGAGCGTTTAAATGAAATATTGTTAAAGGGGATATTAATTAAATGGTGTTCAAAAAGGTAAGCGAATTTCATCCAAAGAAAGATTATGAACTTTTTTTAAAAGATTTTCATCTTAGTACAGAATTGAAAAGTATGTATAATTCTCTTATTAAAATTGGTGAATGTTATACCAATATTTGGAATATATTTAGCAAAACAAATTATCTTCAAACTCATGAAAATATTCGCATTGCTTATGGTTATGTGAATTGCCCTGAGGTAAAAGGGTTATACTTAAGGCACTGCTTTTTCATAGATTCAAATAATAAGATTATTGACCCTACTCTTGCAGATGAGAATTTTTGCACTTATTATATTGTTATGTCATTTTCTACATCAGAATATAGGAATATTCTGATAGATTTTCCGTTTACCGACTTTGCTAACTATCTTCCTTATATTGAGGCAAATAAAGAATTTATTAAGTGGGGCTGGATAAACGAAATCGTTACAATTGGCTAAATGTTAGTGGCTGCTTTCATAAGAAGATACAAATATTAAAAATATGACTTGCTCAAAAAGTTATTACTTGTATTTTTGTATTTAGGTGTCTTACTGCTGCATAGCATTTTGTCCTTAATCATTATCAAATATCTTAGTCAGCCACTTTAAATGATAAACATATTTTGATTGGTAATAAGGCATAAAACCGCCTGCCTATTTCGAATCTGATTTTCCAATTATTACCACCCGCTTAGCAGGTGGTAATGATTTTTTAAAAGAAAATAAAAGATTGACATTTCCCGACAATAAAAGTATAATCTTATTAGCACTTGTGGATAAGCGTCCGAAAAAATGCTTTGTCTTTAAATATTATCCACATAAATAAAAATTACATAAATAAAAAGAGACACACTTAATGGTGTCTCTCAGGTTCGGTTCTTTACACAGTCGCCAAACTGCTGTAAAGCAACTCTAGTACCCACCTCTACTGGCTACAGAATCTTTTAACCGTTGTTTGAGCATATTTATTGCTACTTTCTTTATAGTAGCAAATATGTTCGGAATTGTCAATACAGTTTTCAATGGTTTTTATAAAGTTTTTCTGAAAATTTAGGCGTGGATGCTATGTATCCACGCTTTTTTTGTGTCTTAAAATTCAAATTGGAAGAAGGTGACAAAAGTGAAAATAAAATACGCTTTATTAGAAAGTCTTATTACCTTATCTAATAAAGAAATTGATTTTTTATTGTTTGTTGCCCGTTTTCAAGATGAGTACGGAAATATTAAAGGGATATATTACAAGGAAGTATGTAGCGCATGCCATCTATGTAAACAAACATTTTATGCTACCTTGGACTCTTTACAACAAAAAGATATCATTTCCTATACCAGGGTAAGCCAAGATTATGACATCTTAATAAAAAATAATGATTTTCCTGATAAGGAGTCTTATTCTGAAGGCTACATAAACGTTTCCCGTGCAGTATTCTATTCCAACAAGTTCCGGCGTCTTCGTGCAAAAGAGAAGCTTTTGTTATTGATTTTTATGCGTAACACTCATAACAAAGCTAATATATATCACTTAGGAACGGAAACTTTTTATAAAGTTTATACTGAATTACTGAAGGTAACAAAGAAGGTTCTAAGAAGCTATCTTCATACAATGCGGGAATTCTTTAAAGTTGAAACCAAAGACGGACAATATTATATTTCTCGCCAGAGTCCGCTTTTAGAACCATCAGAAAAAATTTTAAATAATGTAAATAGTGAGACAGACCAGTATCTGAATCACATGGCCCGCGTGAATTGTCGCCGTAATAAGGTCAAAAATGTATCACATGAAACACTTACAGAAATTGTCAAGATAATAAAGCAATACAAAAACATAGCAATAGCGCAGGAATGTAATATCTTAAATATAATTTCAAGTTGTATTTCATTTAGTGTTGAAAAACAAAAAAAGAACAGAAATGTAAATTACAAGTATGTTCACAAACTTGTACGAATTATGCTGCACTTAGAGACAGGAGCAGTACCAACAGCCTCTCTTTAGTCAGATATTGCTTTTTATTAAATGAATATAGATATGCCCTCCCACTAGATATGTTTCTTTGTCTGGTCTTATTGCTGTTAAATAAAGTAGCTCTATAATCTTATAATTTGATTTTCCTTTTTTCTTTAAAGTGTCCACAATCTATTTTTTATTAATTTATACTGCTGAAAGGCAGTTTTTTTGTTTTATCCACATTTATTATAGTCTATTATTAAGGACATCACAAAATATTTTCTAATTTCGTAGGTGCTATAAAATTAAATTTTCCAAATTTATGGATGTCAAAAATTTCCATAGTCTAATTTTAAAACTTGGTGTTTAAAGAAAAAGTGAGGGTTTAAGGGAACTACGGCCATTTTTTATTCTGAGTCTATTTTATCTATTTTTTATATCCATTCTTTATTACATATTCATTCCTATTCATATATTTATGAAGTGAGCATAGAAAAGTGAACATAAAAAAAATAGACAACTGCGGATATCTCGTGTATAATAACCTTAAGTGTATTTTTTTCTTGTTAAGGGGATGAAGTGTTCAGTAGCTCCAGGATTTTTCTTGGACTTTGAACACTTTTTTTGTTCAAAAATACACAAAACGAAAGGAGGGTAGTTCTTAACAATAAGGACACTGAAAGGTAAATATAATAATTACTGAAAAAAGTCTTGAGGTATTAATGATTAGTGTCTATCAGTCATTAATTGTCAACTCAAGCACAAAGCACAAGGAGACTAATGATGCAAAGCAAAATAATTCTTAAAACACAACATGTTAAAATGGAAAGGCTCTTCAAATGTCATTCATCCATTTATGTCAAAGGTTATCATCTTTGCAAACGTGGCTGCTTCCGTAACACGTATGAGATTGTTATCATTCATTCTGACCTTGTAGGTCCGCTGAATGGAACTTATACTGTAAAGGGGCTTGAAAATGCATTGAAAGGAACAAGTCATCAAGCTACTAAAAAGTAGGAGAGCAATTAAAATCACTCCAGATGTGGGGTTGAAAACATTAATTGTGGGTCAATTTAGTCCTGGCAAAATAAAGTTGGAACGTATATTGGCCTCCGGACCCCCGGTCTATTAAGAATTCCAGAACCAAATTCAATACAGTAAAATTCTTGTTAAAGAAAGGATAACATCATGGATGATAAAGTAAACATCCTCTTCTGCATTAAACACAGCAAAATCAGTAAAGAAACGCTGAAATAAAATCGAAGAAATTCGTATCAGGGCTGAAAAGGCTCTTCTCACTGGAGGTTGTTTTGAGGGTGAGGGAAGAGATGTAGAGGAGATTGCTTGTCTCTGGTTTAAAAATTGGTTGCATCCTATACTTAAATCTCGTACAATAAAACCTAATGCACTAAACTTCAATTTTGGTAAACCGGATGAATTCGCAGAATATTGTAGGTTGTATAACCAGTATCGCTATAGGAATGCACAGTTTTATTTTGATTATACGTTGGACACAATCATAGATTACATCAATTCGGAAGAATAACAACATAAAAATCAAGAATAAATAATGAGTCTTTTATGACCATAATAAAAAGAAAGAAGGAAAAAAATGAAAAAGTATTATGATACAAAGGTTGGAAAAATTGTTGCTAAAGATTTTGATTCCCGGATGGACATGGCTTTGTTCCTTTACATTATGAGTAATGGTGTAGAAACTATTAAGAAATTGTCTGAAGAGGAAATTAACAACGTGCCTGATAATGGCAATAATGCTATTGTCAAAAAGAATTTTGAAGTTGCATTGAAGAAAACCGCAGTGAAAATTTGCAATGAATGCTCTATTAATGAAATAATGGAGTATATCCGTTGTCATCTGAACATTAAACCGCAGACCCATAAAATAACCTTTTACAGGGACCAGTTTGCGGATACTGACAGCTGGAAGGAGTTTGTTGTTGATTCTCTTAGATTAGAGCCAGAAGATGTTGGAGATTCACTGGAAGTCCTGGTTATTACTTCTGAGGATTAATCTTCAAAAAATATTGCTGACATGAAAGGAGTTGAAATGGCGTCTGCGAAACGAGTAGCAGACTGTATGCAAGAGTTAAGGCATAAGAAGTGATTATATAATTGACAAAAATGCATTGAGTCTTGTTGACCCAGTGCATTTTCTTATTGACAAAATAATATGGGTGCCTTAAAATAAAAGCATATAGTTTATTGCTCTTCTTTGTTTATGGTACACAGGTCGAATTTCCTCTTAGGGGAAGTTTGACCTTTTTTGTACAAATAATAACATACAAGCAAAAAAAAATAGACTATTTTATAATATAACTTCCTTTTTATTCCGGGCTGCGGGTGAAATATAGATGGTCATATTTTAAAAATGCCTATTATTAGGTGACAAAAAAACATCACTTCATAAATGAAGATGTGGAAATCCTGTTTTACAGGCAGTGGAGATAATATCAAGAACTGTGGAGAAAAATTGAGTAGAATTATCTTAAAAAAAGGTGAGACACAAGAGGAAAAGTACGAAATCCTCAAGAAAAATCTTAAAGCTAAAGGTTTGGTGAGATATTTTTATCTTATCAAATACTGGTATTGGTACAGAACAGGAACCCTCTAATATGAGGAGCTTCTAAAGAATAATTTCAAGTAGGAAAAGGGCAGCAGAAATGTTGCCTTTTTTTGTACCAATTTAAATTATAATGAAGAAGATTTATTTATATATCAACGCTTTGTGTAATATAAGCCTTGACTTATATTGCGTATCGTGGTAATATAAAAGGAGTATATTATATGAATCTAAGTAAACATGAATCAACTATTTCAAATGCCAATGGCCTTATCTAGCAGATACCTCATAGGGAGAATTTATCAGGCAGCTTAGCTATGAAAGAGTAAGGTAGTGCCCGATAAAGGATGGATTAAAGAAATCGTCGAAAAGTGCAAAGGGAAGAATATTTCCTGTATTTATGAAATCTAGTCTAACTGATATATGGGGTGGGCCATTGATAAAGAATTTTCCCAAGCAATTTAACCATTAGCGAACAAAGAAAATTACTGGATGAAATAAGAGAATATTGCCCAGAAGCGAATTATTATGTTGCTGATAATGAAATTTATTTAATGAATGGAGATTCACATAACCCATATACGACCGAATCACAGCAGCAAAACATAGTTGACAGCACTTACATTCCAGGAATGGACGCTGGTGATTGTTGATTAATAAATTAAACATTAGGGGAGGAAATATATGCTTTGTTATGCAAAATTAAAAGACCGCAATGCGTTTGTTGAATGGCTGAAAGAAAGTGGCTGGAAGAGAAAAAACAATTTTCATTCCTCACTAAATGATGGCGGATGGTATAACGATAATTGGCAAAATTATTTTTATCATAAGCAAGATGTTTTCAACGATAGGCTTATTGATAATATATTTAAGGGCGATTCAGTTGAAACTTTGGAGAACAATCGCTGCACAGCTAAATTTTTGAAGATGCTTGATTATCTAAATGAAATCAAGCAAAGAATGCATGTATACTACAGGGATGACTTTGCTTGTATTGCTGGATATGGAAACCAGCGGTATATCATGCCAACAGAACAGCTTGAATTTATTGAATTAGTGGACTATGGAAAGTTAACCCAAACCGAATTGAAAAAGCTGGGTGGAACTATAGGGGGGGATAATCTTCCTGCTAACATCAATGAAAAATCCCAAGACGTTCTCAAAGATGAGTTAGATATACAGGAAGAACTATTAAATAAACTCAATCAGGAGAAAAAGGATATTCAGTCAGGAGCCACTACAGAACTACAAAAGTTAAAATTGGAAATGGAACGCATTAAGTCAGAGTTAGAAGCTAAGCAGCAGGCATTGCTTGCAGAATTAAAAATCAAACAAGAAGAATTGGAGTTAAAGAAAAAAGAGTTGGAAAAAGAAATTTTCTTGTTAGAAACTCAGATATATGGTATCAGATGCTATCTGGGTGAGGTTATTGATTTTTATAAAATTCTGGAAGGTAGTAGGGCACCCATTGACGAGCCAGTTGTACTATATCAGAAGATTAGATATTTGGATGAGGAATTAGGAAAAGCCGCATCTATATATGATTTTGAGGGGCTTGACTGTGAAAAACACACATTCCTTGAACTGTTGAAATACCGGAAAGATATAAGAGAATTATTTGTGCCAAATACTCGGTGTATATCCGTTTTACGTGTTTCTCGTACCGGGATTTATACTGCTGCATCTGAAAAATTTGCCAACACATTGGCATCATTTGAGATGTATCACGGAAAGCAGTTAGCTATTTTGTTGAGAAATGGTGATGAGGTATATATTACGTGGCTTGATGAAGAGAAAATCACCATCCGTGATGAAAATGTTTTTTATTCACCAACAGTTAAACCCACGGAAAAACCGTATGAAGATGAAGCAAGTGTCCGAACTTCCGGAAAAAAAGAAATTGCATCTCGTTACTTTCTTGTATCCATTTTACAGGGGGTTGTAGACAGTGGAAAGCTGATTGATTTTCCGGAGAAGATTAATTTTCTCAAACCATGTCAAAAATATATTATTTTCAGCATGGCAGATGGTTGGATTACCAATCGCAAATATGGAGACTTTGATGGCATTTTGGGACGTATTAAGGACATTCCATTTAAAGAGGGCGACATGGTGTTAACTGGCTTGCAAATTTCAAGAGACGACCACTATTCTTTTAATGGATACAGAAGGCGAGATGAACGTTTTAGCAATAATCGTGGGATTGGAGAGAAGAATCGAACACATGATGCGTCAATACCGGCCTTTAAGATAGTACCAGTGAATAAAGTCCTGTTCGATTTAACAATCCAATATGAGTATGAAAAAATTAAGGTTATAGGAACAAAAAAAGAACACAGCTATATTGGCGGAGGGGGAACCTATACAACAATTGATTATTCGAAAACTGATGAAGTAATAGGTACTGATAGTTCACAATGCACATTGGATTATGATACTATTAATACTTATAAAAGAGATAATATATTAACAAACAAGCTAACAGAAAAGTGTCTTTTCAGGTTGATTTCAAATTATACGCAATTAGATACGAGATACTGTTTCATTGACAAAAACGGTAACGAAAGGGATGTAACTTATTGCTCAGCAGAAATAGAAGAAATAGCAGATGCGGTTATTTATGGAAAACGTCTTGTTTCTGTATCTGTGTATAACATAGAATATCATTATTTTCTTTCCGCACTGAAAGGTGACAGCCATTGGCGAGATACTGAATCAAGAGCAAATATGGAGTTTTACCGTGGCGAGGTTATACCACTGACATACCTTTGTCCCACTTGGATAAAATATGTAATTACAACAGGAAACATAGGAAATTGGCAGTTGGGTGGCGAATATATATCCTATGCTCAATCGTTAAAATATCTCAATCGGATATTACAGCATTTAAAAGAGTTGCAGACAGAGGAACAAAAGATGCTTACAGATGCAGGGCTTGGCGACTGGATTGCAAAAAATCCAGAGTGGGACGTAAGCGTGGTAGAGTGGAGAATCGAAAACGGAATACGAAAAATGACTCCATATCAAGCTAAACGGTTTTCTAAAAGTATTCAAAATTAAAATTATCTGGGGGATTGGTGTTATGTATTTGAGCAAAAAACAAATTGCAGCCCTGGAAATGGCGTTAGAAGCATTAGAAAGTTGTCAAGGAGTTTACCTATACGGAGATTATTCCGTGACCGCTGATACTATTGTGGAGATGCTCAACTCTGGCCGAAAAGAACAGCAGAAAAGAAAACGGACAGATAATAAAGTAAAATAAAGTTTAGTGGAGGGGCTTAAATGAGAATGCCAAAAAATAAAGACGAGTTTGAACAACAAATACTTAGTGCATTCTCGGCAGGGATGAACGCTGGATATGGCGTTGAACATACGGATATCCATGAAGAAGAAGCCGCTGCTATTAAAGAGTATGCCGAACGAAGGGGATTCCGAAGGAAAGAAATATAATTAAAATTTGATGAGGGAAGATAAAAATGAGATTAATTGATGCAGACAAATTCAAACAACAAGTCGCAACGCAGGCATTTACTGGTAACGTTCCGGCTGAAAAAGCAAACATGCTTTGTAATTTGATTGATATGCAGATGGATACCGATCCAAAAGCAAGTGGAATGTAAAACGTGTTTGAAAAAGCTGGCAGTTTATGAAGACATTACTAATTTGATTTTTTTTAAAACAGATGGCAGGGACGGTGATGGGTCTTGCCGAGAAAGGTGAACATATGGAGTCTTTTGCAATATATCTTTTTTCTTTATGCACTATTTACTTTTCCTATTACTTCAAAACTATAATTCCAGAATGCTTGGCTAAAGGAAATAAGAAGTCTGGAATACTGTCTGAACTGATATTTTGCTGTTTAGTAATACGCATAATCACAATTTGTATACCACTTATTAAATTAGCTGGATTAATGTTGATATTTATTTCCTTTTTTTACCTTATTGATAATCTTAAGCGTAGGATTCATAAGAAATACTCAAAAATACCTGTTATTTTTTATATTTCATGGATACTTGTGTTTTGGTTAATGTGTGGGTTATTCAGTGCAGGTTATTTGCTTTAGTATTTATTCAGAGATAAATTTAGGATGAAATATGGTTATGAACCATCCTTTTGAACCGTTAAATTAAAGTTTGGGAAGGGTTATGATTATGAAAAAACAGCAGTTGATTGACGAAAATGCGATTTTAAAAAACGCTTTGAAAGAAGCTTATAAGTGCCTTACAACACCTTTTAATGAGAATGATGGTGAAAATGATTATGCTTATCGAGTTGGATGTGCATTGTCTTGGATAAAATATGTACAACGTGACAAGGAAATTGATTTAGGTATTATTGATAATTGATTTTTGGTGGTTGAAGCCAGGAAGGGAATTTTGTGGGAAAACGAGATATAAGATGTTCGAGTTGCGAACATAGTAAACGCTTAGAATTTTTTCAGGCATGGACTTGTAAACATCCAGAGTGTGAGGAAACACCAATATTTAAAGGAGCCACTCATCCACATTGCTGTCCACTGGTGGGAGGCAAAAAATATCTGTGCCATAAAAATCACAAAGATACTATTAATGTAAGGTTGCCCTTACGAGGGTAAATTAATTTTTGAATTAAAAAAAAGGAGCTTTAATGGAAAAAATCATGACCACCCGCTTAGCAGGTGGTTTGAAGAATTCGCCCCTAGAAGGGGCATGAAACAGAAAACCTTGCCCTGCGGGTAGATGCAGTATTTATCCCATAGCAATTCATTGCTATGCTGT
>Ga0153950_1001428_pt1 | contig 10564 bp, 14 predicted proteins | sample TSNJ034MetaG_FD_104737 | JGI IMG/M metagenome (GOLD analysis project Ga0153950, IMG submission 104737) | Attine ant fungus gardens microbial communities from New Jersey, USA - TSNJ034 MetaG | ecosystem: Host-associated > Fungi > Mycelium > Unclassified | place: USA: New Jersey, Wharton State... | reverse complement strand
CAATATTCCGGGCTTTGTCGTATTCCAGCGCCTTGGAGACCAGGGTGAGTTTCAGCACAGCACGACGCGTTGCCCAGAAAACTTTGCATCCATTTTCTCCTCATTCCTTGTTTTTACATCCATGTGGATCTTGAGGATTAGGTGCTTTGCATCTGAACACTGGATCACAGGCTGCGGGCATATATGCAACTTGGATAGTATGTCAGACAAGTACATTAGATACGTAGAGATTCCTTTGTGTGGTAATGGATTAAGCGACACTGGTTTTCAATGGACCACAGGGGGTACTAGAACCAAGATTCTGCAAAGTGGGAGTTGATCTTGGACTGTCGCAACAGAAGGCCAGTGATATTTCAAAGAGGATAACATACGGATTTCCCCATGATCATAAGGTTCGATCATAAGGTTCGATCATCCACTTTACTAAACACATCGATTTTTGTTCGTCCGTCCTACGGGGCTCATCTCTGAACTAGGGCTTAGTAAATTTCAAGTCTACGCGAAAAAAAAGGTTCGTAATACACATAAGCAGGATAGAATAGCTGAAAGAATAGATGGCATCTTCAATGATCATCTGCACCCTTCTCACCCCACTTGACCGTCCGCACAACACCATTACGCCACGACTGCACCCGCCGCCTTGCCAGAGTGGACATGGTCGAACGATCGGTTCCCAAAAATCCAACTCCACCCGATTGTATCACAGCATCAATCAATACTGGATACCTAAAGTTGAAGATAAGGATTTGTGGTGATATTGAATCGAAGGTGTGACGAGAATCTGGACGTACCAGGCACCATAGCGTTCCACTGTCCCGGAGTGATCGATTATATACCATCCTTGCTTTGCAACTTGTTCCCACCATGACTCATCCTTCTCGTCACTAGTCATAATGACGTGTTCAACCGTTATCCCTCTAGACTCTCGTAGCTCAATCTTGATTTCTTCAACACGTCTGGCTAGGACTGCGATAGAAGCAAAGCAATCGTCCACAGGAACTTGACCACACCAATTTCTAAAATCTCCATGGCGAACATGGATCCCAATGTACTTCTGTATATCAGAGCGAGAACCTTCTACCAGGTAAAGAAGCCACTCACAGGAGGGGTTGATGAACCTTTGGGCGTTTGAAATGCTGTTCGAACATAGGTCTCGGCTATATCTTGAAGCCGAGATGTCCAGTGTAGGTATTGGCCGACATATCTCCATGCTGGACTGTAGTCAAATTCAAACTCATATGGCTACAGAAGTTGCAAGCTTCAGAGTAGACAGGGACAAACAAACAACTCACCTGATGCGCACATGCATAATACAGATAGTCATAGCAAAGAAGCTGTTCATCAGGTGGTAGAAGGGCATGATGGACAGGCGAGGCGAGAGGAGGCTGGAGGTTCTCCTGTCGACCTTCAGGGAAGGCTAGTGATGCGAGAGCCCAGAAGTACGCATGCTTATCGTGCTCAAAGTGAGGCACTACTTTAATCCAGGAAGGGGCTTTTGTATATGAAATGTCTGATTGGATTTGAGTAATTAACATGCTTCAAGGGCGTTTAGTTGGCAGAAACGTACCGAGGCTAAGCAAATTGGGCACGACACTTCTTCTAGGGAAAGCTTCATCATACTGTACCGCTTCCCAGGTATTCCAACAACCAAGCTCGTCTAAGACGTTGCTGCTTCTGTTCTTGACCTCGTGCCATTCTAACACTGGAATGCCGATTCCTCGTGCAAGCTGTTGCACGTCGAATACGCTGCCAAAGTCAATTGGTGGTTTATCTCCGCCGATGTGAGAGGGGGTGAACATAGGGACGATAGGTATTCTGTCAGTGATCATAGCGAGATAGATGAGATTGATCTATAGCCATGGTTATAAAAATTGGGTGCAGCGAGATGCAAGGCTCACATAGGTCATTACATCGTTCGCTAATTTTCAAGTGTAGTCAGTTGCAGTAACCGCGGACAGAAAGAAACACGTACTCCACCCTGCCGATATCCACGAGGTGATATACTTGACATCGGGGTGTAAATTATCTGCAACTATCTCAAAGACGACATCCTCTCGCTTCTGCAAGCCTCATACCTCGAAAGCCCGCAGTCGGAGGGCCATTGAGGTATAGAGAGGGGCTCAACAAGTCGATTTTTGGGTTTGAATAGTCGGCAACTTCAGACTCCCGCATCGGCTCTGGCGGTGTTGTCCGTGACATCGATAGAGAGAAGTATGTCAAAGTCGAGGTGAGAACAAACCCGATGCAGCCAAGAATCAGATATCGGCGTCTAAGACAGTTGGAAAAAGGGAAGGGTATGTCCGGCTTTTCGTGGCTGGAGAGCATGGGATATTCCTCTTCATGGCTGCTATCGTCAGAAAACCTATGGTATAGATCGGATGGAATGGGCGATGAGACTGGACGATCTTGCATGGAAGGGAAAGAGAGTGAAGAGAAGTCTGGTGTACATGGTCAATGAGAGCATTTTCTAAACATACCTAGCTCTCGTGAGTGCTAGATCAAATCTGTCCAATTTCTTCCTTCTCCTTTTGGAATATATTGATCACCACCTGACATTTTGTTAAATTCCATTCATCACGGCTCCTAAAATAACCATATCTAAACCAGTCCACCATGCCCAGCTAAAACCCAGCTAAACAAGGATCTTCCCTTTCTCATTTCTCCGAACCACCTTACAACCCCTACCCATCATGGATCGCAAAACCTTTCAGGTCGCGGGTGTCGTTATGTTTTACATGTCGGCTGCTCTTATCGTATGTCTTCCCATTGTTTCCTGCGTTCTTGACTCTCATCATGATTATCAGATGGTTTTCGTGTACAATTGTTATCGCACCCTGTTTTCAATGGGCTGACAATTGAACAGGAACAAGGCCGTCTTGAACAAGACACCGGATCTACCCCTCTTATTCCTCCTAGTTCAGCTCCTCATAGCTGTGGTGTTGCTGCATGTAACCGCCCTCCTTTCGCCCAAGATCGAGATCCCAACAATTGATCGCAATGTAGCCATCAAGCTGCTACCAGTAGTATCGGTGAACATCATCGGCCTAGTCTTCAACACTCTGTGCTTGCGAGGTGTTGAGGCGTCGTTTTTCCAGGTAAGTGTACATCCATATTCGGTAATTTGCAATCCATATTTTAACTCGAGGTTCTTCATCTCAGATTGCTCGCGGCCTCGTCCTTCCATTGACAATCTCCGTATCTTGTCTACACACCCGCAAGACACCGACGGCCAAGGTCATCATCGCCGCTGTCGTCGTTACGTTTGGTTTCATTCTTGGTATTACTCCATCAAGTAATCTTCCAGCCAAATCCGTCCCTTCTGCTCTTTCGTTGGTTTATGGCATCCTCTCTTCCCTCTTTATCGCCATCCACGCGGTTTTGATCAAGAGTTCTCTTCCTTACTGCAACGACTCCACCATTCAACTCGCCTGGTGGACGAACGCCGGCTCTGCTGTCATGCTTTTCCCTTTTGTTGTTTTCGATGGCGAGCTATTTGAAATTTGGAAGAAGATCTCTAGTCACACCCATGACGATTTCTCTGCTCTCATTTTTCTGTGGGGATCACTCGTGACTGGCTGTTTCGGATTCTTACTCTGCATCGCGGGTTTGTTGAGTATCAAAGTGACAAGTCCCATAACCCACATGTTCTCAAGCGTGCGCGCCCTACTTTGTGCTTGTGTTTGTGGTTTGACAGTTGTTCCCAGGCTGCAAGATCAGTCATACAAACACTCGTCGGTGTTTGGATATTCGGAGATATCCTTAATGTGTGAGTGTCAACTAGATCCGAGTGGCTTTTCAATTCTTCAAACTAGTTGACAGTAAACGCGCAACGTCCATCCTTGTCATTCTCACCGGCACTCTGTAAGATTGATCTTGAGAGAAGTGATTTGTGTGCCTTTTTTTTGACGCCCTTGTTGAACAGGTACTACACGTGGGTCAAATCAAACGAGTTACCACCCAAGTCTCCACAGCAATCGATTGACGTTGAAGCGAACGAGAGCGACCACCGACGAGTTTTGTTCAGCGCCGATAAAGAATCTTCTGAGCTCGAGGAACTCAAGTCTTCCGAGCTACCCACGATCAAACTCGATCCTTCGCGGGACTAGTGGGTGATTTTCCCAAGATGAGAAGTCGTTCAGCATGTGCATCTTTTGCCGTATTATCACCCCCTTTCTTTTGGTTTCAAAAAGCACCGGAATTTGTTTCTGGACTAAGAGACATGTGATTTAGATTTGATGTATAGTGATCCTTGCTTTCTAGATACGCACTTGGACCGAACAAGGGCAAATGCAGAATTAAATCAATAGGCTAATTTGAGCGTTTATCTATCTTTTCGGGACAACCGAGGCGTTTCCTGTCCCTGTCTCGGTTCGGAAGGGAATACCGAAATTAAAAATTGTGTTCTTCATATGAGCATGTGTCGCGCACGTTGTTCTTGTTCTTGGTTGGCGTAGTAACCTGATAAGCGGAAGTTGTCAGTACGTTTTAATTAATTGAATCAGGAATAGGTAAATGTGCGGGGAGGTTGCGACGTTGACAACGCCAACAGTTTCGAGAGGGAAGGGGTTTCGGATCCACATTGATGGTGTTAATATATGTCGTTGGAGATACCTCTTTAAACCCCGCCCAAAACCGATGGCACTTTGAATTTTCGGACCCATCAACTGTTTCGATAACGTAACGAGTCAAACCCTATTTCATTGGCTTGAAGCTAATTCGATTCAATCCATTCATGAAATGAGAAAAAAAAAAGACGCGCGGTTTCATTGATGAGGGCGCAAGTCGGTCGGTTCGACATGAAGACACACAAACACACACACAAAATTCTATTTTTATCTTCTACTTTGTCTTGCATTTGTTTTATTTACCGCTCGTCCTCTCGTGATCCGAGATTTTTTGATATATGAAAGAGTAGTGGGACAATAGAAGGTCCATTAGGGAATGGAACACGGAGTATGTGATGGTCCACTTCAACAATAATGAGTGCGAAAATGGGCAAATACGACTTTATGGATATATGTGTGTTGACGATCAGGTGTGTGGCAGTGTGTTGACGATCAGGGCAGCGTGGCGTCACTCTGGTCTCTCCCCCTCTCTCTACAAACACACATACATATACAACCAACAATGTAGGGACAGAAAGGGGTAAATTCCAAATCAGGAAACCGAGCCAGTTCTTCTGTTTACCGCCCGTCTGGTTTTTTTTCTTCGAGTTCTTTTAACGATGAGGACTCCTGTTCGTTCGTGGGTAGATATACATCATCCATCACCTACCACCCTTTCCTCGAGTCCAACAAAGTTAACGTTCGTCCTTGAGCTCATTCTTGCTCTCCTGTTTCTATCTCGAGTGAAGAATGTCTAATACTCAATCGTTTGTCAACGCACTGGACGCAGACCGTGTCCAGTCCGAACGAAATCTAGGAGAGACGGAGATAGCTTACTATCTCCCCTCACGCGACAACGGAGTGAACGACATGTACGTCTGGGCTTTCTGTATCCGTGGTCCTGCTTTTTCCCTTTTTTTTCAACCAAGCCTACTAGGTACCTCCATCTGGGCTTTGGTGTTGACGATCCTAGCTGTATGACGTTTCAGAGGTTGTCCCTGGTCTGGTCGATTCTTCGTGCCCGACATCCGCTATTGGCTGCCAGGACAAAGATGTATACGTACGATGATATCCGTTTTGTGTAAGCAACGCGACCCGTCTCTGAGCCCTTTCTCTCTCTCTCTTCCATGGAGTTCATTTCTTTCTCCTTAGCTATGATAACCCCCGGTGTCCAGAAGACATTTTACAATCTGCCCAACAGAATTTGGAATTGCGTTCTCAGACAAAGGAGGGTGAGTCTTTCTCACCCTTCCTCTTTCTCTACCTCGCATTTAAACGAGACTCTTCCAAGAACTCATCGACAGCTATCTCAACGGGGAAAGAACACTTTCAAACGATAGGCTCTCCTACCTTATTCTTTCCTCCTCCTCCTCCTCCTCCTCAAATGACGGCGACAGTCCACAAACCAATTTCGACCTCCTTATTTGTGCGGCGCATTGGATCGGAGACGGCATGGCGCTCCACACGTTTGCGAATGAACTGTTTGGCCTATTGGGTCATCGTACCTCGGACGAGTCTGCGTTGAGGGTTCTGCTCGAACAAGAATTCAAGTGTCTTTATTCCGATCATGCTCAGGTACGTTTCTCAAATCCGATCTTTTTTTTTTTTCATCCATCGAGAATTCCCTTCTTGAAGCGTTTTTTTTTTTGTTCAGGGTGTTTCGCTTCCGCCGTGTTTGGAAGATCAGCTACCTTGTCTTCCTTCAAGCAAACTCTTCAAGGCAGCGTCCAAGATTGATTTCAAGTCGTATCAACGAAAGCTTGTGGTGGGTTCCAGGAATTCCTTTGTTTTGTTTTTTTTTTCGGGCGGGGGAACGATTGTTCAATAACCAAGTTTTCACTTAGGGCGGTCACAGTTTTCCCAAGCGACACGATCAACAACCTCGTCATACGATAGTCAAGACGACGTCATTCGACCCTGCCCGAACCAGCGCCATTCTACGAAATTGCAAGGAGAAAGGCGTCTCTATCTCGAGTTCCCTTTTTGCCATATGCAGTATCGCTTGGGCACGCACTAGGGATGAACGCGGTTGGGAGCTTCCTGTGTAAGTTCTCTCACTCTCACGAGCACAAAAGATTAGGAAAAGTGACTTTGATTTGCAGTATGATGTACACAGCACTCAATCTTCGTCCGTATCTCAAGACCTTGAATCATTCATACTGGTTCCCTGCTCTTAGCTATTTCAATGTCGTCCTTCCAGCGTTCCTACCTCGATCAGGCGATATAAAATCGACATTTTGGCTCAGAGCACGATCAGCGAAAAAGCAGTCGGGAGACACGGCCAAACACCCCTTGGTGGTTGCACGCTCGATTGAAATGGCACGCGAGAGAGGATGTAGAGCGCGTGCCTGGGCGAAAAAAGACGATGGGGTTGTTGACAACGAGACGACGGCGACGGCGTCCGTTCCTGAGACCCTGGTGCCTTCAAGCCATGTTGCCTCGACAGCCTTGATTGGACTGTCCCTGTTAGGAAATCTGGACGGGATTTACAGGCATCCAGAGTATCTCGGTATCAGACTGCACACATTGACAACAGGCTCCCGCCAGCGTCCTGGTGGTATGCTACTGTTCGGGTACACATTTGTTGGAAAGCTATGGGTCAGTTGGGGCTATGACGAGAATGGGTTTGACAAGCAAGTGGTTGACAAGTATTGGATCAACGTACTTTCGACTATCGATGAACTATTGTTATAAGTTGCGTAAAGATACATTAGGTTGGTACTAGAGTCAACAATGCTAGATGTCAGGTAGTTCGCGTTGAATGAGGCGTATCCATGTACTCTCCTTGCACGCCTCTTCGGTCGCGTTGATCCTATCCCAGAGCTGGTCCTCGTCGAGACCATAAATCTCGTATTTCCCACCTCCCAATGTCAGGCCATTTCGCGTTGCAGCTTGGATTGCGGCTTCATTCTCGCCTCTGGATTGAAGGTCAAAAGAGAAAGGGAGGATGAGGAAACGTACCGCAGTAATTGGAGCAGCTCTGTTCGATCAGGGAAGAAGAGTCTGGGTTCTAGGACGCCGAGGATAGCGAGTGCGACGCGATAGAGAAAAGAATCGCCCTCGAGCATGATGACATCCCATATTCGAGCACTGGCCTCAAAGGGGAGATGGTCGAGAAAGAGGGTGGCGATCCAGTCGGAGAGGTAGGCAGCTGGGGATATGTGGTGCTGCTTAAAGTTGAAATAGACTGAGAACGTGAGATTGGAGGCAAGGGGAGGAGAGGAGACGGGTACTTTTTGGCATGGCGTCGGCTAGGAGAGCGTCGAATATCCTGTTGTTGATGAGCTGGGGAATGGAGGGAGTGAGTGCGGCTGACCTGTAGTAGGCCTCTAGCTGGGAGGGGATGAGGTGAAGGATGATAAATGATTGGGAGAGGACGTACGTCGTCTTTGGATGTGTCGCCGCCGTAAAAGGTGCGCAAGCAATGGCGCTCGAGAAGATTGCGCATGACGTTGAAAGCTTGGTGGATGGGCATTGTGATGAGCAGCATGGCGGCGATTTTTGCGGCGCCGTAGGTGTAACCGAGACCCTGGTCGCTCCTTGCGATGACCCAGGCGTAGAGCATGTCTTTGAGATCGTTGTGGAGAGGACCAGAGTGGGGATGAAAGAGGTGCAGAGAAGGTAGGGTGGAGAGGACGTCTTGGTCGATGAGGTCGAGGGTGGACTGGGGGAAGAGATTAGCGGAGAGGGCGCGTTTTGCGCGGACGAGACAGGAACGGAGGTGGTCTGAAGGATGAGGACGACAGCGGGGATGGAGTGGAGGAGACTGACCTTTGCCGAGGGCGAGAGGATTGCCGACAGCGTTTTCCCAGAGAGCAGGGCGGAGGTTGGTGGGGATGCCGGCCCACCAGAGACTGCGGATGTGGGGGACGCTGTGGACGATGCGCCAGTCTGGGAGGACCTGGTTTTCCCAGACGGCCTGTGAGGCGTGGATGCGCTGCTCACGGAGGAGACGCTGTTTGGAGAGTGCGCTGTGTTTTTTGTCGACTTTTGTGGGATTAGACGAGGAGTGGGATGGGACGAAAGCTGACCTGCTGCACGGCTGCGAGACATCATAGAGTTCCAGTCAGCCAGATGTTTCTGGTCTTCTGCGGACGGCTTTGGAGGGAGAAACACTGGCCGTGTTTTGCTACGGACTTTGTCGAATAGAGTGGGAGTCATCAAGTGATTGATCTTTAAATAAACTCGATGATCGCTGAGCTCGTCCTCCTCCTCGCCGGACACAAGTCCTCCCTCTTCCTCGACGACGCCTCCCTCAACCCCGCCTTCGCCTCTCTCCTCCATCCAGGCGAGCAGCACGCCCTGCTGTCCATCGCCCAGGTTGCTTTCCGCTACACACACATCACGGCAGCGTGCACAAGACTCTCCCAGTCGTCGTCTCGGTATATATGTGCGCTCTGCGCCTGCCTCCGCCTCATCCTCGCAGACGAGTACCACGCCCACGTTATCCAGACAGAGGCTCAGATCCTCAGCCACGACCCTGCCCTCGTCGCCGCCGCCGCCTTCGTCCCCCTCTCCTCCATACGCGCCCTCTTCTCCCAGTGGGACGCCCCCTTTGCTGCTCTCGTCCACCTCCTCGACCTCCTCGAGGCCCAGAAACACTGGAACCCAGGCCCCCTCATCGACCTCTTGCTCTCGCGCTCCCACACAGGCGTCCATCGCATCGCAACCATCTTTGACCGCTTGTCCTCCGCCGTACAACGCGTCTGGAGATCTCAAATAGCTGCCTTTATCGTCCACGGCTCCATATCCCCCCAAGATCCTCTTGCCTCCCAATCATATACTCTCCTCGACGGCTCCATCCCCTCCTGCATCTCCCCACAGTCTCGGGATTCCATCCAGTACGTCGGCAGAGCCGTCGCCACCGTCAAGGCCGCAAAATGGCAAAAGCAGCTTCCCACTGCTATCGCCTCCCACCACACCCACATCCTCGACTCCGTTCTCCCCCAGAACCAGCATGCATTTGACCGTGTCATTGCGCAGATACGCTTCAACGTCAGCGAATGGCTCTGGAGGAACGTCCTCACTCGCAAAGACATTGACGACGCTGTCAATTCCTTGTACGTCCTCCCTTACTTCTCATCGCTATCCCTCAATGCCCTTTCCAAAGGGGTGACTATTTCTTGCTCAGAAACGGAGAATTCTGTCTCTCCCTTATCCGCGAAATTGACAGACTCAAACTTTCCCGCCTCACCATGCGGTCCCCTTCAGTGTCCATCATCAGGGATCAGGACCTTAACCTTGCCCTTCTCCGTGCATCTCTCGGCACCTCTGCCCAGCAGGATCCTGCTCTATCTCGTCTCCGCTTCTCTCTTCCTTCCGGTCCATTGCGTCCCCATCTGCCTTCACTCCCCTCATCTCCCTCACAACCTTTTCACTCACACCTCCTTGGAACTCCCTTGCTCCTGTCCTACTCCGTCTCTTGGCCCCTCGACCTCTTCCTCGATCCGTCAGATCTAACTACATACTCCACTCTCTTCAGTTTTCTATCCGCCCTGCGCAAAACACACACCCGTATACACACGTGCTGGACCTCTTTGTCCAATGCTCAACGCGCACGCAGGAGATGGACCGGTCTAGGGGAAGGTGGCACAGTCGAAGACCTTGAAGCAAGGAGAAACCTACTCAGGTGCGGCTGGGGCATTGTTCGTGACATGGGATGGTTCTTGGACACCCTCCTTGGTTATATCATGACCGATGTCGTCGACCTCGAGTTTCGCAAGCTTAAAGAAACTCTTGCAAAAGGTATCGACGCCCCAACTCAACATGTACCTGGCAGTGATGATTACCTCGATTTTACATCGCTTCGCACCATTCATGCTGCATATCTGGACAGGCTTTTGCATGGCTGTCTCTTGAACAACTCATCAATGATGTCAATCGTCCACTCCATCTTGGAGTCGTGTGAACAGTTTGTGGCTCAGGTCGAAAGATGGGGTGGGGATGTTCTTCCTGCTCTT
>Ga0153950_1001424_pt1 | contig 10585 bp, 12 predicted proteins | sample TSNJ034MetaG_FD_104737 | JGI IMG/M metagenome (GOLD analysis project Ga0153950, IMG submission 104737) | Attine ant fungus gardens microbial communities from New Jersey, USA - TSNJ034 MetaG | ecosystem: Host-associated > Fungi > Mycelium > Unclassified | place: USA: New Jersey, Wharton State... | reverse complement strand
TCTTACACCCTTTCTGTCTCTTCAACACAGACAGAAAAAAGTGTAGCATATGTCATTCCTCACCGCCATAAATCTACATTTTTTAATTGCCACTTTTCTTCATTTTATCATTGCCGCTGACATGGGCAATAACACTTGAAAAAAGTTTAGCTTTAGTATCGGCATATTCAGAAATTAAGTATGGTGAAAAATACTCAGCTTCTGAAAGGTTTAGAAAATGGTTTAAAACTTATGCTATAGATAATTTTGACAACTTAGCAAATAATTGCAGCATACTTAAAGAAGCTAAGTTAAACGGGCAGAGTGTTACAATGTCTCTGCTGAAGAGCATAAGTCTAAACGAAGATGTGATCGAAACATATAACGGTAAAACTAATAGTTGGAATAACAATTCATTTAAATTAGAGCATATTCTATACAAAATCAGATGTACGGATTTTCATACCCAGTCGAGAATAATGAAAGACATAACGATTAATGGTAAAAATCCGATTTTTCGATTACGCCTTGACGAGGATAATATTTATAATAATGTAAAAGAAGAAAATCCGATTATTTATCTTTGCCCTCAGTTTTTTTGTTGGCTAATTTTGTTTTCAATTGATAACTTCAAAAAAATTATACCAACCGAAGAGGAAGCTGTAAAAAACCGTTTCAATGATTTTATTGCTTATAATGTAGATTCCGTTGAGATAACGTTAAAAGCTAAGTCAGTAGCATACTCCACTTCTTCATGCAATGCTGGCTTGCATGCTGTTATAGCTACAGATAAATCAATAGAAATTAATGAGGAATATTTTACTGCTGAACATAAAAATTCTTGCATTGAAGTTAATTACAGTCAAATTAGTGAAATCAAAATAGAAAGCGGTTTTATTATGATGTTTAATGATATGATAGGCAATTATACTGGATTGTCTATTGATTTGGCACATCCGAAGTTAGATGAATTAAAAAATAAATTGAATAGCAAATGAGAAACAACCCCTAGCATCGTATCATGAATTGATATAGGTTATCTAATCCATATACCCAGAGGGGGTAGTGTGGCTATAATATGAAAGAGGAACTGGTTACATATGAGTTTAAGTTCTATGGGATTTATAAATGAAGCAGCAAAATTAAGATGCGATATACGCCATAGTTATTCAAAAACAATATATGGCGACGATGATGGAATGTTTGATAACTTAATAATGAATTATGAATCAATAATACCTTTCGAGAAACCGGACATGTACTTTATAAATAATAAAACTGTTATTGGTATTGAACATTTTCAATTTGATTCATATAAAGCAGTTAAGGGTGGAAGTGAGGGAATTAAGACAATTAAAGCGATTGAAAGAGAGGTGAGTCGCATTGCCTCTACTCGTGATAGAAGTATCAAGAATATAGAAATTACAAAACCTGTTGAAACAAAAATGTCATTTGAAAACTACCGCAATAATCTAATGAATGGTTTGGAAAATCACTTAAAAAAGCTTGCTATATATAAGAAAAGACTTTACGAATTATTCACGGATAATAATGATATAAAAATTTGCTTGTATATTGTGGACGAAACACCTCTTGGTAATCATTTCGTATCATTGAAAGGCAAGGATATTTTAGAGCCATTATTAATAACGGAGTTTCAAAAAAGATTATTTGAATCACGGGAAGTTGATTATGTTATTAGTTGCTTTACTGATGAGTTTAATTTTAAAAGACTTAGTTTTTTTCATAACACATTAGATAATCATACAAACTGCCTAACTGAAGTGTTCGATACAAGTCGTCACATATTTGTAGATTATACATACGAAAGAATATCATATGTATGCGGGTAACCCTTTAAACTCAATTTTTATTTGCATTATCCATATACCCGGAGGGGGTAGTGTGGCTATTATAAAACCTAAAGAATTGGCAATTGCTTAAATTATGAGGTGATTCTATCAAATATCTATATAGATTTATAGACTTCGAAACATTTGTAAATACTATATTAAGCCAATCTTTAAATTTTGTACTGCCTAAAATGTGGGATGATCCATATGAATTTGTTCCGTTCGATTGTTATTTCTACAATCAAATAAGTAAAGATGATAATTTAGCTCTTGCCGCTGTATTATATACAGTTAAAGTAAAAACATATGGGCAAAGCTGGACTTCGCTTCCTGAAAGTGATGCGTTATGGAGAATTTATGATAAAAAAGGGACTGGTATAAGAATAAGTATTAAAACCAGTAATATATCTTTACTCGATGATATATCAATGGTTAAGGTAAAGTACTATGATATGATTGAAAAAATCAATTACGAACAGTTTGGGAACAATAATTTTGAGCAATTATTCGCTATAAAAAGAAAAGCTTTTTCTCATGAGAAAGAAGTGCGTTTGTTAAGTAGATTTAAATATCCTTATGACGAAGAAGAAGGAGAAAAGTATTTCAGAGCATTTTTGCTCTCTCATCACGAAGGTTTTAGAGATAAGTATTGTAAAAGCAATAAATTAGATGTAGAACAATTCAGTTTAATGCTTGATAACCTTTTTGCTGAAACTAATATACTAAATCCACCGAAATCTAAATCTATACCCTTTTCGCACATCCTCAATTTTATAGATTCTGTTATGCTATCCCCTTTTGCACCTGATTGGTTTGAAAATACTGTATCCATATTCTGCAAGAATAACAATATAAAATTTATAGGTAAATCAACGCTATATGAACCACTTGACTTAAAGGAGCGATATTATGGGCACAAACAAAAAAGATAAAGGTTTAGAATATAACTTATACACTTATGACATAGGGCCATTCCAATATATACCAGGAGACCCCGTTATGAATGTGACTGGAATAAAAGGTAAAGACAATTTCCCGCACGATAGGAATAATACCGGTGAAAAAAATCGCTATAACGGACACGGAGGTTATCTCGCTATACCGTTGGGACGATTGGATTTGGCAGTCCATTATGTTGCTAAAAGTGTTTCTACTTTATCTACTATGGAAATTATCGTTGACGAAGGTGATTTTGTTGTCGATATATTACAATTAGTCAAGCGCAATCTGTTGCGTAGTAAAGGCGATCCCATCAAAAAGATCAGCTCTAAAGATGTAGATGAATTGAATAAAGTTAGCGGCAATACATTAACCAGTCATTTTTTTGAGTTAGGTAAATTGCCGCCAGATATTTACCTAACCCTGCTGAATATAATTCACAACATGACTAACTTAAAGAGACAAAATAGTAATTATGTGGTCATTGATGCCGGAATTCTTGAAGCGATCAACGAAGATGAGAAGGGTGTCATCTCACTATATGAAAGAGGAATACTCACATTACCTAAAAATAAGCTAGGTAATGCAAGGGTTGGTGAAAAGGGATCGCTGGTTTACCCCGATGCCCAGAAGAAGTACCCAGGTCTTTTCTTTCATCCTGATCGCATATAAAATCTTAGTTGTTCTTGTTGTAATGATGGTGTGCCAAACTTTGGTACAGTAGGTGAACGGGGCATTATCTGATCTTAGGTAATGCCCCACTCCCTAACTGTGGGGTAAAGTCTACAAAATACCTGTTTAGAATAATCAGTTAAGTCGGAATTTGGTCCCCAAAATCTACAAAACTAGCTGAAAAAATTTTCAAATTTTACCAACCGGTTCTGGGCAAATCCCCTTTTGGCCGATTGTAGGGCACAACGGTCCAGCCGTCAGTCGTGTAGATGAATTCCTTTTCATAACGACCGCCGGCGTCCAGCTTGTTTGTGAATTTCTGTCCGTTGTTCACGGTGTCCAGCACTTTGACCGCTACTTTCATATCGGTGGTGCAATGGAAGCCCGGCTGAACCTCATCCTGGAACACGATCCGAAATTCCGTCACATATTCATTTGCGGCAAGGCCCAGGGCGGAACGGGAACAGTCAATCTCGTTGTTGTTCGTGGACAGCAGGTTTTTCCGGACTGTCCGGTAATTGGTTTTCAGGTTTGTCTTGATCTGGAACTCCATCTTTGCGCGTTCGTTCCAAATACCTGTCCACACCTTCTCCAGCCGGACCGCCTCAGTAGGAAGCTGGTCGCGGATATAGAACTCTTCCAGTGGAACATTGGATTTGTTCTCCACATTGGATATGGTGTAAACGATGCTGTCGCCAGCCATGGTCTCGGTGACGCCTCGCTTCTCCGCAGTGACTTCCAGCTCTACGGGCTTGTTTTTCACCTTGAACTTGATAAGGTCCCCGTGTACCTTTACCTCGGCATAGAACATCTCACCGTCGGTAAAATAGTACCTTGGGCTCTTGGTTTCCTTGATCCCATAAACCCCTAACGGGAGCGGCTTTGATGTGGCAAGCCCGCCGGAGCCTTCCGTCTCGATGGTATCCACCAGCTCCATTTTGGAGTTGTAGATTTCAAAAACAGCTCCTTTGAGCCCGGCCCCTTCCTTGTCCTTGGTGATCTCATTGTAATCGGAGGCTACCTTGGCAATCTGGATTCTGCCGGTTTTACGTTCATTTTCGATCACGATTTCGGTAGTCTCTGAAGCACGGAGTTCTATGGTTCTCACCTGGTCGTCGAGGACATGTTTATCGTCTGTTTTGATCTCTTTGAGTTTATATTTTCCGGCCGGGAATGTTCGCGGGAGCTCAATTACGCCCAGATTATCCGTTGTGTACTCCCCAAGGACATTGTTTTTCATATCGTACAAAAGAAAAGTTACATTTGCCAATGCGCTCTTATCGTCCTTCGATATCTTCCGGATACGTAGTGATGCGAGCGGGGTATTTTTCACCTCAATTACACTGGTTTTACCCCACGAAAGGAATATTTCGCGCACACTACTATCGAGCTGGAATCCTTCCTTCGCCTCAATCTCTTGCAAGTAATATTTTCCTTCGTCCATTCCGGTCAGGACAATCTGGCCTGTCTCGGCATGGGTGGTGTAGATGCCGATTTCCCGCTGATATTTATCCATCAAACGGAAGCGGACATTTCCAAGCGGCTTCAGCGTGTCACTTGAGATTTTTTTGATGACGAGGATTGGGTACTCATAGTTGGTAAAGACCACCTTGTTGAGCGCCCCTGTCTCCACTTTGATATTGCGGGGCAGATAATCCCCCTTGTGGGTGCTGAGCGCCTTGATCTCGGTGACGACATAAAAGCCTTCTTTCAAATCCGGGACAAAGCAAATTCCCGAATCGTCACTGGTGAAGGTGCCGACATACGCGCTCCGAGGGGAGGAGTGTCTCCCCTCGGTCTCGCCAAACGCGGCTCTTACCGGCAAGGTGCGGCTCATTGTCCGGAAGCATGCGGCTATTTCGCCGTGCACCGATGGCTCTCGCGCCGGAATTTGCACTCCAGGCGGCGCAGCATTTCCTCTTGCTGTTGGTCGAAGTCCGAAGCCATGCAGATCACCGGGATGTTAGCTTTGATTTTTCTTGCATCGGGAATAAGTTTCACATAGGAATGATCATCTCCAAATACGGCGATAGCAATATAATTGTGTGAGGGCAGCTCACTGATCGCATCTTCCATTGTGGGAACTAGCGTAAGGAATACGCCCTGCTTAAGCCATTCCTTCTGTACTGCCGCAAAGTTGGATTTTTCATATGCGACAACCAGCAACCATTTTCCCATAGTATTTAAAAGCCTCCATAAAATAAATAAAACAACCGATATGCCGCCGCTCCCTATATGAGAACGGCGGCATATCGGTTGCCAGGAAATTCGCAGGTGGGAAAATGTTGCTTCCCCAGTTGGCGTTTACTCTCGATGATGTCCTTCCGAGCATTCATTACAGAAATGCGGGTAACCGTTCTTTGGTATCTCACTGTGGTTATAGCTATACATGCAATAGTGAAAGTAATCTTCTTGTGATACACAATATTTAAGTTTCATGTTACATTTTTCCTCAGATTCACAAAATCGGCATTGCATGGGGATTTTGTGAATCTAATTCATATGTTAGTGGAGTTAATCATTTTATAATATTTTCTAAGAGCCATATCTAACAGCGCTATAGAAAACCTGCGTCTTGGTGTTCTAACAATGTATTTTTGATTCGCAGTATCATAAATAATCGGCAAAACCGTATCAAAACTACCCGGTAATCCTTGTATGACTTCTTGATTTATTATAACAGTCTTGAGAAAATCTAATTTTTCCTGTGTTATATCGCGATTAAAAAAGAACAAATAAATAACATTGTTTTTATGAAAACGGGATTGGTCTTGAAACAAATCTTCGGCCTTTTTCAAAAAAGCCTCAAAATGTTCTATAATATTTTCTTCTTGTGCAATGGCAACATAATAGTTTATATAATCCTTTGCTAGAGAAAATTGTCGTTTGTGTAAATATTCCTGCTTTAACTTAAAACCCGACTTGATAAAGCGTTCTTCCAGAGATTTAGGGGTTTCGTGTATGCCTATCATGGAAAAGAAATCCGCTTCATTGCGCATTTTCGCTTCCATATCCATCAACTCCGAGGAGACCATATTTGTAAAATTTTTAAGTAACGTAAATAAAGCCAGCCCCCACATACCGAAAGAGGAGAGGCCTATTATATTTGCATATTTCCTATTTACATCTTGAAGTATCGCTGCTATTCCTATACATACAAACCCTACAACCATTAAAAATATAGCTACACTGAAAATTACTATTCTTTTTTTCTTGCTCATAAATAAACACACCTTACCCCCGTAAATATAAATCCGCCACGTTCGCAAAATCAGCATTGCATGTGGATTTTGCGAACGTAGCTAATGCTTTAAACCGTGTAGACTTGGAAATTAAGAATGGCTTAAATCATTTTTCCTATGCCAAGTAATAAACGCTTCTCTGCCCAAAGATTGTTTGGTATCTCCATATAACGGATATTTAGTTTCTAAGCCAAACGAAGGGTTAAAAGGCAAAGGCCCATTGTAAATTGTTCCGGGATTTATATTTCCGATTATTTTAAAATTCATTTTGTTGTATCGGGTGTAAACCCCAATACAGGTTTCTATTTTTGTGAAAGGCTCTCGTTTTCTCTTTTGCATTTCAAAAGTATAGTTTCTTTCAAATACTAATGGAATTAAACTATTAAAATTCAATTCCGAAAATTCTACTTCCTTTTGAAAAATTAACGGTGTAATTGCTATATGACACATAGGAGCAGATTCAGTTGTTTTTTCACGTTCGGAAAGCACGATGGCAATTCCCCAAAACCCTTTTTCTGGATTTGTCAGAATAACATCACCTTTGTTGAATAGTTTAACTCTTGCCATCTAATCACTCCAAGAATATAAATACTTTTGGTTCACAGAATAGGCAATGTCATAGGGATTGTACGAATGTAGCATATACTTATTTTCTGTGTCAGCTTTCAAGAAGTAAACCAATTTGTAGCCTTATAGAATTATAATCCCTATTTCCTTTAATGACTCAATACCTTCATCATAATCCTGCGATTGACCGAAAATATTAGAAAAATCTTTTTCTTTAATCCGTATTGGATGATCTGCTGATTTCATTTTCAAATCAAAGAGATATTTTGCAAACTCAATTTGTGTGGAGGACATTTCATAATCTTCAACATATTTTTCTAATATACGGTCTGTGTCTGCCAATAACTGGTCTTTCAATATGTGCATACCATTTTCCATTATATCGCCTAGCGTATCAGCGCTATAAAGGACATCGTCTAAAATCCAAAAGGCCGATGTAATAAGTGGAGCAGTTTTATTGCTTATGTTTTCTAATAAATACTGGAAAGCTTCGTTATTCGCTAATGCGTAGATGTGTTCCGGCGCACCTTTCAAATAGTCTTCGGCTTCTTTAAAAAATGTTAACCGCTCACTGTTTTCATCTCTACATGCGGCGACACAGCTATCCTTATAAAAAGATACGGTTGCCCTTGTACCCTCCCAATCGTTTGTGCTGTAATTGTCGCCATCCCATGAATGAAGCGAACAATAATCAGGATTCTCTAAAGTCATTACAGCATTTATTATTGATAACAAAATACATTTATCATAGAAATTTTTTAATACAATATGCATTTAACAACACCTCGCATTATATAAATACACCATGTAACCGCTGACCACGCCAACCGCCACGGCTAACAATTCTACCCCGCTGCGCTGTCAATAATCACGATACCCACGCAACAGCGGCATTGTCATAGGGATTTTACGAACCACGCCTTTGAAAACTAAGCACAAAGATATGGGATTAACAGAGTGACGGTTACATCTTCAAAAAATATTATTTCTGTCTTCAACACGCTGCCTTTTCAAGATTAGGAAAGTTATTCAGGATACCGCTCCATCAAATCAATAAAATATTGCCCCAATTCATCCGGCACATCAATAACGAGCACTTCTCTAATCCCTTCGTTTTTACTCCCGCCGTCATGAAAAAATACTTTAAGAAGCTTGCCGTCATGCACAAAATATTCATGCCTGACTGTTGCAAAATAACCGTCATTACTTACTTTGTAAAAATATAAGGCTTTACGGCCTCCATTACGCACAGCTTCAGGCAGCCTTCGGGTTTTTTGCATTGCCTTATTATTAGTACCAAGATCGTAACTGTTTTCCTTTGCAAAAGCAAACAGCTCATCAAATTTTTGCGGATCGATTTCGGGAATGTTTACAACTAAAGGCGTTTCATTTACATTATTACCAAGGTGATAATAATAGTCAAAATTATAAGGATCTGCGTAATAATCATGCATTTGCTCCCACTGGTCTTCTGCGCAATAAACAGCACCGCCCGTATTCCCTCCTCCGTTACTATGTACCCAATCGTGCCCTTCATAATCCACGCGCTGGTATTTATACTTGCCATCGTCATATATTATCTCTTTTTGAAGTGTTTTTTTTCCGATACTCCCGGCTCCAAACTGGGGGTATAGATATCCCCGCTCTCCATAAAATCCACGGCGGTATGTAGCTCCTTCAATCGTTACGCTCTCCGGACCATCAATCGCTAAATAAAAAGTGTCATTAATCTCGTTGACGATGGCGCTACAGCCAGCTAATGACAATAGAAGAAAGAAAAAAAGCGGAGGCAAAATTATTTTCATAAGATTCTCCCTTATGTTTATACTCCCATACGAAAATACATATACAGATGTTGGCCTGTACCGCAAGTACAATCCAAAACGGTATTGATATTGTTTTTTCCGAACAGATTATCCAAGGAGATTTTTTCATCGCCCAAATATTCCTCAATCGGGCCAAACTCGTCATAGTCAAATGCAAAATGGTCATATATGTCTTTCAACTTTTCCGTCCTCTTTTAACCGCCTATTATCTCGAAGGCTGTCAAGCAACTGGTTCACCCTATTCGCCCTGTTACGACATTGGAAATGAATACGAACATAATCGGGATTTTGCGAACCAAGCAGTATACTCATTATCTCCGCCTTTGGGGATAAGGTATACCAGCCGACCATCTGCTCTAGCTTGTCTCATATTAGAACAGGTCTATTAATGCGGATTTGTATTATTCCTCGGGGTAACCGGAGCCTTCCACCACGCTCCAGCCGAAGTGGGAAGGCAACCATGTCTCGTCGTAAAAGCGGTCGGTTTTACTCCAAGTCCACTTCCAGTTCTTTTTATATCCCACAAACGCTTCGCCTTGGTTGCCGTGCTCGTAGTTATCGTAATAGAGGACGAACATCGCGAGCAGGTCGGCCATCGCCGCTTCCTCGTCCAAAAGATACAGGGTGTAATTGTCCCTGTTGTTGACGGTATGTAAGTCCTTGTTTATCTGCGCTATCTGCGTGTCGTCCAGATAAATGGATATATACTGGTAATGGGAACGGGCCAGCGTGTACAGCCGATATTCCCTGCCGCCGTATTCCATGCTGTAATAGCCGGTCAACAAGCCCTTTAGGATACGGCGGAAACGGGCAACCTTCTCCTCGTTGCCGTCGAGGATGTCGCACGCCTTTGTCACGGTCGGAATCAGGGAGGATAAGAGGCAATAAATGACGGCGGCCAACACCGCGACTAGAAAGCTGTCAAATGCGAGCCACGCGAACAACACCACAAGGGTGAACAGCCAACTCATCAGCCGATTGCGCCAGTAGGATTTTTTATTCTCTGAACTCTCGAACTGGACGCTGCCGTCCAGATTAAACAGCCAGCTGGGATTACGGGAGGAAAGCCCCGCCTGCTTGCCGGTGTATTGGAGCTCACCATTGTAATAGATTTTGAACTCTTTCTTGAGATTTGCTTTTGTCTGACGCACTTCGATAATCATATATCCCCATCCTTTATAAACATATAAACTTCTAATACAAATTTTCTACGCTTACCTTATCGCCCAAGGTCGTATCAGGAAGGCGAACATAATCGGGATTTTATGAACCATGCCTTTGGAAACGAAAGTGAGTGACAATCTTATGTAAATTGTGCTATTTATTTTTTTCTCTAACGTAAGTATCCACGACTACCACAGCAATAACAAGCCCAAGAATTTCAGACGCAAGATTCATGCAAAAATCATGTATATTAAAATTTGGATTAGCAAAGACGCCAAAATAAAATGTGATACTAAATGTAATGAACATCATTATGAGCAGTATTCTAATCTTCTTGTTTTTG
>Ga0153950_1001419_pt1 | contig 10639 bp, 4 predicted proteins | sample TSNJ034MetaG_FD_104737 | JGI IMG/M metagenome (GOLD analysis project Ga0153950, IMG submission 104737) | Attine ant fungus gardens microbial communities from New Jersey, USA - TSNJ034 MetaG | ecosystem: Host-associated > Fungi > Mycelium > Unclassified | place: USA: New Jersey, Wharton State... | reverse complement strand
GTCGTTTATGCCGGCTGGGGTAAAAAAACAATAAATTCAATATATTGCAGGGGTTATATAGGCCTGATAAGCGCAGCACATCCGGCAATGTAGCGTTTGTTATCAGTCTGAAAGGATACCCTCGTAAAAGGGTATCCTTTAATAACAACTGCTGAAATTAAAGTGATTTACGGCAGGCGGTCAGTTGGGGGCTGGAATCAGCGTCGCTTCCGGTCATACCGGTTAGCATCTGCACATAGTAGTGCCGACTGTAATCATCAGATTCACTTGTCCAGTAAGCTCCCGGTGTAAATTGCGAATTACTGGAAAACGCTCCAACGTTCCCCCATTCTCCATACAGCGATCCCTGCGTGCGTTTGTTTTCGCCAGACGTCAAATGTGTGATGCCAGGAAGATTATATCCATCATTTTTAGCATGACAGAGCGCATTGGCAGCTAGCCAGATATTGGTATGATTTCCATTATTCACCCACCAGCCTTTCAGCTTAATTAAGGTCTGGTAGGTTGTACCTCCTTGTCGGGGAACAGCGCTTATTGTGACTGACGTTTGATCGCCGATATTTGCGAAAGAAACTTTACCCGAAGCATCGACAGACACCCAACCCTGTGAACTTGAAAACATATAATCATCAACGGTTTTACCCGCTTCAAAGTTATCATTGTTGAGTGTGTAATACGCCCCTGCAAAGCCTTCGCTCGGGAATTTAGCCGTGGAGAAGGTATGGTTGTTTGCAGTGACATGACCGGACATTTCTTTTATCGAGTGGATGAGATTCAGCGATACGCTTAAGTTTGCCTGATGAACCCCGTTCAGCATGGGAATGAGGGTCGCTGTTCCCTCTTTTCCGCCAGTGACAGTCACGGTGTACTCGCCATAATTTCTTTGGCTGTAATCAATATCGCTCAACTTGAGAAAGTTCACGAAGGGGCCTGACTGGACAAATTCCAGATGATCAGACGTCACTATCGGGTTACCGTACTTGTCTTGCAATGTTAGCGTAAGTTTTGCGCTCTGCTGGTAGTCAGCCTTCAGAGTGTCAACATCGGATTTCAAAATTGACTTACTTTCATCGGCCGTGCCGGCAACCAATGTAATGGTTGCGGATTGGTTGGCTGTACCAGGAACTTGCACATTGACTGTTAAGGTTTCTGCCAATGTACTGGTTATTGTCGCCGTGACTTGCCCGGACTGATCGGTACGCGTAGTTGGAATATTAACTACCGGGCTGCCTTTGGTGTCTAAGGCATAACTAACATCGACACCTTCAACCGGGAATCCGTAATCATCTTCTACTCGTGAAGTGATGGTGCTGCTATCGATGCCGTCGGCGGTGATGGTGTCAGGAGAAGCCACGACGCTCACAACATGTGCCGTTTTAGCATCTGCCTTAACCGCAACCGTTACCTGGCTCTGAACGGGAACATCTTTGCCCATTATGGCCGTAACGGTATAGACATTCACTTTGTCACTGGTCAGCGTCACTTTGGCCTGACCAGACTGGTCAGTAAGGATTTCCCCTGTATTGCTTAGCGTTGCACCTTCAGGCGTTACGCTAAAGGTGATAATTTGCCCTGGCATCAATTCACCCCGCGCATTTCTCGCCGTTGCGGTCAGCGTAATACCCTCACTATTATGGACCGTGGTTTCTGGTTTCGATGATGTTAACTCGAGTTTGCCATTTGCCACATTCACGTCAACCTTACTACTACTGTTATTGTCCAGCGTTGCCGTCACCTGATAAACCCCAGGTTGGGTGCTGAGAAGGTTAACGTACGCAAAACCGTTATTATCGGTGTAAGCCGTATCGCCTATCGTAATGTTAGTTGTTGGCTGCGCACTTAATCTGACGCGTTGACCCGCGATTACATTGTTAAACGCGTCCTGGACGAGTATCCGTAGCGTGATGTTTTCGCCCACCGTTATCGTTTTTTCGGCTCCGGTTATACTTATTACCTTCGCCGAACTTTCATCCGGCAGCACTGATAAACTAAACGTTTTATTATCGGAGGCTTGCGCTTTCCGGCTCACCACGACGTTATGTTGTCCGGCAATATTGCTGGTCATTGTTACCGTCGCCTGACCCAGCGTATTGGTGGTGACTTCTGTTCCGCTTAGAGTGACATCGTTACTCTGGAAAGTGACCAACTGGTCTTTAAGCGGATTTTGGTAAGCGTCCAGGATCGTTGCCGTCAGGGTACTCCCCGTACTGTTACCCGCAACAATGGAATTTAATGAGGCAGTCAGCGGCTGGAGCTGCGCACTGTTTGTATCCCCAATAAAAGTGACTTGCTGATAAGCAACGGTATTATTTCTGGTCAGCGTCGCCGTAACTGTAAACTCACCCGCTTTTGTGCCTCGCAATGTGACCACGGCATCACCGTTTGCATCGGTGCGGGCGGTTTCACTACTTAGCGTGAAGTTCCCGGTCATGGAGGCTGGCAAGGTAAATTTCACATCCTCATCCGGCAACGGGTGTCCATAAACATCTTTCACACTGGCAGTCAGGGTAGCGGTATTTGTATTGTTAGCGATCGCACTGCCCGACCCGGCATTCAAGGTCAGTACCGATTGTTCCCTGTTTGGGACCACGGTGATCGTGACCGACTGGTGAATATTTTTATCCACCTCAAGCGAGGCATCGACGGAATAGCTACCAGCTTTTGAACTGGTCAGGTGCACCCGCACAATACCGGACTGGTCTGTTGTGGCGGTCGTGTTGTCCAGTTGCGAGCCACCAGGTGCCACAAAATTCACTTTCATATCTTTTAACGGGTTGTTATGAAAGTCTGTGACGATGGCGGTCAGAGTACTGCCCTGGCTGTTGCCAGCAATAATGGTATCTGGATCGGCAACCAGTTGTTTGAATTTTGGCGTACTCGAATCGCTAACGAATTTCGCAATTATCCGTTGTGAGAAACCATTTGGCAGCGTGGCGCTAATCGTATTTTCTTCCGCAACCTGACTTACCATGTTGATTGTGGCAACACCATATGCATCCGTATTTTGCTGCGGCGGTTCGACAAATTCCGCGCTTCCTTTTTCATTCTTAAAGGTGACCTGATGATTTATCAGGGGATTATCACTCTCATCAGTGACGTTGATAGTGAGGGTATTAAATGTCTTTTTATCGGCGTAAACGTCATTATTTGTCGCTGATAATGTGGCGACGCGAGCCTTATTCTGGTTTGCCTCAATGTTATAAATATGCGATTGCAGTGGAGCATTCCAGTTGTGAAGGCTAAGTTGTGCCCTTAGTGCAGTCCCTTGCTTATGGGCCGGATAATTCGCGGCATAAACCCCCGGCTGCTCTTCGTGCCAGACAATCGTGGCGCCAGGTTTGCTGTTTTCGACAGTAACGGCTTTTACCAATTCCTCTTTTTGATATGCAACCGGTTGATTGCTGTCGTCTTTCAGTTCCACCCTAACCTTGATGTCGTCTCCGGCATAATACGATACGTTATCAATTGTTATTGATGAATGGTCGCGGGATGAGACAACAGGGACGATATTAACGACGATGGATTCTTTTACCGCACTCTCACCGTTAATTTGCGGCGTCAGTGTTACTGAACCTGATGTCGTTCCGGCGGTCAGTATCTGTGTGTAACTACCATCACCGTTATCTGTCCAGTCAGACAGGGTGATATCCTGAACGCCTTCACTGCGGGTTTGCAGCGCCAGCCCCGGCACCGGGGTTCCATCGGAATCGTGTGCAGTAACGGTCAATGTGGTAGTCGATTTTTTATCTGCAGCCACGGTTAGCGGATTAACGGATAACAGAGAATCTTTCTGGCTTAATGTCGGAGCCTGAATGACGACCATGCTTTGTTCATGACGTGACAGGTTACCTTTTACATCCTCGGCGGTAACGTCTATCGACCATGTATTATCGGTTTCTGGGGTGTTAGTGAAGCGGTAACCTGGCAGCGTGACCGTGATATCTTTTCCAGACGTGCTGACTTTACCTCCGGCAGCTTCCAGCGCAGCGGCTTCGATGTTATAGCCTTTAAGGGCATATTTGGTCTGTAGCGAGGAAACCAGCGGTTTTATTTCTCCAGACTTCCCTTTCACCGGATCCAGCAGACTCAGGCGAATCAGCTCTTTCTTGCGGTATTCCAGAACGATGTTGTTGTTGCGATCAATCAGGTCATAACGGCTACCGGCCAGACTGCGCCGTTCGGCCACTTCGTCCGGGTTAAGCTGTTTCTGCATTGAACTGCTGGGTTGCCAGGTCAGATCAACGGCAAAACGTGTGTCATTTTCACCTTGCTTCCCCTGACGCTGTTCCGCACTGAGAGTCAGAAGCGGGAAGGGGGTATAGTTGAGGCCCGCGGTAATAGCATGGGGATTACTTTGGCGATCGTTCTTGTCAAACAGCGCCACTTCATCGCCATAGTATTGTTCATAGACCAGTTTTCCCCCCAGTTGTGGCCAGGCAGGTAACCAGCCTTCCGCGCGTAAATCCCAGCCGTTGGCCGGGCGGGCTTCGTAGTCATAATCCAATTCTGGTGCGCTACGCCAGCCGGTCAGGCCAATATAAGCGTTGCTGCTCAACTTCAGATAATCACGCCAGTATTCTGCGCCAAGCCCCGCGCGGGAGTGATAGCGGCTCAGGTCGTGGTCAAAAAACAGGTTGATGCCTGACATCCAGCTGGAGGTGAAATGACGCCAGCCCAAACCGGTGTTGATCTGGGTACGATCGTCTGTTCGGTGAAGGGTATGCTGGCTGAAGAGCAGATAATCGGGTGTGTCATACCACGGATGCAGGAAGTCGAATTGCGAATTTTTCAGGCTAAAATCTTCATCCACACCCAGAGAGATTCTCGCAGTACCAAAGTTATTTAACCAATCAGTCATCGCGCCTGAGGCTTCTGAAGACGCCCAACCACGCGCCATGCCGCTGGCCTGCTCACTATTCATATCTTGTGAAAGCAGAGTGCCAACTCGCTGCGAGGTGCTGGCTATTTGATTCTCCAGCGTGTTTTCGCCATTCGCAGGCGGTACGGCATTTTGTTGCTCATGGCTTTTCTGCGAGGTTGTTGCCGGAACATCCAGTTCTTCACCTTGGCGCACGTTATCAAAGCCGCGAGCAAAAGTACGGAACTGATTAAGACGACGAAGCTCCTCCAGTGAAATACCGAATCGATCAGCAACGCTTTGCGCTGATTCCAGCGCACCAAGCGTGTAAGGCACCGTATTATTTTCTAGTAAAGGGGGGGCAGATGAAACTGTCGTCTGAGGTTTAGCATGTACCACATTTTGTGCCGTCGCCATGACGGGGAAAAAAATTTGTGTAAATAAACAAACTCCGGCGGTCAGGCGGCGTATTTTGTCACCCAGACCACATAAAGAGTTTTGATCATTATTTTTTATTTGATGCGCATTTGTCGAAGCCATAGTGACCTTCCGTGAAAAAACAGAATTAAACTTGTTTTTTCTAGCACGGAGATATAATGCGATCCTGACTATAATATGACCAGAAATAATGAATTAGCCGTGGAATTGCTAAACCAGGAATAATACCGGCGGTGGCTGAGTACCTCCAAAGAAAAAGGATGTTTTAATTATTTTACGTGATGTACTGAAAAGTTAAATTCGTTAAATTACTTAAGAATAATTCGTATGCAATTTGAATATTTGCATCCCGCAGATTAATGCTGCGATAAATAGCGCCGCTGCGCCGCAGAGTGTGGCGCTGGCGAGCGCCGACGTTCCGTTGCCGAGCATACTGGTCAGCGCCGGGCCAAGAATTTGCCCGATACCATAAATGAGTGTCACAAAGCCCAAAAGGTTAAGATTTCCCGGCACGCTAAGCTGGCGGGCGATGGTCATCACCAGCGAGGTCGTTCCCATAAAGGTGCCGCCAAAACCAATACTGCTGATGATGAGTAATAAAGGAGAGCTGCTGGCGAGGGTTAACAGCACGCAGATCGCCTGCATCAGCAAATTCGCGGTCAGGCAAGGTAATGCTCCCCACCGTTTGGCTGCCCACAGCCAGCCAAAGCAACCTGGGACAATCGACAACCCGACCAGTGTCCAGAGGTGAGCCGTCAGCACAGGCTGGCCCGCGTCTTTCGCCATGAGCGGCAGGTAGGTGGCGACGATGATATAACCAAAACCCGCCAGACCATACAGAATCGCCAGTAACCACCAGCTCATGGGTTGTTGCGCGATTTTTGCCAATGGCGCTGGCGGGATAACGTGTTTATTCGACGGGATGAGCAGGGCCAGAGCAAACAATATAATGGCAGAAAGTGCTCCGGCACCTTGCCACAACGTTTGTGAAGAGAGGGCAAAATGCAGGCCTGCCAGCACATATTCATTACCCAGAGCGATGCCGACGCCAACACCAGAAAATAGCGCCGCAAGGACAAAGGGATGGCGAGTATGTTGCATGATGAGTGTTGAGCCGAAAATCAACATCCCGGCGCTGGCGACTCCCGCCAGAAAGCGAATGATGAAAACCAGAAGAAACGGCGGCAGCCACGCCATCGCGAGGATTAATAATCCGGTTGCGAGGGCGGAAGCTAACAGGAACGGGCGCAGGCGTGAGGGTAAATGAAACGCGCCGAATGAAAACAGCAGGCTCCCCGCCAGATACCCGGCATAGTTACCGCTGGCGATCCATGAGAGTTCGCTAAAGGAAAACACGCCTTCCGCCAGCATGACTGGCAGCATCGGCGTATAGAGAAAGCGGCCTAAACCCATACCTAAGGTCAGAACCAGCATCCCGAATAACGCGGTGCTGAAAGAAAAACGTTCTACGGGATGCGATGTCGAATTCATGTTCTGCCTGGTTTGTATTATTTTGAGTTAACAAGTTAATAACAAAAAAGGAGAGCCTGCCAGACTGTTATCGTGATTTTGTCGACGTAAAGCGATAAAAAAGATTCGGTTCGCCAACGATATAGATGTTGCCGCTATCATCCATCGCTATCCCTTCCGCCTGCTTGATGTTGTGTGAAAGGCCATACTTACCTTTGGTTAACGACATTTCGCCGATCACGTCACCTCTCACGGTCACTTCCTGCAGGGCGCGTGACTCATGTGACAACACCAGCAACGTATTTTTCTGTGGGTTAAATTCCGCGCCAGAAACATCGTCTAAAGTAAACTGACGCTGCAACGCTTTATCTTTGCTGATATGCAACTCATCGCTACGCAATAGCCCGGTTACTTTGTAGACCTCTATCGGATTTTTCTCTTTAAAAAACCAGAAGGTATGGTCCTGAGGGGAGTAAGCCAGCCCTTCAAAGCCACAGTTAGTAGGCGTTTCCTGCAATGGGATTTTAATTTTTTTGAGGATGCTTACTTCCGACTCAGCGTTAAGTGAAATCACATAAATGGCGTAGTCACGTTCATCACTGATGACAAATTTATTATCACCAATGTATTCAATCGTCTCGAGATCCTTAACAAAATCGAGCGGAATGGTGCGGATCAAGTCACCCTCGGTCGTCATTTCAACGATGGTTGCAGGTTTGTTGATAGTGCTAAATAAGGTATTGCTCTGCGCTGACCAGGTCAGTGAGGAGATATTTTTAGTTACTCCTGTAATCTCTTTACCATCGATAGTGGCCTGATAATTCTGAAACCCTGCGACATGCTGGCTTTTACGGACGCAGGATTGCACAAAAAACAGGCTTGCCGCCACGGTGGCGCAAAGAAAAACGATAAAGGTGATGCGCTTTTTCAACTTATTGCTCCTTATTATTGCTTTTTTCTCGTCAAATTCAGTGCGACAGATAAGGAGTATACGGATGAAGCTTAATGAATTCTTAACGCGGGCGATGAAATAGTAAACGCCGCAGGGGGGCGGCGGTTGTCTCTGGATGGCAGAACATTTTCAGCTTACATCGACTGATAAATGCGCCTCATCCATGAATGATAGATGAGGCGGTTAACGTTTAAATGTTAATTTATATCCTCTGCCATACCTGCTCTGTTTGGGTGATTATTGAACTATTCTTCAACTATATACGTTGGCTGATAAGACGTTAAACCCGGAATGGAAAATCTTATATTTACAACTTCTTTTAAACGGGCTTGATTAAAACGATATTGGGGGGGGAGCTCGGTACTGTTATTGGCTTGTTTATCGGTACTGTCATTGACCTGTTTATCGATATTGTCATTGGCTTGTTTCTCGGTACTGTCATTGGCTTGTTGCACCGTACTGTCAATGGATTGTTGCACCGTACTGTCATTGGCCTGTTTATCGGTACTGTCAATGGATTGTTTCTCGGTACTGTTATTGGCTTGTTTCACGATATTATCATTGTTCAGATATGCTCCCTCAAGATAGACATTTTTCGCTCTTACATTGTAAAAACAGGTTTTTTTAAAAAGCGTTTTTATAAATATTGTATTGTCAAGCCATGCGTAGTCAAATAGGATATCCGAACAATTTGCACCAGTACAATTAGTATTGTAGAATTTTGCATTAGAAAAGTTTGCATTAGAGAGTTCACAATTTGTCAAATTAGTGTTTGAAAAATTGGTATACATGCAGATAATACCAGTAAGATTATATTCTGAAAGATCTTTCCCGGATAGATCTGAATAATTTAGTATTGCTCCAGTAAGAATTACTTTAGGTATTTCAGGTATTTCAGGTATTTCAGGTGTTTTAGGCGTTGCAGGTATTTTATGTGTTCCAGGTATTTCAGGTATTTTAGCAGTTTCAGATGTTGCAGGTGTTTCATATAGAATCACTGTTGTGAAATCTATATATTCAAGATAAGCGTTGCTAAGGTTACTTCCAGTAAAATTAACGCCAGTGAGAACTTTTCCGCTGAAGTTACTGTTTCGTAGATTTGCGTTTTTGAAATTTACATAAGTCAAGTGGCGAACTTTACGAAAATCATTATTTTCTAATGAGGCATTTTTAAATTTTGCATTACGCAGATCACAATCTGTAAAATCCACGTCTTCACAGATCGTACCGGAGAACTTGGCATGTCTAAGAATGCTGCCATTAAAATTGACATTCCTTAGAACCATTTTAGACAAGTCTATGCCGGTTAAATCCATTTCTGCTAAATTCAACCCTTCGATGCACCGTTGACCCGTTGCATCTTCAGGAATAGCAGTGCTAATAGTATTGATGACAACATCACCTATCGTGAAGGTCATTGTAATTCCTGCGTCAGAGATAGAGAGTTTTCGCGTAAGACGTTCACTCTTATCTCCAGTGATACTCTTCTGAGCAACGTAAAAGCGCTCGCATGTTTCACAAAATCTTTTCCAGCTCTCATTTGGGGTCAGATTATTGTCCGGGAGGAAATTAGCAATGCTATAAAGATCGTTCAGGACGCTACTTCTTATTTCAGGAGAGGCGCATTCAATAATTTCAGAGGTGGATATTGTATTTTTAATTTTATCTATATTATCCGTGAGATTTCGTGATCCTGCTATATTTGGCTGCTGGTGGTTTTCTTTGTAGTATTGCAGCAAATTTTCCCATTGTAAGTTTGTAAACGAGAAAGTTTCAGTCTTGTTATTGTTATCCCGTATGGTTAATTGATTTTCTACTGGGTCAAAAGAAATCATGAAGTTATTCAGGTGTTGATATTGATGAGTGGCATCTAATTTCACTTCAAATGAATTTGAACTTTTGCAGGCATGTTTTAAAAACTTTTCACAGGGAAGGTGTTGATCTTTATCTACGTGTTGTGGGTCATTGTGCAAAACAGAGAAAATACTCTCTTTCAAATTGTTCTTGTCAATATAGATTGGTAGTTGCGCTTTTTGTTCCATTATTTTAATAAACTGCTGCAGTTGCTCGGTTTTAACATTGCAGTGATGACTTATATCTTTATCTTTATCTTTATATTTAACAGTTAATACGCTTTCATTATCATCTTGTCGATTAAATATTATTTTTAGATCGCCAACGTCAAACTCATGTAAACCATTTCTTTTGGTTTTGGCGATAATTTGTTCTGTTGTTGATGAATATCGATTTAAGGTTAATTCAAGATTGTCGGGATTAGAGATAAGGTGAATAAAAAGATTCAGTACACGCTTAATCAAACCGTCATTCAAATGATTTATATCATAATTAATTTGTTTTTGTATGGTTTCAATTTCCGTGTTAATATCAAATGGTAGGTTGTTTTTTTCATGGCAAGCTTTTAGTCCCGGATACATGCCGAGTGTTGGGAAAATATCTTTGTATATGTTAAATAGGGAGCCCATATTTTTATCCTTGAATTGTGAAATATTCTTCTAAATTTAAAATAATCAGGGGGTGGGGAAAGATAAGCTTTGCACAGAAACTTATCTTTTAACATTACAACACCCGGTAATCATTTTATTTCTCTAAGCATGATTATGGGTTTAAGTATAATGCAATATATATTGTATTTTAGACGCGCAATAGGAAGGTGCTATCAAAAATCGCTCATTTTGTGGATGGGAAATATTTCACGGCAGGCGAGATATTTACTACAACTTCCTTCATGCAGGATTATGCGCAGCCAATTATCCGGTTGGTATATTTAAAGATCCTATTGCCTGGTTGACGCTTCTGCATCGTAATGCACCACGCACTGCCAGTCGCTGCCCTGCTGGCAATATATCGCTTCGGTTTGCCCAGGGATCACCCATTGTATTTCCTCGCCGGGGGGACAGGTC
>Ga0153950_1001416_pt1 | contig 10661 bp, 8 predicted proteins | sample TSNJ034MetaG_FD_104737 | JGI IMG/M metagenome (GOLD analysis project Ga0153950, IMG submission 104737) | Attine ant fungus gardens microbial communities from New Jersey, USA - TSNJ034 MetaG | ecosystem: Host-associated > Fungi > Mycelium > Unclassified | place: USA: New Jersey, Wharton State... | reverse complement strand
GTTGATTTGAAAGCTACCATGAACTTCATTGATAGAGTTGTCATAGAAAATAATAACCTGGTAACTTATAAACTGGCAAATCCATATTGTATAATCAACGTGGATGGCACTCCCAACAAGGCAGAACAGATAACTGAGTATGTCTGAGCTTATGTAGAAATTGGATCATACAAGACAACCCAACACCTCTTTGTCACCAACTTAGGGAATAAAGAGATAATGATTGGGTATTTGTACTTGTATAAGCATAATCCAAATATTGATTGGTGAAAAGATCAATGGGAGTTTATCAGGTGCCCAGATACATATGCTAGTAAAGCCCATAAAACACAAGATGTAAAAGCAGGAGCTAATGAACTTCATCTTGAGCTGGATGTCAGTGAATCCCCCTCATTGGACAACATAGGAAATGAGGACCCTGACAACCATATTCTTAGCTGGGCAGACACAACTGACCTAGGCAATCATCAATAGGCAGTGATAATTGCAGCTATACTCAACAATTAAGACCAATATAGGGACTTAGATTGCAAAGATACAACAACCTGGAAGGCTCATGTACCAGAATTGCTACATGAGTATGAGAATGTATTTTCAAAGAATAAGTCAGAGAGAATGCCAATACAGAAACCATATGACTATGCAATTGACTTTATAAAAGGCGCAATGCTTCCCAAACCAGCCAAGATCTATCCACTCTCTCTAGTGGAAAGAAACTCTCTTGATACATGGATCAATGAGGAACTCAGAAAAGGGTATATCTGACCATCTACTAGCCTGATAGCAGCTCCATTCTTCATTGTAAAGAAGCACAATAGAAGCTTATGACCTGTTATGGACTATAGAGCTCTTAATGGAATTACTGTCAAAAATCACTATCCAATCCCTAGAATAGCCAACTTGATTGAATCACTCAGCAAAGCCTCAATCCTTACCAAAATTGACTTGAGGTGGGGGTACAACAATGTTCACATCAAAGAAGGGAACAAATGGAAGACAGCATTTATTACAAGACAAGGTCTTTTCAAGGCAACTGTCATGTATTTCAGTTTTTCCAATACACCAGCAACCTTCCAAAGCATGATAAATGACATATTGAGAGACTTGATTCACATATGACTAATAATAGTGTATTTAGATGATATTCTAATATTTGGAACATGTTTAAAGGAGCACAGGTGATTGGTCAAGGAAGTGCTAAAAAGGCTCCAATTTAATGACCTTTACACTAAAGCAGAGAAGTGTTTCTTTGAGCAAAGTAGTATCAAGTATTTAAGCATAATTATTTCAGAGAATAAAGTATAGATGGATAGAGAGAAACTTTCAGAAGTTCTAGAGTGGCCAGTACCGACTAAAGTCAAGCAAGTACAAGCATTCTTAGGCTTTGCAAATTTCTATTGTAGGTTCATTGAGAACTTTGCCAAGATGTCAAAGCCATTCTCCAACTTGACCAAGAAGGATAGTACTTGGACTTGGGGTATAGAGCAAAAAAATGCTTTTGAGGCACTGAAAAAGGCCTTTACCACAGCTCTAGTCCCAAGAATACCAAATGATAAAGATCCCTTTAAGTTATCCACTAATGCCAGTGACCTCACAACAGGAGCTGTCTTATCACAAAAGGACATGTAAACTAACCTGTGGCACCCAGTAGCTTTCTTCTCCAAGCCATTAGATGTCCATGAGAGAAACTATGAAATCTATAACAAAGAACTACTTGTGGTAATTCAGGGACTAGAGGAATACAGACACCATTTGGAGGAATATCCATATAAAGTTGAGATCTGGTCAGATCATCAGAACCTTACATTTTTCAGGACAGCTCAAAAGCTGACCAGGAGACAAGCAAGATGGGCATTTTTCATGACTCATTTCAACTTTGTACTCTATCATAAACCGGAAAAGACAATGCAGGCAGAAGACCTCTTGTCCAGATGAGCAGACCATGAGATAGGGACAGACCTCGACAATACAAACCAGGTGTTGCTAAAACCTGAGTTCTTTGCTATTAATGCACTAGAGACTACTCATGAGATGCCAATAAATGACAAGATAATCCTAAAGGAGGTCAAAGCAGCACTCTTATCAGACAAAGTTACCAAAGACTATAAGATATTACTCAAGTCTGGTCCAAGAGAATTGAAAAATCCTTGCAAGACTGGAACTATGAGAATAGACTACTCCTGTACAGAAGGAAAGTTTATATTCTCCACAGTATGGAAGACACCTTGCGACAACAGATCATTAAGATACACCATGATTTGCCATCTGCCAGACACCCAGGTCAGTGGAAGACCTATGAGTTGGTCTCCAGAAATTACTGGTGGCCTGGGATGACAACATTTGTCAAGAAATATATTACATGTTATGATATGTGTTAGTAGATGAAAAATCGTGCACAGCAACCTTTTGGACCACTCATGCCTAACAAGGCGCCTAACAGGCCTTGGAAAATAATCTCAATGGACTTAATTATACAATTGCCAGAGTCAAACAGTTACAATGCTATCTGTGTTATTGTTGACAGGTGACAGGCTCACCAAAAGAACTCATTTCATTCCTATCAAGAATCAGTTCTCATCCAAAGATATGGTGCAGTTACTATATGACAAGGTCTATCTATTGCATGGACTGCTGCTACAAATCATTTTGGATAGAGGAGTACAATACTCAGCTAAGCTATTCCAAGAATGGTGCAAGATTTTAGAAATAGAATCTACAATGTCAACAATATATCATCCACAAATGGATAGACAAACAGAATAAGTAAACCAGGCATTAGAGCAATATCTTCAGTGCTATATAGATTATAACCTTAGTAATTGGGCAGATCTACTCCCCAGTACAGAGTTTGCATATAACAATCAAGTATACAAAAGCATCAAAGAAAGTCTGCTCTTCTTTGAATATGGCAGATACCTGAGAGCAGGTCCAATTTTAGTCAAAGAGTCACCACAAAGGGGCTTGAATGACCTGACATATAAATGACAAGAAGCCTCTCTCACTCTTGCAGTAGAAAGAATGAAGTGGTACTATGACTAGAAAGTCCAAAGTGTCCTATTCAAAGTTGGTAACAAGGTGCTATTCAATCTGAAGGATTACTAGACTATGGAGCAAGCATTACAACCCCAGTATGAAGGACCATTCAAAATAATAGAAAAGTTGTCCTTGGTTATATTCTAGCTTAGGATGCCATCTCGCTACTGAGCACTGTACCCAGTGTTTTATGCTAGCAAGTTAGTACAGTACTCTGAATCCACCATCCATGGACAGAAATCCACACCCCCACCACTGACCTTGATACAGGGCCAGGAAGAATAGGAGGTAGAGAAAATTCTAGATTCATGACAAAGATATGGAAAAAACAAATTCCTTGTCAGATAAAAAGGATATAGTCAAGGAGACAATACATGGGAACCTGAGGAAAATCTACATAATGCAGGTGGAAAGCTGCAGGAATATCTTCAAAGTTTACCAAAAACAAGATAACTTCTCAACAGAGCTCAAACTAAGAGAGGGAGTAATATCACAAACTTCATTCAAACCATAACTCCAGAAATACTTGATCAATTTCAACAATCTAAATGGCCACTAAAAGCCCTTAAGAAAACCTTTCAAATGATACCAAAAATGTCTCAAGGCAATCAGTATTCACCAAATTATCAGTAGATTGTCATGACTTGGCAAAACAGCTAAGTTATTATTTATATTTCTTTTCTTTTCTTTTTCTTTTCTCTTTTTATTTGGACTTACTACACAAAGAAGGAGTGTGGGAAAGTGTCACATGACAATATCACACATCACAGTCACATGTCAGGATGTCACAGGGTCATGTCATATAATGATATCACATAATAAGTGTGGAAAAGTAGTGCATAGACTATGTAGTAGTTGTATAAGTAGTGTACAGAATCAAATGGGATCCTTGTCAACTTGGACTTGGAATGAGATTAAGTTATCTCAGGCTAAGTCACTACACAGATCAGTCAGTGATTATTAAGTCACCAAACACTAAATTGCTGATATCTCAGGAACTACTTGACATAATCATTTGCTTCAATGACCATTATGAAGCTCTCTTCAATGTGCTTCTTTTGGCCATAAATAGACCCTGAGGCAATAAGATCCCATGGAGATACAAGGTCCTCAATATTTGTACATGATACTGATCTTTACCTATAGATTATTATCTATCCTTGAATAAAACAAAGGACTGCTCTAAGATGGTTAGGTTATCTCTATTTCAAGAAAAATAGCACTCTTATATGTAGAACAATAGGTAGTGATCATGTGGTAGTCTATCCTGATGCACAGACCACTACAATTATGTATTTAAGGACTGTATATCTGAGGATAAACCTCAGACTTAACAATATCTTTTGCTACTGTCTAACTTCACTTTTTTGAGTCTTTTGATTACCAAATCAGCAAATCACAAATCATTAAGTGGCCATTTGTGATACATGCCCTGCCACTTATCTCGTCTCCAGCTCTATACCATCTTTTTTCCTGTATATTTTTCTCTGCTTTTGTTCTATTCTGTTTGTATTTTATTCTTTTTGTATATCTATTAAAGGCATTAATCTTCTGTAGTCAGTAGACTACTGCAGACTTTGTATTAAAAATCATTGGTTAAAAATTAAATAAAAAATAAAAAATAGTGAGAATTATCATTGTACCAAAGTTCTGCTTGTTCAAGTTTCAGTCTTAAATCTTCTATCTGGTTCTGCAGTACTGCCTCTTGTAAAGTGTACTCTACTGTTGTTGTTTTGACCACCCAAATTTTTCTGTATCAAGCTGACCCTTAAATCTCCTCTATTGCTGTTACCTCAGACTGGAAAAGACTCTCAATGTGCTGAAGATATTGTGTGTCAATGAGAGGGTATCCAGGTATATATGTGTGAGGGTTATTAGAGTCTGTGGTGTAGATGAACAGTGTCAAGAATCAGGTTAGTGCATAAATTGTTGATTTTTGAACAAAATTAGGTCAGTGTAACAAATGTCATGCATATAACTGGCATAGCTGATTAATCTGATAGATCACTTAACATCAAGCCTTGTAACTTTATTTGACAGTTGTTTGCCCATAGTGTGTTGTGATATCTGTTTTCTTCTATCAGGTTTTATCTTATTCATCCAATCTCTCTTGATTGTTAGCACAAGATTGTGAAGACTTAGGCTTAACCAAGGTGGTTGTTCAGGAAGAACTCAATAGAGTTCCCTGTTGGATTGCTCTAGCTACTTATACAAATGTCTGTTGGTCTGTGCATCTGTCTCCTGCAATCACATGACTCTTACTAATAACTATACATATCTTATATAATCTTTCCTATACTATTTATATCTTTCCCATGTTATGTTCCTGGATATTTCCTATCAGATTAATAAATGGGTGGGAAATAGTTTCTTTTTGAGGAGCCATCTCATAACATTGATCTTCTTATCACTGATGGCTGTTATTGGTAGATTACTAAGCTAGTGGACACTTTGCATACTATGGTTTTTCACACCTCAGTTCTGCACTTATAGGGCTGAGGTGAATATTGTTATATTTTCTGGACTATTTACAAGTACTGATTGTACCTAGTTATAGGATAGGGTAGTTCTCAATGTAGTTCAGAAGTAAAAACAGGATGTTATTTTTATTACATAAGTAAATTAACATTGTGCAACTCCAAATTAAGTCTATATCTGTAGCTTCAATCTGCAACACTCCTGCCCAGACATGGACTTAGACCCAGCATTTTTGTAAAACTGCTTTGGTCCAGAGAGCTCTTTTGTAAGTCCATTAGCAGCCATTTCTGAAGTAGGAACATACTCCCAAAGAACTGTATCAATTGAAACAGTAAAGTGAATGAAGTGATAGTAAAGTGTAATATGCTTGGTTCATAGATAGTCACTGGGATTCCCTACAAGAGCAATTGCATCTTAATTGTCATCTAAAAGAGTAGTGAGACTAGTTTGTTTATAATTCAGATCTTCAAGTAGCTGACAGATCCAGATAACTTCCTGTGCTACATACATCATGGCCATGTACTTAACTTCAACTGAAAAAAGAGCTGGAGAAGTCTATAGCCTACTACTCCAACTGATAGCAGCTCTATACATAAGAAAAACATAGCCACCAGTAGAACAGTGAGTGTCCATGTCTCTAGCTCAATCAGAGTCTGAGTATCCCAAAATAATAGAGGACATGTCCCCATTCAAGGTCCTATTATACTTGAGTCCAAAAGTTTTAGTGCCAGAAAGATAGTGGAGACAATGTAGAGCTTAATCCAGGAACAGCTAAGTCATTATTTATTTATTTATCCTTTTCTTTTCTTTTAATTAGGTAATTGGCAAATGCATGAGCAGAAATGACTTAGAAGAGATATATAGGACTTTGTAAATAGATGTAAATACAAAATATATATAAGTAGTATACAATAATCAAATGGGAACTCTATTAAGTTCTCCTTGTCAACTCAGGCTAGGAGTAGTTCTAAGATGTCTCAGTCTAAGTTCTTACACTTACCAGAATTGGCACTATATTTGCTAGTATAGTATTATAGGCTGCCTTGGCCATAATAACTTTTATTTCTTTATTTCTTTTATCTTTTACTTTACTTTTCTTTTCATTAGATAATAGGGAGGTCACATGATCAGTATCACAAGACATGTCACAAATGTCACAAAATATGTCACATCCTGTGACAAATTAGTTACAAGATCAGTCATATCATAAAGTCATATGTCTAGAAACATTCTAGTGGATTCTATTAGATCATTACTGGTAGTACAGACCATGTGTAAAAGGTATAAGTAGTAGCCCAAATCTAAGGGGAACTTTGTTAAGTTCTCTTTGTTCACCCCAAATAAAAGACAACTCAGTCCTAGAGTTAGTTCAATCCAATAGTCATACTATACTAACTCTGTCACAGTTGTACTATGGACCAGTAGTCACATACTGTATAGTTTACCACTATACCAAAAGGGTGATATTAGCAAGGCTACTTGCTAATGAGGGTCCAGCTATTTATGTAGTTCTTTGAACAGGTATTTTGTTATACCTTCATGTTACTATTTAGTAGTCACCTTTTTGTGACAGACTCTGACTGCTAAAATGTTCTGCAACTGAGAGGATTGTATATATAGTATAGACTACCTCTCTAGGAGCCTTATTCTATTTTCTAAGGTTTCTCCCCAAGTTACTCTGCTCTGGTCACCCTTATAGAAGAATAGGATCTCCTAATAGAGCCTTAAGCAACTGCAATAGACAGCCACCTATAGGCCATCCTCTTTTGCCTATCTTGACCCTCTGTACAATTCTGCTTCTAGAATATCAATGCCTACAGAGACCTCCCAGAACTACCTCTAGTATTATCTACAGGAGCTCACCAAAAGGCAGAACAATGCCAAAAATAATATCATTGCTCCTCTAACCACCCAACTACAACAGCTTATGCAGCTTGTTGGAAACTCCTTTCTGACTCCAGTAGCTAATACTCTTCCTTTTCTGGCACTGTTACCTCCACTGTTATTCCCTTCTGTACTGACTGTTTCTTGCTCTAGGGTCTGGTCCAAACTCCCCTTGCCCCCAGACTTCAGTAGAGAGTGGAGTCATGGTTGAATGTTTCTCAACTCTTGCTCTCTATACATGCACCTAGTACCAGAGCAGTTTGATTTAGACCAGGAAAAGATTTTTTGGGCATTGACATTCTTTAAAAGTGGGCACACAGCCAAGTGGTCCAGGGATCTCTTTTATGTAGAAGTGAACACCAACATCTTTCCTATCTTATCTTGGTCAGGTGTAAAAACTTAGGCTAAGACACCTTAGAACCACTTCTAGTTTGAGTTGACAAGAAGAACTCAATAGAGTCCTTATTCAATTCATATAAGCTACTTATATATCTTTCACTATTTACAAGTGCTTACAAAGTCCCATGAGTACCTTTTTGTCCAACTGTCTCATGTGCCTGATCTTTGTGAAACTAAAAGAAAAGAAAAAGAAAAAGAAAATAAATATTGACTTAGCCATTTTGCCAAGTCATGACACTATCCCCCTCTCAAGATTTCTTGTCCCAAGGATTTTTCATAATTTGTCATATAGGTCCCTAATATTTCCTATTTCATCATCATTTTCTTCTATTCTAAACCTGAATTTTCCTGGTTGATTTCTTCTTCCTCCTCTTTAACTGTCTCCATTGTTCTTTGCTCTCTAACTCTGTCTTCTTTCCAATGTCTCCAATTTCTCTCTAATTTTGCCCAATATTCCTTATTATATCTCTTGTCCAACCACCCAAATAACCCTCTTGCCATGAATCTTCTGTAAGGGGACCCTAGGAGCATGCTTAGTGAGTGTTGATAGATCTATTCTTAGGGTCTGGATCTCTTAGTACATATCTATTCTTCTCTGTCTTTCCTTGGTCTAGTTTGTACTCAAACAATAGCCTATAACTATATTAGGAATGTTTGGTATTATTGTGTTAGTGCTTATGTGATTGTGCACAGACTACCTCTAGTAGTATATATAGAAGCCTGTATCAGTAGATCTACCCTTACTCAAATATCATCCTAGCTTCTGGAACTCTTACTAGCTTTCTAGTGTAACCTCTGGCCTTAAGTCTGACATTGCCTTTACACCTTCCTGGCAATTCTCCTCTTCTAAATGTCCCTTTGTCATGACTTGGCAAAATGACTAAGTTATTATCTATATTTCTTTTCTTTTTCTTTTCTCTTCTTATTTGGATTTACTACATAAGGAGGAAGTGCAGGAAAGTATCACATGACAAATGTCACATATCACTGTCACACATTAGGATGTCACATGGTCATGTCGCATGGATGATGTCACATGATGAGTGTGGGGAAGTAGTACACAAACCATGTAGTAGTTGTATAATGTTATGACTTGGCAAAACAGCTAAGTCCTTATTTATTTCTTTTCTTTTCTTTTCTTTTCTTATCTGGACTTACTACACAAGGAAGAAGTGTGGGAAAGTGTCACATGACAAATATCACACATCACAAGTCACATGTTAGGACATCACAGTGTCACATCATATGATGGAGTCACATGATAAGTATAGGAGAGTAGTGCACAGACCATGTAGTAGTTGTATAAGTAGTGTACAGAATCCAATGGGAACTCTATTGAGTTCTTCTTGTCAACTCGGACTTGGAGTGTGATTAAGTTGTCTCAGGCTAAGTCACTACACTGCCCTGATCAACCCAATTCTAGGACAAAGACCAAACCCCCCACCTCCACTGATTATAGTAGACAAAGAGAAAGAGTGGGAAGTGGAGAAGATACTTGACAGTCGGTGGCACCAGAGGAGGTTCCAGTTCCTAGTCAAGTAGAAGGGATACAGCAGGGAGCATAGCTCTTGGGAATCTATCTCTGATGTTTCAGCACCCAGCCTGGTAGCAAAGTTCTACTGCAAGCATCTGGTAGCTCTGAGACATATTCATAGAACAGACTTTGATACCATTTTTCAACCCAGACCTATTGCTTCAAGATGCAGAAACCTTAGAGAGGGGGTGAATGTAAGGGGATCACACCAAACTTCACTCCTGATGCACTAGTAGTAGTGTACCAGAGTGACCCTGCAACTAATTAAATAATAACTACCTTACATTTAATTAGTTGCCCTCCCCTGCATTCCTGTCCCTGACTGCTGAGACATTCCATAACTAGGGGACTTGTATATATAGTGTAGATTACCCTCCAGGAGCCTCATCCTATTCTCTGAGATTTCTCCTGGAGGTGAGTTGTAAACACATTCTGGAGTCTATTCATATACTGAGGTTTCTTCTAGAGCTCTGTTCTGGTCACCCTTATAACAAAGGACTGCTCTAAGACAGTTAGTGTCACAAACTTCATTTAGACCATAACTCTAGGAATATTTGACTGATTTCAACAATCTAAATAGCCACCAAAAGCCCTTAAGACCTTTCAAACTGTACCAAAAATGTCTCAAGGCAATCAGTATTCACTGAGTTATTAGCAGATCAGTTTGCAATCACCAAGTCACCAGATACTAAATCACTGATATCTTGGGAACCACTTGATATAATTGTTTGCTTTAACAACCATTGTGAAGCTCTCTTTAATGCACTTCTTTTGATCATAAATAAACCTCAAGGTAATAAGATCCCATGGAGATACAAGATCCTCAATATTTGTACATGATACTGATCTTTATCCATAGATTATTATCTATTCTTGAATAGAACAAAGGACTACCCTAAGATGGTTAGGTTATCTCTATTTCAAGAACAATAGCACTTCTATATATAGAACAATAGGTAGTGATCATGTGGTAGTCTATCCTGGTGCACAGACTACCACAATCATGTATTTAAGGACTGTATGTCTGAGAATAAACCTCAGACTTAACAATATCTTTTGCTACTGTCTAAACTTTGCTTTTTTGATCCTTTTGATTATTAAATCAACCAATGACAAATCAGTAAGTGGCCATTTGTGATAGTTAGGTTATCTCTATTTCAAGAACAATAGCACTACCATATGTAGAACAATAGGTAGTAAACATATGATAGTCTGTTCTGGTGCACAGATCATCATATTCCTGTATATAAGGACTTGTAAGGGCAGCATCAGACAGAAGGCCAGAGGTCATACTAGAAAGCTAGGCAAGGATCCCAGAAGCTAGAGTGATATT
>Ga0153950_1001414_pt1 | contig 10668 bp, 8 predicted proteins | sample TSNJ034MetaG_FD_104737 | JGI IMG/M metagenome (GOLD analysis project Ga0153950, IMG submission 104737) | Attine ant fungus gardens microbial communities from New Jersey, USA - TSNJ034 MetaG | ecosystem: Host-associated > Fungi > Mycelium > Unclassified | place: USA: New Jersey, Wharton State... | reverse complement strand
GCGCGAACAGGCCGCCTTCCTGGCCGACGAGCTCGCACGCGACGCCGAGGGCGCGGCCGGCGCATCCAGCACCGCAACCGCCGACACCCGAGAGGAGCGCTGAGATGAGCACCGTCGCAGAAGCGGCAGCGGCCCGGGCGGCCGCCACCGCCGGCCCCGAAGCCGTGACCTTCGCCAAGGCCCTCACCACCGCCATGGCGGACGCGATGCGCGCCGACCCCGCCGTCGTCGTGTTCGGGGAGGACGTGGCCACGCTGGGCGGCGTCTTCCGCATTACCGACGGCCTGCAAAAAGAGTTCGGCGAGCAGCGCTGCTTCGACACGCCGCTGGCCGAATCCGGGATCGTCGGCATGGCGCTCGGCATGGCCATGAACGGCCTCCGCCCGGTGATCGAGATGCAGTTCGACGCGTTCGCATACCCGGCGTTCGAGCAGATCGCGAGCCACGTCGCCAAGATGCACAACCGCACCCGTGGCCGCATCACGCTGCCCCTCGTCATCCGGGTGCCGTACGCGGGCGGGATCGGCGGCGTCGAACATCATTGCGACTCCTCGGAGGCGTACTACGCGCACACGCCGGGGCTCAAGGTCTTCACGCCGTCGAGCGTCGTGGACGCGTACCTTCTCCTGCGCGAGGCCATCGCGAGCGAGGACCCCGTGGTGTTCCTGGAGCCCAAAAAGCTCTACTGGTCCAAGGAATCGGTGGACCTGGACGCGTTGCGGGAGGCGTTCGAGGGGGCAAGCTCAGACAGTGCCACGGGCGTCCGCGAAGAGGGCCGGGCCACCGTGGTGCGTCCCGGAACCGACGCGACGATCATCGCCTACGGACCCGCCGTCCCGCCCGCGCTCGCCGCTGCCGAAGCGGCGGCCGCCGAGGGGCGGAGCGTGGAGGTGGTGGATGTGCGGACCATCGTCCCCTTCGACGACGAAACCATCTGTGCCTCGGTCTGCAAGACCGGCCGGGCAGTGGTGGTGGCGGAGGCTCAGGGCTTCGCGTCCGTGGCCTCCGAGATCACCGCCCGCGTGCAGGAACGCTGCTTCCACTCGCTCGCCGCGCCCGTCCGCCGCGTCACCGGCTTCGACATCCCGTACCCGGCGCCCAAATTCGAGCACTGGTACCTGCCCGGCGTCGACCGCATCCTCGACGCCCTCGACGAACTGCAGTGGGAGGACTGATGAGCCGCGAGTTTCTGCTGCCTGACCTGGGGGAGGGCCTGACCGAGGCGGAGCTGGTCCGCTGGCTGGTCTCCGTCGGGGACACCGTCACCATCGACCAGCCCGTCGCCGAAGTGGAGACAGCGAAAGCCTTGGTGGAGGTGCCGTCGCCGTTCGCGGGGACGGTCGCCGTGCTGCACGGCGCGGAGGGCGAGACGCTCGACGTCGGCAAGCCCCTCATCAGCATCGATGAGGCGGGCAGCACCCCGGCAGAGCAGGCGTCCGACTATCGCACGGAGGAGCGTGCCGGTTCCGGCAATGTGCTGATCGGCTACGGAACCTCCGCGCCGAACGACGCCGGCCGGTCGCGCCGGCGCAAGGGCGCGGCTCCCGCATCACCCACCGCAGCCCGGGAGGCACCGGATTCCTCGGCGGCACCGGGGGAGGGAACCACTGTAGACGCCGCCCGCTCTGCCGAGGCCACCCGCTCCGCGGAGGCCGTCCGTGTGGTCTCCCCGTTGGTCCGCAAGCTCGCCCGGGACCTCGGCATCGAACTGTACGCGCTGAACGGCTCCGGACCGGAGGGACTGATCCTGCGGCGGGACGTCGAACAAGCTGCGGGCGGCAGCCCGTTCCAGGGTGTTTCGCTCCACCGCGGATCGCGCGAGCGCAGTTCCGCGTCATCGACCGGCACGGGCATCTCGATCGACGCGAACACCGCCGCCTCAACCCCCACCGACCCTTCAACCGGCCTGACCATCGCCTCCCGGACACCCCTGCGCGGCATGCGCCGGACGATCGCCCAGGCGATGGTCCGCAGCCGCAGCGAGATCCCCGAGGCCACGGTCTGGGTGGACGTCGACGCCACGGAACTGGTGGAGCTGCGTGCCGGGCTCAAGCGGCGCGACCCGGACAATGCGCCGAGCCTGCTGGCGTTCATCGCCCGGTTCGTGCTGGCCGGACTCGCGAAATATCCGGAGCTGAACACCCGAATCGAGACGGCCGAGGACGGGAGCCAGGAGATCGTCGCCTTCGACGGCGTGAACCTGGGGTTCGCGGCACAGACCGAGCGCGGGCTCGTGGTGCCCAGCATTCGTGCCGCCCACCGTCTCAGCGCCCGGCAGCTGGACGGCGAGCTGAAGCGGCTGACCGGCGTCGCGCGCGAAGGGAAGGCGAGCCCCGCCGACCTGAGCGGCAGCACCTTCACCCTCAACAACTACGGGGTGTTCGGTGTGGACGGCAGCGCGGCGATCATCAACTACCCCGAGGCTGCGATCCTCGGCGTCGGGCGCATCATCGACCGGCCGTGGGTGGTGGATGGGGCACTCGCGGTGCGGAAGGTCGTGGAGCTCTCGCTCGTTTTCGACCACCGGGTGTGCGACGGCGGAACCGCCGGGGGATTCCTGCGCTACGTCGCGGACGCGATCGAGAGCCCGGGTACGGTCCTGGCGGATTTGTGAGCGTACCGGTGGCACGTTGAGTGCTCAGTTATTGCGGGTTGGGACACCGGGTACCCGCAACAACTGAGCACACAAGGGAAGGCGCTCAGTACTTGGAAATCGTGGTGTAGTACGGCGGAGTCGAAGACTTTTTCTCCACGTAGCAGCCGGCGTCATAGGCGGCCTGCCAGGCGGCATTCTTCGCTGCTCCGACATCGGAGTAGGAGAAATTGACCTGTCCCGCGTAGCTGCAGAGCTTGTTCCAGGTGTTGGCGCCGACGATGCCGTCCGAGGTGAGGTAGGTCCACTGCTGGAAGCGGCGGACGTTGGTCTCCGTGTTGGTGCCGAAGCTGTTGTCCACCGTCAGACTGTATCCGCCGTACTGGGAGCCGTACGCGGCCCTGATCCCATTGAGCATCCGCTGGATGTGGCCGACACAGGTGGCATAGCCGCCGCGCGAGTACTGATAGGCCGTGCACCCCTTGCCCGTGCTGCCGCTGTAGGCATTCGCCGGGCTGGCCGGCGCGAGTGTCACGATCCCGGTCACGGCGAGTGCCACCGCGCCCGCGGCGAAGCTTTTCCTGATCTTGCGCATGTCATTTTCCCCTGATCCGAGCGGTGTTTCCCGCTTCCGTGCGGTCAGATTAGCACGTGCTTTTCCCCGGGCGGGAGGGTTCTGGCAAGCTGTGGAAAGCCTTGTCCGCAAACGGCAACAGGCCCCTGGGGCTGGGCATTCTGAGCGTCGTGCTCGGTCCAGCGGCGATGACCGTGGGCTTCGCAATCCAGGTGGTGCTGACCGGGTTGTTCCTGGTGGCCGGTGGAGGGTCCCCGGAAGACTTCGCAGAACAGACCGCGGAATACCAAACGGCCAGTGGCCTGTGCCTGGGGGCGGGGTCGTCCTGCTGGGGTCAGGCGTCGCAATCCTGATCATCCACAGTCAGAGGACCCGCCGGTGAACTCCCGAGGTTTCCTATTCATAAAGTTCACTCCACGCGATGCGTCACCCGCGGAACACCGCGATGAACTCCTCCACGAGCGCGCTTCCGGCAGTGGGTGCCGCTACGCCGATCACGCGCTTCGCCGCTGGATGGTCGATGGCGACCTCGACGACGTCGGGACGTGCGCCGCCCGGAGTCCGCGGAAGGACCGTGATCCCCAGGCCTGCAGCAGCCAGCCCACGCGCGTCACGCACATCGTCCACCTCGAACGCCACATTCGGGAGTTCACCCGGCGCCCCCAGAATCCTCCGCACGGAATCATGCAGGCCATACCCGGGCCGCAGCACGATCAGATCCTGGGATCGGAGATCCTCCAGGCTGACCGCGCGTCCGGCGTGTGCCAGAGGATGCTGCGGACTCATGGCCGCCACCAGAGGCTCGGTGAACAGCTCGACCGTTCGGAGGTCGTCCACGTGCGGGGGATCGGCCACCACGGCGAGGTCGGCCTCGCCGTCACGGACCTGACGGATGCAGGACGCGCGGGCACCGTGCATCAGCTCGAACCGGACCTTCGGATGACGGGTCCGGAAACGCGCGATGGCCCGGGGGACATAGCTCTCGCCCAAGAGGTTCTGGTACGCGAGCCGGATCACCGCCTCCTGGTTCTGACCGTGCGTTCGCGCCGCTGATATGCCGTCCTCCACGGCCTCCAGCGCCCGGGCCGAGGCCAGTGCCAAGGCTTCGCCTGCCTCGGTGAGCAGTACGCCACGCCCGGAACGATGGAGCAACGGTACTCCCACCAGCTTCGCCAGGCGTGCCAGGGATCTGCTCGCCGATGGCTGTGGAACGCTCAGTTCGTCGGCCGCGGCCGTCACGGATCCGGTCCGGGACAGCGCCACCAGGACCGGAAGATGGGGCAAAGCATTCCGGATCACTTGAGGATTCATATCCATAGTGAATGATTCTAGAGATAAATGACATTAGTCATGGCTTCAGCGCGTGAGTACCGTCGACAGGGTGAAGCCACACACGGACAAGAGGCCGACAGCTCAGGTGCACAGGAGCCGGGAATCCGAGGCGGCCCTCCCAGCGGCGGTGGCCCTCGCAGATCCCCGCCGGCTTGCCGGGAGCGACGGCGTGACCGCGATGGAGGACCCATTGGAGCAACGCCGATACCGGCGCATGATGGCGGCACTTCTTGCCGCCGGCGTGGCCACCTTCGCTCAGCTTTACGCGATCCAAGGTGTCCTGCCCGGGCTGGCCAGAGACCTCGCGATCACGGCGTCCAGCGCGGCTCTGAGTGTCTCCGCGGCCACCACGGGACTGGCGCTCGGCGTCCTCCTCTGGGCCGCCGTGGCCGACCGTATCGGTCGGCTGGCTTCGATGCGCATCGCGGTGATCTGCGCCGTCGTGCTCGGTCTGGTGACCGCCGCCGCACCAGGCCTCAGCGTTCTCCTCATCCTTCGCTTCCTGGTGGGCCTCACACTGGGAGGCGTCCCCGTGCTGGCGGTCGCGTATGTCTATGAGCAGCTCGCCGGGGCCCGTGCCGCCGTCGCCGCGACGGTGTACATTTCCGGCACCACCATCGGCGGAGCCCTGGGCCGCCTGGTGGCCGGGCCGCTCGGTGCGTGGATCGACGCGCACGGAGGCGTGGGCTGGCGCGGCGCGATCCTGGGCGTCGGCCTGCTGAGCCTGGTGGCCGCCGTCGTCTTCATCCTGCTGGCCCCGCGGGAAGGCGGCCGGACCGCGGTCCCTCGCCTTCGTGAACATCAAGGCGCGAGGATCCGCCAGGCCCTTGGTTCCGCCGTCCTTCTGCGCCTCTATCTCCAGGCGTTTCTGGTGACCGGCAGCTTCGTGGCCGTCTACAACTTCCTCACCTTCCGTTTGGAAGCCCCGCCTTTCCTGCTGCCGGCGGCTCTGGTGTCGTTCGTGTTCCTGGCCTACTTCGCCGGGACGGTGTCCTCCCGGCAGGCCGGACGCTGGCTGGGCCGATGGGGCTTCGCGCGGACCAGTCTGGTAGGCGTCGCCGGGATGCTGGCCGGGCTCGGCCTTCTGGCCGTCGATCAGCTTGCCACCATCATCCTGGGCCTCCTGCTGCTGACCGCAGGGAACTTCATGGCGCATGCCGCCGCAGTCGCCACTGTTGGCGCCACCGCGGGGCCGGGCTTCCGTGGGCAGGCCAGCGCGCTCTACAACATCGCCTTCTATCTGGGATCCTCGGTGCTCGGCTGGCTGCTGGGCCTGGCGTTCGACGGCGCGGGCTGGCTGGGCATGACGCTCTGCATGACCGGGGCGCTCGCAGTGGTGGTGGTGCTGAATGTGAGTGGCCTACGGGGTGTGCGCGGTTGCAAAAGCAGTTGACTTGAGTTTTACCAAAACACCCTGGCAGTCTGGCGCCGATATTGCGGTGTGCCGGGCAGGAGGCGTAGTCATCTGCCCGCGCAACGACAGCAGGCGTTGACACGAATTGGGGCGGGGCGAATGATGGTTGATCCTCGGCATGAGGCTGTACTGGCTCGGGCCGCGAAATCCGGAGTCTGGGAAGACAAAACGGCTGACATCGAATCGTATCGTCATGAAAACGGCAAGGTCAGCGTCACCTTCTCTCGTTCCGGGAAGACCTATACCTACCGTCTCGACAGCATCCAGGTCCTGCGTGATCCCCACGCCGTGAGCCTAGGAGAAGGTTTCTGGGTGGAGGCTCGGGGGGAGCACCTTGTGAATGCTTCTCTGGCTTGCTACTTCGAGAGTCTGGAAGGCACCTTGGTCCGGATCTTCTGGGAGGAGAACGGCAGCGAAAAGCACGGAATGTACGCCGCGCATGAGGTGAGGTTCCTGAACAACCCCGTGCAAAACACCCAGGTGGAGCAGGTGCTGTCTTATTGGACGCGGATCGTGGCCGCGAAGGCGGCCAAGGCTGCTCAGAAGGCGGAAGCTGAGGGCAAAGAACCGCCGCACGACTTCTTGGGAAAAGAGTTCGATCAGCTCGGAGAGATCCATCCGGAGAGTGTCTTGGCCAGATACTGTGCACAGCAGGCGGCGGAGAAGGATGAGTTGCCGATTGTGCCGTTGGCGCCGTTTCAATCCAATCTGAGTCAACGGCAGGCCGTTCAGAACGCCCTGTCTTTTCCTGTATCCGTGATCGAAGGTCCTCCAGGAACCGGCAAGACACAGACCATCTTGAATCTCATCGCCACCGTCGTCGCAGGAACCGGTGCGAGCGTGGGGGTCGTCTCCTCGAACAATTCTGCGGTGGACAACGTCCGGGAGAAGCTCGAAGAACTTGGCTTCGGGTTCATCCTTGCCTCTTTGGGCAACAAGGACAGGCGGCAGAAGTTCTTCGCGCCGGAAACGCAGTCCGCTCGAAATGCCGCCTTGGATCTGGCGCTCAGCGAGCCACTGGCGGAGGTCGTGGACAGCGCTGAACTTGAAGCTCTTGCCGGGCGGCTCGACTCTCTCCAAGCCGATGAGCGGACTCTTGCCGCCGTGCGACAAGAGCTTGATGCCTATCTCCTGGAACAGGAGCACTTCCTGCGCTTCCTGCAAGGACAGGAAGTTCATGACCTCGAAGGTCGCGTTCTGCTGAGCAGATCATCGGAGCGGCTTCTCGACTACCTGGCGGATGCGGCTTTGGATAAGCTGACTGATCGCCCCTTCGGCTGGATTCGAAGGCTGAAGAACAGGATCAAGTACGGTTCCTTGCGTGGAATGGACCCGCATGACACCGATGTCCTGCTCCGGGTTCAGCAGGCCTACTATGAGCAGAAGATCGCCGAACTCCGTTCCCGGGTCGCAAGCATCGCCGAGCGGCTCCAACGAGAGGATCTGAAAGGACTTCTGGCCGAGCACGCCCGGTTGTCCTTGCTGGTATTCCGGCAAGGCTTGCAAAGCCGCTATGCCCGGACCCCCAGAACGGAATATGACGTCCGGGGCTACCAGCGAGAGCTCGGTATGTTCCTCCAGGACTATCCGGTCCTCCTGAGCACCACGCATTCACTGAGGGCGAGCCTGGGACGTGGCGGCGGGTTGCTGGATCTGTTGATCATTGATGAAGCTTCCCAGGTGGATCTCTTGACTGCGGCGCTGGCGCTCGCAAGTTGCCGTCGAGTGGTCATTGTCGGAGACCGCAAGCAACTCCCGCATATTGCCGAAGACCTGAAAGGGACGGAGGCAGAAAACGCCGAACCGCCGGCTCCGGGCTACGACTACCGTGAGCAGAGCGTCCTCTCCTCGTTCCACTGCCTCTACGGGGATGCGCTCCCGAGCACTTTGCTGAGGGAACACTATCGGTGCCATCCCACGGTGATCGGATTCTGCAACGAGAAGTTCTATGGGGGCGAACTCATCACACTGACCACGTCTGATGAATATGGTGCGAATCTTCCGGCCATGAGCCATATGAGGACCAGCGAGGGGAATCATATGCGTCAGTTCACCACCGGTGGGCGGAACAATCAGCGTGAAGCAGATGAGATCGCGGAAAAGCTGCGTGCAAGCTTCTGTCCTGATTTGTCGAATGACGAGGTGGGGGTCGTGAGTCAGTACCGGAAGCAGGTGGAGACGGTCGCCGCTACGCTGGCTGCGAGTGAAGAAGGGGATGGGGTGGAGGTGGACACCGTCCACCGTTTCCAGGGCCGGGAGAAGCGTGCGGTGATCATGACCACGGTTCTGGATGATTCCTGGAGAGGACGCTGGGAGAAGGCGGTCGCCTTCGTCGACGATCCTCGTCTGATCAATGTGGCCGTCAGCAGGGCCAAGGAACGTTTTATCTTGGTGACCAGTCACGGCATGCTGCCTACCAGCAGGAATCTTCGTGACCTGATGGGCTACATCCGCTACAGCGACCCGAATAGCGAGGTGACGGCAAGCCCCATCGTCTCCGTCTTCGATCTTCTCTACAAGAACTACTCACGGCGCTTGGATGGCTTGGCTTCAAGGCTCAGGGGCGAGCTCCGGTACCCCTCGGAGGACATCATCTGGACGGTTCTGGGTGACACTCTGGAACAAGAGTTCTACAAGGGCCTTGAGGTCGTTCCCCAGGTACTTTTGAGGAACCTGGTCCCCACTGATCTTCCGCTGGACGAGATGCAGAAACGGTTCATCAAGCACCGCTCGTCTTTGGACTTCGTGATCTACAACAGGATCACGAAGGAACCGCTCCTGGCCATCGAAGTGAATGGGTTCGCGTTTCACGCGAACAATCCTCAGCAATTGGCGCGCGATGCGATCAAGGCGAGCATTCTGAAGGAGATGGGTTTGCCCTTGTTGCCACTGGACACGAACGGGAGTGACGAGGTCGCCAAGATCACCGCAGCTCTGGACAGAGCGTTGATCTCATGAGCCGGGACTCCCTGCGCCTTGTTCCTTTCCTTCTCTCGTTCCGTCCGTTGACTGTTTCCCAGCCGGAACCGGATGGGCCGTAACGGGGGAACGCTGGAGAGCAACGTCGAAGGTCCTGCTGTTCAAGTTCGGCCTGATTCAGGGCCGGGGCTTGCAGATTTGGGCACCCCACCACGGCCCTTGCCTGGTGACTCGCAAAGTCCCCTAGGAACTGTCGTCTCCTCTTACCGAGGAACGTGAGGAATGCCATGCCATCCGTTCGGGGTAACCGTCACGGGCACTCGTGAACAGGTGCGAACGATGCCGGAGGGCCAGGTCTCACGGAATACCGGCGGTCTTCGAACCATGTGCTGCAGATGTCTCCGCTGGTAGGGGCCGGCCCAGGCCGCCGGGCCGGGCGGAGGCCTGGACCTTGCCCGTCCCGGCAGGTGTACTGGAACCATGACCAGGTCCACCGCCGGAACCCGCTTCGCCCTCGACGCCGTCACCGCGCGGCGCGTCATCCAGGACGACCCGATGCTGGGTGCCCGCCGCCTGCTGCTCGGCCCAGCGGTGCTGCGCAGCGACGTGCTTTCGATGCTCTATCGCGAGTCCCAGGCCGGCCTGCTCGATGAGAAGGCCGCCCGCGCCCAGCTGACCGGCCTGGCAACGCTCAGGATCAGGCTCCTGGGTGACCGCGTCTCCCGCACCACCGCCTGGAAGATCGCCCGGCAGCTTGCGTGGGCCGACATCGGCCCGGCAGAGTACCTCGCCGTCGCCAGTCTGCAGGCCGATGTCCTGGTGACCGCCGATGAGCGCCTGCTCGCCGCTGCGGACGGGATCATTCCCGTGGCGCACTACGAGCAACTGTTCGCCTGACGCCCCGCCGCCCGGCCGGCACGGGCGCCCTCAGCCACGACGCGGCCCGGACGGGGGACACGCCCAGTGCACCCCGCCTGGAACTGTTCTCGGACTCAGCCCCGGCGGGTCAGCCAGGTTCCGTAGTGCCGCCGGTTCATGCTGTTGAGTGCCTGATCCCTCAGGAGGATGCCGAGGGGTGACGCACCGGGCCGCGGAGCCCTGCCCCGGGCCAGGCGGCGCAGCTGGTACCGGACCTGAGCCTGCCGTGCGGCGGACGCGATGGCTTTGTCCCTGAAATTCGCGCTCCGGAGTTCCGGGACGGCACCGGGGGAGTCAGACTTCCAGTGCCCGGGCAGATCGGGCACCAGGGACAGCGCGGTGCCGATCCCCACCATGTCGATTCCTGCTGCCAACACCTTCTCCGCGGTCTCCTTGCGGGTGACACCACCGGTCAGCATGAGAGGCATGGGCGCCCCGGCGGCGATCTGCTCGGCGAAGCCCAGGAAGTAGGCCTCGCGCTGAAGCGTGCGCTCATCCCCGGTGCGGCCTTGCATGGCCGGGCTTTCGTACGTCCCGCCGGAGAGCTCCACCAGGTCAATGCCCAGGTCGCCGAGCATGCGGACCACTTCAGCAGCGTCGGCCACATCGAAGCCGCCGCGCTGGAAGTCAGCCGAGTTGAGCTTCACGGACACGGGCACCTCGTCAGGCAGCGTTGCGCGCGTCCGGCGCACCACCTCTCGCAGCGCACGACTGCGGCCTTCCAGATCACCGCCCCAGTGATCACTGCGCTGATTGGACAGCGGGGACAGGAACTGGGACAGCAGATACCCATGCGCGGCATGGATCTGCACGCCGTCGAATCCGGCCTCCGCCGCTCTCCGCGCTGTGGTGACGAATGCTTCGATGGCTTCCTCCACCTGATCCTCCGTCATGGCCTGAGGCATGGCGAAGCGCTTC
>Ga0153950_1001411_pt1 | contig 10684 bp, 8 predicted proteins | sample TSNJ034MetaG_FD_104737 | JGI IMG/M metagenome (GOLD analysis project Ga0153950, IMG submission 104737) | Attine ant fungus gardens microbial communities from New Jersey, USA - TSNJ034 MetaG | ecosystem: Host-associated > Fungi > Mycelium > Unclassified | place: USA: New Jersey, Wharton State... | reverse complement strand
CTAAAACCCCCGCTTAAGGACTTCCAGTCCTTAAGAATCCAGTGTTCCTTGGCAAACGCTGTGGTGCGGTGCAACGCGCCGTCGGCGGACTGCCGTCCGGCGCGGCGCTGCTTTTTTGGGCTAACGCCTAACCCGCGCACAATATCAGCTCCCGGAATGGGGTTTTTGGGCCCCATGGAGGGAGCGGACGGTTTGATTGGGGCGTGTGGGTGTGCAGAGTGGTTACATCCCTGCTGATTTACGGGTTCTTAGGGCCATTATGGCCCTAAGCGGGTTCGGGCAGAGCCCGGCCGCCGGAGGCAGCGATTAGGCCAACCGCGGCAAAGCCTGTCCCCCTTTGGTGGGCTGCCCTCCAACGCGGCGCTCCCCTTTTTGAATGGATGCTTATTCCGGCGGCGCTTTGCCTGTTACTACCCGGGGGATTCCGGATAGGTCGTTGCGGGTGGTGATTTGCCGGTAACCTTGTGCCGCCATGATTCCGGCGACCTCCTCCGCTTGTCCCGCACCCACCTCGAAGCAGAGAGCGCCTCCCGGGGTAAGGAAGGGGGCGTACCGCCGGGTGATGCCCCGGTAGAAGTCCAGGCCGTCGGAGCCTCCGTCCAGGGCGGCGGAGGGTTCCCTGCGCACCTCCTCCTGGAGATCCTCCAGGTCGGCGCTGGGAATATAGGGGGGATTGGCGGTGATGATATCCACCCGGAGGGGAGGGGTGTAGTGGTAGATATCTCCCAGTATGGCCTGAACCGCCACCCCGTTCAGCCGGATATTTTCCTCCAGAAAGCCAAAGGCGGCGGGGGACAGCTCCACGGCGATAACCCGGGCCTCCGGCGCGTGGCGGGCCACCGCGACAGCCACCGCGCCGCTGCCGCTGCACAGATCCAGCAGGAGAGGCCGGGGGTAACCGGACAGGAAGGAACGGGCGGCGTCCACCAATACCTCGGTGTCGGAGCGGGGGATGAGAACCCCTTCCCCCACCCGGAAGGGAAGGCCGTAGAATTCCCATTCCCCCAGCAAATACTGGAGGGGTTCCCCCTTTTTCCGCCGCTCCAAAAGGGCTTCCAGCCGTTCCGGCTGGCCGGGGGGGACAGGCTGGCTGCCCAGCCGGGGGAGGTCATAGCCGTGCCAGCCGGTTACATGGCAGAACAGCTGCTCCGCCTCAAAGTCCGAGGGCATTCCCTGCCTCAAAAGGGCGTACAGCTGCTGCCAGGTGGGGGGAGCTACCACGCGTCCTCCCCCTTAACGGCGGGAAGCACCGGGAGCATGGAGGCAATGGCCACCTCTATTTGAGAATCGTCCGGCTCGTTGGTGGTCAGGTGCTGGAGCCAGAGGCCCGGGGCGGACACGGCCCGGGTGACGGGATTGTCGTGGCGCCCGGCGTATTGGATCAGCTCATAGGAGATGCCCACCACCAGGGGGAGGAGCGCCAGCTTGAGCACCACCCGGATGATAATGCCCTTTAGGGAAATAGCCGAAAAGGTGAGGATGGAAATAACCATTACAATCAGCAGGAAGCTGGTGCCGCAGCGGGGGTGGAAGCGTGCCTTGCCCCGCACGTTTTCCACGGTCAGCTCCTCCCCCGCCTCGTAGCAGGCAATGGTTTTGTGCTCGGCTCCGTGGTATTCAAACACCCGGCGGATATCCTTCATGCGGGATACCAGGAACAGGTACGCCACGAAAATGGCTATCTTGACTACCCCCTCCAAAAGGGAGCGGAGAAAGGGCGAGGTCAGCCCCTCGCCGCCCAGCAGCCCCACCAGGGTGGTGGGCAGAATCATAAACAGCCCCACCGCCAGGCCGCCGCCCATCACAACGGCAAGGGCCGACACAACGGTGTTGATGGAGGCTCCCAGCTTTTGGGAGAGCCACTGCTCCATTTTGCCCGGTTCTTCTTCCTCCATTCCCGCTTTTTCGGCGGAGGCCATCAGGCACTTATAGCCTACCATCAGGGAATCCACCATATTAAAGATGCCCCGGACAAAGGGGGTTTTGCGGTACCATTTTTTTTTGGCGCCGCTCCGCTCCCAGGTTTCCACGTCAATATTTCCGTCGGGCAGGCGCACCGCCATGGCGTTCATTTCAGGGCCGCGCATCATCACCCCTTCAATCAGGGCCTGACCGCCGATGGTGGTTTTAAATCCAGTCGCTTTTTTCATTCTATAACCTGTTCTTTCTCAGATTTCCCCGGTATCTGTACCGGCAGGGTAATGGTTACCGTGGTGCCCTCATTGTAAACGGACTTAAGCTCCAACGTGCCGCCGTGGTGAGTGATGATTTCATCCGCCACCGCCAGTCCGATCCCGGAGGAACGCCGGGTGGAATCGGCCTTGAAAAATTTTATCTTGACCTTGGGGAGGTCCTCGGGGCGGATGCCGATCCCCTTATCCGCCACTGTAATGGTCAGAAGCTGGGGGGTGGCCCGGGCGGTGACCAGGATAGAGCCGCCGGGATCGGAATATTTCACCGCGTTGTCGATAATGTTGACAAAAACCTGTCGCAGCTTGTTTTTATCCCCCATCACCGGCACCATCAGGTCGTTGTCGTCGAATGTAAGGGTGATGCCGTCCCGCTTGGCCCGCTCGGTGTACATGAGCACCACGTCCCCCAGCTCGGCCAGCGGGTCTGTCCGGCTCATCCGGAGCTGGAAGCGCCCGCTTTGCATCCGGGAAAAGTCCAGCAGCTCCTCCACCATCTGGTTCAGCCGTCCGGCCTCGCTGATGATGATGCCCATCCCCCGGCGGAGCATATCCTTATCCTGCCCGTCGTCGTCCATCAGGGTTTCCCCCCAGCCCTGGATAGCGGTGAGGGGGGTGCGCAGCTCATGGGATACCGAGGAGATAAAATCGTTCTTCAGCCGTTCGGCCTCCCCCAGCTTTTCAGCCATATAGTTGATGGTGTCGCAGAGATCGCCTATTTCGTCATTATATTTTTTTTCCAGATGGGCCTCAAAGTCGCCGTCGGCAATGCGGCGGGCGGTCTGTCCCACCTCCCCCACCGGGTTGACAATGGTGCCGATAAAGTAGGAGCTGGAAAAGAGCACCAAAAGCAGCATGGCAATCCCCAGCGCGGACATGCCCACAATCAAAAAGCCGATCTGCCGATCCACGTTTTCCAGGGAGACCGCCAGCCGCACCGCGGAAAGGGAGCTGTCGTTGACGGGAGCCAGCATGCTCACCGCCATTATGCGGGTGTCGTTTGCCTTATTGATGTATTCTCCGGTGCGATCCTCGCTGGCGAGGGCAAGGAGGTAGTCGTTCATGGCGCCTTGGCTGTCGGGGATAAAGCCGCTGGATGTGAGGGCAATATTCCCGTTGCCGTCTATAGTCATCAGCTCCATTTGGGATTTGGCGTCAAAGGTGGCAACATAGTCCCGCATCTGGTTGTACTGGTTGGCGCCGCCCTCCGCGTAGTACTGGCTGAAGGCGGAATTCACCAGGGTGGCGCGGGCCCGGAGGGTCTGGCTCACGGCGTTGTAGTAATAACGGGAGATGCTAATGGCAAAGATAACCTCCACCGCCAAAATAATGATGACAATAACCCCGAAGCTGTTAAACAGCCACCGCAGCGTTATTTTTTTTACAGCCATGGCCCTTCACCACCCGGTTCATTTTAGATACCGCCTATCTTGACACCGTCTGCCCGGCACGGGGTTTTCCACGACAAGCTTGGGACTGCTAGTCCACCCACTTGTAACCCCGGCCCCACACGGTGAGGATATGCCGGGGGGTGGAGGGGTCGTCCTCGATCTTCATCCGCAGCCGGCGGATATTGACGTCTACAATCTTATCGTCGCCAAAGTAGTTATCCCCCCACACATGGCGGAGGATTTCCGAGCGCTCCAGAGCGGCCCCCTGGTTGCGCATAAAATACTCCATAATCTGGAATTCCATCTGGGTGAGATCCACGCCGACGCCGCTTTTGGTGAGCGTCCGGCTTTTCATGCCCAGCACAAATTTCCCCGAGACAATCTGTTCTCCGGGATCGTTGCTGGCCCTGGCCATGGAGACCCGCCGGTATACCGCGTCCACCCGGGCCAGCAGCTCGGTGGGGCTGAAGGGCTTGGCCACATAATCGTCCGCTCCCAGCATCAGGCCGCTTACCTTATCCATTTCCTGGGTCTTTGCGGAGAGCATGATGATCCCCACCGAGCCGGACTGCCTGCGGATTTCCTTGCAAACCTCAAAGCCGTCGATGCCGGGCATCATCACATCCAGCAGCACCACATCAAAATCCCCATGCCCGGTATAGGCCTCCAGGGCGGCTTCGCCGTTGGCGACATCCACCACCTCGTATCCCGCGCGCTTGAGATTGATTACCACAAAATCGCGGATAACGTCCTCGTCCTCCGCTACCAGGATTTTTTTCATTTAGATCGCTCCTTTTCGATGATGACGCTGGATTCTGGAAGCTATTGCGAATGGAGATAATGCTTAAACTGTTCATTAGCGCAAAATTGTATTGCGAACGAAATCCAAGCCTGCACGATCACACCTACTTCGATCATTCGGCGTATTTTCTTATCTCCATTGCCGGTGATTGTGGGGGCAAACTTCTTGTCGATATACCGCTATAGAAAACATTGATTTTATCGCCAGATGCCAACTCATCCATATTGAGGTAAATGTGTGTGTTATCGTCATAGTTGATAATGTGTTCGCTGTTTCGGTCTATATCCATTACATGAATTTGACCTGCACCGTCCTGGTTTGGCTCTATACTGATAATCTCTCCATTAATATTTCGCATACCGGCGGATTCGCTAAGATAATTAACGCCAATCGCTGTGTGCACATCATCTACTGCATTAGCAGCGTAATAGACCTCGACATATGCGTCTTTGGCAAATTTGTCACGAGTTGGGCTGAACTTGGTGTTGGCATCAATCACAACTCTTAGTGTTGGTGCACCATAGTTTGAGCCTTTGTATTGTTCCAGCGTTGCGATAACATGATCCTGTGTACCTCCGTCATCAAAGCCTGTTACGGTACCTCGGTACATGGGAACATCCATAACTACAAGCGGCTCAAGGCCCTCAGATGATACATCCGGCTCCGACTGATTCCTGTCTGACGCGTTGGGTTCCGGTGTTTCGGATACCTGCGACGAGGCTACAGTCTCTTGTGGCGTTGAACTTGACGATATACCTTTCTCTGAAGTTCTGCATGCTGTCATTCCTATGGCGAATAATGCGGCTAAAACAAGAATTATCGTGCGCTTCATAAAACCATCCTTTGCTTTTATATTGTATCAAGATAGCGTATTTATTGCACCATTATTATAAAAAAAATCGCAAATAACACCCTATAGCAATGATATAATTCATTTAATTTAATAGAGCGATATTTTTATAATTTGATGTGCAGTATATAAATACTGTTCGCTCGCCTTCTCGCCCAACCGCGAATCCGTGCTACAAAAGCAGGAAAAGCAGCCGGGCCTCCGCCTCGGTGATGGCCAGGGGTTCATCCGCCAGCTCCGGAACATAGGCATAATAGATCATGGGGCCGTTTTCGGCCAGCTTCATGTAGTCGCTGGTAAATTTGTCCTGATAGTCGCCGGTGGAGTAGGCCCGGATGCGCAGAAGCTTGCTGCCGGCCTCGCCGGTTTCCTTGTTGAACTTGCAGAACTGCAGCTCCCGGAGCTCGGGCTGACTTACCACGGTGACCATATCCGTCCACCGCTCCGGGAAGATCACAGCGTATCCGTCCTGGTCGTTGACAACCCCCCGGAACACCGGCGCAAAACCGTCCCCGGTGAGGTGCCAGAAAACCGACAGCTCGTAAGCGGCATCGGCGCTGTCGGTTTGGCCGGGCATCGGCTCGTTCAGCGGTATTTCCACCACCCCGTCCCTGTCCAGGTCAACGCACCACCACAAGGCGTCCGACTCCGGGCGCCGGGTACTGCCGATATCCTCACCGCTCTCACTGGTTGCCTTGGGAATCAGGCGGCCGCCCTGCACAGACACAATTTCAGTCACCCAAATGCTTCCATCCACCTCCTCGTCGATGTAGAGGCCGGTGGAGCCGTCCCAAAGCTTCCCCTGTAGTATTTGGAGAAGGCTGCTGGCCGCATCCACCAGCGCCAAATGATCCAGCCGCCGCAGATGCCCCCCCAAGCCCTTTCCATAAAGGGACAGGGTATACCGGTCTTCACCGCTGTCTTTATATGCGGTAATAATTTCACTGAGGCCTGAATTGTCAAAATCCTCCATGACGAAGGCGTTATAGGGCTCGGCCAGCTCCTTTCGCAGCGTTTCCCCCGCCAGGGAATAAACCCCCAGGGTGGAGTAACGCCGGACGCTTTGGGAGCCGATTATAATGCATTTTTCATTGGGATCCAGCAGGCTGGCAAACTGAATAAATTCAATTTGCTCCCCCAGGTCGGATATGTCAAAGGCTGTTGTCCATTGCCCCGCCTCCACCTCCCGGAGCATCTTAGCCCGGGTGTTGGAGGAATCCCCGATAAAAGCATAAAAGACAATAGCCTCTTGTTTCCCGTCATTATTCAGATCATAAAAAATAAAAGGGGATCGGAAATCCCCCGTCTGAGGGTACTTGTACCTTATCCTCGACAGATCCAGGGTGGCGTCCAGCGCCGCCTCTATCTCCACCTGCCGCGCGTTCAGCTTGGGCGCCACCAGCAAATCCTCGGTGCTTCCGGAGGGCATGTAGCTACAGCCGCCCAGCAGTACCGCCAGCCCCGCGGCCAACGCCACCGCCAGCCCGCGAACCGCCATGCCCTCCCTCCTTTTACATCCAGTTTGCTTTCTTTTTCGGGTTTAGCGCCCTACTGCCCGCAGCATTTTTTATACTTTTTGCCGCTGCCGCAGGGGCAGGGGTCATTGCGGCCTACCTTTTTGTCGGATGTTCTTGGCTGGGGCTTCAGGGAGCCGTCGCTTTCCCCGTGGGAAGCGGCGGTGGGCCGGGCAACCTGCTCCCGCTTGGGGGCGTCCTCCGGCTTCTTCACCTGAAAGAGGTAGAGAAACCGCAGGGTATCCTCCTGGATGGAGGCGACCATTTCATCGAACATCTGGAAGCCCTCCAGCCGGTATTCCACCACCGGATCCTTCTGCCCGTAGCTCCGCAGGTAGATGCCCTGCTTCAGCTCGCTCATGGCGTCTATATGATCCATCCACTTGGTGTCCACATTTTTCAGAAGGACGACCCGCTCCATCTCCCGGAGAAATTCCGAGCCGAATTTATCCTCCCGGGCCTGGTATTTCTCATGGGCCAGCTTTTTCAGGCTGTCCTTGACGCCGTCGGGATCCAGGAGGGAGAGCTGATCCTCCGTGTAGCGGAAATCGTCCTCGGTGGTAATCCAGCCCTGGAAATGCTCCCGAAGCCCCTCCAGGTTCCAGTTGTCGGGGTTTTCCAGATCCACAATGCAGGAGTCCACGGCGGTTTCTACCATGTCGTCGATCATCTTCTGGATATATTCGGACAGGTCGTCGCCGTTGAGCACCCTGGCCCGCTGGCCGTAAATCAGCTCCCGCTGGCGGTTCATAACGTCGTCAAACTGGAGGACGCTTTTGCGAATGCCGAAGTTGCGGCCCTCCACCTTGCGCTGGGCGCTTTCAATGGAGCCGCTGAGCATGCCGTTCTCAATGGGCATGTCGTCCTCGATTTTCAGGGTATCCATCAAGCCCTGAATGCGCTCGCCGCCGAACAGGCGCATGAGGTCATCCTCCAGGGAGAGGAAAAACCGCGTGGCGCCCGGGTCGCCCTGCCGGCCGGCCCGGCCCCGGAGCTGGTTGTCGATGCGCCGGGATTCATGGCGCTCGGTGCCAATAATATACAGGCCGCCGGCGTCCTTCACCCGCTGGGCCTCCTGGGCAATCTCCGCCTTATAGGTCTGCTCCAGGCTGGTGAATTTCTCCCTGGCCTCGATAATTTCAGCGTCATCGGTGTCGCCGTGGCCGGTGGCCTCCACAATAAGCTCCTCGTGGTAGCCCTCGGCGCGCATCCTGGCCTTGGCCACATACTCGGCGTTGCCGCCCAGCATGATATCGGTGCCCCGCCCGGCCATGTTGGTGGCGATGGTTACAGCGCCGAACTTACCGGCCTGGGCCACAATTTCGGCTTCCTTTTCATGGAACTTGGCGTTGAGCACCTCATGCTTGATGCCCCGCTTGCCCAGCATCTTGCCCAGCTGTTCGGATTTCTCAATGGAAATGGTGCCCACCAGCACCGGCTGCCCCTTTTCGTGGGCGGCCACAATTTCGTCGATAACCGCATTAAATTTGGCCGCCTCGGTTTTGTAGACCACATCGGGGAAATCCTTCCGCAGGAGGGGGCGGTTGGTGGGAATCTCTATGACATCCAGCTTATAGATCTCCCGGAACTCGGATTCCTCGGTGAGGGCGGTACCGGTCATGCCGGACAGCTTGCCGTACATGCGGAAATAGTTCTGGAAGGTAATGGTGGCGAGAGTTTTGCTTTCCCGCTCCACCTTGACGTTCTCCTTGGCCTCGATAGCCTGGTGGAGTCCCTCGTTGTACCGGCGGCCCATCATGAGGCGGCCGGTAAACTCATCCACTATAATGACCTGGCCGTCCTTCACCACATAGTTGATATCCCGGAACATGATGCCCCGGGCCTTGATGGCCTGATTGATATGATGGAGGAGGGTCATATTGTCCGCGTCCATCAGGTTATCCACATGAAAGGCCTTCTCCGCCTTCTTAACGCCCTGCTGGGTAAGGGTGGCGGTGCGCGCCTTTTCGTCCACAATCACGTCGCCGTCCAGAATCTCGTCGCTGTCCTGCTTGTCGTCGGTCTCCCTGATGCGGGTAAATTGCAGGCCGGAGGCGAATTTGTCGGCTACGCGGTACAAATCGGTGGATTTATCCCCCTGTCCTGAAATAATCAAAGGGGTTCTGGCCTCGTCCACCAGGATGGAGTCCACCTCGTCCACAATGGCGTAGTGGTGTCCCCGCTGCACCTGATCCTTCTTATAGATGACCATATTGTCCCGCAGGTAATCAAAGCCCAGCTCGTTGTTGGTGCCGTAGGTGATGTCACAGGCATAGGCCGCCCGGCGCTGGTCGTTGTCCAGCCCGTGGATGACAAGCCCCACGCTCAGCCCCAGATAGCGGTAGACTTTGCCCATCCACTCGGAGTCGCGCTTGGCCAGATAGTCGTTGACGGTGACGATATGCACGCCCTTGCCCTCCAGGGCGTTGAGGTAGGCGGGCAGGGTAGCCACCAGGGTTTTGCCCTCACCGGTTTTCATCTCGGATATCCGCCCTTGGTGTAGCACAATGCCGCCTACAATCTGCACGGGGAAATGCCGCATGCCCAGCACGCGGCTGGAGGCCTCCCGGCAGACGGCGAAGGCGTCGGGCAGGATATCGTCCAGCGCCTCCCCCGCCGCCAGCCGCTCCTTCAGCGCGGGGGTGACGGCGCGGAGCTGGGCTCCGGACATGGCTTTATATTTTTCCTCCAGGGCTTCCACCTGCTCCGCGAGGGGGGCGACCCGCTTCAGCTCCCGGTCGGAATATGAGCCGAAAATCTTTTTAAATAATCCCATAATCGTCCTCACAATGTCCTGAAATATTCCAGGGCATTGTCCCTGGTATTCCAAAATTATTATCTGTTTGGCAGGGAGGGAGGACAAAGTCCGACACTCACCTAATTTTATATTCTATACCCTAGGCGGGGTGCTTGTCAATTAACGCCCTGTGAACTTTGCCCCATATCGCCCTATATTCCGGGAAAGGTTGGGGGAGTTCCTTTTAAGTGTAATAAAACGATGTTACAATTTCAAGAAAAACTGCAATAATTATCTCTTTATTTCCAATTTTCGACAATCATATATATATTACTATGATACGATATATTTGTGGATTACAGATATATGTAATTCTCAACGAATAAGGACGAACGACCTAACAGAAAGGAATGACCACAACTATGAATGCCGTAATTAATTACTCATACTATCCCGCGAAGAGTGGTAATTACACATTCTACTGTACAAATAACAGTGACTTTACCTTGCCGGTTAATACGGGCAGCATACAAATCAGAAATACCTAATGGTGAAAAAATGAGGATACATAGCAAAATATTAGCCGGAATCATTCTGCTTCTATTTGTTATACTTGTACTTGTCCTGATGGTTCCGTCAAAAACTTATGTTGTTGCCATGGATGGTGAAGGAAATCTTGAGCTAACTAAACGTCAATGGGAAGAACTGGGGGAGCTGCGCAAGGATCATGGGAAAGAAGCGGTTTACATGATTATGGAGAAATATGATTTAGAGTTTTTGCCATTTGATTACGTAATTCAATAGACAGGGGCCAGAAGTATAACAAATGCTTCTGGCTCTTGTTTTCCACAAACTTAAACTAGGCATTAGAGAATCTAACTATCGTGTTTCGTCAGGGGTTGCCGCTGCGTTGGTTTTGCCGCCGCCACTGATGTTTTTTGCCTAATACTATGCCTCTTGCGTTACCGCTGTGCCACGAGCCGGCATGTCGCTCATGCCGCGACGGGCAGTTACTTTTGGAGGAACAAAAGTAACCAAAATTCCCACGGGGGAGAGCCCCCGTGACCCCCCTGCACTATGGGTAGCTGTCTTTGGTAATCTTGTAGTAGTTTAGAGGTATCTACGATATTTAAATAGGGGCACCGGCCCCTAAAACCCCCGCTTAAGGACTGCTAGTCCTTAAGAATCCAGTATTCCTTGG
>Ga0153950_1001408_pt1 | contig 10698 bp, 9 predicted proteins | sample TSNJ034MetaG_FD_104737 | JGI IMG/M metagenome (GOLD analysis project Ga0153950, IMG submission 104737) | Attine ant fungus gardens microbial communities from New Jersey, USA - TSNJ034 MetaG | ecosystem: Host-associated > Fungi > Mycelium > Unclassified | place: USA: New Jersey, Wharton State... | reverse complement strand
TTGCAGCTATTTGATGGTATGTCATCTATGTTTGGAAGTCAAGGCTTCCCTCAAACGGCTAAAGGCCTTGACTTCCAAACATAGATGACATGAGAAATAGTCAAGCGGCAAAATAAATGGGTGGGCTTCGCCCTCCAAATAATTTTACGGAAAAAGCCCTTTTTCGGCCTTGTATAAAGTGCTGAATAACATAAAAGTTCAATAAGAAATGTATGCTTTCTAATGGTTTGATACAAGCTTTTGTGTGTTTTAACAGGTTGATTAAAGTAAAAATAAAATCCAAACTTTCTATGAGTTTAAGTCAATAAATATGCCTGTTTCCATAGGAAAGTTTGGATTTTATTTAAGTTTGGATTTCGGGATATATGCAGATGAAGGAACGACTTATGGACAAAAGCCCAAACCCCCTATCTACAGCACTTTTTCCGGAGGCAGGGGGTTAGTCTTTTATCGTCTCAAGAACCTTACATCGCCATAACAAAATCACACGCTATTTCAATGCAATCTTCACCTATGCAATCAAGTTCGTCATTATTTAGCATTGCTTGTGCTGCCGCCGAAATTGGTGCTGTTGTGTTTTTTGTGTCGACTTCCCAATAATGCAACCCACCGCTGACTGCCGTATCATGCTTGTAACACATTCGCATTAAACAACCGTTGCTAAACCGTATCCACTGGTGAGTGTACTTACCCCAATACGACCCAGCATCCGGGTCTGACATAGTAACGTCAGATTTTTTCTTTATGAGCATATTTTGCAGGGCTTTGTAATAGGGGTTGTAATGTTTGCCGCGACTTAAATCTCCTCTGAATCCTACATCCCTATTTATAAAAACCCGTAACAAATAGTAATCACGATTTTTATATTGAGATTTTAGGCATACACAGGCATCGGAAGAACCCTCGCCGTAAAACTCGCTATATCTCGCGAAGTAATACCGCTCATCGTTTTTATTGAGTTGGCCGAATTTCAGTTTTAATAAATGTAATACTTCATCCTTTATGTTTACGAATGGAAGTGCCGCCAACTCTTTTACGAGAGTGTTTACTGCTTGAATATGCTGTGTATCTGCGGACAGCAAATAATCTCCCCAAATATCTGATTTATTTTGACCGAGAAAATATTTATGGAATCTTTCAATCCTACGTTGTGAACCTTGCGGGTCTGTAAATATTTCAATCTCTTTCCATTGCCCGTTAAACTGCTGCGAAAGCATATTTATGTTTGCAAATGCTTGCAAGCATCGTAAAAGCGACTTGGGTTTCAAATTTATGGGATTTAATATGGCTGATATCTGTAAGTGTGTTAACCAGCATTTATTTTCAAAAAAGAAACAGTGAATTAATCCCGATAATTCGGGTATGGATTCAAGGGCTATAATCTCATCATATTTTTGTTTATCTACAATTCCATCGGGAGCAAAATAAAAAACTTTTTCTTTTTCATACGGCAAATAGGCAAAATTACATCCGCGAAGCTCTGAATTTTTGAATGCCGCAATAATGCTGCCGTGATTGACTACTTCGTCTATAAAAATGTCCATTGATTTGAGGAATCCCCCCAAAGTAGCCGCTACTATGCTACTTTCAAATTGTTTTCTGCTCACTTGGACTCTGCGCTGCCCAGAAATTAGGTTTTTAAGAAGGCGTTCAAAATCGGCATCGTTTTTACCGCCGGATTTATACCGATATCTAAGAATGGCATATAATCTTACCCTGTCTGGGTAACTGGTAGCACTACGTCCATTAACTATGTTATCAAAGGCACCTTTGACAACATAGTGGTTCCGTATATTGTGTAAATCATCTAAAGCGTATATCAAGAAATCGAAGTTATCGGCTTCCGACAAAATCTCCATATCTATTCTTTGTTCGGTTTCCGATATATCCGAAATGTCCGTGTATTCCTTTTCTCGTTTGGCTCTGATGGTTCGCGCAACAAAAACAATGAAGTTCAAAAGTTGCTGTTCCGCCAAAGAGGGACGTTCGCTATTCCAAAAGAAATCAAGCCACTCGTTGTCTATTTTGTCTTTCCATTCCTCGCGTTGCTCGTCAGGCAAGTCAGCGGCATCAATTCGTTGTTCAAACTTTGATTTGAAAACGTCAAATTTGCTTGTCCGTTTGCCACGGGCATTCATTTTTATAAATAAATCATCGGTAAGCCCGAACCCCTCAAGAGGAAGAACCCAAAATGTAACCGCTTCGTTTTCGAGAGCGTCACAGCCGTTTTCAATTTTATAAAAACGTCCGTGGATGGCATCTAACATATTCAACATAGACAGTACAGTCGGGTCGGTTTCGTAAACATTGTGATACCACGCCGCTTCTCTTATTTCTTCGCTCGGAGGGCATTGTAAGCTGATAATATTTCTTGATAACCCTTCACAGAATTCCGTTGCGCTGTCACGCACTTCGTACTTGAATTTATAAAGATAGTTTTTGGAAATCCCGTCTTTTACCGATAAATACCAATAGAGAAGGTATAATGTTGTCAATCTTTGCTGTCCATCAATCGGCAAAAAACTCCTTGTAGATTTATCGATTGAACCGTAAATATAATCCAACACGGTAGGATTTCCATTTGAGGCGATTGCTTCATAAAGAGTATCAAGAAAACCATTCCGCACATCCGCTTCTTCTTCTCGTCCATGAGCATAATCGCGCTGGATTATAGGGATAACAATTTTATACTCATCCAACAGAGCGTTTAATGTCATTTGCCGTCCATTAGATTCGGTCATTATGCATCACCTCCACCAATAAAATACTTTTCCAAAAGTTTCTTCATTCTTTTCAAGTATGCCGTGCCGTCCTCTTCGCTCCAATAATCAAGGTTTGTACCCACACTCGAATAGAACTTCATAAATACATTGGTTGTGCCTTGTGGGATGTTCCTTCCCTGTTCGAGAAACTTGATTATTTTTTCTCTTTTTTCGTAAAAAGCAGAATTGTTCAAAGCGGAATTGTCGTCTTTGCCTATTAAAGCCAAATTGGAAATGTTGTCGGTTTCAATGCTGCCCATGCCGATTTCCACAGTGTTTATTACATCATTAAACAGCATTTCGAATTCATGGTTTTCGCGCATTTTTAATCGGTCTTTTAATTCTTGTAAATCGGCAAGGCGTTCTTTGTCGTCGATATGCCTTATGGCTGAATTGACAACGCGCATATAGCCTTCCAACCACTCTCCGCGTTTATTTTCTGGGATTTTTATTGAGTTGCAAGCGAAAACGTGTTCAACACTCCAACCGCCGTCAACATTGAAATCAAAATGTTTATTCATTTGATTCATGATTTCTATGTTAAAGAGCATCAGGAGTTTTTCTATTTTTTTACGTCCGGCACTATTGGTAATTTCTGTGCTATAAGATATTTGCTCAAAGGAATCCTTTTCGATATCAAGGTGATTCTTAATCAAGCCGCACAACCAATTTATGAATTCCGTGTTTGTCAACTTATCGCTCATCTTGATTATTTCAAGAAGACTTTTGATTTTATATTGTACTAAAAACCCGATATAGTTGTATAAAGGCGCTGACGCGTACCAATCTTGAAAAGTCCTGTGAAGCTGGCGAACCTCATCCCATAAGGCATCGACGTTGTTTGAATTTACAAGCCGTTTTTCAAAATACTCGAAAACCAATTTGCAAAGCCGTTCATGGTCGGTTTCTTTGCATTGAGGATTATTTTTTTGATATATCAACTCGAAAATATAATCAATGCGTGTACTCAACTTTTCCGGCTTGGAATATATGAAAGCCCAAAAATCTGGTGTTTGCAATGTACGCTCAATTTCGTCCCACATACGGGCGATGCGCTCTTGTTTGTTGCGGACTATTATGTTTTGCGTATCTTCGTCCGCACCGCCGATTTTATAGTGCTTTTGGTTTAGGAGCATCGCCTTAATCAATTCGGAACTCGTAAGTTGTATTTTCCCATCATTAATATGACGGAAGACCTCGCGGGCGTTCGTGCCTTGCGGCAACTCATACCAAATAACCCGAACTTCGTCCAATAAAACACTTAACATTCCTTGCTTTGGATTTTTTCCCGTTTCAGTTTTTTTGTTATCAACCCAATTAACGACCCTGTCGTAAGCCCTCTTGATATAGAAATAGTCGGCTTTATCGGTTTTGGCCGACGCCGTTGCGACATCATATAGAAAGCGTTCACGCTCACGTTCGTTTTCTTCCTGACCGTCCCGCTGATATGTAACAAGATACCAGTCCTCATAATTAAACGCTTTCAAAAGAATGAAAATAGTGGTTAGTCTCTGCTGCCCATCGATAATTTCATAACCGACACCGCGGTCATCTAAACTTGGGTCTCGCATTACAACAATCGGCTGAAGGCAATAGAAATCACCGACGTTTTGCCGGGCATCTTTCGCCGTCTTATATTCATACAAGTCATCCAACAACGTATCAACGTGTTCTTCCCAACGGTAGCCACGCTGATACGTTGGAATATGAAAACGAAACTGCTCTCCGTTTTCGCCTGTGCAAAGTTCGTTTATTGTTTTACTGGTTAAATTCAACACAATTTAAGCCTCGCTTTCGTTCTATCATTCAAGGATTCTCAAAACTTGCAGACCTCTGCGAGTTTTATAAATCGAAAAATCAACACTTCACAATTCTTGAAGGCTATTGATAGAATTGTGGTTGCGGAGAATGTCAAGCAGAATTCGATAATTTTTTGGCGGGTTATTCCGCACTTGCCTCGCTATTTTCAATATCTTTCAGAGTTTTGCCGTCATCCGTTTTCCACTCGGTCAAACCGTTTGCGTGACCACCGATAACAAAAGCTGCTGCATAAGATGGGCTTTTGAAAAGAACATCCTCTTGTAAAACACCGTCTTCGTCAATTTTCGCTTTTTGTCGGGCTTCTTTAATGCCGGGCGGGATACTGTCTGAGTCGTTTGGTTCTATATGGCTTCCCTTAAGAACTACAAAGCCTTCGACGGTCTGTTTACAATCTGCTTCAATAGTCTGACTGCTTTTACGACTTTTTCGCTTCATGTGCAACAGAAACCCGCTGCGCTCTTTAGTGACGTTATTCTCCGATTCTGCGGGAAGTTTCACCTCGGCAAGTGGCTCAAATACCTTATGCCCAAGTGTCCCCATTACGATTTTGGCGTAATCGAGAAACTCTTCGAGTTCGCTTTCTTTTTCTTCAGTAATGCTGCCGGGGGTGGGGTCGTTTCCGTTCTTGATGGTGAGGATACTTGGTTCCTGTCCCCATGAACATTCAAAATGCTAGAGAGGCGCATAAACATTAAATCTACTTTAGTGACGACCATATTTTTAGTCGTAATCAGCACTCAATGAAACCTTTTGAATTCCTCATAATCCTCGTGTTTATGCGGAATTTCAGATCAAGTTATCTCATAACCCACTATTGCGCACTTGTCGGACACTTCTTTCGACGTACCCTTATTTTTTTTGCGCCTTTTTTGCTTCTTCCTGCTCTTTTTCAATGGCTTCCAGTCCCAATCTGATTAGTTCAGCCGTGGCTTCCGAACGAGTTTGAAAGCGTCTTTCAAAGCGGAAATTCTCAATTTTATTAAACATGTCATTATCTACAGAAATCATGTACCTTGGCTTTTTCGTTGCTATGATATCACCTCCTTGGTGTATATCATAGCACAGTGATACACTGATGTAAAGAGTTGTCATGCGCTGTCAAGGAAAAATTTTCAAACCCCCTTGACAGGTGCATCACTGATACTCTAGGCGTCAGCCAAAGGAACTAAATGGGATACTGTGTATCACATTTAGGAAGCTCGCCTATCCCTTCGGGATAGAAACGCTCCCCCGCCGCCTTTACGATGTGTTCCACATTGTGCGCCCTATCGTAGTCATCTCCAATTTAAGTATTCATATGTTATCATGTCTGGGTATAGTGCGTTAATGTTATCTTGTCAATAGTTTGGCGCAATTATATTTTGTGCTTTTCATCGTTATCATTATGTGGTACAATCTTCCCGAAGGATGTGATACGCATGATCGGCAGGCGGATAAAGACACTCCGTGACGAGAAAGGGCTCAGTCAGGCGGCGCTTGCGTCGGCGCTTGGCGTCAGCCGGATGACTGTCAATAATTATGAGAACGAGAAGCGTGCTCCGGACATCGACTTTGCCATGAACGCCGCCGACTATTTCGGTGTGACGGTGGAGTATCTGACGGGCCGGACAGAGTACCGTTATAAGGACGATATAGCGGTATCGCTGGATAAGGTCGAGAAGCTTTTCCGAACAATGGAAAAGCTCCCGCAGCGCGAGAGTCAGGCGATGGTTTCCTATTTGATTGAGGCGCTTGAAAAGGCGGTCGAAATGGAAATGTCGTCCGATACCTTGTATGTATTAAGCAACTGCTGTATCCAGATGCGAGGGATGCTGTACGAATATGAAAAGCTGCAAAAGAGCATTGTGCCGCCGATTGTGGAACTAAAACGCCGAAAGGTGCCGGAGAGCCAGATTCGGCTTGCCGTACAGGACAAGCCGAGGGCGGTTTATGATACGGCCTTTGATATGGTGGATTCCGTGGCCGATACGGTGAAAAGTTGCGCAAAAGCGATGGTACAGGAGTTGGGGAAACTGGCTGAGGAAGCACTGGGAGAATAGACCCTTCTACGTACTGTCATTGGGTATTTTCCCTTTCGGTGATAGACGAATATGCGGTCGGTTGAGTAGCAAATTTATATTATTTGCGAGGGGAAGTAACCTTGTGTCTTTGGACAATAAGCTGAACGAAGAAGAGACCAATATATATGGAGGAATCAAGTATGGGGGGAAAAGGTGAAATAAGTCGTGGCAAAAAGATGGTTGATGGTATTCTTGATGCCGGAGCCAATGAATTAACTAATATTGGTATTGAGACTACTCGTGTGATTATTCAAGACGTTAGAGATTGGGTCATAAATAAATATATTAAGTTTAAGTCAATTTCTAATGATGATACAGAGGCCAAACTGGAGAGTTTAAGAATACGTATTGAATTATCTAATGAAAATGTTGAAATCGGTATGGAAAAGAAAGAAATTGCTGTTATGTGGGCAATGAAGAAAATTGGTTACAGCGAAGAACAAACCCAAGAAGTTTTATCTCTAGCCAATAAAGCATATCAGCCAAAAGATTAAACTTGTTACTGCATATAGATTTGCCTGATGCTTTCTTGGATTTCTACTCGGTAAAGTCAATTTGTGCCAAGATGGGATTCTATTTTAGATATGATTTAGGTGTGGAGGCGTAATACATAGCTATGCGAGATAATTACGAACGAAACAAACGATTCTTTGAGTCTTGCGATAAAGACGAGGTATTTTTGACTTTTGAAGAAATCAAGGACAAGTTCTATCTGCCCGACTGGGTACGAAATGATGTTACGGCAAACCGAGCATGGGCAAATACGACTGTAATACAAAGTTTTGGTGCATGTTGGCGAAATTACGCTTACAGGGCAAAACTTGATAAGTCGAGGGGCGGCGTCTTGTTTTTGAGAAACGAAGCCGCGGAATCATTGCAGAACTTAAATACGAGAAACAATGCCATTTTGAAGCCCATGTGTTCGACAACGCTTGATATAGATACCGCAATAGCAAATATACGGAAATATCACGATACGACTACAGAGGGGGAACACACTCGATATCGCTCATGGGCGCATTGCTACAGGGCGTTTCGTGAATACCGGCATGATGTCGGAAATATTGATTTGTTATGCCTGCACTTAGCTTGGTATATGGCAAGCTGGGGTATGCTGAGAGGTAAAGCATATTTGCTGAAAATGGACTACCTCGTGCATAAACCATTAGTCAAAATAGTTTTAAGCGGAAAGTATGATTTGTTGTTTCAAGATGAACATGACTCGAACATGATTCCTCTGACATTGGATTTTGTAAAAGAAATCCACACGTCTTATAAGAGAGGTTCACAGGGGGATACCTTTGTTACGAAAATTATACTTGGTATTTTTGGATGCGCTCCTGCTTACGACAGGTACTTCAAGTATTCAGCAAAAAAATTCAACGTGTGCAGTGCTACATTTAGCGAAAACTCTTTGCGCTCCTTATGGCACTATTACGATGAACACCGCCAAATGCTTGAATCTTTGCGTATGGAATTGACTATTGAGGAGCTACACTACACTCCGATGAAGCTGCTAGATATGTGCTTATTTCAAATAGGCTTAGATAAATTAGGGTCAGAAGCGGATGAAGATGATGCCTAATGGAACAGATGATAGAGATTGGTCTGATTCGCAGGAGGACAATAAATGCCATATTCAACAATCTGGAACGACAAAACAAAAATGGAAGTTGATGCTATTGTCGATGTCACAAACACGGTGCCCCAGATGGGCGGCGGTGTTTGCAGGGTGATATTCACTGCCGCAGGAGCGGAAAGGCTTCAAGCCGCCTGTGATGCCTATGCGCCGATATTTTTAATGAACTATTTAAGGGTCATTATAAGCATTATCCATTTTGTTACATAAATTCGCTTGATTTTTTGATTATTGAGATTATCCACGCTAAACAGCAGGACCGCTCTAATTAAGCAGTCCTGCTGTTTTCTACACCCATTCCGATTTGGCGGTCGATTTAGAAATATCCCTATTACTCTAAAGCCAAGGATTTTGGAGCTTTTTATCACTGCCACCCATGGATTTATTCCAGTTGGTTGGCAGATTATATATTTTGTTTGTCAAGGCTCATAAATGAAATCCCCACCACCGGTAGTTTTGACGCATTTTCCCTTGAATTTTCTGTTTTGCACTTAAACAATGTGTTATTGTTGATGAAGAATAAATATACTACTGTATTTTTGGGTTAAAGTTTGATATAATCAAAAAGTGATTTAGTAACGAAATAACGAAGTGCCATTGCACCATAATGGGGACTTACATAGATATGACTAATTTTAACCATTATAGCAATAATGCGAAGTTATTAAACGGTTTGGGAGAGAATAAAATGTACATGGACGACCATATATTTAAAGTTATACTAAATTATAATTATGATCTATTTAAAGGAAATTCTGATGTAACTACCTATTTGGAGAATCATTTTAAATTGTATATTACCGATATAGAAAATGCAATCAAAGAGGACAATCATTTTCTTGGTGATGACTTTATTTCAATGTTGGTATCGAAGGTTCCCCTGCTTAAAAAAATATGTAATCATATTGTAACTGTGTCAGAAACTCATCGTGACGGAAGAATTAAGGAAGCATACGATAAAGCATATTGTTTATTTGAGTTAATGTCTCCGTACTATTTATCAAGATTTTCTTGGAAAGATTACAGCGGTTGCTTTTATAGGCTAAGGCAAGGTGATTTTGTAATAAAGGATGGGAAAGAAAGTAAAGCACAAAAAGCTGAGATGTTCCATATAAAAGATGATTTAAGAAATCGGATAGGTGCATACAGATATAGTGTTTCAGGTTTTCCTTGTTTATATTTATCAAGTGATAGAGAATTGGCGTGGTTTGAATGTGGAATGCCACGGCAATTTAGTTATTGTCAAATGAGGATTGAAGAAGAAGGAAATAATGCACTGCGCCTGATAGATTTTTCCAATAGACCAGCAGACCTTTTGTCAAGCATCCATTCTTGGCTTTTTGGCGTAAAAGAAAAAAAAGAGAAGGAGAAGATATACAACTACTTTACGAATTATATTATTACATACCCATTAGCGGCGGCTTGCTCACTAATGGTTAAACAACGTGATAATAAATTCGTCGAAGAATATGTTATTCCACAAATGTTTATGCAATGGGTGAGAGAGAGTAATCATTTTGACGGAATTAGATATAAATCATCTTTGCATAATAGTTTGGTTCGAGGAATGGGAGCAATCAATGTTGCGTTACCTGTTAAAAAATTTCGGTCTGATGGACTGTGTGAAAATTTAACATCTAAAATTTCCATTTCGGATATAGGTTATTTTGATGTTAATGAGGAAATGAAAAAATATAGTACCTACTTAAACGAAATAGAGAAATTTAAAAATGATTTGTGGGCTGATATTTTTAATTCAAGTTTTCATGATGCGTATGAAAGGCAGTTAATTGAAGCCTGTGAAATAGTCATTAAAACATATGATGCTCTAATGACTGGTAATTATCAGAATAGTGAATTGATTTTTAGTTATATAGATTGCCTTAATTATTATGTTGCGAGTATTTATAAAAGCAAAAAAGTAATAATTGAAGATTGTATCAAAAAAGCCGAATCTGAAAAAAATAATGGTATTGATACGAATAAAATTGATTCGCATATTGAAACATTCCATTCCTTAATGGGAAAAGTTCTTCATACGCATATAGTTTTCCATTTTGATTTCGAGAATTTAGATAATTTTGAAAAAATATAACATCTATTAAAAAATGAACTGCCCATTATGTTTACACTCGGTTGTAAAGTCAACGGTTTTAATTCACAAATCACCGCCTTCTTAGGGCGAGAAGATGAGCAAACAATATTATTAAGGATAAACTTGTCGATAAGGATAGGCACCTTGCCGTTGATGCGGCAAATATTACTCTGGAAGCAGAGATAAGTTAGGAGCAGAAAAATGAACGATCACGAAAATTTACAGTTAAGAGAACCCGAAGTGACGCCGACGAGAGAATTGCTGGAGCAAATATTGGGTGACAGTTATGCCGCATACGAAACATTCCAGGATGCCTTGCCC
>Ga0153950_1001404_pt1 | contig 10712 bp, 8 predicted proteins | sample TSNJ034MetaG_FD_104737 | JGI IMG/M metagenome (GOLD analysis project Ga0153950, IMG submission 104737) | Attine ant fungus gardens microbial communities from New Jersey, USA - TSNJ034 MetaG | ecosystem: Host-associated > Fungi > Mycelium > Unclassified | place: USA: New Jersey, Wharton State... | reverse complement strand
GAGCTGTTAGGCAAAGAAACCGTACAGAAAGTAGAAATTCATTTCAATTTTATTGGGGAAGTCAATTTGCCGACTTACGAGGAACGGCCAAGGCTGTTGAAATCCTTTGGAAAAGAAAAAAGAAAACAGACTGCATAAACAATCTGTTCTCTCGAAAGAATTTAGATAACCGTTCCATAAAGGAGATTGGTTGCAACAATCTCTTTCATTTAAAGGGGCTATGCCCCTTATGGTTACCCGTAATGGAGCGGGTTACGGGGCTCGAACCCGCCGCCCTCACCTTGGGAAGGTGATGCTCTACCGGATGAGCTAAACCCGCATACTGAGAGGATGACTTCATCCTCCTAATGCTGTGCAAATCATTATAAACTACAAATGTGATGTTGTCAATACCTGTGAAAACTCAAATACGCCTGCCCAGCATAGTGACAGCCTGTTTTTTAAACTGACTGAACCGGCCTTCATCCAATGCATCACGGATTCTTTCCATGAGGGTATTATAAAAATACAGATTATGCATAACAGCTAAGCGGTGCCCCAACATCTCATTGGCCTTGAGCAGATGACGGACATAGGCCCGGGAATGATGCTTGCAGGTAGGGCAACCACAATTTTCATCCAAGGGGAGAGGATCTTTTACATACTTAGCATTGTTCAGGTTGCGAATGCCCTCCCAGGTAAACATATGGCCGTGGCGGGCGTTTCGGCTGGGCATAACACAGTCAAACAGGTCCACTCCCCGGCTCACTGCTTCAATAATGTTCACAGGGGTACCTACCCCCATCAAATAGCGGATTTTATTGCCGGGCATCACTGGTTCTACCGCTTCAATAATTCGATACATCTCCTCCGCTGTCTCTCCCACCGCCAGGCCGCCAATGGCGTAGCCATCCAAATCCAGGCAGGCTATCTCCTGCATATGCCGTACCCGTATATCGTCATAGATACATCCCTGATTGATACCAAACAGCATTTGCTTGGGGTTGAGGGTGTCGCTAAGGGCGTTGAGCCGCTCTATCTCCTCTTTACACCGGCAAAGCCAGCGGGTGGTACGGTGGGTGGAGGCTTCAGCGTATTCGCGGGTAGAGGGGTTTTCCACACATTCATCAAAGGCCATGGCAATGGTGGAGGCCAAATTGGATTGAATCCGCATACTCTCCTCAGGTCCCATAAAAATTCTGCGGCCGTCAATATGGGAGTTAAAAGTAACCCCCTCCTCCTTGATCTGCCGTAGCTGGGCCAGGGAAAACACCTGGAATCCGCCGCTATCAGTGAGGATAGGCCCCTGCCAACCCATGAATTGGTGCAGTCCTCCCATTTCACGAACAACGTGGTCCCCGGGGCGAAGGTGCAAGTGGTAGGTGTTGCACAGCTCCACCTGGCATTTTAAGTCCACCAAATCATAGGAGGAAATGGCTCCCTTGATAGCGCCTGCCGTTCCCACATTCATAAATGCGGGGGTCTGTACCATGCCGTGGACAGTCTCAAATACGCCCCGCCGCGCTTTTCCCTCGGTTTTGATTAATCTATACATGCAAAGTGGCCCTTTCGTCTTGACTATTTGTGTTAGAATGGGTATATTAAGCGATATCAAGTATAGCACACTTTCAAACCATTGGACAAGCCGAAAGGATTTGTGGTAGATAATGGAAAAACTGGTCAAGCGATTCTATCGTTATTATAATGAAGCTTATTCCAACACGATCCTGATATGCCTGTCAGATTCCCAAAAATCCATAAAGGTGTAGGGCAGGTTTTCCTCACCGATCTCAATTTTATGGAGAAGGTCATCTATATCTAAATCCTTCAATGCCCTGGCTACTTCCCCAGACTCATCCCAGGTGGGGACGCCAAAGGTAATTCCCCTCATTTTGCCAAAGTGCAGCCATGGATAGGGCAATTTCATATTCACCTTTTCGTGCCCGCCGCTCTCCACAATGATCCGGAGATGCCTGGGCTTTTGAACAGGGCCCTCATTTGTTTTCTCACTGCTGGACAGCGTATTTAGGAGTTGTTCCGCTTCCTCCACCGTAATCTTTCCATCCTTTAGCATTTCCAGCACAATTCTACGCTCTTCATTCATGATTCGTACCTCCTTGCAAGCGAATTAATGCCTCTTCCGTTGTAATCTGTCCCTCTTTGAGCTGGTTCAGGATGTCCAAGCGGCGTGTCGTCTCACTCTTATGATCCTGAAAGTTCAACGCGGCAATAAGTTGGTCCAGCCGGTTTCGCGCGGTTGGGTAGGATATTTTCAGCTCCGTCCCCAAATCTTTTAGGCTTCCCCGGCAACGGACAAAGGTTTCGAGAAAGGCTAAATATTCATCCGTTAACTGCGAAAACCGGTTTAATGTGAATTCTCCCTGCACCTCCGTGTTGCAGGTGGGGCATTTAAGCAGGCAAACCCGCATATCCTGGGCGCAAGCGGGACATTTTATGGGCATTCCTCCAGACATGGTATCTCTCCTTTCGCAATAATAATAACATAATATTTTAAAATGTCAATATCAACATCAATATAATTGAATATTGAATTAATTATATTGATGTTTTGATGTTGAAATAAAGAATGCTGTAATTGTACTATTGCCGCACAATCCCCTTGACGGAATTTCCTTAAAAATACAAAAAAACTCCATCCAATCTTCATAATTGAGAGTTATAATTAAAAATATAGCGGTTTTCTAAAGTTCTTGATGGAGTTGCGGATTTGATTACTTTTCCGTGAGGTGAGTTGGTTGGCAATATCAAAGCGCATACTAATTGTGGAAGATGAGGTAGACATTCAAAATATACTAAAAGTATTTTTGGAGGAATCGGGGTATCTGGTAGAGACGGCCGGGGACGGTTTAGAAGGTATTACCTTGTTTCGGAAACAGTCCTTTGATTTGGTTCTTTTGGATATCATGCTCCCTAAGATCGACGGCTATGTGGTTTGCGAAATGATCCGCCAGGAATCTAACCTACCCGTAATTATGCTGACAGCCCTGGATGATGAGGATGACCAGATCAGGGGCTTTGACTTAAAGGTGGACGACTATATCACCAAGCCCTTCTCCATCAGCCTGGTACTGAAACGGGTTGAGGCGGTGCTGCGCCGCACGGCTGAACGGGAGGAAAACGGCCATATCCTTACCTATGGGGAGATATTTCTTGACCTGGAGGGCTACGGGGTGACGGTGGCGGGGATCCCGGTGCCCTTGACCAACCGTGAATTTGAGGTACTCAAGCTTCTGCTGGAGAATCAAGGCCGGGTCTTTACAAGGGAAAACCTTCTGAATCAAATTTGGGGATACGAATACGCCGCGGATGAAAAGATCGTAAATACCCACATTAAAAATTTGAGGAAAAAACTTGGTATACCATGCATAGAGACAGTTAGAGGGGTGGGATATAAAATTGATAAGGAAGCTTAGATCCAATTTGTCGGTCAAGGTTTTTATTACTATCGCCCTGCTGTTAACCGTATCCTGTTCCCTCATCTATGGAGCTGTGATGCTTGTCATTCCCCGCACCTATAAAATGGAGCTGAACAGCCAGTTTGATGAAGCATTCAGTATAATGATGCAGCGGCTCAATGCCCTGAGCTATCAGGATGGAGCGCAAGTGATTTATGAATTTACCAAAGAAAACAACGCGGCGGTCACAATTGAATGGGAAGATGCGTTTGATGTGGTTATTTCAAGCGATTCTGATATTGCGGCTTTCTTTGCGGATCAAAGTCATAATACTGTTCCAAGACGTTTCTGTCCGCTATGCAAGAAATCCATGAGTTGGGATGATAGTAATAGCCAATGGCATTGCGACCACTGCGGTTTGCATATAGAGATTTCAGACGGGGCTGCTCTGTGGACGGAGGCTGAAGTTTTCTATGTAGAGGCTACCGATTATGTGTCCTCCACAATGGAAGGTATCGTTACGGATGTGATTGTGGCCACCAGCCCGGTAACCATTCAAAATAGTAAGGCATATGCCCCCGCCGTTATAACCGCCACCACTACCCTGACCGCCGTCAATGACGTGGCGGAGGTGCTCAATAAAATACTGCCCTACGGTATTTTATTTATTTTGCTTATCTCCTTGGCGGGAGCTATTTTTGTCTCCAGGTTTTTGGCAAAGCCTGTGGTGGAAATCAGCGGTATCGCAAAGAAGATGTCCTCCTTGGATTTGAGTTGGCGCTGCAACACTGCCCGCACCGACGAGCTGGGTATGCTTGCGGGCAGTCTCAATGAAATGGCGGAGAGTTTGGACACGGCTATGACGGATTTAAAGAGGGCCAATAAGGTTCTGCTCCAGGATATTGACAGGGAACGCGCCCAGGAAGAGCAGCGGCGCAATTTCTTCGCCGCCGTCTCCCACGAGCTGAAAACCCCCATCACAATCTTGAAGGGTGAGATTGAGGGGATGATCTATAAGGTGGGTATCTATAAGGACCGGGAAAAATACCTGCGGCATTCCCTAGAAACCACTGAATCCATAGAGAATTTGGTCAGGGAAATTCTGGAGGTCTCCAAATTGGAGGCAGATAACTTCACCCCTAAGCTAGCGAAAGTAAATTTGAGTGAGATGGTGGGGAAATGCTGTGACAATTACCGGGCCATTGCGGAGAGTGATGAAAAGAAAACCCGTTTTGACTGCTTGTTGCAGGAGGATATTGACCTTATAGCCGATAGCCGGCTGCTGGAAAAAGCAATGTCCAACATTATGGGCAACGCCATCTTCCACTCTCCAAAAAGGGCCGCAGTTCAGGTCAAGCTGACACAGGAAGGGAATAAGGCTGTGCTTTCGGTGGAAAATACCGGAGCCCATATCCGTGGGAGGGATATGGAGAGGATTTTTGAGGCCTTTTACCGGGTGGATAGATCCCGCAACAGGCATACGGGGGGCAGTGGCCTTGGATTGTATATCGTCAGAGTCATTCTGGACATTCACGATGCGGAATATAGCTTTAAAAATACGCCTGGCGGGGTCTGTTTTACGGTTAAATTTGATTTGTCCACAGCGTAGCATGGAAAAGGGAGAGAATAGATAGGCGGTTATATTAAAATGAAAGATCTGTCTTGAAAGGCCTTCAAATTTGCCAACCTTTTTAAGAACCCGGATATCGTGTGCGTGAATATAAGTAAGCAGCCTAAAGAGAGGCCCTTGGAGTACGGCATGAGCCGGATTGCAAGGGCCTTGGCTTTGTTAATCCATTTTTAAAACAGGATTTGTATTCATTCACAATACATTGCAACGCAGCGGACAACGTGATTCATTATTGATTTTTCTTTACATTTTCTATCAAAAACTCATCCCATCTCCTCCTAAGCTCCATCTTTTCCCAGTAGGATAAGCCTTGTAGTCCGAACACAACTTTGGGAGGAGTAATCACGATGAAGAGAACATATAGGTTAAGGCGAATCACAGCCTTGGTGCTGGCAGTGCTGCTGACGGCAGGGATACTGGCCTCATGCGGCAGTGATCCCAGTGACGGAGGTACTAGCGGCGGTGGCCTGCGTGAGGGGGATGCGGAGCTGTTGGCCAACGCCAGCACCTCATACATAACGCAACCGCTGGAAATCCCGGCCAGTAGCATAATGGGGGGCAAACAGGCTCCCGACGGCTCCTATCACTTTATCGTCTATGGAGAAGAGGGTTTCGACTTATATCAGACCACAGACGGTGAGAGCTGGGAACCTGTGGATTCACCTCTGGCCGACTTTATCAGAGCGGGAGGGGAAACCTATTCGGTCAATGATTTTGCATATGACAGCGCCGGCAACAGCTATGTGCTTTATTTTTCCTACGCGGAGGACCAGCAACCACGGGTAGGCGTTTTGGACGGGAATGGGGAGGTCACTGTTTATCCCATTGCGTGGAAGGTGGTCGCCAATGGAGAAATTTTGGACGCAATCTTTACCTTTGAGGACAGTGAAGGCTTTGCAGGAGATGAAACTGAGGGAAACGCGACCTCCTCTCCTCCAGAAGGGGCTGATGAGGCTTCTGTAGGGGATGAGGAGGATGCAGTCACCTCCAGCCCGGCAGAGGATGATGGCGAGCCTGCGGAAGACGAAGGCGGAAAAAGGGCAGTTACCTCTGGCGGGATGCGGAACGTGGATTTTGACCGTTTCTTCTCCCCTCAAATATTGGAGGTTTCCTCTGAAGGTGATGTGCTGGTATCCAGCAGCTACAGCCCGGTTTACCGCTACGGCGCCGACGGCCAGCTTAAGGAATACTATGGCAAACAGGTCACCGCAATGGCGGTTCGGGACAATATCCTCACCCTTTTTGACATGAATATGGAGGAAGGGATGCAGGTGCTCCAGTACGATTTGGACAACGGTGCGGAGTTGGGCAGACACAACCATTCGTCTGAGGAGATGCGCAGGAGTTACGGTTCCGGCAAATTTGCCTATGGCCCCGGCGGACAGCTCTATTACGCTGGTGACGGCATATATAAGGTTAACGACGATTTATCTTTGGAGGAATTGGTTGGCAGCGATGAGTTGGAAACAAGCGGGGCGGAGATTTTCTTTGTCCCCAAAGAGGATGTTTATATCTGCGGCGGCTATGACAATGCGGGTATGGTGTTGCGCCGGTATGAGTATGCGCCGGACCAGGTGGTGCCTAAAGATACCGTTTTGCGGGTCTATGCGTTGGAGCAGAATTCAGCGGTGGAGCAGGCCATTCTGAATTTCCAGCGAACCCATCCCAATGTGCTGATAAAGCTGGAAAGCTTCCTGGATGAAGACAACACCGTCACCCGCTCCGATGCCATCCGCAACCTCAATACCCAGTTGCTGGCCGACGATGGCCCGGACGTCATCCTTTTGGATGGATTGTCGGTATCCAACTATGGGAATAAAGGTGTTCTCAAGGATTTGAGCGACTTACTCACCAATCCCGACACCGATACCGATGCCGATGAGTTGCATGCCGTGGTCTCCCGGTCCTTTGAGGAGGACGGCAAGGTCTACGCCATCCCGGCCTACTACAAGATCCCAGTCTTAGCGGGAGGCGCGGATATGATCAGTCAGGCGTCTACCCTATCGGACGTGGCTGACCTTGCTGAAAATAGCGGCGGCCTGCCCCTGTTTAATATGTCCAGGCCGGAAGTGCTGCTCAGAGCCTTTTACCCCACAACGGCTCCCGCGTGGCAGAATGAAAACGGCAGCATCGACCAGGACGCCTTCGCGGAGATGCTGGAACTAGTGAAGCGCATCTCCGACGCAGCCCCCGACCGGGAGCTGACGGAGGATGAGCAAATGATAATGGAGTACCTGGACACGGACACAGTGGCTATTTATGAAAGATTGTGGTTTTCCCGGCTAATAGGGGTGATCGACAAAGAGCAGCACTTTTTAGACATTGAGATGGAGGGCGATTTTAGCGTTGTAGCTATCAACAGCGCCCTAAAAGAACTGAGCGGCAAGGATGAGCTTACCGGCGAGGACATTGGGAGTATGGTCAGGCTGATGCCTGGACAGACCGAAGGGGTCTATATTCCCACCACCATCCTGGGCGTCAACGCCAAAACGTACCACGATGAGCTGGCTACGGAATTTGTTCAGTTGGCGCTGTCCTACGACCAGCAGAAAAACGGCATAGGTGATGGCCTGCCGGTAAATATGAAAGCCCTGGAGCAAATCATACCGGATGACAGTGATGAAAACTATACCTCTTACGGCGTTTCCACCGCCGGTGGAACCTACCTGGAAATGAACCAGCCCTCCAGTGAAATTTATAAAGCGCTCCTGGCGCTCACTGAGCAAATAACTACCCCTGTTGTAATTGACAGCTCCATCCTTGACATTATCCAGACCGAGGTCCAGGCCTTCTTTGACGGCACTGCGACAGCGAAGGAGGTTGCGGAGGCCGTTGACAAGAAAATTGACCTCTATCAGGCGTCCTAAGCTTCAGATTCGAAGTAACGCCATTAAAGCGTGGCTGTTCCTGCTTCCCAGTTTAATTGGAGTGGCTGTGTTTGTACTGGTGCCCTTTTTGGACACCCTGCGCAGAGCTTTTATGGATGCTATGGCAACCCGGTTTGTGGGGCTTGCAAACTATTTTACAATCTTTGCAAGCTCCTCCTTCAAGCTGGCTGGACTAAACACCCTCAAATTTATTGGGATATGCATTCCCATGCTCTTGATCATTTCCTTGGTGTTGTCCCTGCTGCTCAATGAGCTGAGGGAGAAAAACGCTTACTTTAAAACCATCTTTTTGTTTCCAATGGCGGTTCCCATTGCCTCCATTGTGCTTTTGTGGAGGGTGATGTTCCATCAGCAGGGAATACTCAGCCAGGTGGTTTTGGCCTTTGGCGGTCAGCCCAAGGATTGGATGAATTCATCCGCCGCCTTCGCTGTATTGGTATTCAGCTATCTCTGGAAGAATGTGGGATACGACACCATCCTGTGGATGTCAGGCCTCAGCGGACTTAATCCCAGCATGTATGAGGCGGCCCAAATTGACGGGGCGGGCAAGATTAAACAGTTTTTCTTTATTACCCTGCCCAACTTGATGCCCACCTTTTTCACCATCACGGTGATTTCCCTGCTCAATTCCTTTAAAGTGTTCCGGGAGGCTTATTTAATCTCCGGAGATTATCCTCATGAGAGCATTTTTATGCTGCAACACTTGTTTAACAATTGGTTCGCCGCGTTGGATGTGGAAAAAATGTGCGCGGGGGCCAGTGTACTGGCAGCCTTGATCTTTCTGGTAATCTTAGTTTTAAAACGGTCATGGGAAAAGGAGGTATAATCCCTTGCCTACCTCCATCAAGAATAAATTGATCGTGCTGCTGCTGTTGCCCGGGGCCCTGATCGTCATCATCCCCATGTGGCTGGTCATCACCGGCATGTTTATGGACGCTGCGGAGGCGGCGCAGCACTTTGCCCCGGTCCTTAGCAGCACCTCCGGCTGGGCGGATTGGCCCGTATTTCCCCAGTACCCCACCCTGGAGCCTTTGGTAAGCCTTCTGTTGGATACGCCCGCCTTTTTTGTTATGTTCTGGAATACGGTAAAGATAGTGGTCCCCGTATTAGTGGGGCAGGTCGCTGTGGGAGCTCCGGCGGCGTGGGCCTTGGCCCGGTACAAATTCCGTGGGCGGCAGGCGCTGTATTTGCTCTACATTGCCCTGATGCTGATGCCTTTCCAGGTGACCATGGTGCCCAGCTACCTGACCATCAATCGCTTGGGGATGATGAATACCCACTGGTCCATCATCCTCCCCGGCATCTTTTCCACCTTTCCCGTATTCATTATGGTGCGCTTCTTCGGCTCCATACCGGAGGATACTCTGGAGTCCGCAGCCTTGGATGGGGCGGGGAGCATTCGAGTGTTCTTCTATATCGGGCTGCCATTGGGGGCGCCGGGTATCCTTTCGGCTGTGGTGCTGGGATTTATAGAATACTGGAATACCATTGAACAGCCGCTGATTTTTCTTAAAGATAAGTCCCTCTGGCCCCTTTCGCTGTGGCTGCCCTCAGCGGGGTTGGAAACCCTGGGCATTAGCCTGGTGGCCTCTGTCATTATGCTTACCCCCGCTATCCTGATTTTTCTCTTTGGCCAGCGCTACTTGGAGCAGGGAATACATACGGCGGGGTTGAAGGAATAGCGGGCCGGCGCAAAATAGGGTCCAGAAAATATGATAAATCCGGCATCAACCGGGGACTTTTGGGCGTGCCGCTTTAAGGAAATCCGCCGCTTTAAAAGCGGGGGACTTTTGCCCCCGGCGCAGAGAGCCTCTGTGGCGGTTCGGGATCGCCGGTTGAAATGAGTGAGGAGCTGTGATTCATGACAGAACATGCGGAGAAAAAAGAAGTTGCAAAGGGAATCCATCTCAAATGGCCTGCCTCCTTGCGGGAAAAATTGTCCTCCATTCCCAGGCAGCAGCGGTCGGCTATAAAGCTGCTGGCAGGCTTTTTTGTACTGATGCTTCTCTTTACCATACTTTCACGGATTGCGGATTCCTTGACCATCCCTGAGGTGGGGGTGGCTAATCCGGAAAGCGGTCCATTGGAGTACAAGATCAGTGCCCAGGGTAACATTTTGGCCGCCTCAGAGATTCCCTTGACAGTGGATTCCGGCTTTATGGTTCAGCAGGTCCACGTTCGGGAAGGACAGGCTGTGAGTGAAGGGGATCCCATTATCACGTTAAATATAGAGGAAATAGAGGCGCAGCTAAAAAAGGCCGGTGATGAACTGAAAACCCAGGAGCTTCAAGCCAAGATGGAGGGCATCGCCAGTCCTGACAGCTCGGCGGACCAGACTAAATCCAATGAGCTCAGCCTAGAGCGGGCTTACGAGGACTATGAGCAGGTACTGGAGGAAACCAATAAGGCCATTGCCAAAGCAAGCCAGGCGCTACAGGACGCCAAAACTGACAAAAAGAAGCTGGAGGATGGATGGATAAACGCGTTTCCTGATTCCTCAGGGAGTTGGACCTCCGACGGCTATAGCAGTGAGGGGGACGATGCGTTGGCGGCGGCCCAAAAAGCCATTGACGATGCTCAGGAGGCGCTAAATGAAGCGATTGACAACCAGGAAAAGCAGCTTCGCACTGCCCAGCGCGCCATAGAGGACGCGGAGATTCGCTTGGAGGAAGGCGAAGAAGAAAAGGACACGCAGGCCGCGCAGAAGGCGGTGGAAAATCAAAAAAGCGGCATTCAGCAACAGATCACCGCCATCACCCTGGAGGAAAAGCGCGAGCAGGTTCAGCGCCTGGAGGATTT
>Ga0153950_1001403_pt1 | contig 10717 bp, 10 predicted proteins | sample TSNJ034MetaG_FD_104737 | JGI IMG/M metagenome (GOLD analysis project Ga0153950, IMG submission 104737) | Attine ant fungus gardens microbial communities from New Jersey, USA - TSNJ034 MetaG | ecosystem: Host-associated > Fungi > Mycelium > Unclassified | place: USA: New Jersey, Wharton State... | reverse complement strand
GCCGGACTGAGCCCAGTTTCAGGAATTGCCAATTGATATCTTCCAGAAGTAGGCACATGCCCTCATCAAATCTCCATAATAACCCTGGAAACAGGATGGGCCACTTCTGTAACCCCGCACTCGAACATATCTGACCCAACAGAAGCGGAAGCTATTCGTTGGATGGAGAAAGGTGCCGCTAAATATGGGGTAGGTGACGTACAAGGCGCGAAAGAACTCTGGAAACGCAGTTTGGAAATCAAGAAAACCGCTGAATTGCTCTTCAAGCTTGGCCTGACTCACTACCATCTCAGTCAGTTTTCCTGCTTCTTCAGAGTGCCACCTATATATCATGAGAGATGACAGAGGAATATGACGACGCGATATCCGCATGGAAAGAGTCGATCGCATTCGAGCCATGGAGTTCAAATCCACATATGTGTATACCGAGCGTTTTTTTCATTTTTTTACATACACTGATTCCGATCAGATCTTGCAAATGCTTACATTGAATCACCTGGTATGTCGATGTCAGGTATCTGTCGTCTTTAGCACCTAATAATCATCATAGTTCCTCGACCGGACCTTGCTTTACACCACCTCTAGTAGGTTGACCCACATTCCATCTTGCCATTCTGATTTGACGGCACTCACCAGTATGGCTTATCTTCATGCAATGGATTCTGAATCAGCCTTCAACTATGCCGCTGTTTTGGAAGCCAGTCAGTTCTTTTTCTTTGTTTCCCTTGTATTCAAACCCGCGATAGTCCTTTGTCTAATATTAATATATCCTCACCTTCATCGTGTGTGGGTTTCTTTTTTCATTCCAGCCGGTCAACTAGTTCAGGCGCTTGAAATGTACAAGCGTAGCAAAGAACATGGATTCGAGCAAACCGCCATACACATCCGAAACGTAAATCGTATTTCATCTACCCGTCACCGTACAATATCCGTCCATTGACTTTTTACATAGGTGAGCGCCAAGATTCAGAAGATTAGGCAGCAAGAAAATGCCGACATCTCCACGACAGGGTCCAACGATAACACCACTTGAGTCCGTAGGGCTGAATCTCATGACACCTGTTATGCTTCGAAGTACCATATGATTCTGGGCACTAAGAGTTTGTTCCGTCCCGGATTTACAGCACCTCGACATACCCATTGCAACTGTCAAGAAATTCTATTGTCATTAATTTATTTTTCTTCATCAGCAACCCCAACATTCAACCTTGAGGAAATGCTTTGCCTGCATCACGACTGATTCAATTCCAGCCAGCCAATTGGGAACACAGGAACAGCACTCAGGATAATTTTTGCGCTCCGTCTGTGCCTATTGGATAGGAACCGCCCTCTTGTCTTGTGGATTCCATGAAGGGGTACCCTGAGCCTAGACTGTCAAGGATACCCCTCTGATATCTTCCTGGTTGGCAGAAAGTTAACGTTAAGATTTCAGGAGGGTCCTTGCCGCAGGGGCTCCGTTTTTTTCACTCGAGTAATATAACTATTTGAAGATCTCAAGAGACTTTCTATTTTTCTGATTTTAGTTTGTGGGAATATAGCATAGAAAATTCTCTCAACAAAATGGTCTGAGTTTGTCCTCGGGGCATATCAACTGTTTACAGCCTTCTTGTGGATTGATTATTTGGTGTATGGCGATTGCTGAGTAGAATTGCGGTTCTATTTCGCGGACTGCCACCGAGCCCCGCGTTATAAATGGATGATTTTAGAAAAAAATTGCGGTTCTATTGCCTAGAATTATGATGAAAACTCATTGTCTTGGGTTGTACAGTGGACAATGGTAAAATTCACGGCGGCAGTAAACCTTGAAGATTGTAAACCTATCAAAATTATTTTCAGTCAACTACGAGGCCCGCGTGCGTTGAAAAATGTCAGGTGACGGTAAAAAAATGTCAACACCACCAATACATGAAATGGAAAATCCGACGAGTCAGCGGTGATAATTTTTGTTCTTCCGTGAAAGAAGGAGACTAGTCTCCTGGTCATATACTGCTCCTTGCTGATACTAGCAACTGTATGCCCTCTGCCAAATCGGGCCATCAAAGACAGGAGCTTTGCCGGTGGGCGCTCAAGAACCTGACATGTAATCCAGGCGTTTGACCTATCCAAAGGAACTCGAGCTTCGGACTGTATGTAAGTTCATCCTCATTGGATCCTCAAATGTGGGTCATGACTCTGATACTCAAATGTGATAGGGGTAGCTCAAACAGTCCGAGACTATCATGTAGCTGGGAACGCACATCCCTAACACCACATGAATAAAGGAACGAAACTGAGCGACAGTTCAATTGTTCAATTGACAGCTTCGGGGATACTAGCTACGTTATGTAATTCATCTTGCAGAACGCTTAGAGCAATCCGATACATTTCTTCCTTGATTACAGGTTACAGCGAGGCAAGTCACGAGGGTGATTCGAACGTTGGCAAGAATGCCAAACAAGTATAGGGCCCTCAGTGAAGATATGTCGCGGTGATCGGGTGGTACATTCACTGACGCTAGAGTTCAGTACATCCGAGCTACCGAGGACATTCTGACGCGGAACGAGATCAGATTCAAATTTTGCGCCTGAAATTGCAGCTTTGCAGCAGGTCCAGGACTCTCCTGAAACGAATTGCTGGAACGAATTGCGGTGATATCATTTGTCTTTCTGATGAATGAATACCCATAAAAATATCGACAGTGTTAGCATGTTGATTTCCTATCTATCGAGTCTTGAGCGTACTTGAGAATAAAGCGATCCCCGTATGTATCTAATATGAGGCAGGACATGACAGGAGAACCTAGGGCCTGTTGAGGGATATCTTCGACTAGGTATTTTGATATTCCCACTCCATACTTTCAAGTGTTCGGAACAAGGCCTAGAACGCCACTTGGGCTAGCTAGATTAGACGAAGCAGACGACTGGAGATACAGATGCAATCAGATGCCTCGCGAGGACCTGGATAGGTAGATACCCCTGTAGATTTGACGGCCCAATAAGAATGCAGAAAGCTAGGCAACATAGATAAAAATAAAGATGAGCGCCCCGATAATTTCAAAGACAAAAAGAAATGAGGGAGAGTTCCCAAGAGAGGAAGGAGCGCAGCAAGAAATGCCTTCTCATTTTCCGAAAGCCTTTTTACCACGAGTCTATTTTGAATAACAAAAGACGACGACCAACTTCATTTGTGGCAGTCAGCCCAGCAAAACCCTTTCTAGGTTATGCAGCTGTCTACTACGTATACCGTCTTCTCATCAAGCCAGAAGCTGCTGGATAGCATCGAGATTCCAGTGACAATAGGAGCGGAAAGGACTTATGAGAGCCGGACTAACCTTGAATAGAGTATCAAAGACAATAACCATGATCCAATTAAATATTGTTGTTTGTTCTGCCAATGATGCTGTGTCATCCATGACAGCATGGCAAAAACGCAACACATGGCACACCTTTCCCACAATGCAGTGTCAAAATCTTCCTCGATTGATGTGTTGTGTTGAAGTCAGTGAGCTATGCTCCCTTCCTCCAGGTGTCTGTGGAAGCAGTGCATTGTGTTGGAGTCAGTAAGCTACATTCCCTTCCTCCACAGTCTGTGGGAGTAGTGAGTTGTGCTGAAGGCAGACATCTGTACACATCAGACTGAGGTGATTGATTGATTTTAACATTAATGTATGTCTTGCTGATGTATTTTAAACTGAGTATCTTAACCTTGGCAGGTACATCAATATAGTTCTGTATGCATCAGACTGAGACTAAGTGTCTTGATAGTTCTATTCTTGTTATAAAACTAAGGCTGCCAGACAAGTACCAACATACAGAACAAGACATACAAACACACTGGGCGCCTCAAGACACGAGAATATAGGCTAGCAGGAAAATGAAGAGCATAAGAGATAGATTGAATGACACTACCAAGATTGGACCAAGCTTATCATTCCCTTACAGAATCAGCATAAAGGCTTTGTTGCTCCCTTTCTTCATACCCAGTCTATGGAAGGGAAAAAATCCATCTGCAAGGTGGACGTGTACAAACGATGTATTTTCCTAGTCACAAAAAGACCCAACAGACAAGTAATCCATTTACCACCCAGATCCCGTCCATCAAACATATCCATGCTGAAAAGCCCAAAATCAATCGAAGAACTGCTTCCCGTCTCCACTACCAAAAGATCAAAGATATCTAGGAACTGAGAGATTGACTCGGACAAATGGGGAAGGCAGAATCTGCGCAGGAGGCATGGAACACAAATTTGGCTAACGACCATTGACAGTGGCTGTTGAGTCCCTGCGGTTTGTCCCTGAAGGACCAGCACTATGTATCTTGTCTTGGGACCTTGTGTTGTTGCTCACCACAGGCTGGGAAGGTAATTTGTTCGGGTGATCTGGAATGGCATCGATATCCTTCTTTGCTTCCTCCCAAGCTTCCAAATTCTGTCAAATGAAACATCAATCGGCTTGATTCCGTGCACCTAGAGATAGCAGAGCCAGCATACTTCCTTACACCATTCACGATGACTTCGCGCCATATTAATTGCCATTTCCCGAAGGTCTGCAACTTTCTGTCGCTGAAACCTGTCAAGGTCCGCCTGGATTGTGGAACTCGAGTACTTCAAATCTTGAGTTGACAAGTGAAGAGCATCTTCCAGCTTGTGTGTGAGAAAGGTCAGACATTTCGCTCGCGCTAGGTACAAGGTGGACATTTTCACCTGAGAAATCGTTTCTCTTGTCTTCGTGATACTATTACGACGAGCAGTCTCGGGGTCCACATCCATCATTCCGTGAAAAGTATAACTCAGAGCATTCAGGAGCCCCATACCAGGAGTCCTCATTTTTCGCCGAGCAGGATTTGGCCCAGGGTGAGCCGGCAATGCTGTCGGCCAGGAGTTCGCCTGATTATGCTCTACAACTGGGTCATTATCTGGTGACTCCTCTCCCACAATCTCCTGACTTGAAGAAGTGGGTGAATTCTGTTGTTGGTTAGGCTGATTAGATGGAACTGATAATCTCCCTCGCGCCAAAGCCTCTCCCAGCCGCCTAGCCTCGTGTTCGCTCTTTTCTAGCTCCTCTAAATACTCACGTTTAGTTACGAGTGCGTCCTGAGTCATTTCATATTGCACATTCTTCTGATGTCGATAAGCCAACAGTTTCTTAATGATCGAAGCGAACTGTGAATATTCGTGCAATGGTTCCGCCCAATTCTGCTCTAGGTCCTGAAGCTACTCAAATATACTCAACAATTTATCTTACAAGTGTAAGAAGGACTTACCAGTTTGGTAGTAGACATATATGTGGCGTCTGCGGCTTGACCCGTCTTCTCGATCGCACTTGCAAGTGCCCCTGTTTCATTCAGGCTAAAGCTATTCAAAGCAGCACCTAAATCAGCGTGATCTTGTGCACAGTCTATCATAAGCAATCAGCATGTTAAATTTAAGATGATGAACCTTTTTCGTACCAACCCAACGCTTGACTACCCTTCGAGTGATCTTTTCCATTGGACCGCTCAAATGATTGGCAAATTTATGGGTGAAGGCCTCGGAATCAAGGAATCTCTGATCAGGATTGCGGAGGGGATGAGCTGCGGAGGGATTAGAAAGTACACTGTATGCTGGAGAAGCGGTCTGATCTGTCGGGTCATGTGAAGGGGCTTTCAGGATGTTCTTTGGCAACAGTGTAATAGGCGGTGATTTTAGGACATCCATCTGTAATCATGAGTGAATAAAAAGGAAAAAAAAACAGTCACTGAGCGCACCCATGATACTTCCCCATCCAGAAATCGGTGGAACACATGTTCGTTAGACAATATAGGATGACGAGCAATGCGGTTAAGGAACGTTTGTAGCATCCGTTTGCGCCGTGAGATCAAGGCTGCATCTTCTTTCGCCTTCGCCTGCTTGACTGCATAATCTCCAATCGTATTCTTCGACGGAATGGGAGGTATTATCAGCGTTGGATAAAGCTTGACCATACATTGCCGGAATGACTCAAATTCTGAGTAGCGGTGCTTAGCTTCTGCATTCTGATTCTCAAAATCAGCGACGACGCTTCTCTGCCTTACAAAAGAGTAACATACACCAGTTCTGATGATGTATATGATGTAGGGTGAGTTTGCATTAACCGACGTCTTCTGCGCGTCTGTGATCTAAGAGACGGTCAGTCAGTGAGCTTTGAAGAAAGCTAAAAACGACGTACCAAGATCTCTACATCATCTCCCGAATGCAAAGCTCGATCAGTGCTACAGCAGAACTCGGTCTTGGGATCGACTTGTCCCTTGCGAGTACCGGATGAAGAAAATGGGCGAGAGGAGGAGGAAGGTGACAGCTGGTCTGAGGCTTCAGAAAGAGTGGTTTGGAAGGTTGATGGTGTTTCCAAAGGTAAGCGACTAGCATCCCCAAAAGGATTCTCATCCTCATCCATGGTTGATTGTTTCAGAAGCGTTAAGTCAGGGACTGTGTTTGTAAGCGTCTAATGGTGAATGTTCGCCTGGCGGCAAGAGCTTATAATTAGAATGTTGCTCAGAAATGTTTGTCGTCAAACGAGCCCCTGAATAACTTGAGGTGGCAGCACTTTGAGTACACTTTGAGTACATCTGAGTACATCATATTTGGTCGTGTTCCTCTACAGTGCCTGATCTCCACGTGAATTATTTGTGAATTATTTCTCCAACACATGTCCTATATCTACCCAAAGACCCGAAAACCATCACTAATAGCTTCTGTTATCTTCTCAGTTCTAAATGAACCTTCCTCTACAATAGAATTCTCAAATCCTTTGCCTAACAGCGACGCGAAGAGCTCATCAATCTGCTCCTCGTGCCAAGCACCAATGACTGGGACGGGGACCATGAAGTTCTGAAGCTTTTCAAGGGTCTCATAGCTAAGAAGGTGAGGAAATTAATACCATTCTGATATGCATCGAAGCAAGACATACCGTAATTTCCTCCCCTTACTTGCTTTTGTATCAACTTTCTTTTTAGCCTTCTTTTCATGCTGCAGCGCTATCCAATCATCCATACCACCAGCCCCATCACCTTTGGATTCAATGACATCACGGAGCAACTGTTGATAAAAGTCTGTGTCATCAAATAGTCCAATATCTTCCTCTCCCTCATCATCAACTTCACTTTTCACCTTTCCTCGAGTTGTTCGGGTTTTACGCAACAACCGAGGATAATCAGACAATGCCTCGTTGACCATGTCAACGGCCGACTTTATAATGTGGGGTTTTTTGGAAAAGGCATTACGGTTAGAAGGCAATAAGACGGATGGAGCCACAGCCTGAATCTTAGCAGACCACTTTCCGAGGGTCTGGACGAGCCAAGGATGAATGCTGGAATGAGTGAGACCTTGTGATCGTAGTCAAAAACGTCCAAGCGACGTACACTTGTTCTAGGTTTGCTGTGCTAGTGGTCGCTTCGGTGAAGTAAGCTGCCTGGCTCGCCAAATCATCATCTTCCAAAATTCTACGCTTTTTGCGCGGTGGTAACGTTGTACCCTCGTTGATGTTAAGGATATTCTGGCAAAATGAGGCAGAGTGGTAGATCACACAACGTAAAACAAACCTCTTCAAGCTCGGACAGCTCCTCGGCCAAAAGCATTGATTCTTCAAGATACTTGGTCACATCTTCCTGACAACTGAGTGGATCCAACTAAAGACGACTCAGAAAGTGAATAAAGAAACTTTTGGGGGAGTGGCCCACCGATTCAAACTTGTTCACTGTCATCGTCACCTTTTGTATGCGGATCCTTGCATCAAGCAGCGAATCCCATATATTCTGAAATCAAGTTAGTCGAGAATACGTCGTTAGATCCATACTTGCCATTTGTCTCATTACTGCTTTACCCTTCATTATATCTGCTTCCCTCGTCTTTTGAAGTGTATTTTTGAGATCATCAGGTGTTGGATGTCGTTCTGCAGAGAACGACAACGACTTTAATCTGTTTTCAGATTCTGTCTCGTTCTCACTTTCACTCGGGGGACCTTGTTTGCCTTTGCTCTCGGAGAGTGCTTGGAGATCAATCACGACATCGTCTAGGCCAGCTTCCTCATCTTCTCCCACATCGTCCTCATCATCGCCTTCTTCACCCTCAATTCCTTCATCATCATCCTCGTCTTCTTGATCTTCTGTTCCTTCATCCTCTTCAAACACTTCTAGGTCTTTTCTACTTGTTTTGGCTCCTTTGTACTTGGGGTCTGTGACGATATCATGGACCTTCCGAAGAGAACTTCGGCTTGGATAAGATGAGCGGAGTCGATTCCTGAAATTATTCATGAAAAACCGTCAGGGTGACGTACCTAACTTCATAATAGTGTTCACGAGCCGCTGAGGAAGCGGTTTGTCCCTCATTCTCAGAGTCCCTTTCGTGTGGCACAAAGTCCTCAAAGTCGTCCTCAAAGTCTTATAGCAATCAGCCGGAATTTGCGTATTTGAGTATCATAAACGCACCAACAGGTGCCGCTTGATCCAGTTGAGCAAGCTGCTCAGCCAAAGAGAGACCTGTTAAGCCAGGGTTGCGTTCCAGATACGATAATTACGGGTTTGCATACTCACGTTGGGTGGACATTGGAATAGAACAAGGATAGTACTTTGGATTTAAATTTCGACTTGACGTCATGTGATAAGTCGTAATTTAAGTTTGCTGCTCGATCGCAGTCTGAGGTAAAGTACAGGATGCTCAACTTGACTGCACTATACAAGTAGCTGAAAGAAGACTAAGTCACTTGAGACTGATCCGAAAAGAGAGAAAGAGAGAAAGGAAAGAAAGAAGAGAAACAGATGCAAATGTTAAGAATGGTACCCTTACTGCTAGTCCACGCAAAAGTGGCAAGGTTGTCAGTTAGAAACGATATTTTTAAGTAACATGCAATTTTTTGATTTGTATGCAGATCGCCTACAGTTGATTGGAATCTGTGATCTGGTTTCGATGTCACTCTGACCACAGGGACACGAATGGGCACTCGGAATAAAGTGTCTTCCGTGTTCTCCTATGGGAGCATGATTGAATTTAGCTCTCATTACTCTTATACATAAAAAGACCAAAATGTGTATACGTTTCAGCCATCCACCTCCCTTAGATTGTTGAATAAGTTTCTTGTTGATCCTAAGGTTTCAAAAGTGCTGCCCTTTATTGTTAAAGTTCGTGATCCATTTATCAATGCATGTTTTCTTCGACCACTCCCTTGATGCATTAAGAGATGTGAATGGACCCAGATCCGAAAAAACAGCTATTTTCATCAACTTTAGCCTGGAGACCATCTTGCCTTGCTAGGACAACCTTTTCTTTTAAGGTGTCTAAGAGAAGCTAGCAGTGAAGGGTGAGAAGTGGCTCCCTTATTATGCTTGCAGATAAGTAAAGGATTGAGAGCATGTTGTCTAGGTAAGCCCTGAGATTTGATCTCCCTGATAGTCATGTGTTTTTTTTGATTCGGAATTTCTATTCCGCCATAAGCAATCTAGTGCTGGGACACGGAGGGCCTAAACAGGGCCCAACATTCAGGAGGTGTATCCACGGAAGGTTTGTGACCCTGGGAGGAGGGTGTGGGCAAAGTTTGTCATTGGATATTTGGGGTAGCGGCATGTCCAGAAGGATGGGGGGCCTGTTTTCTGATCTTGTTCAGGCATTGGATTTGGGTAGGAATTCTGTAAGTGCCTCTATCCCTTATCAGGCACCTAAGATATATGGAGGGTGAGATCTTCTGCAAGATGTGTCGGTAGTCGGTGTAGAGGTAGCATTCTTGATATGGGTAATAGAGTTTGTTTAAATCAAAAATCTATAACGTGATGAAAAGCTCTATACAAACACAAGTGAAAGTCAGCTTACTTGCGACTTGCTTCGAACATTTGAAAAAAGAGATAGAAAATGAGGAGAAAATGGAAAGGAGGAGGGGATTGTGATTCAACAAGCTAACACGTGTTGAAATACGAATGGGGAGGGTACAAACGGATGATGAATACAAACTACTTATTCTACTTATATACCTGTCTAGAACAATAGAACGTGAAACAATAAAGAATCACATGCATCGCGCAGGCTCGCATGAGATCCAAATTCCAACAACACGTACTAAGTTTATACATGGAACAGCTGTGTCCGTTTATGATGTCAGCTCTGGTTTCAAAGTCGCGATGACCGAAACTGATTGGATGTTGCTGATGGTGGACAACAGCAGGTGGGGCACTAGCAGACATGCCGGCAGATTATATGACACAGAGCTAGGTGTGAAGCTAGTCAGGTTTAATTGGTGATGCGACGAGGCGAAGAGTCGGCCCTCTTCCTCCCCCCACGGAACCGTGGGAAAAACCAAACCACATGGTGGTTTGAGTATAAGAACGCCTGGTCACATTTTAGTCTTCCCTTACCAAGGTCATCTATTGCAGACACTTCTTAGAGGATTCCGACTTCTAAAATCAATTTTGGTCCTTGTAACAGCCCAAGAAACACCATTTTTGTTGATTTGGCATAAAGGACAGCCATATACCCCACTTATGATAAAGGAATCAGGACATTCAGATGAGGGAGTGGCTACCTCAGAAGATTTGATTGAACTTGCAAAGGATATTCTCAATCCAGTGAGATGTGAATGGGGGATTGGAACAAAGGATGCATGTGGAGTTGTACTGGCATCATGGACACTTTTGCGCAAGGTATGATAGAATAACATTGTGCAAAGTGGATTTTGCCTGCTGATTGTGTTCTTCAGCATCTACTAATTGTGCACTGCCAGAATAGAGGAAGGGTAATGTT
>Ga0153950_1001402_pt1 | contig 10719 bp, 10 predicted proteins | sample TSNJ034MetaG_FD_104737 | JGI IMG/M metagenome (GOLD analysis project Ga0153950, IMG submission 104737) | Attine ant fungus gardens microbial communities from New Jersey, USA - TSNJ034 MetaG | ecosystem: Host-associated > Fungi > Mycelium > Unclassified | place: USA: New Jersey, Wharton State... | reverse complement strand
GCCCTCCTCCGAGCTCTTTTCGCGTAGAGCGATGACGGAGGCGGAAGTGAGCAGAGGAAAAACGAGTAATAAGAGAGTAAAGAAAGTACTGGTACGAGTGAGCATTTTTTTCAACGATGCTTTGGAGGACCTGTTTGGTTGGTTGGGGAACAGAGGGGGAGGGGCTTTTATAGATGGAAAGCTTTGCTTCGGTTGTGCGTTTTTTTTTGCGCTGTTATGGAGAGTCATTTGAACTCTAAGCAAATGCATTCATTCATTTGATTGAGTTGGTGAGTGATTGATTTAGAAGTCAGAAGTTCGGGGACTGTAAAAAGAGACCATGGGCAGGGCAGGAGGTGCTCTCTGAGAGTTGCGTAATTCATTAATGTGTGTTGTTCTCTAGAGACGAGTGATTGCGGTTAGGAAAAAAAAAGGCTTCGTTGTTGAAGGTGCTGGTGTTATTCAGTGGAGTCTGATGTTTAGGGAGGGTTTGAATTTGAATAGTTTCACGTTTGTAGTAGATTAGTTTGGGCAATGACTACTACCATTTCGCGATTTGTTTTCTTTCTATTGGGTTCTACGGCAAGGAAATTATCTACGCATACATACATGCATACACAAAATCTGTGGTTACCCCTTACGCTGGTGGGAGAGCTTAAAGCCAACACAGAGCTTCTCATTACAAGCTCCCAATGAGCGTGGATTTTGCAGGTGGTGTAATGTGTCCGTCCGTCCGTCTGTTGTTATTAATGACAAGCCAGTTAGTTGTGCTGGTGTCTTTCCCCGTTCCTTAGATGGAAATGATAACGTACCTGCGCGAGTTCTAGATTGAAAGAAGAATCGAGGGAATTGTCATAGTCCCCCCGCCCCCAAGTACGAGAAATCACTTGTCTTATGCCCATATTAAGAGAATGAAGTGCGGACTCGCTCACTTCCACCCCCAACCCCTTGATTTAGAGCAAAAAGGAGAGATTGAAAGAACACTGTCTTTACTGATACTAATGAATCATGAGTTTACCTACTTACTAACCACCCGTCTGTTCTCTCAGAACTATAGGAGTCCGATTTCGAGAACAGTGATCCTCCTGTTCCTCCTGTCCCTTGGTTTTCTGACTGGAACAGCGAGCTCAGGTTACCTCACACATCATCATCTTTCGGTCCCAAGAAAAAAACCTTTTTTCATTCTAATACCTCTAGGTATAGGTAGTTCTGCGAATGCCACCTCGGTGGTTTCCAAGCCTACCTGTGCCCCCCTCATATATATACATATATAGCAAAAAAAAAAAGCACCGTAAGCAATTTCCTGTCTGTGAACCTTACCTTTCAAAGTATCCATAGCATATGCACGAACAGGGAACAGGAAAAAGTCACGAACAGGAAAAAAAAAAAAAGACTGTGGGAATAAAACCTCGAAATTCAGACAAGTCAGTCAATAATTATTTACAGCGGGTTTAACCAAAAAATGGGTTCTCTAAACAACCACAACAACAATGTTTTTTTTTTTCTGTCTACATGCCCAAGGATCCACAACGTATTAATAGCAACTCACCTTACCCCTAAACTCATTGACAAAAATCAAAAAAATCTCCACGTTTCATTTCATTTCGGAGCTTCAAGTCTGGGCATTGATTATCCCATTGGTACAATAAGAAGACGAAGAGGAAGGAGAAGACGAGAAGACGAGAAGAAGAAGAATCATCTCCAAGCCAAGAGTCGATTCAGAAGCCTTAATATCACTATAGAAAGAAATCTACACGACCCTCCCCCCAAAAAAAAAAACAAAACAAAAAAACAAAAACCCAGGTAGTCCATCAGAACATTGACGGGTTCTGGGGACGAACAAAAAGACGACTCTCCACTCGGACAAAGTTTCTGATTTCTGATTTCTGACTTTTTTTTTCTTCTGATGGTGGCACACTCACACTCCTACTCCATCCCCCCCGAGGGAGTCGGCGATGTCGCTCCCTTCTTTTCTCTTTTTCCAGCGGCGATTTGCGGTACATTGACCTTTCTTATTTAGATATATGTATATATATATATCCGAATAATTATATATACACTAAGGTACCTATAAACCTGGTGTCCGGTGCACTAATAAATAAATCAAGACAAATATGCATTATCATACAAATCCATCTGTGATTTGTTGCTGATGCGGTGCATCATGATGATGATGGTGATGATGTCGATGATGTGGATTCTTCTGACCATGTCTGTGGTCTCGACAGCGCGGATGAGTTCGTTCAGATGTCGATGTTTGCACAACAACATTCTTCTCAGAAGGCCGAGACTGAGATGGAGCGATATCATCAGCTACTGATTGGCCCTCGAATTTTGCTGCATCAACTTGGTGGTTCGCTCGTGTATCTTCCTTACTTGCTTTAGTTTCTCCCCTTCTACCGCCACCAGCGCCACCACCTCTTCCAGAAGCCCCTCCCCTCTCACTACGTTCCCCAACCCCACCCCTACCTCGGCCACGCCCCCCTTCGAGCGCTTTACTCTTCTTCCTACTCGGACCCTCGCCTTTCTTGAAAGCTTCAAGGGCCTCTATCTCCATCTTGACTCTGGCCTCTTCTTCTTCCCACCACTGTAGAAAAATCTCCTCCTCCCTCCTCGCCTTTTCTTCCTCCTGAATCTCGGCAAGCGACTGTCTATCTTTATACATATCACCAACCGAGAGTCGTTCCTCCTGTTGCGAATGTTGGATAGCCAAGAATGACACATATTTGGGATTGCTCGCATCGACATCAGAAGAAATCCTGCTTGCCGTGACCTTGAATGTATCTTGAGATGCAGGAACGATGGGCACAAGGGTGTCGATCGGCCGAGGCGCCCATGCTCTACCAGAACCCCTAAAATTCACAAAGATCAAAATCGCATCTTCAAATGGCCAAAGGATAGGCGATACATACGATACATTTCGCTGCCCACTTCCCTTCGAGGTACTCGCAGACATCCTCATCGGTATTATCGTGGGTCCCATTACGGACCCAGGCGCAGCTCCACCCGACGACACAGATGACAAATTTGATGTAGTTCCATGTTTCGTAGGTGTAACACCACTCTGCACCTGACTGACACCTGGCACCTTTCCTTGAGATCCGCTTGCACCTATTCTCACACTATCTTTCAATTTCGCAGGAGTGGAAGGGGATTGAGATGTAGGTCCAGATGATAGCACATTAGCCGTCTCGTGTTTTTGCTGCTGCGGCCCTTGTGGTTGAGATGACGGTGAACCTGTCATCCGCAGCGAATCCTTCCTAACTACTTTAAGTGACGCTTTGGATGGTGTTCTAGAGATATCCGGCGATTTTGTATTTACGAGGTTCATCTGATCCTGGGCAGCTTCAGCCATGACAGCTTTCATGTCCACTCTGGGTATCACATATGTCTTCCACGCCGGTCTACCTTGTGCCACCACCTGTGTCGACATCTGCGATTGCGGCAAGCCTTCCGTATCATCCATAAAGAACAAATCGTCCGAGCTTGAAGGCTTCTTCAACCCTTTCTCTACCGCACTTCCTTCCTTCTGATTCTCAAACTTAGGTATCGGCAACACCCTCTTCTTCTCCTTCCACAGCTTTCCACTCCTTACAAAGGGCACTGGTATATCCTGCTCTTCTACCCAATTCAACCATTTCACCATCGCTTCAGTGACAAGCCCTCCACCTCTCACGAATGGTGCCTTTTCTCTCTGTTTCTGCTGTGCATATCGCGCGAGTTGTAGTACAAGTTGTTGAGAGATATCGTCCAACATATGTGACTCAAGGAACAGCTCCATGTTAGCTGTGATATAGGACTGGATCCTATCGATGAGTTGAATTGCGGAAAAGTGTGTTGCCTCTGAGAGAATATAACATGCATTGTGGATGGAAGAATATGTGAGAATGATGTCGGAACACAGGAGAACAAGTCTATCGAGAAGAAGTTCGTTCTTAAGGGATCAAAAAAAGGATGAGAAGATCGAAAAACGACCAAGGTTGTGTACTTACTGCAGCAGCCATAACTTCAAACATAAACTCCACTAAATCATCAGCACTCTTCACAAATTCCAACGTCTCAAATATCTCCCTATCATGACCACAACACATGAACTTCATCACAAGCTCCATAACTCTCCAATTCAAGTGCTTCAAATCCACTCTCAGCACTACATCCCCACCGCCAGTCTTAATCCACCGTTTCCTTGTCCAATCCGGTTCATCGAAAAAACTTTTGATCAACTCCGATCTTGCGCGTAAGATCACCGAGTGCGTATAAATTTCCCTGTCTTCGATTTCGAGTATAACGTCCGGCCGAAGAGCAGCCGGAATGCAAACTTCAGCTTGAGCGCCTTCTCCCTCAACACTTGCAGGACACTCCTCCTTATCGTGGTCCCTTTTCCTTTGAACTAAGGGATTCACGATATCGAATACCCTCATCAGGTCTTTCACAATCCCTGTCTGCGAGGACAAGACAATCTTCACTGGTCTCTCCAACGCACTCAGCACATCTCTCAACTCAAGCACCCTTGCCAATCCCGCAACCTCATTCCTCATCTTCCCTATATCCCATTTTCGGCTGAGCTTCAACTGTTTCTGTGCGTATGGTGCAACAACTGTTGCAATACGGTGATCCCAAACCGTGATGATATTATTGGAATAGAGAAATGTGAGAATAACCAGAATCGCGAGTGGGCTAGCTTTCGTAATCTGTAGTCCAAGGAGGGACGTTGTCCTTGGCCCCAAACGAGAGGGAAACTGGCAATGATGAGTAACGGAGGGGAGGGAGTTGATTTCAATGCCAGACTTGTCATCTCTAACGGACGATGATGTGGACAACAACCTGCAAAGTACCTCCGACCTCGCAGCGAGCACAACCTTGTGTGCAGGGAACACTGCACCGGACTGTTCGCACACAACAAGCATATCAGCACCATGAGGCAACTCCATCTCTTCTAGCTCTATCCCTCCTCCCGACTGCTCCCCTTCGCCATCCGCTCTCATCTCCTCCTCTCTCCTAATTACGTCACATATCTCCTTCAATGCACGTATATCACCTTCAACAGCTTCATCCTCCATCTCTCCCTCTATATCATCGTTATCTGAATCCGCACTAATGTCTCCCGCGTGTGATTTATATGCAGCGGCACCAAAATCTTCATCAGTTGATTTAGCTGACCACCCAAAGACGTCCACAAGTTCATCTGCTCCCTTCTTCCCATAATCCAACCAAGGTCCAACTTTCCTCAACTCGGTACCAATCAAATCCCCCGTTGCTTCAATTTTCTTCACAGGCATCTCAACCCTCAACGCTCCAAACGCTCCAGCAGAGTTCGCACACACTCTAATCACGCGCTGAAGGAATGGGACTCGATGAAATTTGAATGCCTTTTGCGAAGTTACATTTGAAGATGCCAACGTCGACGATGCCAATGAAGGGGATGTGAAGAGGTTGGGAGATGACGGTATGTTAAACTTGGTTGCGTTTCGCGTTCGAACGAACACATGTCCTGATTCCGTACATACGATGATGGACCCGTCCACGCCTAACGCAACATCTTTGACTGCACTGGACTTTTTACGTAGTGCCCAAACGCGTTGGCATCTGAAAGGACCGCCTGTGCGAGACGGTGTCGCGGTATCCCCGTCTGGCGTCTGTATGTTAACATTGCTGAATGGTGCAGTGCAGGGAGTGCTAGTGCTTGCAGCAGTGAAGGCGGAAGAAGAGGAAGAGTTGACAACGGGTGCAAAGATATACACTTCGCCATGATATGAGAGGGAGGCAAGCAGGTCACCGCAACTCGTTATCTTGGCCATACGAGAATCTTTCACGGTTTGCGGTGGACGGTACGGAGAGATTGGTGAGGGGAAAGCGTGAACTGGGAAACTGAGTCAAGGTGAGATGGTGTCAAATGAGTGGGGTGAATAATTTACCCGATGCGATGATGGGCGTTATTATAGAAACATTCGACTTGTCCATTTTGCATCAGACATGCCATCGTATTGTCCTGTGTGAGGCAGCTAAGTGTGCAGAAGAGCAATGAATGAGATTGGCACATACAGTCATGGTGATGAAGACAACAGGCATTACCAGCCGCGATACTTTGCGCGGCAACACTTGAACAGGTTGTGCAGCCTTGTCATAGCCTACATATGGATCAGGATGGGTCTAACGCAATTTCGCACAGAACTCACCGAGCTGTCCATTATTAGTGCCCCATGTATAAACAGCGTTGTCTGTCCAGCAAGCAGAGGCATACTTGCTCGCTGCAACACCCTTTACCACTTCCTTTCTTAGAAATCCTTGGACTTTCCTCGGAGTATACTGTATCGGCTCTTCTGAGCGCCCAGCTGCCGGAGGATCGACAGGATACCCGAGTTGCGAGAAGCGGTTCAAACCCCAACTTAACACTTCACCGACTCTTGTCAAGACGAGAGTATGATCCTGACCGAGGGCAACTGAAACGACCGTTTGAGAAAGCTGAGAAATTGGTTTGAACGTGTATTGCATGTGAGAGCATTGTCCAAGTCTAATCGGAGTGAGATCGGGGAATCAGAGACGCACTGATTTTGCGTACCGACCACCGCTTCCAAATCCGCAAACGCGCAGGTTTCCTCCGCTCTCAGAAGTGATGACGGCTAACGAACTTGTAAGAGAGGGGATAACATGCCGTTTGAGTGATCCCAAATACCTGTATGTAGCTTCGACATAGCTACATCTTTGACCTGAACAGTCCGGAATTTTGCGGACAAGTTCTTCCGCTCGAGATCGTCTACGTCATCCCTGGGTCGAAGAGAAACGTGCTCAGGGTAGGCCCTATCATTGCTGTCTCCTAGCCCTAATGTTGCATTCCTGCAACAGGGAGCCAAATAAGGGTTATAGGTCAAGCGGAGATAACGGAGTACGCACACGTTCGTACCCCAAGTGTGCAGTTCGGCGTAAATCCCGGTCTCATCTACTATTGGCTTGGTCCCGTTGAGGGTTGAGTTGTAGACGTCGAATGCGGTATATCCTTCATTATCCCTGATTGTAATGTCGACGTCCGAGCGCTGCAGCAGTAGTCGTCTGTGCAAGAATGAGATAAAATATCAAATTGAAACGTGACTTACGCTGCAAAGATATTAGCATTGTACAATGCCCTATGAAGAGGTGTCCAACGACTCTCCTCGTCAACAAGATTGACATTGATTGCTGGGTGTTTGAGCAATGCGCAGAGATACTCTCTATGCTCGATTGACGCCGACACAAGATGCAAAACACTCCGTCCGAGCCAATCCCTGCCATTCACATCTATACTGAGCAGTCCTTGCTTCTTGTGAGAGGACTTGGGGCCGTTTACGCTGGGCTGGAGATGGCCCTTGTCTTGGTTCTCCAGCAAAAGACGCCGGAACAGCGGGAGATTGTGTGTGTGAAAGGAGTCATGCAACAAGCTCATGCAGTGTTGGACAAAAGTTGGGCAGTAAAATGGTAAAATGGTGATTCATGATCAGCGACAAGTCATAATATAAAGATAGCGAATACGTCACATGTGCTACAAACGTTCTCCGGATGCGCGGAGATCGAACTGTATTGTTTTTTATTATCTCTAAAATCACAGATTTTGAATACTGATGCCCAATCTCCTATTAGCACGACTTTAACCAACGCTAGGCGGCGACGGGATATAAAAATAACACTTAGTGAGCGGTCACGTTACGATGAGGAGCTCCGAAATCACGTGATACTACAGTTGAATGTCACAATTCGATGTTCTCCTCTACGATTTGCCATGTCATCCCTCTACCCCAACTTTGTGAACCAACTAAAACCATGCCGTCCCCTGGCACTACAGCGTGTACGCGTCAATTCCATGGCTCTGATAACTGGCATCATTGTCTCGTATTTGCTACCTATTCCGTCGCTCCACGAAGCTATATACGTTGTTCATGCTCGTAGATATGATCCTGAGGCGTTGCTGTATCGACGGTTCTGTATCTTCGGTATGTCTCTCTATCCAGGCTATGCAGAGTGGATCTGATAACTTATGCAGAAGTCGCACTATTTTTACTATTCCTATTCAACATTCTCTGTGGCATCTACGCTGTTAGATTCCCTCGCACATTTTCCCCCCCTGGAACACCACTCGCCAAACCTCCGACTGCAAAAACAGATCCCATAACGCCAAAACGTGAATACAATATTCTCCCCCCAAGGGTGAGCAACACGTTTCATAGCTTAAAAACAATGCTGATCTAATTCCTCTGCATTCTTGTTTTGCTCTCACAGGAGGGACCCCAACCGCAAAAACCATTCTCATTCTCCCCCGCATCTTCATTCGGGCGTTCAATGTCTTCTCAATATCCTTCGTCCCCTTTCTCGACTCCATCTCGAAGTTTGGTTTATACTGTGCCGCCAAAGGCGCGGTTCCCCTCGTCGCATATGCATTCTTCGCAACTGCACAGTTCAAGTCTTAGATCGTCTCCAAGTCCTGCGGTTAATGCATATCGTGTGACGCATCTGAGTCGCAGTGTCGGACGTAAGTCGAGCTTTTCTTGTTGTCCGTTTTGAGCGGCTAGTTGATGTTGGGCAATAGATGCTCTTGATGGAGCGTTCCTAGAACGACTAAAAAGGGCATGAAAAGAGGAGGTTCGATTATGTTCTGTCTATGTGATGGGCTTGCATGTTCATCTCATAGAATGACTTCAGTAATAGATTCGTGATTTTTCATCAGTTGTCAAAGGATCGAATGCGCTTTTTACAAGTCTTGTCCTCGGGATGAGTAGATCAGACACGAACTGGTTGATTTCTTTTAGGCTGAAATTGAATGTCATGGTCTGCTCGAAGTCTTTCTGTGGAAGTTGACTGCTTTTCAAGTATGTGAGATTGCTCAGTGTCACCCTGCGAGAAATGTATTATGCTACATTTCTTGTGAACAGGCAGGCTAAAAAGTTTCTAGACACACATCCCAGTCATTGGGATGATCTAGTAAATCACTATGAGATCTGGTTATCCTCCACTTGAAACTACACTGGGTGGGTTCTCTGGATATCAAGACATGCTTAATGTATTTCAGTAAGATGAGATCAATTTAAATAAGCCACTTGTTCTCCAGGTGGCTGATTTTTTTATCTGTAGGTGAAACATCAATGTTATTCAGTAAGGGTAGCTCTTAACAGTTTTTTATATCAAGCCATGTATTACTAAATAACTCTACATGGCAAAGGGTGCTCACACCACGGGCAAACAACTGTCAAATGAAGTCGCAAGGTTTGATGTCAAGTGATCTGTCAGATTAATCGGCTATGCCGGTTATATGCGTGACACTTGTCACACCGACCTAATTTTTTTAAAAATCAACAATTTATGCACTGACCCGATTCTCAACACTGTTCACCTACACCACAGATCCTGATAACCCTCACACATAAACACCTGGATACCCTCTCATTGACACACAGTATGTTCAGCACATTGAGAGTCTTTTCCAGTCTGAGGTAGCAGCAATAGAGGAGACTTAAGGGTCAGCTTGATGTGGAAAATTCAGGTGGTCGAAGTAACAACAGTAGAGTACTTCATGAGAGGCAGTACTGCAGAACCAAATAGAAGATTTAAAACTGAGACTCAAACAAGCAGAACTTTGGTACAATGATAATTCCCACTATTTTTTTTATTTTTTATTGAATTTTTAATCAATGATTTTTAATACAAAGTCTACAGTAGTCTACTGACTACAGAGGCTTAGTGCCTCTAATAAATATACAAATAGAATGAAATAAAAGCAAAATAGAATAGAAGTAGAGAAAAATATATGGAAAAAGAAATAGCATAGGGCTAGAGACAAGATAGATGGTAGAATATCACAAACTTTATTTGGACCATAACTCTGGAAATACTTGACTGATTTCAATGATCTAAATGGCCACTGAAAGCTCTTAAGAAGACCTTTCAAACAGTACCAAAAACATTTCAAGGTGATCAGTATTCACTGAGTTATCAGCAGATCAGTTGGCAATCACCAAGTCACCACACACTAAATTGCTGATATCTTGGGAACCACTTAACATAATTGTTTGCTTCAATGACCATTGTAAATCTCTCTTCAATGCACTTCTTTTGGCTATAAATAGAACCCAAGGCAATAAGATCCCATGGAGATACAAGTTCTCAATGTTTGTACATGATACTGATCTTTACCCATAGATTATCATCTGTCCTTGAATAGAACAAAGGACTGCCCTAAGATGGTTAGGATATCTTTATTTCAAGAACAATAGCACTCCTATATGTAGAACAATAGGTAGTGATCATGTGGTAGACTGTTCTGGTACACAGACCACCACAATCATGTATTTAAGGACTGTATGTCTGAGAATAAACCTCAGACTTAATGTCACAAACTTCATTCAGACCATAACTCCAGGAATACTTGACCGATTTCAATGATCTAAATGGCCACCAAAAGCCCTTAAGAAGACCTTTCAAATGGTACCAAAAACGTCTCAAAGTGATCAGTATTCACTGAGTTATCAGCAGATCAGTCAGTGATCACCAAGTTACCAGACACTAAATCGCTGATATCTCGGGAACCACTTAACATAATCATTTGCTTCAATGACCATTGTGAAGCTCTCTTCAATGCACTTCTTTTGGCTATAGATAGATCCCAAGGCAATAAGATCCCATGGAGATACAAGGTCCTCAATGTTTGCACATAACACTGATCTTTACCCATAGATTATCATCTGTCCTTGAATAGAACAAAGGACTGCCCTAAGATGG
>Ga0153950_1001401_pt1 | contig 10721 bp, 11 predicted proteins | sample TSNJ034MetaG_FD_104737 | JGI IMG/M metagenome (GOLD analysis project Ga0153950, IMG submission 104737) | Attine ant fungus gardens microbial communities from New Jersey, USA - TSNJ034 MetaG | ecosystem: Host-associated > Fungi > Mycelium > Unclassified | place: USA: New Jersey, Wharton State... | reverse complement strand
CACGATCCCCGAAAGCATTGACGCTGTCCGCGCCTGCATGAGGATGCAGCTTGACAGCAAGTCCGCCACCGCCCAAACCAATTTGTATCTCGGGTTGGGAAAATGGAGGTAGGGATGGCGGCGACTTCCCGCAAGGTGTAATCGTCGAAATTTGTAAAATCAAAGCTTTCAAAAGACATATGCATTTTCCTCTTTGCGGCGGATTGAAAGTGAGGATTGATTCTGGCTGACTCTAGGCGGAAATTACCAAGGGGTACTGCCTGAAAGCGAAGTATATCATCCATACGGCAGGACCGGTATGGCGGGGCGGCGGCGAGGGAGAAGCCGAACTGCTGGAAAGCTGTTACATGGGTTCCCTGTTGCTTGCGGAACAACACGGATGTGAGTTCATCGTCTTTCCGCTCATTCCTAAGACTCGGTCAGGAAAATAATCAGCATGCATAAAGAAAGAGGCCGAACACCGCCGCGTTCGGCCTCTTTCTTACCCTATTCCAACTGAATTATGACCTGGTTATACTTGGGAAGCAAGGAAATTGATTGGCGGCGGCTTGTTCCCGATTGAATCAGCAAATTACACATGGTACAACAAAGAACTCAAAACGCACTTGTCTGATTTGACAATCCCTGCGGTGGAGAAAATACAATTGCGCCGGATTCACTGTTGCTTTTGCTTATACAAAAAGCCGAAGTTATTATTTGTTTACCACAATATATATAAATCACGGCTCCCAGACCAGCGGAACGGGCTGCTTTGCGTCAAATGGACGGTTCGGTATATACTATATTTTATAAAAAGATTCAGAAATTGGAGGAATTGATTTGAAGCAAAAGCGCGTTGCCGCCGTACACGACATCTCCTGTTTTGGACGTTGCTCACTGACCGCGGTGCTGCCCATACTCTCAGCCACGGGCATCGAGACCAGCGTGATCCCCACCGCCATATTATCCACCCACACCGGCGGCTTCACCGGCTTTACCCTGCGCGATCTCACCGACGATATCCTGCCGGTCGCACGGCACTGGAAATCGTTAACCCTGGGCTTTGACGCAATCTATACCGGCTATCTGGGCTCGGCTGAGCAAATTGACATCGTAACAGAACTGTTCGGCATGTTCCGGACCTGGGACAATCTGATCTATGTCGATCCCGTTATGGCGGACAACGGCGTAATGTACCCGGCGTTCGACAAGGCGTTTGCGGTTGGCATGGCCAGGATGTGTGCCAAAGCGGATGTGGTCATCCCGAATATTACCGAGGCGGTGTTTATGCTCGGTGAGGAATACGCCGAGGGGCCGTATACCCGGGATTACATCGAGGGACTGTTGCGCCGATTGGCCGGGCTTGGACCGCGAAAGGTTTTTCTGACCGGGGTGTATTTCAATGAAAAGGAACTCGGGGCGGCGGCCTACGACCGGGTGAGCGGGGAATACAGCTGTGCCTTTTCGGATAGGATCGAGGGCTACTACCATGGAACCGGCGATGTATTCGGCAGCGCGTTGCTCGCCGCTCTGCTGGGAGGAAAATCTGATAGGGAGGCCGCGCAGATCGCCGTTGACTTTACTATAGGCAGCCTGCTCCGCAGCAAGGAGGAGGCCCATGATGTGCGCTTTGGGGTGAATTTTGAGTACGGTCTTCGCCGGCTTGCCGATCTGCTGCCGCCGCAGGGCTCCACGCGTGCGGAACCCTAAAGATATGGCGCCATAGTAAACAAAACTACAGCCATACGGAAAAGCAGCCAAACGCATGCGTGCCGCTTCCGTGATGCAGCTTGCCCTCGGATTCCAGCTTAACAAAAGCATTTTTCATATCGGATGCGATCGTTTCCGGCACATTCAGATCATGATGGGCCGGAAACACTTTTTTAATGGGTAAGCTTGCAATCCGGATAAGTGAATTCAGATACGCCACAGGATCGGTGGAGGGATAATACGCAAATAATCTGCCTATATATACCAAGTCGCCCGTGAACAAGTATCCATGTGTAAAAGGTGGGGAAATACCTGTGGCCGCCGATGTGATCCCAATGTATATGGGTTGCAACGGCAATTACGGGCTTGTTGGTGAGTCTTTATACTTGCTCCTGAATATTTTCCATACCCAAGCCTGTGTCAATGAGTAAGCTGTATGTATCCCCATTCAGTAAATAGCTGTGAGGGCGCGCTGCGTCGTCATAATCATCCGAGCTTTTGGAAAGTCTTTTTGGAAAAAGCGGATATCAGGCAGGTGATGGCGGCTCCGCTCAGCAGGATCACCCACGGCACTGCGGACAACCGCTGAAACAGCAGGCCGTAAAGCGCCTGGCCAACAGGCTGCGCGCAGATGGAGATGGCCATGATGCAGGAGATGACCTTGCCCACGATCTCGCCGGGGGTTTGCGCCTGCACAAAGGCCAGCATCTGGATGCTGAACAAAGTGGTGCAAACCATCAGGAAAAAACTCATCGCCGTAAGAACCAGATAACAGACAAACGAGGGAGCGCCCAGCAGAAAGACCAGCCCCATGGGGAAGATGCCGGCGCCGCAGGCGATCAGCAGCAGGTAGGAGCGGCGGATGTTCAGCTTTTTTCCCAGCACACCGGCCAGCAGGCCGCCGATCAGCCCGCCGGCCGCGAGCACACCTTGGGAAACGCCGTACAGCTCGGTGCTCAGGCCAAGGGTTTTGGTGATAAGAACCGGCAGGCCAATGATCAGCATAGAGCTCATAAACAGATTGATGCAGAACACGATGCCGAGCACCCGGATCACCATCGGCTGCTCCTTGATCATGAAGCGGACACTGAGCGCCATATCCTCCTTGACGATGCCCCACATACTGCCCTGCGCCTGCTGACGCTTGTGGGGGATGCGGATAAACAGCTCCATCGCCGCGGAGAGGAAGAAGCATACACCGCCGACAGCGGCGATGGGGAAGAGGCCGTAAGCGCCGTAAAGCATGCCGCCGATCACCGGTCCCAGCAGGTTGGACAGGGAGCTGACCAGATTGACAACGGCGTTGGCAGAGACAAGGTTGTCTTTGTGTGCCAGAATGGGCAGGCTGGCCTGAACGGCCGGGGTATAGGCGCCCTGTATGCCGTAGAGCAGCATGAGTGTGATTACAACCATCGGTACCAATGCGACCTTGCCGCTCAGCAGGATAAAGCCCAGGACCAGTGCGGCGGTGCAGAAGTCCAGCACCACCATGATGCGCTGTTTGTTCACACGGTCAGCGATGATGCCGCCGATGGGGGACATGATGACCATGGGAAGAAACGCGCTTGCGGACACGAGCCCGAACAACGCCTCGGAGCCGCTTTGCCGCAGAATGTACAGCGGCAGGGCAAATCGGAGAATGGCGTTCCCGAACAGCGAGATGATCTGGCCGATGACAACCAGCGTGAAATCCCTGGTAAACAGGACAGCCTTGGGGGACGACGCGCGGTTTACCGCCGCATTTGTGTTGCTTGTCATGCTTTATTCCTCCAGTTGTGTTTGGATGCTTTATTATATACCTACGATTGGTATGTTTTTGGTCGAAAGAAAAGCAACACTGCTTAGGGTGATTCATATAATGACAAACCTCTGGTATGTTGTCAAGGTTTTTTTTCATGCGGTAAGGCGGAGATTCCACTTTCCGCTTATTTTCTCCCCTTGCTGTAGAACCTGTATTCAATAATCTAAAGCGGGGCGGCCGGATGTGCGACTGTCCCTTGCTGTCGGCGATACTTTCAAATGCTATTGACAAAGGGATTTTTCACAATGTATACTGAAATGAATGAAATCGGTTTCATTAGCGCGGATGGAGGAATTTTTCATGGATGGTTACATACTCGCGCATGACCTGGGCACAAGCGGAAACAAGGCCACTCTGTTTGATGCGGGCGGCCGCCTTGTGCAGAGCACGGTGTACTCCTACGGCACGCTTTACCACCACGACCGGTGGGTGGAGCAGGATCCCGCTGCCTGGTGGGACGCCGTGTGCGCCACAACTAAAGAGCTGCTGGAAAAGACCGGCACAAAGCCGGGGGATATTGGCACCGCCTGAGCGCGTCCTATTCGGCGGCGGAGTTGCTGTGGGTCAAGGAGAACGGGCCAGAGCTTTACGCAAAAGCCTACAAGATGATCCACGCAAAGGACTACGTGATCTTCAAGCTGACCGGGAACATCGTGACAGACTACAGCGATGGCTCCGGCACCAATTTGCTGGACATCAGTTCCAAGACCTGGTCGCAGGAACTGATACAGGCCTTTGACATCCGCGGGGACCTTTTGCCGGAGCTGCACCCCTCCACCGATGTGGCGGGGCGGATGACGGCGGAGGCCGCGCACGCCTGTGGGCTTGCCCGGGGCACGCCGGTTGTGATTGGCGGCGGCGACGGCAGCTGCGCCTGTGTGGGCGCGGGCGTTGTGCGGGAGGGGAACGCCTACAACGTCATCGGCACCTCCTCCTGGATATCCAGCGCGGCGTCGGCGCCCTACTTCGACGACAAGATGCGCACGTTCAACTGGGTCCACCTGGACCCGGAGCTCTACACCCCTTGTGGTACCATGCAGGCCGCCGGCCTTTCCTACCAATGGTACAAAAATACCCTGTGCCGGGACGAGGAAGTGCGGGCAAGGGCGGAGGGCCGCAGCATTTACGCTCTGATGGACGAGGACGTAATGAACGCGCAGCCGGGTGCGGGCGGCCTGCTCTACCTGCCTTATCTGATCGGCGAACGGTCCCCCCAATGGAATCTGGATGCGCGGGGTACCTTTGTGGGGCTGAGAGCCTCCACTCAAAAGCAGGATATGACCAGAGCCGTACTGGAGGGCGTCGGCTTCAACCTGCGCATTATCCTGGAGATATTCAACAGAACCCAGCCGCTGGACAATATCATCATGATCGGCGGCGGCGCAAAGGGCAGAGCATGGCTGCAGATCCTGGCGGACATCTGGCAGAAAACCCTTGTGGTGCCCACATATATTGAGGAGGCCACCTCGATGGGGGCCGCCATCTGCGGCGGCGTGGGCATCGGGCTGTACAAGAGCTTTCAGGAGTGCGGCGATTTTAACCGCATTGTGGACCAGATAAAGCCCAACCCCGCGCACAAGGCGGTTTACGACAGCTTGCTCCCGATTTTCCAGAGCACTTATGAGCAGCTGATCCCGGTTTTCGGGCAGCTGGCGGCATGGAACAAGTAAGCGCTCCGCGGGGGAGAGAGATGTGAGAAAGGCGACTATCAAGGACATCGCGGCGGAGGCAGGGGTTTCCAAGGCCACTGTATCCCGGGTGCTGAACCACGGCGAGCTCGTCTTCCTGCTGACGAATAATTGACACATATGTATTTACATATTTATATTTATAAAAATGATTTGCAAAGTACTTTACAAATCATTTTTATTATGCTATATTTTAAATGTAATTACATAATTACAAGTACTTTACATTCAAGTGGAGGTATCGCCATGTCAGTACCGGAGCCCGCCAAAGTGCCAACGTTTTATTTCATTGGAGTCACCACCGGAAAATCATCGATCATGAAGGTGTTTCCCAAGTGGGCCCAAGCCCTGAATCTGGGCAATGTGGAAATGAAAGGGATCGACCTTGCGCTGCACGCTCCCGCCGGGGATTATCGCAAAACTGTGGATTTTCTCAAAAATGATCCGCTTTCGCTGGGAGCACTGGTGACCACCCACAAACTGGACCTGTACACCGCCTGCAAGGATATGTTCGACTACATAGATCCCTACGCGGAAAAGCTGGAGGAGGTTTCGAGCCTCTCCAAAAGAGACGGCAAGTTCTGCGCGCACGCGAAAGACCCTATTTCAAGCGGCCTTGCGCTGGAGGCGTTTGTGCCCGAAAACTTCTGGAAAGACCACGGCGGCGAGGTGCTGCTGATGGGTGCGGGCGGAAGTACGCTGGCCATGTCGATGTACTTTTCCCAGGAAAAATTCGGTGACAATGTGCCGAAGACCATCACGATCGCCAACCGCAGCCAGCCCAGGCTTGACGCTGCCAAGGAAAAGCTGAGCGGGCTCAACCCCAATATCGAATTCCGCTATATCCTCGGGCCGACCCCTGCCGACAATAATATGCTGGTGGCCGCGCTTCCCCCATACTCTTTGATAGTCAACGCCACCGGACTCGGCAAGGACACCCCCGGTTCCCCCACCACCGACGCGGTCAGCTACCCGCGGAACAGCCTTGTGTGGGAGATCAACTACCGCGGAGACCTGATCTTCATGTATCAGGCACAGGCGCAGGAAAAAGCGAAGAGCATGCATGTGGAGGACGGCTGGATTTACTTTATCCACGGCTGGACCCAAGTGATCGAGGAGGTCTTCGACATCAAGATCGACGCGCCCACTCTGCAGAAGCTGAGTGAAATCGCAAAGGAAATATAGGAGGAGAATGACAATGGCCGAGAACTACAATTGGGACAGAGGATTCTTAATGGATTTTTCGATGCTTGACGGCATGTCCAAGTGCGCCGTTTCCACCAAGAGAAAGCTATCCCAGATGAAAGACATGTACGCAGATGCGGACGCTGCCGAGAAAGCCATTGCGGATGGCGACCCGCTGGTCTATGAGTTCTATGAGCTGGGCGCGCCCGAGCACCCCGGCGACCTTGCGTTTGGCACCTCGATCACCTACTCCGGCAAGGTGGGCAGCGAATATTATATGACCAAGGGACACTTCCACACCATCCTGGACACCGCCGAGGTGTACTATACCCTGTCCGGTCAGGGCTACATGCTCACCGAAAGCCCCGAGGGGGACGTCGTGCTGCACGCATTGGAGCCCGGCAAGGCGGTGTATGTGCCCAAGCGGTATGCCCACCGCAGCATCAACACCGGAACCGCGCCGCTGGTCACTTTCTTTGTGTTCCGTGGCGACGCGGGCCACGACTACGGCACCATCGAGACAAAGGGTTACCGCAAGCTGGTCGTGGAGGGTGCCGACGGCAAGCCCGAGATGATCGACAACCCCAAATGGAAAGAATAGGAGGATAAAGCGATGACTGTTATGGATAGAGTTGCGGCCACCTACCTGGTACCGGTTGTGGTGATGGACGACGCGGCCAGGGCGGTGGATGCCGCGAAAGCCATGCTGGCCGGTGGCGTGGACATCATGGAGATCACGCTGCGCACCGACGCGGGCCTGGACGCCATTGAGCAGGTGGCGAAGGGCTGCCCGGAGGTGCTGGTTGGCGCGGGCACCGTGATGTCGCTGAAAAAGTGCAAGGAGGCGGTCCGACGCGGCGCAAAGTTTATTGTCTCCCCCGGATACGATCCGGAAATTGTGGACTACTGCGTGAAAAACGGCGTGGATGTGCTGCCGGGCTGTGTGACCCCCACCGAGATCACCGCCGCCAGAAACGCAGGGCTGCGTGTGGTCAAGTTCTTCCCCGCCAATGTGTACGGCGGCATCAGCGCGATCAAGGCGCTGTCCGCGCCGTTTTCCGATATCCGCTTCGTGCCCACCGGCGGCGTGGGGCCGAAGAATCTGGCTGAGTTTGTCACCTCCGCCGTCTTTGCGGTCGGCGGAGGCTGGCTCTGCGACAGAAAAGCGGTCAACAGCGGCAACTACGCCGCTGTCACCGAGGCCTGCCGCGAAGCTGTGGAGATCGTAAAGCTTGCCAAAAAATCTTAGGAGCCAGTACAGATGATACAAGCGTTCACTTCGATCAAGCTTGAGAAAGATGTGCCGATCCCGCTTTACTACCAGTTGAAAAAACAGCTGCTGGTCTTGATTGACGGCGCCGTTCTCAAGGACGGCGACATGCTTCCCCCGGAAAATGAACTGAGCGAGCTGCTGGGTGTAAGCCGCCCCACCGTCCGTCAGGCGTTTGGCGAATTGGTGAAGGAGGGTTATCTTCTCCGCTACAAGGGGAAAGGCACCTATGTATCCAGACCAAAGGTGGAGGAGCGCTTCCTGAGCAAGCTGGAGAGCTTCAACCAAGAGATGCTGCAAAAGGGAATGGCACCGCACACCCAGGTGCTGGGCCTGTCGCGAATCCCGGGCGACCCCAAGGCAAATGAAAAGCTGAATCTGCCCATGGATACCCCGCTGATCCAGCTGAGCCGTTTGCGCTTTGCCGACGATGTGCCCCTTGTGTACGTAGAGACTTACCTGCCCTACAAACCGTATGCAAAGCTGCTGGAGGTGGATTTTATTTCCACTTCGCTGTATGACGCTCTGGAGGAGATTTACCAGGAGCGCGTGGGCAGGGTCGTGCGGGAGATCGAGGCTGTGAACGCCCGGCGCCGGGAGGCCGAGCTGCTGCAAATATCACAGCCCCAGGCCGTGTTTCTTGTAAGGACTCAGGCCTATGCCGCCGACCTGGTGTCGCCTGTGGAGTATTCGGTTGCATGCTACCGCGGGGATCTGAATAAATTCAGCGTGGAGATCCAGCGCTGATCAAGCGGCGCCTTCGTGGTCCCGGCGGGAGCCACGGGGGTGCTTTTGTGATTGTAATAAGGAGCGCGGTATGAAACGAATCGTAACCGTGCTGGGTGATCGAATACCCGGCGAGCTGGGATTTTGCCAGAGTCATGAGCACCTGTATATCGCAAGGGGCTACCCCGCACAGGTGCATCCGGATCAGTGCATTGACGATCCCCGGAAGAGTGCGGCTGAGCTGGCACTATACAAAAAGGCGGGCGGCGGCGCCGTTGTGGACGCCCAGCCCGTGGGTTGTGGTCGTGACGCCCAAGTGCTGGAGCGGATTTCAAAGCAGAGCGGCGTGCATGTGATCGCGTCCACCGGGTTTCACAAAATGCTGTTTTACCCGCGGGGGCATTGGGTGTTTTCATTGAGCTGCGCCGAGCTGGCCCGCATTTACACCGCCGAGCTGACCTGTGGCATGTATGTGGCGTGCGATGATGCCCCGCCGCGGAACCAGACCGCCATTCGCGCGGGACAGATCAAAACGGCGCTGGACGAAAGGGCGCTTACCGGCCAGTACCGCAAGATGTTTGAGGCGGCGTCCCGCGCGGCGGCCGAGACCGAAGCACCCATGATGGTGCACATTGAAAAAGGGTCCGACCCGGTCGCGCTGGCCGACTTTCTGCAGGAGAGAGGCGTGGACACGAAGCGCACAATCTTCTGCCACATGGACCGCAGCGTGTCCGATATCGGCGTACACAGGGAGATTTGCGCCCGCGGTATCTATATGGAATATGACACGGTAGCTCGTCCCAAATACCACGATGACCAGCGGGAGATCGAAATACTGCGGGAGCTGCTTTCGGCCGGGTACGAGAATCAGGTGCTGATGTCGCTGGATGTGACCCGTGCGCGGCTGCACAGCTATGGCCGTGGGCCGGGGCTTGTCTACATCCTGGAGAAATTCCTCCCGCTTTTACGGCGTGGTGGCATCGGAGAAGCCCAAATCCGGAAGATATTCACTGAGAATCCAGCGCGTGTTTTCGCCTATCGGCAGGCATAATACTCCCCCAAAACGGAAACCTGTTCAGTAGAATAAACAAACATGTAGGAGCGTTTTGCTATGTTAATGGAACAAGCCAGAAAAGAGATCGCGGACTTTGGCCGCAAAATGAGCGCCGATGGCCTGAGCAAAGGCACCAGCGGCAACCTGAGTATCTATGACCCCGAATCCGGTTATATGGCTGTCAGCCCCTCCGGCGTGGGCTACTTCGAAACCGGGCCCGAGGATGTGGTGGTGATGACACTGGACGGCAAAATTATCGAGGGCAACCGCAAGCCCTCCAGCGAACACGACTTGCACGCCATCTTTTATAAAAACAAGCCGGATGCCCGCGCAGTCGTGCACACCCACTCCAACTACTGCACCACCTTTGCTTGCCTGAATATGCCGCTGAAAGCGGTGCACTACGTCATCGGCACCGCCGGTGTGGCGGAGGTGCCGTGCGCGAAGTACGCGACCTTTGGCAGCCCGGAGCTTGCCGACAACGCCATTAAGGTCTGTGGCAAAAGCAAGGCGGTCCTGCTGGCCAACCACGGTCTTGTTACCTGCGGGCCTAGTCTGGCCAAAGCCTTCAGCCTAGCTGTCAACATGGAATTTGTTGCCGAAATGCAGTGGCGTACCATGAGTGTAGGCAGGCCGGTGATCCTCGTCAACGAGGAAATGGACCATGTGATGGAGGAATTTAAAGGCTACGGTCAGCCCCAAAAAGAGGGGCAGAATGACGGCATGGGCTACTAGGGGATGATTTTTATCGTCCCCAAAACAACAAAAGAGGATTGGCGGGTAGCCAATCCTCTTTTGTTTAAATCAGGAGATAAAGCAAGCCTTGTTCTCCCAATCCTGTGCGACCCAAACGGCTTCTGCTGTCAATCTATATTTTCAATGTGTATCCTTTGTTTTTTCTGGGGTTATTAGAGGCGCCCAGAAAAATTTTAAGTGCAGTGTAACAATAATATCTCCCCTATGTCTGCTTTCAGTTTCCCATAGATTTCCTTTCTGCGGTATTTGGGTGCGAATACTATGTGATATTCACATCTCCATTTTGAGTGCGTTGAACTTTTTTTATTTCTCCCATGTTTGAAACCTCCTGTTAGTTTTCTGATAGTAATACGGTCGCCAAACCATTTACTATTTTACTGCAGGAGGCTTTCTGATGCTAAAGATTCTTATTCCCCCGGTAGAACCGGGTTTCAGACTGTAGACGAAAAGGAGCTCAAGCGGTGGCATGAGCTCCTTTTTTCTGGAATGGACTGAAAAAGAAGTAGAAAGCAAGAAAAAATGTGAAAAAACGACCTCCTCTATGCTTCCAAT
>Ga0153950_1001400_pt1 | contig 10725 bp, 9 predicted proteins | sample TSNJ034MetaG_FD_104737 | JGI IMG/M metagenome (GOLD analysis project Ga0153950, IMG submission 104737) | Attine ant fungus gardens microbial communities from New Jersey, USA - TSNJ034 MetaG | ecosystem: Host-associated > Fungi > Mycelium > Unclassified | place: USA: New Jersey, Wharton State... | reverse complement strand
CGAATCAATGGTCATCAGCTCTCCAAGGATTGAGATGCTAATAATCTCCACATCGCTCATCACCATCCGCTCGACCCCCTTGCGGGTTTTGATTTCAGGTGGAACTACTGCTTCATAAATATCACAATAAATGGGTGATTTTGCTATTGAGAATTTCGTTGCTGTTTTTTCTAACGCAAGTTATAAGCCGCGTCCACATTCAAACGCATTGTTTCACATTTATCATAGTATTCCGCATATCGTCCGTCAGGGCAAGGCGTAAATGCCCTAGACTCCGCCACAGAAAACGGTGGCAGGTCGAAATTTCGGTTGCAGAGCTGTACACAGCCCAAGATCGATGATTGCGTGAAGCCTTGCCGCAAAACCACCTGCTTGCCGAGTAAGTCAGCTACCATTTGCGGGAATATATGTCCCTTAAAGCCGCAGCCGTATACGATCTCCTTGTCATTTGGGGAAATATCCATTAGTACATCATGACTGCGCTTGACCGCGCAGGCAATGTCAAACAGCATCGCCTTAGCGAAATCCGCACCACAAAGCCCCGTGGGGGCGGGTGTGTCGAGTACGAAGCCGCCGTGTGCCAGCGTGATGTCTCGTTCGAAGATCATGCTACACATGCTGGAAAAAACCCGTAGACCGTCGATTCTGTCCATTTCCAACTCAATATCCGTAAAGGATGTATGCGGAAAAAACACACTTTTCATTCGTTGATAATTCAGCCCCGTGACGCCTGCATTGGTCTCCACCAAGTACAGACCCGCTTAATCAACAGTCGGCGATTGTCTGCCAATCATTGCGGTCTCCACGATTTCTGCGACCGGTTCCGAAATGAGTTGCCACTGTGTGGTGACAAACGACCGCGACGCGGATCGCGCAAAATGGCAAAAGTGGGCGCTGCATGATTACCATGTGTTCCCGAAAACCGCCATCATCGACCCGGAGCTACAGACCTCTGTGCCTCCGCGCCTGACAGCTGCCGGCATGTGCGACACAATCTCCCACGTGATCGAGGGGTATTTTGACGGCGTGCCAAAAACCCCATCGCGGATCGTCTCTGCGAAGGTATTGTCATGACGGTTCTGGAAAGCGACGGCGTCCTCCGTAACCCTAAGGATTTGAACGCGCGCAGCAGTCTGGCATGGGCAGCCACCTTGGCTATGAATGGCTTACAGGATTGCGGGCGTTCCAACGCTGGCTTCCCCGCACACTGGATTCAGCATGCGGTCGGCGTCGCAACCGACAGCTCTCACGGCGAAGGACTTGCAGTGATACAGCCCGCGTGGCTTGAGCATGTCAACAAAAAGAATCCGGGAAAGTTTGCTCAGTTTGCTGAGCGGGTATTTGCTATTCCGCGTTCGCCGGACATTTCGGATGAGGAATACGGACTTGCAGGCATCCAGGCGCTTAGATCTCGTTTCAAAAGCTGGGGAATGCCGTCCAATCTGCGAGATCTGGGCGTAAAAACAGAAATGCTGCCAACAATTGTTGACAGTATTATGGATAGTCCGGAGACATATACGTTTGTACGTGCGGAATTAGCGCAGATTCTGGATAGCTGGTTGTAACCCATGTTTGTTATAGAAGCAACCGGGATACGAAAATGTATCCCGGTTGCTTCTATACTTTATTGTATGAGAAAACCTCCGGCACAGTCGGAGGTTTTCTCATACAATAAAGCCGGGAGCCAACCAATTGGTTAGCTCCCGGCTTCGTTTCCCCTTTATCCGGTCATCTTGTATTCTGTCCTTGTGGCATTAGCACCCCATCGCTAATGATAATATCCCCAGCGTATTCGGTGATGAAGTGCAAATAGCCGTTTGCGTCAATGTAGTAGTCGAGCCGATTATTGTTGTAGGTTAGCTCCTCATTGTTATGCGGTTTTTCCGTGTTGTACATCGGAAAGAATGAATACCGGCGAATGATGATAAACGCGCTCCGTGGGGAGGAGTGTCTCCCCTCGGACTCGCCAAACGCGGCTCTTACCGGCAAGGTGCGGCTCATTGTCCGGAAACATGCGGCTATTTCCTTGCACACTATCCCCCGCGCCTTTCGGGCATTTTTACTGTGCTTTTATCCTTTCTGCAACAGCCTTGACCGTATGCATAGCTTTCTAGAGATATCGATTTCAGTAATCATATAGTCATCTTCAGTTAATTTTGCTATAAAAAGCAGGACATTCCAGCTTCTCAATTTCTATATATCGACCGCTTTCTAAAGCTTTCACACAAGCGTTAGATGTGCGGGTCGCCATATAACCATCCCAACTACTAGGTCCGTTGAATTTGCCGCCGACAGCAATCGCATCTACCCACTCCTGGAATTCCACATCGTACGCTTCGATAAAACGATCCTCCCAGGTGTGGTGAATAGGCCTGCGACGCTCTTTTTCAGTACATACAAGGATGTCGCTCATACTGGTAAGCGAAACCTCGCCGAGTTCACAAACGGCTTCACAACGAATATCATAACCATATTTTGCATTTCCAAATATCTCAGCATCGATGGATACACCCGATTCAGTTTTTAGCATAACAATAATGGGATCATGCAGCTTATCTTCGGTATATTGTGTCTTGCGTCCAAGAACAACCTGGCACCCCACATACTCTTCCTCAAGCAGCCAACGGGAAATATCAATTTCATGAATGCAGCAGTTGGTTATGAGCATAGGCGTTACATAATAATCTGCAAGAAACGCGTTGCGATGACGGCAATGCAGCAAAAGAGGCTCTCCACATCTGCCGCTCGTGAGTTCTTCCTTTAGTTTGCGATAACTATTGTCATAACGCCTGGTAAAACCTACTTGCACATATTGCTTACCGGACTTGATTTCGGCGTCAACAATTTGCCTGCATTCGTCAATGGTTGGCGCCAACGGCTTTTCACAAAGAACATATTTACCGCATTTTATAGCTTCGAGTACAAATTCCGCATGTGTTTCATCAATGGAAGCAATCACGACGGCGTCAACATCGTTGGCGCGAATAAGTTCTTTGCCGTCCCGATAAAACGAAACATGATATTGATTTGCCGTTTTTTCCCCGTTTTTAACCGAAATGTCGGACACAGCCGTCAGTGTAACCCCCTTCGTTACATCATGAAGCCGACGAATATGATCTCTGCCAATTGCACCACAGCCAATAACACCAACACGAAGAGTACTCATATTTCCTCCTAATAAATTATACATAGATTTTTGTTGCTTTATTTGCGTTATCTAACAGCACTCGTTTGGATTCCAAATGTTTCCTTAGCGATCTTGATGTCATCTGCCAACAGCTTGAACGGATCATTATCCAAATTGCTCAGCGGTTTTACATTGTAGTAGTTTTCAAGGAAGAGCCACGTTGTGCATTTACTGTCCTTGATTAACCCCGCGGTATGATAGAAATCCGTATCCCCATTCCCTAACAGCGCAGAGCTGATTTTTCCATTAAACCCGTCTTTAATGTGAATTTGACAAATGTGTGGCAATAACTGGTCAAGATGATCGCGAATATAATATCCCCTGTTCAGGTAGTAATTTTGTGTGTCGTAAAAGATTTTAAAATTGGACGTATTGACTTCCTCAATGAGCTTCAGACTCTCCTTTACTGAAAGGTCATTCTCCGTGGCAATAATTATGCCGTGGGTTTGAGCGATTTCACATGCCATTCGCAGCTTTTCACAAGTATTATAAAAATCCGCTTCATTCCGAATAGCACCATCGTCAAAACTGGGAAGCTGTAAAACAGGGATTCCCATTTCAGCGGCCGCTTGAATCGCTTTTTTGATGGCAAGTATCGCAATCATACCATCCGACGATTCTTCGGGATGTGTCATACCATGCGCACAGAGAGCATTGACAGCCATAGATGGAAATTCAACGCTATATTTTTTCCCATTTTCCAAATAAGTTTTTTGGATATTTGAATTTGATAAAGGAAATCCCTTTTCATAATCTCCAAAATCAAGCTCCATGCCTTGCAATCCCATTTCACTTGCTATGGATAGCCCGCCGGGTCCAGGCAAAGGGAAAGCCCATTCACAAATACCCAGTTTAAAATCTGACAAAATCATTCCTCCCTATTAACCAAACGCAAACAAGGCTATTACAAATTTACTGAAGGCTGTCTGAAAGCAGAGCCAGATTTTAGAATATGTACTAAATGCTTATCCGCCTCACCTTTTCAAATTTTCCGCTTACGGCGGACCGATCCGCCGCTTCTGCAATCAATACCGCCTGCAAGCCATCAAATCCAGTTACCGGCATCGGCGTATTGTCATGCATTGAGTTTGCGAATTGTCTCAGCTCATTGACGAACGCATCGTTGTATCGCTCTAAAAAGAAGTGCTGCACAGGTTCGGCGTGTATGCCCTCATTATCGCAATAAAGCACATTGGAATCGCTTGGATTCTGGTCCATCAAACAGCCCTTGGACCCCAACACCTCAATACGCTGATCATAACCGAAACCCGAACGTCGGCTATTGTCTATCACTCCCAGTGCGCCATTTGTAAATTTCAAGGTTACTACAGCGGTATCTGCATCATGTGCTTTCTCAAATAAAGGATCACAAAGCACCGTGCCTGCCGCAAACACCTCATCCACCTCGCTGCTCACCATGAAACGCGCCATATCAAAATCGTGGATCATCATGTCTACATAGATCCCACCTGAATTTGCCACATACTCATAGGTGGGCGGCGAGGGATCTCGCGAGGTGATTTTGAGCAGATTCACTTCACCCGCCTTACCCTGCGATACTAATGTTTGCAGCCGGGCATGATGTCTGTCAAAGCGCCTAACGAATCCAATTTGGAGTTTTATTCGCGACTTCTTTACAGCGCACAGGGCCTTTTCTATACGTTCAATATTATTATCAATGGGCTTTTCGCAAAAAGCCGCAATATTCCTTTCGGCGGCCTGAATGATAAAATCTGAATGGGTTTCTGTGGCTGAAGCGATCAAAACCGCCTCTATTTCGGGATGATCGAAAACCGTCTGGGGATCTTTTGAAACCATGGGAATGCCCAAAGCCATAGCGTTAGACTCCATGTCAGGGTTCAGATATGGGTCGGCTGCCGCGATTATTTGGAATTGCGGCATAGAAGCAACATTCCGGCTGTGTAACATTCCTATACGGCCTAATCCGAGCACCCCGATTTTTATAGGCTTGTACATAAACACCCCTCCTAAAATACAATATCTAACGATTTCTCACCTTATCCAGCATAACAGCCAGGATGATAACGGAGCCGATTACAATTTGTTGTATATAGGAAGAAATATTCATCAAATTCAATCCATTTTTTAATACGCTGATAATTAATGCTCCGATAATCGTGCCGGATAATGTTCCTTCACCACCAACCTGGCTGGTGCCGCCAATGACGGTTGCCGCTATAGCGTCCAGCTCATACCCTTGCCCGGCAATAGGCTGCGCCGAATTGAGCCGCGCGGAAAGCATGATTGCCGCAATGCCGGCGGTCAAACCACAGATGGTATAGACCATAATGATGTACTTATTCACATTAATGCCGGTGAGGCGAGTGGCCTCCGTATTCCCGCCAATTGCGTATACATATCGGCCGGGCCGGGTGTAGCGTAGGATAAACGCGCCGATGACGAAAGTGACAACCATTATAATAATGAGGATCGGAATCCCCAGCACGCTGCCATTGCCGATAAATGTGAAGCTGCCGCTAAAACCGGATATGGAGCGCCCCCCGGTAATGTACAACGCGAAACCGCGGGCAATACTCATGGTACCCAATGTGGTAATAAAGGGAGGAAGCTTTGCGTACGTGACCAATAGGCCATTGACAAGCCCGCATAAAGCCCCCATCAGGCAGCAGCAGAGCAGAGAAAACAATAAGGGTACCCCACTGTTAAGCATCATACCCATAATTACTCCGGAAAAAGCGACAATTGAGCCGACCGACAGATCAATACCAGCTGTCAAGATCACGAAGGTCATACCACATGCGATGGTTGCGTTGATGGCGCATTGCAGGATGACGTTAATGATATTGTCCTTGGTGAGAAAGACAGGAGAGGCGATGGATATGGCGATGCAAAGCATGACTAGCCCAATCAAGACCATAATGCTGTTCGGAATACCGCGGATATCAAATTTCTTTCGGGTAATTACATTTTGTTGGCTGTTCATATTTCTTGCCCCCCGGTAGCATAATGCATTATTTTTTCCCGTGTTGCCTCCTCACGATTGAGTTCTCCGGTGATTCGGCCGTCACACATCACCACAATGCGGTCGCTCATGCCAATGAGCTCTGGCAGTTCAGACGAAATCATGACAACTGCCATGCCTTTACCGGCAAGATTAGTCATAATTTTATATATTTCGACCTTGGCGCCTACATCAATTCCTCGTGTCGGCTCATCAAATATAAGCACACGCGCATCGGTCAACAGCCATTTGGCAATAACCACCTTCTGTTGATTACCACCACTAAGCAGCTTGACTTTCTGAGAGAGCTTGGGGGTTTTTATGTTGAGTTTATTAACGTATTCGTTCCCTACCTGCTCCCCTTTTTTCAGGTTGAGCAGACCGTAATTTAATAATTTACCCAAGCTGGCCAACGTGATATTCTCACCGACGCTCATGCCCAGTATCAATCCGTGATATTTGCGGTCCTCCGGCAATAAACCGATACCTTGCGCCAGCGCGTCAGAAGGAGCGCCAATCTTTATGGCATTTCCATCCACCACTACTTCTCCGGAGACAATTTGGTCCGCGCGTACAATCGCACGGGCGAGCTCCGTACGGCCCGAGCCCATCAAGCCGCCAATCCCCAGTATTTCGCCGGTGCGTACTTGAAAGGAACAGCCCTTGAGTTTGTCTTTTGTCACAAAGTTTTTGGCCTCCAAGACCACATCCCCGATTTTCACAATCTGCTTGGGAAACATATCCTTGAGTTCCCGGCCCACCATCATGGTAATCATTTCATCCACACTTTTTTCAGCTACGGATACTGTAGCGATATACCGGCCATCCCGCATGATTGTCGCCCGATCCCCGATTTGTTTGATTTCCTCGAATCGATGTGATATATAAACAATACCCACGCCCTTCTCCTTAATGGCGCGAATGATGCGAAAAAGGTCGGTGATTTCTTTATTTGTCAACGACGATGTGGGTTCATCCATGATTAGAACCTTTGAATCCCGGCTAACGGATTTGGCGATTTCCACCATCTGCTTTTGCGCAACACTCAAGCTTTTGAGCGGTGTTTTCGCATCTATCTCCACACCAAGGCTCTGCAAAATCTCATTGGCATTGTGAAACATTTTATTCCAATTAATGATGCCGTTCATCATTGGTTCCCGTCCTAAGAAAATATTCTCAGCGACTGTTAAATGCGGAATCAGATTCAGTTCTTGGTATACGATGGCTATGCCGGCGTCCATCGCTTCCTTAGTTGAGGTAAATTCCACTGGATTGCCTTGCAGGAAAACCTGTCCGGTCTGTATCTTATTTACGCCGGATAATACTTTCATGAGCGTTGATTTACCTGCGCCATTCTCACCTAGCAGAACATGCACCTCACCAGGCATCAGTTCAAAGGAGACGCTGTCCAAGGCCTTCACGCCCGGGAACAACACGGTGATATCTTTCATAACCACAACCGGTTCCAGCTCCATCTCATTGCCCCTTTCTATGTGCTAATACTTCATGGCTGGATGGAGTACCAGCCGAGCTGCGCTTGTGAGTTGGCGGGGACGAGTATGATCCCGCCAATCGCCCCAATGGAGCTATGCGGTGTACGGCGTCGTCCCCGCGCAGGACCATGTTATTTATTTTTTATGTTGTAAGTATTATTGTACATTTGCAGCAGAAATCATGCCTACTTCAACCGGGACTACACTTTCGACCACGCCGCCGCCAAGTACTTTTAGAGCACTCTCGACGCCTACTGCTCCCATGATATCCGGGTATTGGGCAATACTGCCCATCATTTTCCCTTCCTTAATCGCCACTTTCGCATCATCGGTAGCATCAAATCCAACCACTTTTATGTTATCGAGCTTATTGGCATCCTCAATCGCTTTGACCGCGCCCAGTGCCATTAAATCGTTGGCTCCAAACACGCCGACCACGTTGGGGTTTGCTTGAAGCATATTCTGCATGACTGTATAACCCTGTTCCTGTTCCCAGTTTGCAGGCTGGGATGCAACGATTTCAATACCACCCAACTCAGCCATCTTGTCTTTAAAACCGCCAACACGCGCTTCGCTGGTTTCGTGACCGCCAATACCTTCGATCACCACCACTTGACCTTGGCCGTTAAGCGCCTTGTGCAATTCTTCGGCTGCAATCTGTCCGCCCAGGTAATTGTCCGAACCGATAAAGGTCTCGGTGTGCGCGCCTGCAGCGTCTAATGTTTCCTGATCCACCTTGGTATCCAGGATGAACACGGGAATGCCGGCATCATTCGCTTTCTTGATTGCCGGCACAAGCTCTTTGGAGCCATTTGGTACAAGGCATAACGCATCGACTTTTTGTGCGATCAAATTCTCAACAATCTGCATCTGTTTCTCTACATCTGTCTCCTTTTCAGGAGCCAGGCTGATGAGTTCAACGCCAAGTTCAGATGCTTTGACCTTTGCCGCGTCTTCCATCGTGATAAAGAAGGGGTTGGAAAGAGATTTCATGACAAACCCGATTTTGTAAGTACCCGCTCCGGCATCTGTTCCTTGCGCATTGCCTGACGATGTGGTGCCGGAGGTGTTTCCGGCGGTGGAATTTGCAGGTGTTGCATTGCTGGCCTGGCTGGTTTGGCCGGCACATCCGGAAAGGACACCTATCAACAAAGTGAAAACCAGAATAGGGGAGAGCAATTTGCAGATGCGACTTTTCGCAGCAAGATTTTTCATGAACAGAACTCCTCTCAAATAATAATTTACTAAATTTAATGTAATAATTACACTAAATTTAGTTTTATTAAATCACGTATTTATTCAATAGTCAATACAGAATCTTTGAAATATGTTATTTTCGTTTATTGTGTTGTATTTATTCGCCGGCTTTTTTACATTATCGCTAAACAATTAATTCATAAGAGCCTGATCCAGAGCAAGCATCGATTAATAAATAAAATTCAGTGATTGGGCCACAAAAGGGGCTGTTGCAAAATGCATATCCATGCATTTTGCAACAGCCCCTTCAAAATTATAAAATTATCTACATATGCAAAATATTCGACTGCTGTTCAACAACCCCTGATAATCTCTGCAGAAGTTATATGCACTTTGCGGATTGTTAAAAGCCTTCAAATTCCGGGCAACCCACCAAGCGCACTCGGATTCTGAACAGGCGCCGGGACCAAGGATGAACTCCCCCTGGCTATTAATTTAACTCCGATTTGAATAGTAATATGTTGGCTGTTCCCTTGCATGCTGTTCATCAAAAGTTGGATGGCATAGGGAGCGAAAGCTTCGGTTGGGACAGAAACTGTAGTGAGCTGCGGGTCAATGTAGAGGCAGGAGGGGCGGCCGTCAAACCCGACAATAGAGATATCATCCGGGATACGATAACCAGACTCTTGCAGCCCCCGAAAAGCAGAAATCGCCAACAGATCGTTGGCCGACAATAAGGCAGTCGGCATGCTGTCCACTTGCTGGATCGCGCGTTTCATGTCGTTGATCCCCTGTCCCTCCGGATAGCTTAAATGAAAAATATGTTTCTCCCTGACCGCAAGCCCAAAGTGCGCCATGGAGGTGCGGAAAGCTTCTAAACGCTCTTGAAAACTGTTGATCTGTACAAGGCCTTGGATGAACCCAATTTTCTTGTGGCCAAGGCTCGCCAGATGTGCAACGCCAGCAAAGATTCCCTCGGTATTGTTGATGCAAACCGCGTTACAGTCTGTCTCAACAAAGCGATTGTCCAATATTACAAAAGGAACACCAACCTTTTGCAACTTCTGTATATCCTCCAACTGCATTTCCGCACCAAAAACGAAGAGACCCTTGCAGCGGTTTTTATGCAAAATGCGAGCGATTTCTTGAGTGGACATCTGGTAATTCAAGTTGATATGCATCAAGCTATAGCCCCGTTCCATGGCATGTGCACTGATGCCTTCAATGAAGAAAGAGTAGAAAGGAGATTCATTGATAATTGTATATACCCGCTGGAAAACCACAAAGCCCAGGTTTCCGTTTGATGCGTCGTTTTTCAGTAAATACTCACAGCCGTGACTATTAATCAAATTTATTATCTCCGTGCGTTTCGCGTCACTAACACCAGGCTTGTTGTTCAGAACAATAGACACCGTGGCCGGCGAAACTCCTGCCAATCTGGCAATATCCTTTGCCTTAAGACTCATCCACACCATTCCCAAACGAAATTTACTAAATTTATATTAATATATTCAATGGCTTTTTGCAAGCCTCAATTTGCACAAACAAATATTCATGCTTTATGGATATCAAGTATTGCTATTACAGATATAGCGCTTGGAATTCGCGCTAAAGCCTGATGGTGCCGGTTAAACCAACGAAATATTGGATCCTAAAAGAGCGATACCGCGCCGAGTAATCTCCAAACAAGCTTCCTCAGTTCTGTTTTTCTGATACTGACACTATAAAAACACTCCCTATCCGTACTTAGGGTCTGCTGAAAGCTTGGGATTTGGTGCGACCGCGTAAAACTACGGTGCAAAACCAGTCGAGGCAAAAAGCGCAAAGAACTTTGAGCCTAAGGCACAAGTTCATAGCAAGCACGT
>Ga0153950_1001398_pt1 | contig 10735 bp, 7 predicted proteins | sample TSNJ034MetaG_FD_104737 | JGI IMG/M metagenome (GOLD analysis project Ga0153950, IMG submission 104737) | Attine ant fungus gardens microbial communities from New Jersey, USA - TSNJ034 MetaG | ecosystem: Host-associated > Fungi > Mycelium > Unclassified | place: USA: New Jersey, Wharton State... | reverse complement strand
TATTTATTAATGTTATGGGCCTATAGTTTTCTATTTTTGTTTTTTGTTTTTATTAGCACATGACTATTTATGAAAAACATTAGAAAAATTTAACTTTCTGTAAGCTTTTATATTTAAAATCAAAGAATTATACAAAAATACAAGAATAATAGTTTTAGTGAACAAAATGCTACCAGAAGCAATAAAAATAGAGAAAGAAGTAAGATAAGGATGCCCTATATTATATTTTTTATATAACATAGTAATTGAACTACTAGCAGAAATAATAAGAAAATTAGAGCTAAAAGGATTTAAAATTTCTGGAATACAAAATAAAATTCTAGTATCACTATTTGTAAACAATATATTAGTATATGAACAAAGAAAACAAAAGAAAATTACTAGAAAATATAATAAACACCCTTTGCAAAGCATCCACTGCAAGATTCAACCAAGAAAAAACAAAAATATTATCTATAGATTTACCTGAATATAGAAAATATGTAGAAGAAAATAGAAAAACAGCAAAACAAGAAATATCTATACCAAATGAAATAAGAATAATGAAAGATAGAAAAATATTAAGAACTCTAGAAAGCTACATAGAAAACAAAACAAAAGAGCTAATACAATAAACACAAATACTCGAAAAACAAAAAAAAATACTAAACATATGGATTACACTTAACCTATCAACAATAAAAAAAGAACCAATACTAAAATCACTAATACAATTAAGAGTATTATTTCTAGCAACTATCAACAAAATGCCCAAGAATATAAGAGAAAAAATAGAAAATCAAATGAAATTATTCCTATAGAACAATAGAAAAACAACAATGAACTGGAAAGAAACAATATAACCAAGAGAAAAAGAAGACCTAAATATATCAAATATAGAAATAAGAATAGAAGCAATCTAACTAATATGGCTTAAACAATATCTAGTCCTAGTAAAAGAAAAACCAGAATAGATCTTTATAGTAGACTAAATAGTCTTCAATAGTTTAACAAAAACACCCAAAATATCAAAAGAAAACAAAATTAGCTAGATCTTCTAAACATAGAATAAAAATGGAAAAAAAGATATATTGGCCAAATTCATCAAAGAAATATTAAAAGTAGAAAGAAAATATAAAGTAGAATATAATGTTCTAGAAACTGAAACAAAACCAAGAAAATTACTACTAATATAGTACTATATTGGAATAAATGACAAATACTTATGGAACAAGAAATTAGCAAAATGCCTAAAAAACAAACACAAAATAATAAATATAGGACAATTAGAAAACTTTATATATAGTAATGGCTCACACTGGTTTTGTAAAAAACTAGCAAAAAGAATAATAAATAAAATACCAAAAAGACTAAAACCAAAAGAAGAAACAAACCAAAAAACAAACTCAATGCCAAGAAAAAACCTAAATACAAGAATAGATATAATAGAAATAAACCCTAGAATAATGAATAATAAAATACCAGAAAAAACAATAAAAATATTTGGAAGCTATTAAAAATACAAAAAAAGAAATAACAAAAATAACAAATTCCTATAATCTCCAATTAAAGCTAAAAAAACACAAATAGCAAAGAGAAAACAATATAGATAACAGAGATACTAGAAGAAAATATATTAAAATCAGAAATAATAGTAGGATGGAAAGAAAAAGAATATAAAATTTTTGAAATAAAAAACAAAATAACCAAAGACCAAGCAGAAATACTAACAATGAGTAAAGCTATTAAAGAAAAAGGAAAAATAACAATAATTACAGACCTAACAATATTAACAGCAAATATACATAATAAAATGAAAGATTGGGAACAACTAGACTATCTAGAAACAAACAACAAAGACCTATAGAAAAATATTGAATACTAAATAAGACAACATGAAGGAGAAATATTATTAGGACTACCAAGAGACAAAATAGACATAAAAGAACTAAAAGACATAAAACAAAACTAAAAACAAAAAACAACAAAACTAAAAAAGAAATTAATATTAAAGAAATTTCTATAAAGTACAAAATAGAAGAAGCAGAACTAAGAAAAATAACCCAAAAAACAATATATGTACTAATACTAAAAGAAAAAAATGTATATCCTAGAGGTAAACCAACAGAAGAAAAAATAAAAGAAATATATACTAAACTAAGGAAAAAAACAAATAACAAAATAACAAAAAAAGAAATATAGAAAGGAACAACCAATAAAATAATACTATTTAAGATACAAAACTTTATATAGAAGCCAACACATAACAGACATAAAGTAGGAAAATGGTTCACAAAAATTCCAAAATGGCAAGATAAAGCTATATGCCAATGTAGAAAAATAGAAACAATAGAACATATAATAACAGAATGCAAACTAAATAACTGCCAAAATATATGGAAAGAAGTAGAAAAACTATGGAATAAAAATAACACAAAAATATAGAATAAATAAAACCAAATATACAAATAATAAAAGGTCTAGAAGCAATAAAACTAAAAAACAAAAAAACAAAAGCACTAGAATGGCTTAATAAAAAATATATAGAAATAGTAGCAGAAATATCATAGATAATATAGAAAACAAAAAACAAAAGAATATTTAAAGAAATAAAATTAAGAAAAAAAGAATCTATTATACAATGGAAACAATAAGAAACAAATCTGAAATAGAAAAAGAAATAATCAAAACAGAAAGTAAAACTAAAAAGAAAAAAGAACTACAAAAGAAATTTAACAAAAAATGGAAAGAAGAATATAGATAACAAAATAGACAAGAGCCTAAAATAAATTGGATCTGCCTAAGAGACTGGGAGCTGTAAAGCTGGAATCTTACTAAGTAGGGAACCTGGAAAGGTTTAAATACCTGAGGTTTTTAGTAGGTTAGTTAAAACCAAGCTCATACTATGGAGGTATTACCTCTGTACTAAAAAGCCAGTTTTTACCCTGCTAAAAAAAAAAAAGACTATTATCAACAAAGGATAGAATGTCTGTTGGTATTTCTTTATTTAGGTTTTTTATTCTTTTTTTGAATGTTTTCATAATTAAAGCCATATAGATAGTAGAGAGAATAGGAGAAAGGACTAACCTTTGTCTGACACTAATACTGAAGCCAAATAAAAGAGATATAAAGTTGTTCTAAGTATATATTGTTGACCAGTTAGAGTAATAACTGTCAAAGAATTATATAATGCTGTTGTTTAGTTTAGTTTTTTTTAGACATATAAAAAAGAAAGAGTAATTAAGAGAAGAAAAAAACTAAGTAATATCAAATACAATGATACTAGTATAATACTGTTTGAGCTAACCAGTGTATATGATATAAGTGAGGTATAGTCCTGCATCAATGGTTGAATACTGTCTGCCTAATTGGTTGGAATCTAGGAAGCTGTTGGCCAATATGTAAAACTAGAGACAGTTGCTAATGACTTTCTCAATGAGCTTGCCAGTTGTGTTAAGAAGCACTATGGATCAAAATGCTTTAGTGGTGTTGTATGCTTTCTCATTAGATTTGGGGATAATGACCAATGTAATTTCTTTGAAGTGCTTGGGCTAGTGTTTTAGAGAAATATAAACATTAGCTAGATTAATAATTTTTTTGAGACATAAATTGTTATTTAATATACCTCTAAGGTGTCTCCAAAATACATGATTAGGGCTAGGGGTAAATATAGATAAGCACTTAGCTGTTGCATCTTTGATTTTTTGTTGTAAGAATAGGAGCCATTCAATAAGGTCAAGTTGTATTATATTGTTTAGGAACCTTTTGTTAATTGGTTAGTTCTCAGCCAAGTTATATGATCTATAAAGGGTATTCTACAGAAAATCAAAGGTATTATATAGCTAGCTCTCAAATATAATGGTTCTAATAGCTAGAAGTGATTTTTTTTTGACCTAGCTTATAAGATTTTATAGACATTTATTAGAGGTTGTAATTTTCTGAATTCTATTGTCAAAGAAGTTTCTCTTGGCTATTTGTACTAAAGTCTTGAAGACTTTCCAGTTTGTAAAATTGCTTTTTTCATGATATCTGTCAAGGCAATCAGTATACTTTCAATTCTACCATTTTTTCAAATATTTTGTAACTCTTTTGGTTTTTGTATAGTTGGACCATATATTCTTGAATATTGAGGCTAATTTGTCAATACAAGATTCCAATTCTATTCTGTTGTTAATGTTCATGATATTAAGACTTTTGATATTTTCTCTGAGCTTAGTTTTCTTTAGCTTTGTTATCTTTTTTAATAGACTGGATGATGACATCGATATCTTCATTTTTTATCCTAACTTCAATAAACATAGAGATATAGTCAAATAGTTTTTTCCTATCTAAATACAGAGTATATTTGCTGAATTCTCAACTGTTAGATGACAAGAATACTAAATCTAGTACTGAATTAGCGTCCCTGGGGTTGTCAGTATATCTTGTAGGTCCTGGGTTTACTGGGGGGGATAATTCAAGTTCTAGACTATCAGCAATTAAAATAAGCTCCTCTATGTAAATAGAGTGATAGAGAAAATTTGGATCCTAGCCGCAATCTTTGATATTAAAATCTCTTATCATTGTAATTGTATTTTGTATATTTCTGATATAATTTTGTAAAACTTGGAAAGCTGTTTGGTTGTTGTTCAAATAAATATTTATAATATGATTGATGTCTTGTTTGTTATGGAAAGACAAGATATTGATATCACAATAGTTAATAATATTAGATTGAAATGAGAATCTAAGCCTTAAAACATATTTGTTGATATATGTAGTAATCTAGGGAATGTTGTCTTGAGAATTTTTGTTTCAGATAAAAAGTATCTATTCCAGATATCTAGGGGCTTTATATAGAAGATCATCTTTGGGGTTAATATTACTTGGAATGTTACAAATAAGGTAATGAGAGGGTTCTTGGATGAATATAATGTCTGATACATTTTTTTGTTCTTTTAGAATGATATCAGTAAAAATCTTGTTTTTCCTGATATTCTAAGAGAATATCCATAAGTTGTGTATATTCATTGTTTGCTAGTACCCATAGTTGAGTAAATTGAGTTAGTCCTGATTTCTTGGAGCTCTTGAGCTTTTTTGGTGTACCATTTATAGTTAAAACAATGTTTTCAGAAAGAGTACTTGTTATCATTTACTATATAGTCTTTTTTGTAGTTAAAGTACTTAAAGGAGTGAGGGTATGGTTCATCTACTTTAGTTTTCAACCTAAGAAGATTAACTTTAGAATTTGTCTTGTAACACCAAGTCATATCTCTATAGTGCTTGATTTTGTGTGGTCTTCTATATTTCTAACATTTTGAGCTATGAGCTCTATATACAAATGTAGAGTGTTCCCATTTCCAGCAATTATGGTACTAGAGCATACTAGAGTTCATGTTGGTGTCCCTAATAGTGGCAATGTACTGGCCAAAGTTAAAGGAATAATTAATAAGTAGCTTAGTTTTGGAGCTGTTTTGAGAATTCCAAATATCCAGCTATACAATTGCCATATCTAACTTGGATGATACTTTGATGACCCTAGACTTTGAGGTAAGTGAGATGGTTTCAAATAGATTAATGTGTTTGATAGAATTGACAATATCTTCATGAATAAGTTTGTTGTTATTAAATTAAATAAAAGAAATACCAGTGATCTTAAGATAGAACTTAAATTGTAACAGTTGTAGTAAAAGCATTTCATTGTTGTTGATTCTATTAATTGACTTGAAATACTTTTCAATGATACTGAGGTTGCTAGGTATAAAGATGTTGTTAGTCATGATAGATATTCTGCCAGAGTAAAACTAAATGAATTCTAAATGAATATTAGACTTAGTATTCTTTAGTAGACTATTGATGAGACCAATATAAATATTAGCTTTGTTCATGATAAAATTAGCATATTTCTTAATTATTAGCACTATAGCTTGCTTCTTTAAGGGATCTTTGATAGTAGTTTAGATTTTTTTTATTCCTATTTACTAATTTTTCTATTACTACATTGTGGATTTTAATTATTTTCCTATTAGGGAGTGCAGGGAAAACTTCCTTAATCTTGAGAATATTTTTGGCTATCACAGTAGCCTAAGCAAATAATTTGACTAGTGCTTTGTTGTTGTTGCTTTTAGTCTTCTTAATTATACAAAACTTGGATTTTTCAAGCTATTCCTTGGTAAAACAAGAGAGAAGAGGTAGAGGAATATTCCTGATTATATTGCTATAGAATTGTCTTAAGATCAGAGAAGGTTAAGATATGTTCTTGGTAAATTTTAATTTAACTATAGTTTTAAAGGAGATCTTGTTTGTGATATTCAGTTGATTCTAGCTGGACTTATATATAGTAAATATAAAGGGCCATATAGCTTCACCAAAGAAATTAAGCTATTAGATATTGTTTCTGCTTCAATTATCTAATTTCCTTTGCCTAAGAAAAGTAACCATATATTGTAGGGATATTGTTATGTTATTGATATTACTTTGCAGGAATTTATTTGTACCAAAGAGAAATGTGATACCAAAGTTTCCATCTCAAAGGCTTGAATTAGCTAGAATATTTGCATTGTATAGGATGATATTTGAAAACAATAGTTAAGAAAGGAAATCTTGCTTCAATGTGTTGATAGATGTTATCTTACTAGAAACATGTGGATGTATTAGTACTAAAATAAAGAGTTATATAGACTTCTTGTATAGCTCTTGACTTTGTAGATTATCAATAGTAGTTTCATTAACATCTATGTTATTTTGCAAAGCTACTCTCTCTGCATAATTCATATTAGATAAGGCAAAGAAATTTATTAACAAAGGGGAAGGGCTTTGAGGGTCTCTTACACTTGTTCTTAAAATGGAATAATTCCATTGTATATTAATGGCCATATTATTAGGCCTCACAAAGTAAAAGAAGAAAGGCTAGTTACTAGGAGAATTATTTAGAACATAGTACATAACTGAAATAGATTATATATTTACTAGGCTACTCTTGGACACTACTATTGATGATAGTAGTAAAGGAGTAAAAAGCAATATATGCTATACTCCTTTCTTTAACTTTCTATATACTTTGTTTTTAACTGATTTCACTTACTTATTTCTCAAATTGCAGTAAAAATCAATCTCAAGTCCATTATCATATACATATACAATCTACAATCTAATACTATTGAATATCTCTTTGTATACTACATTAAGTGTCCTTTTGCTTTCTTGGTTCTATTTTAGAAGAAGTACTAAAATGTTTAATAATAAAGTATATTTAAAAAAGGTTACATAAAGTTATTCATGGAAGAATACTGATATCTGCAAATTAATTCCCATATACTCCACTGACTATTCTTGAGATTTGTTGATAGTCATAGCAAAGGCTAGTCTGACTGGGAATTAAAGTCTCTTGAATGGCACAGGTAATGTGTTTGTATTAGATAATAACCTAATTCTTGAAATTAACACAACCTTTCTTCTAAACCTTCTATCCTTACTGATAATTCTGTACTAGAGCATTTTTCTCCTTATATTCAACACTACTATTTTTGTTCTATTACAAAGTCCTTTTTCTGGATCCAAGTCCTTTAGTAAAATAACTAGACAGCTAATCTTAAGACAAAGTAAAATAAAAGACAATTCACTACTATTGAGTTGTTGAAGAAACTCTATAGGATAGGTATAGTATATTCTATTTTTCTCAGACATTATATACCTCATCATTTCTAGGACAGAAAATAATGTGATCCAAGAAGTATTAATTGTCTTGAACTCTTGGATTGCCAATTCCTAAATAGATCTTATTGATAAGAATGTTAAAATTAGTACAAACCATAGACTGAGGAATTTATATCATCTTATTATTATCTATAGTTGATCCAGTACCAATTTCCAACAACCACTGAGCATGTTAATTATTAGCTTCAGAGTGGTCCAAGTATATATTATATCTGAGATATAAGAACTTAATATGTCTCCATAGATTTCCTTTGTAAAGAAATACTACTACCACTTGTTGACATGTTCTTTTAGACATTACAGGCAAAGTTTAATAAAAATCCTCTCCAAATACCACTGTAATTCTACCAAATAGATAATTATTCTAGATAATATGTCAATTCAACAGCTATCAAGTGCAAGTAATCACTTACTTCAAGCAAGTCTCTTAGATATTGATTAACAGCATTAATGTCATACTTGTGCTGCATAGGAACTTTATCCCAAATAATAACCTTGGTCTGCTGGATGATTAAAAATATATAACTATTCTATTTTAGTCCAGCCATAGAGTTCTTATTAATAGAAAGAGAAATCTTAAAGTACAAATGAAATATTTTTCTTCTATTCAACAAAAAAGCAGCAATTCCAGATAATACCACATATAGTACTACTTGTTCTCTTCTTTTAACTTCAGTAGCAATAGTATTATAAAAAAATGTTTTTCCACAACCACCAGTAGCATGAATAAAGAAAAAATAACCTTGGTTGTTAGTAATAGACTCCAGAATAGTATCAAAAGCAGCAGCTTGTTCAGGGTTAAACATTGTCCTCTACTTATTTACCAAAGTTGCTATTTTATCTATATTATACTGCTCAACCTATAAGAGAAGATTAGATATTCTGTGATCTTACTCTTACTATAGAAGAAACATAAATGGAAACTTAGCAAGACTTTTTTCCATTCCTATCAATATTCTATTCAGATCCCAAAGACTATAATCATAAATATCATTCTCTGGTATTTTCTGGTCAACTTGATAGTGGCTCATATAACAGAGTTTGTACTTGACATTATCACATAGTCTAGTCTTGAATTGGTCCCAGAAAACATGAAGCTTACTTTATCAGTCAACAAGACTATTGCCAACAACTAATAACCAACAATATACTACTCTAGGCTGTATTGCAATTGCTTTCTCCAAGCAAATTCTCTATTCATAATCATCCTCTAGTAATTCTCTTGCTATATATATCTTCTTGAATATAACAAATACTTGGCCATTTTAGGTCCTCAAATACTCCCAACCTTTTTTATTTTCAAATATAGTCAAATGAAGTCATAAAAAGAACTGCTTTTTCTTTGATAATAACACAAAGTATATTTTTCCAATCACTTTGGCATGTCATCTTGGATATCATGACTTAGCTTTGGCATTCCAAGTATAGTATTGAGAAAACTACCAGTAGATAAGATCCAAACTATTATTATATATAGAGTTATAATCAAACCAAGTAGTAAACTAAGTCTTTTTTATATTTTGTCTGGCTAATATTTTATTAACAATTTGGTGTACATGAAAGTTAATATAGTATTTATTAGAAAGATAAATAGGTATTGATATAGCAATCAAAGAAAAAAAAAGTTAAAGACAATAAAAATTTATATATTGATTGGTAAACCTGGTCCTATTGGTAAACCTGGTCCTATTGCATTCAAATACTAAGCTATTGTCAGATCTAGCATAGAGTGGATAACTATCTTTAGTCTAGTTTTTTTTTTCTCTATAGTTCTTGGAAAAATATTTACTATATTGTCTATTGACCATATACTTGGCTTAGAAATTATTAGCACCATATAAACTATGCAATATATACTTAGTAACTTTTGTACAAAGAAATAGCTAAAGCTGAGAATTAGGGAGCTAGGCTGAAATCATAGAGTTGATATAATAGGAATTCTGATCTTGAGATTGTAGAAAGATGAGCAAATGAATATAAGAGAGACTTTTTTTCTAGAACTCAATAGTATAAATATAAGCTACAAAAGTACCAAAGAAACCACTGTCAATGAGTTTAAAAAATGCTTTTTTCTTTTGTTCAAAAACTTATAATACAATATTAGGATAATTAGTGGTTGTCTATCTAGAAAAAAGACTCTAAACAATTTCTGGCTATTTAAGATTGGAAGTTATAGTAAGGAAGAAATTTAGTTTGTGAAAATGCCTATAAATGGTCATAGCATCTTGAAACAACTAAGTCATGAACCTAGGACTTTCTATATAAAAAAAAGGAAGAATAATTTTGCATTCTAAAGATTGAGTGTTTTCTTTATTATATCTATCATATATAGCAGTATCCTGTAATCTCTAGTAGAGCTCAGATCTGAGAGTGTTTTGATGTATTCTAGTCCAGTTCAGTCTCCTCTACCTATAGTTTGCTTATATATCAATAATAAACTACTGGAATGACTTTTTACCATAGAAGAGAAGTGGCTGAGGACCTTCTCTAACATAAAGATAATAAGTATAGTAGTATCTATCAGAAACTACCTATAAGCAAGCCTATTCCTCTCTATTTCTTTGTCTTCTATTTTTCTCTTGTTTTTTCAGTTGAGTACCATAGATTGGAATTTTTGGATATTATCTATTCTTCTCCTCCTTTGGAAATAACAGAACATAATAAAGAGCAGCATATAAAAGACTGTTTTGGCTGATTTGTTCAAGTTGTTCTTCTTTTGCCTGTAATATTACATCTCTATTATCCATTGTATAATAAACTCCTTTCTCTGAAATAATAACTGCAATCTCTTTAGCAGTAGAGAGATTATGAGTTCTTGGATCATACTGTGAATCAACATATAATCTAATCCTAGTTTTTTGTTGTTTATCAACTGGCTTTTCTCTAATAAGTTCATAGATATAATAATATCAGTCTATATATAGATGGATGTTCAGGAGCATTGTTTGAATGTTATCTATTACTATAGAATCAAGATTTTTGTTATTGTTCCTTCTGATATTCAACTATTCTGCTATGTCCAAGATATAGATTTGTGCATAAACAGAATTATGATTATCAT
>Ga0153950_1001391_pt1 | contig 10747 bp, 11 predicted proteins | sample TSNJ034MetaG_FD_104737 | JGI IMG/M metagenome (GOLD analysis project Ga0153950, IMG submission 104737) | Attine ant fungus gardens microbial communities from New Jersey, USA - TSNJ034 MetaG | ecosystem: Host-associated > Fungi > Mycelium > Unclassified | place: USA: New Jersey, Wharton State... | reverse complement strand
GATCTTATTGCCTCAGGATCTATTTATAGCAGAAAGAAGCGCATTGAAGAGAGCTTTACAATGGTCATTGAAGTAAATGATTACATTAAGCGGTTCCTGAGATATCAGCAATTTAGTGTCTAGTGACTTGGTAATCACTGACTGATCTGCTGATAACTTGGTGAATACTGATTGCTTTGAGACATTTTTGGTACCATTTGAAAGGTCTTCTTAAGGGATTTTGGTGGCCATTTAGATTGTCAAAATTGATCAAGTATTCCCAGAGTTATAATCCAAATAAAGTTTGTAACAGGCAGGAGGACCAATATCATAGAAGAGCAAGAAACAGAAGACTGATGTTTTCAACTGTAGAGACCAAATATATGGTGTTCTCTCAAGCTACAACCCAAGCACTTTGGATAAGCAAGTATCTTAGTGAAATTGGATTGCCACTTACCAAACCTATTACTATTCATACTGATAACAAGAGATCAATTGCCCATTGCCCGAATGATAAGAACCATCAACAAACAAAGCATATCAATATAAAATACTACTTCATCAAGGATGTTAGCATGAAGTCGTGAGAACTTAGAGCTCAACTGAGGTGGTTGTTCAGAAAGAACTCAATAGAGTTTCTTGTTGGATTTCCCTAGATACCTATACAAATATTAGGTAGTCTGTGTGTCTACCTCCTGTGATCACATGACCCTTACTAAGAACTATCTATATCTTACATAATCCTTCCTATGCTATTCATATCTTTTCCCACATTGTATTCTTGGATGTTTCCTATCAAGTTGATGAATGCACGAGAAATATTTTCCTTCCTGGGAGTTGTCTCATAACAAAGGAGCAGGTCAAATCAGGAGATATCATTTTCAAGTACATTCCCACAGCTGATAATATTGCAGATCTCTTTACAAAGCCTCTTGCATGGGACAAAGTCCAATCTTTTACTTCACAACTCAATCTGCCTAGGAGGTTACCAACTTGACCAGTCCAGGGGGAGTATTGGACAGGACTGATCAATAGTGACATCATCTTCTCTTTACTTTCTTTTCACCTGTATGACAAATGTGAAACACTCATTCTAGTATAAATACCTGGACCACACTTAGGCTCACTCAGTCATCTACCACATCAGTGACATCTGAGGTGAGCTATAGTTCTTTATCACTATTATCGGCTCTCATCCCTGTATTACAGTCTGTTGTATTACAGGTAAATAATTATAGTCGTCTACCACATCGGTGATGTCTGAGTCTGTTGTATTACAGTTTATAATTGTATGGAGAATGGTCCCTCCAGTGTCAAGATATCGATGGTACCTCGAGATACACCGCATGCACGTGATGCAATCTTGTTATGGTACGTTTTCTATTACCGGAACTCCAATTCTCGATGTTCATGACCTGAGCCCCTGGCACTCCAGTGCAGGACTTCAATAGTTTGCAAAGAACATGCGGGTTACTTGGGCTGTGTGGTCCCCGATACTCCTTGGGGTCATATCTGCCAACGCTCAAAACTGCGACAACTATGGCATTCCAAACGGATCAAATTGTTCATGTCCCACAGGCTTTGGTGATCCCACTTGTTCATCGATTGCTTGTGGTGGAACGATCTTTCAAGGATCCGGTCGTCCCCTCGCATCAGCTTCCTCAGACTTTGCTAACCTTACCAGTGTTGGGTGTTCTTGCCAGTCGGGTTGGACTGGAACGGGGTGTAATGTGTGCACAAGTTCTAGTAGCTGTCAGTCTGCCTTTGCGCCTTTTGATCCATCATCTTCTTTGGGTAGTCAATCAACGGGAAACTCCTTGGTGTGCAACACTGCGCCAAGAGTATACGCTGCAGGTCAAATGAGCTGCGATGTCCATGTGTGTCTAAGAATAAATTAACATCACATTCCACTGAATGATCTTTCAGAACCCTACGCTCCAAGCTATCTACCCTCTGAAATCCACTCTTAATATCATGCGGACGCGCCAATCTTCCCTCACACCTTTACCAAATGTCACAGCGTTTGGTGCCTCTAATAGCGTGTATGCTCAACTATTCTACGATGGCGTCGAACAATTCTATTGTCAAGCAGACACATGCACTCAGCAAGTCAATGATGCGGATGGGAGTGCTTTCTGGAGCTGTAATAATCTTGAGTGCACCTGTCGTCCGAACACCACTTTCTGTGGTGCAGTGCCAATTACTGATCTAACTAGTCCCATCAATGGACTTGTTGGTACTCTCAATATCGAATGTGCTGCCCCCAGTCCTTCCAATCACTCATCATCTTGTAGCTTCAAGCAGCAGACACTTATCAACCTCTTTGGTTCTGACGGTCTTTCACTTGATGGTTGTACATTCGGAGAATGTGTGCAACAAAGTGTCATCGACAGTGGTGGAAATGTCACTGACACCACTAATGGTTCAATGAATAGCGGCCCAGGACTCAGCGGTGGCGTTATTGCCGGTCTGGCTGTAGTCGGCGGGCTTGTCCTTCTTGCATTGTTGACACTCCTGTGGGGACTTTTTTTGCAGAGGAGGGCCAGGCTTTCGGGATGGAAGGACATTGATCGATGGAGAGCTGCTCTAGAGTGGATCGATCTGACCTATATCATACCAAGGTCGCAAGGATTTTCTCTGCTGAGATGGCTTGGCAGAGACAATAGCAATGATAGCGAGAAAACGGTTCTGAACGCCCTCAATGGTCGTGTGGATCCAGGGCAAATGATGGCAATTCTTGGGCCTAGTGGTAGATCCCCATTCATTCGAGCTGCATATCGATGTCACTGATAGTATCTCATCCAGGCGCTGGGAAAACAACTTTGGTTGAGATTCTTGCAGGGAAGACCAAGTCTGGGATTACCACAGGCGAAGTTCGTATCCAGGCTAATGGCAATTTCTCAAGAGCTCCCCGGATTGGCTTTGTGCCTCAACAAGACATACTTCCACCCATGCTTACTGTATTTGAAGCTTTGATATTTGCTGCACGGTTGAAATTGCCTGAAACCATTTCTGATACGGAGAAGTCTGAGCGCGTGAAGGTTTTGTTAGGGAAGCTCGGAATTGAGAATATCAGCAACACGCGTATTGGGACCAACTCTGGTGAAAAGGCCAGAGGGATCAGCGGTGGTGAGATGAGAAGAGTCAGTATTGGAATGGAATTGATTGCCGCGCCTGATATTCTCATCCTCGATGAGCCCACATCTGGTGAGTTTATCACTATCCTCACTCTTTTAAGTAATTCCGCGTCGTGCAGGGCTTGATTCTGTTTCTGCCACTCGTGTTGCAAGTCTTCTTTCTGATATTGCGCATGATCCTGTCAATCCCATCCCTGTCATTGCTTCTATCCATCAACCTAGGTTAGCTGTTCACTTGTTCCTTCGTCGAGAATCTTCTAACGATTGTCTAGTTCACAGCTTTATCTACAATTCGATACCATCCTAGTGCTCTCTCAAGGACATATGCTCTACTCTGGCCCTGGTTCTATGGCCCCCGTGGACCATTTTAGAGCAAGTGCGGTTAGCGGTGTTCCGTATCATCGCGAAGGATACAATGTCGCAGACTACCTCCTCGAAGTTGCCAGTCATCCCCCTGTTCAGCTTTTTAGCTTGTCACCGCAAAGTCGTATACGTTCTAGTGGTTCGGACTCGGAAGCTATTGAAAAGGAGCGTAAGGATGGTAGCAGTATTGGCTCTCCAGTTGCATTGAATACGACTGTTGGGCGTCGTGTTGGCGCTGGGCCCAGGCTGACTTACGCGACGACATTCTTGACTCAGTTCCAATATCTATGTGGGAGGGAATGGAAAATCTTGCGGAGGTGAGTGAGCCTGAATATCTCAATTTTCTTATCTGATGTGACTTAGGGACAAGTCTCTGTTCATTACTCATCTTGCAGTAGCATGTGTACTGGGTGTATTTTGTGGTACGTTCGTATATATATATCTGACTTTGCTACTTGATCATTCATTTATCAATAGGTGGCCTGTATTACCAAACCAATGAATCCATTGCTGGGTTTCAGTCTCGTATTGGTTGTTTGTTCTTTCTGGTAAGGCACTGACTGATGTTTTTGTGAGGAGTCTTGACGTTTCTCTAGGGTGCTCTTATTGCCTTTTCTTCGCTCAGTGCATTGTATAATATCGTCGAAATCCGACCTCTCTTTCTGCGTGAGCGTGCGAGTGCTTACTACAGCCCAACTTCATGGCTCCTCTCTCGTTTCTTATTTGATATGATACCACTTCGTTTGATACCAACTATTATTGTTTCATCTGTGTAAGTGCTACCACTTACCTCATTTACACCTCGTATCTAACATCCTTCAGTACCTATTGGATGGCTGGACTGTCCAAAAACCCCGCTAACTTCTTCAAATTTCTTTTTGTTCTGGTGCTCTATAGTATAGCGATGACCCTCTTTGTGAGTTCTTATCTCTCCGTGCCCATACTCCTTCTAAATTTCACTTCTTGTAGAACTTCCTGCTTGGCACTCTGTTCCAGAACGGAGGCATCGCCATCTTACTTTCTGCTCTGACTGCATTGTATCAGATGACATATGCGGGTTTTTTTGTCCATCTAAACTCCATACCTCCTGTCCTCCGATGGTTGCAGTGGTTATGTCCACTGAAGTATAGCCTGGAGGCGCTTTCTGTCAACGAAGTTGGTTCTGGTCTGATGATTCAGGATACACTGCAGGGCGTTCCTGTCGACATTTCTGCAAAGTTGATTATGGAACTCGTTAGTGATTTCATCTTTTTCAATTTTGAAACTAACGTGTTTGCCAGCTTTTTGGATTTGGTTCGAACAACTATTACCGTGACATCCTTGTTCTTTTTGCTTTCATTGTTGGTTTTGGTTTTGGTGTGATCGGAGTTGTGTGGTTCAAGGTTCGCGAAAGACGTTGAATTTATATAATGATACAAGTTCTTTACACTCAAAATCCTGCCGGTAGTTGGGCCGATAACACAGTACCGAAGACATTGGACTGGACTATCCTTAGTTCGTTACCTCTTGAACTGGAGTCTGTAGATAGTCATTGGGCTGTGCCTGGGGGTCTGTCTATATACCTAGCTCGCCGCGTCTTGGCCTTGGCCTGTTGCGGTTAATAAACCACACACTAAGGCAAATCACATCTGAGAAACGTAAGCACACGAGTAAACAGTACAAAGCAATGACGTTAACTTACCGTAGAGAACTGTATTGATTTTAGACTTTATATCACGACCCCTTCCGCCACGCTTGTAGACATGCCAAGTGGACTGCAACTGTCATGGAAGGGTCTTATATTCTCTCTCCTAATATGTTCACCATTACATGGAGCAGCGTTCTGGCCATTTCCAAAGAAACGATTCACTGGAACTAGATTGGTGGATGCAGGAACTCTTGGGTTAACGGGAGACAGGAGAATTGTAGCGTTTGGTGATTTCAGTGGTGATCAGTTGTAGGTTCAAATGTCGATCGTTACTAGGGTCCGAATAATTGTTTGTGGAATTAGCCTAGATTTCTTATCATTGGCTTCAGACCAGCGGACGTTCACGGTTCATTATTGGAACCATGGTATGCCCTGAATCATTTGTCCACGACAGTTTGGGACTTGATTGCTCTAGAGAATTTCATATTCCATGAAGGAGATCGCTTTACCCATTCAGCTAAAGTACTGAATGTTGTCCCTGGCGATTTTACACGTACTGGGAAGCTCGACCTTCTTGTCATGAGCCAGGGTCGGAACAAGGACGAGATTGACATGTATGTCTATCGGTCGATACCAAATAAAGGTTTCGGTGAGTAATATGGATATGGTGGATTTCATCGGCCGTCTCATAGAGTTCCAGATATTGCCCATCCAGTCAAAATCCAATCATCAACCTCCGCACAACCTATACCTTTGGACGTTGATGGTGATCTCAAAATTGATTTACTTGGTTTGACGAGAAGTGGTAGGGATCAGCTACAAGTATGGCAAAACGTCTGGAATTCGTCAATGTCAGATTCACCATTGTTCGAGATGTATGGATATTTTTTTCGTCCCTTTTCACGTCATTGATTTTATACAGACAAAGCTCGCATTTTAATGAATCTCAATGTAAGATCGCAAACCCTCACAGCAATGCTGTTGTAGATCTCAATGGAGACTGCTTGGCGGGTGTGTAGCCAGTGCATGAGTGAGTTTTGGACTCAGGCTAAATTTTCTTCTTCCTATAGATATCTTCCTCGTCTGTGACGAAGGAAATGGCCAGAAATCATATCAGATCTGGTTGAATAAAAAGTCTCAGGGTTTCCTGATGGCCAGACAAGGGCCCTTGCCATCTGGGACGCAAAGTGTTTCTTTCGGCGATATAGGTAAGCTAGGCCTTCTTCGTAGTCCCTACGTTGTAATTCTTTCGTTACAGATAGGGACGGTACGATTGATATGATGTTTACAACTTGTAAGAACGTGAATTCCAAAGGAATTGGCTCAGATTGTTTCATCAATATTGTGTACAATCAGCAGCTTGGTCTATGTTCATCAAGCACCGAATCTGAAGTGAAGAACGGTGTTAGAGTTTGTAGGCAACCGAATAATCTCTGTACGCCTGACGACCATTTTAAGTTCGACTTCCGAGACAGCCCAGACAATGATGTATGTGAATTGGACCTACACCGTGACCTGCTAATGCCTCTGCAGGCCTATTCCCGCTTCGCTGTCTCTTCTTTGTTCCCGGAAAATGCTTCTCTTCTCGTCAGTGATACAACCTATGATCCATCTATCCCCCTCTCAATCCAACTTGGCGATGCTAATCTGGATGGATTCCTCGATTTTCTTACGATAAGTGCTTCAGGCGATGATCGTACCCCGCATCTTGTTTATTCTGTGCCGTGTGCGCCCGGAGTGGTGGGGTGTAATCCTTCTGATGGCTCTGGTAAGAGAGGATGGAGGGTCGCGAATATTGGAACGACGTCATTGGAAAACGTCAAAGACGCACGAGGAGTGACATTTCTAGACATGGATGAGGATGTGAGTTGTTTTCGTCCTCCTTTTTCTTGAAAGGAGTGTTACCTATATTCTGCAATATCCAGGGGACTTTGGATATCATGGTCCAAAGGATTGGATCTCAGAGTGGCAGTCAGGTCCTGTTCATCCAGAATAATTTCTACTACGATGCTTTCTTTCTCAAAGCAATTGGTGCGTTCTCTTTTCTATTGGAATGGATGCTTTCTCATGTGAGCTGCGGGAATTGCCTTAGTTTCAAATGGCGCATGCAACGGTGGCTGGTGTTACTCTTCCAACGGATCTGAGAGATATCAGGTACGCGTTTTGTTTCTTTTTTCATTCCAGCCACTCAGAATTATCTAGCCGTTTGGTGTCAGCTATTCAGGTGCTTCGTACAAGTACACTGTTTTCGATACAGCAGGGCATCGGTCAGCTGCCCAAGGTTGGTTTTTCTCCTTTTGTACCATCTCTGGAGCCATTCCTGACTGGATGATTTCTTCTCATCAGCTGGCCAGTTATCTCAAACGTCCTACCATGCGCTTCAACCTCCCTATTCGTTCTTTGGTCTTGGACGTACCAATAACTATATTGAGAATTTCTTCGTCGGCACAACCATCCATGCACCAGACCACTACATTAATATGGAGGGCGTGATCCCCAACTCCCGCGTTGTGGTGGTACCTCCACTAGATGGGAGCGGTGATGGTTGGAAGCGAGAACTATTTCTACGGCCGGGAAGCTGGGTACCTTGGGTGACTGTTACCTGTGTTGCAGGTATGGTGATTCTGGCAATCATTGTATTTGTTTTGCATTTAAATGAGAAAGTGGGTCCTCAAGTCTGGTTTAATTCGATGTACTAATGGCATGGCATGGACAGAGAGAAGACGAGTTGGAACGAAGGCGTGCATCACATCACATCAATTTTGATGCACTGTAAATCTTTGGGATGGTTTCGATTGGTTATATGTTCCGTATATATTTCATCCTGTAGCATATATCATTAGCTATCTAAGCCTAAATCCTGTCATGGTAAGCACAGTTGGAGGTATCTTGATCTTGAATCTAATTCCTTATGACGAGACTTCACTTTCGTGTTTCTTGTCCAGGTATAGGAGGGACTGGTCTCTTTCCATCTTCTCTTCTCTGCACTGCGCTCTTGACAAAGCTCATCCCAGCCCTTCTCAACAATGCCCTTCTACCCATTCCTGACATATCGATATAGACCAACCCGATGTTCCTAGCGGTCCCGGCCACCAGCAGAGAACTCTCAGCAGCCTCAACACCATATTTATGATGCACGATTCTACCGAGATTGATCGTCCCAGAATCAAGAAGCTTGCGAGTTGAATCGTCGATCGTGGAGAGAATAAGATCGGCAGAGATGAGAAGACGACGAGTAGTTGTGAGTCTTGGCTGAGGCGGAAGAGTTGTAATGGAATCTTGCTGATGAGCAGACGGGGACGGAGGAAATGATCGAGGTGGAATAGGAGGAGCGTAGGGTGATCCAGAATCTGAGGATGGGGTATAAATGTTCGGGCGAGGGGGGAGAGGAGGCTTGAGATCAGCATGAGAGATAGAAGCAACAGAGGTTGGTGCGGGGTTATATCTCAATCTATTCTCTTTGGGTCTGGCGCCCATTGCACGGCGTATCATGTTATCGATAGTTTTGACTGTCTTGGCACTGACTTTGACAGCTTGTCCCGATACAGCGTGGACAGCACGGAGGTTTCTACGCGTTCTGTCAGAGGTGAGGAATACCAGTGCACGTGGAGGTAGAGGTGGAGGCGTAGGACTATGTGATCTGCTAGAAAGCGGTTGTTTTGTATTGCCGTGGTCTGGAGCAGTCAAATGAAACGAGGAATGATGCGGCGAAGGATTAGATCTTGTGATATAGTAGTTAGAAGCAGTGGCGATCGTCGTAACTAAGAGGTTCGTTCCAGATGAAATCACACGACTAGAAGGAATGCGTTGGAATACATGTCTCGCGATAGAAATAAGGGTACATACCTAAAGACAGAGGCGGATCTAGTGATCCAATCCTGCTCCTCGGGAGGCACAACCCTTGCAAAGGCTGCCAAAGCATCTGCGTCGTCTTCACGTAGACCTCCTTCGTCAGGGACTTCAATAATAACTGGGTCATTCTTATGTCCTTGTCGATACATCATTGGGTCTTCTTGGATACGGAAACGATCTTCAACTTCACCGACTACTTCACCGGTATCTTCGTCAATCATGACAAGGTGACCATATAGGTCTTTCTGGTCATTCACGTATGTTGGTGGGGGGAAATCCGGAATAGAAGGGGTTTGCTCCTGAGCCCCAGGGGAAGCAGAAGATCGGAATTCAATCGCATATTGTTCAAGAATGCTATCAAAGGTGTCGAGATCCTCGTGCAGATAACTAGATTTATTGTCTCCGGGAGGGCAAGGTATAGTGAGTACAAGCTCATCGGGTTCAGCAGAGGTCGCATTGAATGTATAGATTCTTGTTGTAGATGTTACCGTTCGCTGAACGACTCTGGCAGGATCTATTGGAGTTTCAGACATATTGAGCCTGAGCACCAGATAAACATCCCTATCCCAGTCGCTGGAGGCATCGGGAAGTGGAACGGTAACACATTGCAGGCCAAGGGGACTTGTTTCTGTATAATCCTTGACTGAGAGGCTGCAACTAGGGAAATTGAGCAAAAGGAAGGCTTCAGCTGTAGCTTCCATGCCGGAAGAGTAAAAACATATAGCGATAGGTGATATATAATATCGGGCTACACTGCCCTTTCTAGATGTCGATCTGGTTCACGTGCAATGACATAATTGATATCTACGAGTCCCTACTGAGTCTTTTCTTTCTCAGCTAACCGAAAACCATCAGCGACTGGTCAGGCTGAGTATATGGGACTCACATTTCTGCATAGATTTAAACAAGCCGAAATTGACAACTGTTCGCGATGCGAACAGCCCGGATAAAACGACTGCGCATATTACTCTGGCAACCTCTGGGTCGGTAGCCTGTCCAGATGCGGCACCACCGAGCATCTTATCAAGCACTGCATGCAAGTCAGCCCAGAACGGCTGAGCATGCGTCATGAAGGCGTATAAACCCGTCATAGCAGGCGCACACCATAGATCAACTGTTGACCATCCATATGCTTGCAACTCTGGGGGCGTTTGCACTGTCATTGAACCGGGATTCAGGATTGAGAATAGATTGGCCAAGAAAAATCCTCCATTGGCTGTAAACTGCAGAATCACAGACCTGAATTTATGATGCCTCGATGATATAGCATTGCACTTACCAGCGAGGTGACTAGGAGAGTCCATGGTGAGGAGGCGATGATGGGAGATCGGTGTTGGGTCACCGAGGGTGGAATGAGGCTGCAAACGAGGTAGGCACGAGTGAATCCGTCAACTAGTGACAGCGGAAGCTCAAGTTCCCCTGTCAACTCGGGAATCTCTGGCACGTACTCCACGATTGCTTGCACAGCAGCGTATAGTAACGGTCCGGCACCGGCTGTCATAAACGAAGGTGGAATTCCCAAAAACGGTGCTTTGATACAAGTAAGACGAAAATTGGCACAGAATATCATGGGCAGACAACTTACATGTGATGGCTTCGCCGCCATACACCACCAGAAGTGTGGTAGCCAATGCTTTCACGAATGACTTGTCCTCTACCCCAACCTTCCCTTTACTCAACACGTGTTTTGAGTGTGCTATTTCCCTCAGTTGTCGTAAAATAATACACAGTCGGAATGCCGCAATAACGTCAAGCGTGCTGAGAGGCACATCGAACCATGTGAAGGGTG
>Ga0153950_1001388_pt1 | contig 10767 bp, 8 predicted proteins | sample TSNJ034MetaG_FD_104737 | JGI IMG/M metagenome (GOLD analysis project Ga0153950, IMG submission 104737) | Attine ant fungus gardens microbial communities from New Jersey, USA - TSNJ034 MetaG | ecosystem: Host-associated > Fungi > Mycelium > Unclassified | place: USA: New Jersey, Wharton State... | reverse complement strand
TTCACGGCTCCGTGGATGATTGATAAAATCATACAGGCGTTTGAAGACAACAACAGACGATTGCTACCTTGTGCGTGGCAGCAGTCGTCCTGGCTGAAGGATGAGCTGTTTTTAGTCTTGAATGAGGACTTTACCGCAGAGATCCTGAACTATAGGCTTATTTATGATGAAAAATATGGTTTAATGACTGAAAAGGCAGGTGATGAAAATGGAAGCTAAATTTAATTTGCTATACGAGCCGTGGATACGTGTGTTGGACAAGTCTGGTGCCGTAAAAGAAACATCATTGTTGGACACCTTGCGTAATGCTCACAGTTTCATACAGCTTGCTGGAGAGCTTCCCACGCAGGATGTAGCGGTTCTGCGGCTGCTGCTGGCGGTCTTGTATAGCGTGTTTACGGAATATGATTCCAGCGGAAGGGAAGTCTCATTGTTCGACAGCGACGAGTTAGACCGTTGGGAGGAGCTTTGGAAGTTAGGGCAATTTCCTTATGACATGATAGAAAAATACTTAAAGCAGTATGAAGACCGGTTTTATTTGTTTCACCCCCGAACCCCGTTTTATCAGACTGCGGATCTGAGTGAAAGAAAAGCGACGGAATACTCAGCTGCCAAGCTGATAGGGGACTTATCGGAAAGCAGCAATAAGCTTCGGTTGTTCTCCTATCGCAACGGAGAAAGAAAGCAATCTCTCACATATTCCGAAGCGGCAAGATGGCTATTGTATCTGAACGGTTTTGACGACACATCGGCAAAACCATCCGTGCGAGGGGAAAATATGCCATCTACAGGCGCCGGATATCTGGGGAAATTGGGACTTGTTTATGCCGCCGGTGATAACTTGTTTGAAACGCTTATGCTGAATTTTGTGCTGAATCAAGAGGACGCCGACGGAAAAGCCGTTTGGGAGGATGCGGTACATAGTGAGGAGCGGCGCCGGATCCCTCAGCCTGCCAGCCGAAAAGAGCTGTTGACCCTGCAGTCCCGCAGACTTCTTCTCATTGAAGGAAACGATGACAAATCAGTCACGGGATATAAGCTGTTGGGAGGCGATTTTTTCGACGCGGAAAACGCCTTTGTAGAGCATATGACAATATGGCGCAAAGATAAAGCCGGCAGGCTTGATAATTATAAGCCTAAACGTCATGATCCTGCAAAAACCTTGTGGCGGGATTTTACGTCTCTGACGGCCACTGAGGGCGATTTAAATTCAAAACGTCCGGGAGTCGTTGACTGGATTGCCTTGTTGACGATGGAAAATATCTTACAGGGGAAACAGATATGGCTTCGAATGGCCTCCGTTAAATATGGCGACAAAGACTTTTTTGTTGACGATGTATTTGGAGACAGCGTCAGTGTTAATTCAAGTCTTATTTCTAAAATAGGAAAAGAATGGATAACACGTATTTGTGATGTTCTGAAGGATACAGAAACCTGTGTATGGCACTTGAAAAATTTTGCCAGGGCAATCGATGAAGCATTGGGCGGTTCGAATGATAGAAAGAAAAAGAGATCTTTGGTGGAACAGGCGGTGTCGCAAGCCTATTTCGACATGGATATGCCATTCCGACGCTGGCTGGCTGGAATTACTCCGGCAAACGATGATGTAGATGAAAAAATGAACGAGTGGCTTCTTCAGGTACGAAGCCAATTGCTGAAGCAAGGACGGCAGATGCTGGAAGGGGCCGGTGAAAAAGCCTGGATTGGCACTAAGAATGGATTCACAGCTCTTTCTCTATTTGAAAATTGCATTATAAAAAGCACAGGAGGAAGGAGGCAAGAGCATGAATGAACAAAGTAAGTCCGGACAAATTTACGGTTACATAACCGGAAGAATTCGACAGTTGGATGAAAATACTCCTTGGGCAAAAGCGATGCTTGCAAAGCTGCGCCGGGCTGCAGGCAAAACTCCGGGCGAAAGTCCCGAGGTTTGGGAGGTGACCCTGGGGGGAATGCCGGATGAGCTGTCCGGCGGGAACCACGATGTGTCCTATGCCGAACAAGCCGTGTATACGGCGTTGACCTTATATGCGCTGCACAGACAGAGCGGCGATACATCGATGCATGAAGGGAAAGGATTAAGTCTTGGCGGCGGAGCTGCAAGGCTTAGAAATGAAAAAACCGAGTCTGGAATTCAACGCCGGTTTGACGCGGTAATTACTGCCAAGGACATGCCCGAGTTGTCTTATCACGCCCGAGGGCTTATACAATTGATGCGAGCATCGAATACACCGGTCAGGCTGGATTATGCGCAGCTGGCAGTGGATCTGTTTCGGTATCAATTTCCGGAGCAGCGTAACAAGATCCATTTAAAATGGGGGAGAGACTTTTACAAAAATAAAATAGTGGAGGTTAACAACAAAGATGAATAGACTATACATTGATTTTCACGTTATACAAACCGTGCCGCCAAGCTGCGTTAACCGTGACGACACAGGAAGTCCGAAAACAGCCATATATGGGGGCGCCCGCCGTGCCCGGGTGTCTTCTCAGGCCTGGAAACGGGCTATGCGAGAGGTATTTCGGGACAACCTCAAGGAATCGGAACTAGGTGTTAGAACAAAAAGAATTATTGAACTTGTAGCGAAAAAAATTGTTGAGCTTGACTCATCTAAAGCGGAAGTGGCGAAGCCGCTTGCGGAAAAAATTATCAATCTGGCGGGAATTACTACAAAAGATGGCGAAGCGAAGGCATTGTTTTTTATTGGTACACAGCAGGCAAAAAACCTTGCTGAGCTTGCACTAAGCGATGAACCGAACAAAAAGCAGGCTCAAGCTGCGCTTTTAAAAGATCATGCGATTGAGATTGCTCTGTTTGGCCGAATGGTAGCCGATGAACCTTCCCTGAATACAGATGCGACAGCCCAGGTTGCTCATTGCATTTCTACTCACGTGGTGACGAATGAATACGATTACTTTACCGCGGCGGATGACATGAAATCCCATGAGGAAGATGCCGGAGCGGGTATGATTGGTACGGTGGAGTTCAACTCCTCAACGCTGTACCGTTACGCCACCGTCGCGGCCCATGAGCTGTATAATCAGCTTTCCCAGGATTCGCAGGCACTGTCCAGGGCGATAGCCGAATTTGCCAGAGCCTTTATTATTTCTATGCCGACCGGCAAGCAGAATACATTTGCCAACCGCACTCTTCCCGATGCGGTAATGGTGGCTGTCCGTACGGATCAGCCCATTAATCTGGTCGGAGCATTTGAAATGCCGGTCAAGGCCTCATCCGACGGAGGGTATCGGGATACGTCCATAAAAGCGCTGTGCCAATATGCCCGCGAATTGTATGATAGCTTTGCTCAGTCCCCCTGCAAAGCCTATGTTATCGGAACCGGCCTGGGCGATATGGGGATAGGAGTCAAAATGGATACTTTGTTCAGCTCTTTGGCGGAAGATATACGATCTGAGTTTAGTGAAAACCGGGAAGCATAAGAGGGGAACGACATGAGTACCTTACTTTTACGAATAGCCGCCCCCATGCAGGCATGGGGGGCGGATAGCAAATTTAACCGCAGAATGACAAACCGTGAGCCTACAAAAAGTGGAGTCATCGGATTAGCGGCAGCAGCATTGGGACGGAGCCGTACAGATGATATAGAAGATTTATGTGCGCTGCATTTTGGGGTGCGTACTGACCAGCCGGGTAGTTTGCTAAGGGATTATCACATAACGCGGGACGATATGAATGTTCGGAAAAAAAGTAAAGCTACCTCGGCTTTTCTATCCGAGCGCCTTTATCTTGCTGACGCGGTATTCCTGGTTGGGCTGGATGGGGATGAAAAATTATTATATAAAATTGACCAGGCCGTGCAAAACCCTGTTTACCCGCTGTTTCTGGGGCGGCGTTCCTGCCCGCCGACGGGCAGGTTATCCTTGGGCATAAGGAAAACGGGGCTTGACGAGGCGTTGGAAAATGAACCTTGGCTTGCTTCCGACTGGTATAAGAAGCGGATGGAAAAAAAAGAAATTCACCTTGAAATTCTGCGTGACGCTTACAATGAAGAGGATGCTATGTTTGGAGTACAGGACACCCCCTTGTCCTTTGATCAAAAGCATCGGCAGTTCGCTTTCAGAGGAACCGTGAGATACAGTACGACTAATTACAACACGGAGCATGACCCGTTTAAGGATATTGAACCTTAAGTATTATGCAAATACAGTGAAAGGAATGGTGTAATATGTACTTATCGCGTATTGAAATAAACCGGCATAGAAGGGAAACCATGCAAGCGCTGTCTTCTCCGCAGGTTTTACATGCGGCGGTGGAGGGGAGTTTCCCCAAAAGTAATGAAATAACGAAGCGAAATCTTTGGAGGCTTGACAGGCTTCACGGCTCGCTATATCTTTTACTGCTGAGCTGTGAAAAGCCTGATTTTACACATATTGTAGAACAATTCGGCTGGCCGGCGTCTGAGCAAAAATGGGAGACGAAAGAGTATGATGAGTTTTTAGGCCGTATTAAAACAGGGCAAAGCTGGCAGTTTCGATTATGCGCCAATCCGGTTCATAGCGTGAAAGTTGCTGAAGGGCAGCGTGGAAAAGTCTATGCTCATGTTACAACAGAACAGCAGAAACAGTGGCTTCTGAATCGTGCAGAAAAAAACGGGTTTACATTGTCTGAAAATAATTTTGATATTATTGAGCGTGATATTAAGAAATTTCACAGAAACGGTGAAAGTGTAACCTTTAGTGCCGTAACCTTTGAGGGACTTCTTGCTATCACTGATCAAAAAATGTTCAGTTCCGCGCTTCAAAAAGGTATCGGGCGAGAAAAGGCCTACGGGTGCGGATTGCTTACCTTGGCAAAATCAAGATGAACGGGATTAAAGGTACGGAACGTCCGGAGTTGCACGAGCTCCCTCAAATTAAAGAGAGACTGTCGTTTCTGTATGTTGAAAGATGTTTGATAAATCGCCAGGACAGCGCTATAACGGTTACGGATAATCGCGGTACGGTATATGTTCCGGCGGCATCCTTCAGTACGATGCTGTTCGGTCCGGGAACCAATGTTTCGCACCGGGCTATGGAGCTTTTGGGCGACGTAGGGGCCACCGCGATATGGGTAGGAGAGCGAAGCGTCCGCTATTACGCACATGGCAAACCATTGACACATTCATCGCGCTTTCTTATTGCGCAGGCAGAACTTGTTTCTAATACAAGAACACGTCTTAATGTCGCCCGAAAAATGTATCAAATGCGCTTTCCCGGAGAGGATGTGTCAAATTTGACTATGCAGCAGCTTCGGGGCAGAGAAGGTGCGCGAATCCGAGGGGTCTACCGCCAGGCGTCAAAAGACACAGGCATACCTTGGAACGGCAGGGAATACGACGCAGGTGACTTTACGGCGAGTGACCCGGTAAATATGGCACTTTCCGCCGCACATGCCTGCTTGTATGGTGTGGCCCACAGCGTAATTATTGCGCTGGGATGCTCGCCGGGACTGGGGTTTGTCCACACCGGGCATGAACGATCTTTTGTTTACGACATTGCAGACTTATATAAAGCGGAAATTACGATTCCGATCGCATTTAAAGTCGCTTCGATGAATTCACAGGATATAGGTGCAGATACGCGTCATGCGGTACGCGATGCAATTGCCAATGGGCATATCATAAAACGTGCGGTTCAGGATGTGAGAGGTCTTCTGTTGCCCGATGCCGAGGTTTCCGAGGTGGATTATGTGAGCCAGGTGGATTTATGGGACGAAAAGAGGGGCTATGTCAAAAATGCCGTATCATATGGGAAAGAGTTGGATGAACCGGAATCTCCTTTGACGGAAGGATACGGTCAAATAGTGGAGGAAGATGGATGATAGTAATAACCCTTACCAATTGTCCGATTGCTTTACGAGGCGACTTAACGAAGTGGCTTATAGAAATCAACACAGGTGTTTTTGTCGGGCGTGTTTCAGCACGTGTACGTGAGAACCTCTGGGAACGTATTAAAAAGCATATAAAAAATGGTCAGGCCACTATGGTTTATAATGCGGCAAACGAACAGGGGATGGATTTTAAGGTATTAAACAGCGAATGGGAGCCTATTGATTTTGACGGAGTGAAACTGATATTAAGACCAAGCCCGTCCCGTATCAGGCATTTAAGCGACACGCGTAAGAGTGGATATAGCAAGGCGAGCCGCCGCTTGGCAGCAAAACGTGCCGTTATGCGCAAGGCATACGACGGTGTGGAGAATCCAAGTGCTTATGCTGTAATAGATGTTGAGACTACAGGGCTTAAGTCGGATAAAAGCAAGATATTTGAACTTGGGGCCATGATCATTGTAAATGGTAATATTGCCGATTCTTTTACGGCACTTATCAAAACCGAAAGTCCAATACCTGATAAAGTCCGGAAACTTACCGGCGTTACAAATGAAATGCTAGAAATTGAGGGAGAAACACTAGAGACGGCGCTTTTTCATTTTTTAAAGGTAATAGGTGATTTGCCGCTGGTAGCGCATAATATCAATTTCGATATATCTTTTATTAATGCTGCATGTCGTCATTGCGGATTACAGGAAATAGATAATAAGCAAATGGATACGCTCTCAATGGCGCGTCAGACAGTTACTGGCTTAAATAGCTATTCGATAAAAGTGTTATCCGAGCATTTTGGTTTTAGATCAAAAACTTATCACAGGGCTCTTAAGGACTGCTATATGACATATCAGTTATATGAAAAGTTAATAAAATTGTGCTCAAAGAAAGAGCAAAACCCTTGATTTATCAGGGAAATTTTAGTGTGTTCCCCGCGTGTGCGGGGGTGATCCTATAACCTACTTGCAAGGTGCAGAGACTTACCTGTGTTCCCCGCGTGTGCGGGGGTGATCCTAAGAACTGGGTAGAAGACAAGGAAATTGAAGCGTGTTCCCCGCGTGTGCGGGGGTGATCCCCAAAACGGAGGGACGAAGATATGACATACAAAGTGTTCCCCGCGTGTGCGGGGGTGATCCTTGTGATGGTCATGGTGTTGGTGGTGATCGAAGGTGTTCCCCGCGTGTGCGGGGGTGATCCTGGAATATAGATTTGTCATTATGGGACGCTTGGGTGTTCCCCGCGTGTGCGGGGGTGATCCTTTAGCGGACAATTTTTCCACCCCATCAATAAGGTGTTCCCCGCGTGTGCGGGGGTGATCCTCTTGCTATCATAGAAACGACCACCCCAGACATGTGTTCCCCGCGTGTGCGGGGGTGATCCTAATGTCATACCCTAAATGCCGATGCAAAGTGTGTGTTCCCCGCGTGTGCGGGGGTGATCCCACTATGTCCCACAGTGTTATTTAAGACATTTCGTGTTCCCCGCGTGTGCGGGGGTGATCCTAATCTTCTCTCCTACTTTTTTTACTACTCTAAGTGTTCCCCGCGTGTGCGGGGGTGATCCTTCTAACAACTCTTTCATCTCCTCCGGACGGTCGTGTTCCCCGCGTGTGCGGGGGTGATCCTTCGGGTTCATAATAGTGACATTCGTTAAATCTGTGTTCCCCGCGTGTGCGGGGGTGATCCTACTTGCGGGAGATTGCAGAACGTCAGGCAATCGTGTTCCCCGCGTGTGCGGGGGTGATCCTCTCCGCGTAGGCATCAGTTTTTGACACGGGAAGTGTTCCCCGCGTGTGCGGGGGTGATCCCTTTACCGCCCGGCGAAAGCGTGAGGTAATTTGGTGTTCCCCGCGTGTGCGGGGGTGATCCTTTAATATTATCTTTAAGTCCCATCTCGCACCGGTGTTCCCCGCGTGTGCGGGGGTGATCCTATAGCGGCAACAATCGCGACAATAAGGATCAGGTGTTCCCCGCGTGTGCGGGGGTGATCCTCGTGAGAGGAGGAAAATAAAAGAATGGAAAGCGTGTTCCCCGCGTGTGCGGGGGTGATCCTAAATAAGTATACCAAATGCCTTGACACAGTGCGTGTTCCCCGCGTGTGCGGGGGTGATCCTGCGATACAGTCCATCAATACCGCAAAATTATGGTGTTCCCCGCGTGTGCGGGGGTGATCCCAGTGAGCCGAGGTCAAAATTTCCGACGTCTTCGTGTTCCCCGCGTGTGCGGGGGTGATCCTACATAGGAGGATACTGCAATGATAAGATACAAGTGTTCCCCGCGTGTGCGGGGGTGATCCTGTAGATGCAAGTTATATAACTCCTAATACTGTGTGTTCCCCGCGTGTGCGGGGGTGATCCTGGAGACTGAAGCCGTTAATCTCGTGCTGGATGGTGTTCCCCGCGTGTGCGGGGGTGATCCTATATCCCGTCAGTTCGTCCATTCGGTCCCCGCGTGTTCCCCGCGTGTGCGGGGGTGATCCCAGCATTGGATGTCAACTTCATGCAAATTGACGGTGTTCCCCGCGTGTGCGGGGGTGATCCTCTGGATGTCACAACTTCGTCCTCGCCCGGCTCGTGTTCCCCGCGTGTGCGGGGGTGATCCTGTTCTTGATTTTTAGGGCGAACTATGCTATGAGTGTTCCCCGCGTGTGCGGGGGTGATCCTCGATTGGCACGCCATTGAGGATCGGACGAGAAGTGTTCCCCGCGTGTACGGGGGTGATCCTCGACGGATGGAGAGCTAGCACAGGGGCGTGTAGTGTTCCCCGCGTGTGCGGGGGTGATCCTCGGCAGTATAGGAGCTCCCATCGACAACGCCGGTGTTCCCCGCGTGTGCGGGGGTGATCCTAGCCGAGCTGTTTCACTGCCTCTGCAAACGAAGTGTTCCCCGCGTGTGCGGGGGTAATCATCCAAGAACCAGCGGCGAGGTGTTGACATAAAAGTGTTCCCCGCATGTGCGGGGGTGATCCTTCAAAGGTACGAGAGGATCGGAACCAGATTGTGTGTTCCCCGCGTGTGCGGGGGGATCCTACGAAAATATGAAAATAATGGCCATTACTCATGTGTTCCCCGCGTGTGCGGGGGTGATCCTTGAGCAGTCGGTAATCCGTGGCGGCGATAAGGGTGTTCCCCGCATGTGCGGGGGTGATCCTGTAGAGGCGAATATATCTGTGGCGGTGGTCCCGTGTTCCCCGTATGTGCGGGGGTGATCCTAAAAAAGTTATCATTCCTTTGAGTGGGTTTTCGTGTTCCCCGCATGTGCTGGGGTGATCCTTGAAATGTACGTACGTATGTGTTAAGATAGAGGTGTTCCCCGCGTGTACGGGGGTGATCCTAATCAACCAACCTGTCCTAGCTGGGTATACGGGTGTTCCCCGCGTGTACGGGGGTGATCCTCGTTAGCAAGATCTTCAACAAGGGCGCTAAAGGTGTTCCCCGCATGTGCGGGGGTGATTGGATGCCTGTCTTATTAGAACCAACAGTTCCAAGGTGTTCCCCGCATGTGCGGGGGGTGATTGAGATGATGGCAGTCATTATAGTACACTATATGCCTTATCCAATTTCGGAACAACGGGAGAAAAGGGTATTCGTAAGCATATGACGCAAAGAGGGCGGGGAGCCAATATCAACGGTTCCTTGCCCTCATCTCTTAATTTATAACGTTATACCTTCCTTTTCCCGCCGAACAGTTTCTTCTTCCCTGAAAGCGCTATTTCGGCGATGCCGAGTATAGAAGCGCCTATTAACACAATCCACCGCCAAACATTAGAGCTGTCGCCGGTAGAAGGGCCATTTACGCCGGTAACGGCTGGTGTGGCAAGCCGAGTGGGTATGCTCAAAAAATGCGCGTCACTGTTATAGTCCGCATTGTATTTGTATCATGCCGGGGAAGAAAATTATTGGAAATCCGAGAGCGTTGTGCTAAAATAGGTGTGTTTACAGAGATCGTATTTAACAAATCAGTTCCTTTTCCACAAGAACCAAGGAATTATAGTATCGGAAGCTTACACGAGACCGCTTTTGATGAAGGAAGCTTTATGAATTATGCGAAGTAGAAGGGAGAAGCACACATGGGTGAATTAACCACGCTGCCAAACATCGCCGCGAAAATGGAAGAGCAGCTTGCGGAAGTCGGCATTACAACAATCGAACAACTGAAAGAAACAGGCAGCCGTGAAGCATGGCTGCGGATTTTGGCGATTGATTCCTCTGCCTGTATCAACAGGCTTTGCGGTTTAGAAGGAGCCATCCAAGGTATACGGTGGCACTATCTGGATGATACCACGAAAAAGTCGCTGAAGGAATTCTACAATAAGCATAAGCACAGAGGGTAAGAATGGAAGCTAAGAAAATAAGGAATGTATAATATGACGGACTACACCCTAATCCGCTCAAAGCGGAGAACCATTGCTATCTATATCACAAAAGACGCCGCCGTGGAGGTTCGCGCCCCGCTGAAAGCGTCCAAAGCGGAGATAGGCCGCTTCGTCGCGTCCAAGCGGGAGTGGATTGATAAGCATCTGTCCGCGCGGGAAGAATCCGTGCAAAGTAAGGCCGCTTTCACGCTGAACTATGGCGATTCCATAGCCGTACAGGGCAAGAAAACCCCGATCATCGCAAAGGACGGAAACCGCGTCGGATTTGATGGCGAACGTTTCTATCTGCCGCCCGGTTTGACGCAGGGAGAAATAAAGCGCGCCGTTATCCGAGTGTACAGATTGGTCGCGAAAAATCTACTCACGAATAAAGTGGCCGGTTACGCGAAGCAGATGGGCGTCACGCCGATTGCCGTTAAGATTAACGGCGCGAAGACGCATTGGGGGAGCTGCAGCGGAAAGAACAGCATTAATTTTTCGTGGCGGCTTGTGATGGCGGACGACGATGTCATTGACTACGTTGTGGTACATGAACTGGCGCATATCAAGGAGCATAACCATTCCGACAGG
>Ga0153950_1001387_pt1 | contig 10768 bp, 9 predicted proteins | sample TSNJ034MetaG_FD_104737 | JGI IMG/M metagenome (GOLD analysis project Ga0153950, IMG submission 104737) | Attine ant fungus gardens microbial communities from New Jersey, USA - TSNJ034 MetaG | ecosystem: Host-associated > Fungi > Mycelium > Unclassified | place: USA: New Jersey, Wharton State... | reverse complement strand
TCTATTTTCCGCCCAGCGTTGTCATCCTCCTTGCCGGGCGACAGCCCGCCTGCGTCGTCTTCCTAGCTGGTCGAAAAATATCCTCGCAATTTATTATCACTTTTTAATCAGTGTTTAGTATAAGAATCATAGTTAGGCTATCGGCAGCAAAAAAAATATAGATGGTAGTAAGGTGTTGGTATCTATGGAAAAAGAGAAATGTCAATTTAACCATGATTTAATAACCGTCAAAGACACTATTATTCATACAATTACAGCTGGCTCAGTTTCAAATCCTGCAATATTCTTTATTCATGGGTGGCCGGCATGTTGGCGGGAGTATGAAGCCGTCATGAGGATTTTGAGCAATCAATATTATGTTATAGCTATTGATCTGCCGGGCATTGGAGATTCGAAAACACCACTGAAATCGTACCGTAAAAGAAACATAGCTGAGTATGTACGCAGGGTTATGGATGCAATGAACCTGTCTGAAAACATCACTTTAGTAGGATGTGATATTGGCGTTTGGATTGTGTATGCTTTTTTAAAGATGTATCCCGAAAGAATTTCCCGCGCGGTCATAATGAGTGCAGATGTACCAGGGCTGAATCCTTTGGAGCAATATAAAAAATATGTGTGGCATCTATCCTTTAATTCGATTCCCGAGCTTCCGGAAATCCTTGTTACAGGCAATATACCAGAATTTTTTTCTTATTTTTATGACAAATTCAAAAGCACAATGAGTGACGAAATAAAAAATGCATATTTTGAGGCCTATATTCGTCCCAGTGCGCTGAAAGCAGGATTTGATATATACAGATATATTCCTGAAGACGAAAAAGACAATATCACCCTAAAAAACAGACCTGTAATAATTCCGGTTCTTTATTTACGAGGCAAATATGAAGTTGATGAGCTGTACTCAAATTATGGTACGAAAGCCGAAAGCTTTGTGAATGGATTAAAAGAACATGGTCTGACTAATGTTAAAATGGAGATTATTGATGACTGTGGACACTTTATACCCGAAGATAAACCTGAAGAAGTATCTATCGTATTAAATAATTTTATAAATGGAGTTTCGGATTTTGGATAAAAAAGTTTGAATTGGATGTCCGAATTATATGATAATAGAATAAGCAATATCGCCATATATTAGGGGGAAGAATAGAGACAAACTCACTTATAATCAAACAAATTATACTATGGAGCTACCGGCCGACCTTGAACCGGTGACCGGTAGCAAAAACTGCTGATAAGCGAAGAACTTGATACTAAACACTGACTAAAAAGCGACATAACTTGCGGTCTATTTTCCGCCCAGCGTTGTCATCCTCCTTGCCGGGCGACATGCCCCAATGTGACTGTAGGTCGCAATGCGTCGTCTTCCTAGCTGGTCGAAAAATATCCTCGCAATTTATTATCACTTTTTAATCAGTGTTCAGTATTACGAGGCAAGGCTTTATGAATAATTTGTAAACAAATCATTCCTGCGATTGCCCTGAATCTTTTCGCGCGGTGTATTGACAAAATCCGTTGATCCATGTATAGTAAATAACAGATCACCGGAAAGGAAACGGTTGCATGTCCAATTTATCCCAACAAGGTAATGTTTTTTACTTTACATCCTGCGCATATTTTTGCGTGGGCTGCTTTACGTGGGATAATTGAATATGATAACCAGAAGCTGTGCTCTGCTGAATGTGTAAGCTGCACATCAATCACCGGCGCTTTTGGACAAAGCGCCGGTTTTTTTGTGCTTTCAGCGCCCGGCAGATGGAGGAAGACCGTGGTCCTCCGGTAGATATCCCCAAGCTGTTCCCTACCAACATCCCGCGTCAATGTGCGCAGTTGACGCCGGGACCTCCCTGAATTCCTTCAATTGGATAATTCCAAAATACGGCGTGCCGCCAGCCGGAAAAGCGGCAACCGCGCCACATGTAAAATACACCCCAATGTGGCAATGCGGTACATGGAGCTCAGTATGGTTGTCATTATCAAGCCCGATACCAATAAACAGCAGTTCGAGACCTTTTTGGGCTGGGCTCACGACATGGGTCTGGAGACCAACGTCATCGTGGGCAAAAAGCTCACCATTGTGGGACTCATCGGCGACACCACGTCGCTGGATCTCAACATCGTCCGCTCCATCTCCATTGTGGAGGATGTGCGGCGCATCCAGGAGCCCTACAAAAACGCCAACCGCAAGATGCACCCCGAGGACACAGTGCTGGATATCGGCGGCGTGTCCCTGGGCGAGGGGGGCTTCAGCCTCATCGCCGGGCCCTGCTCTGTGGAGGGCCCGGAGCAAATCTGCGGCATCGCGGAGTCGGTGAAGTCGTCGGGGGCCGCCTTCCTGCGCGGCGGCGCCTTCAAGCCCCGCACCTCCCCCTACGCCTTCCAGGGCCTGCGCGCCGAGGGCATTGAGCTGCTGCTGGAGGCCAAAAAGCGCACCGGCCTGCCCATTGTCACCGAGATTATGAGCATCGACCACCTCCCCCTCTTTGAGCAGGTGGACATCATCCAGGTGGGGGCGCGCAACATGCAGAACTTTGAGCTGCTCAAGGAACTGGGCCGCCTTAAGACCCCCGTTCTGCTGAAGCGGGGCCTTGCCAACACCCTGGAGGAACTGCTCATGAGCGCCGAGTACATTATGGCGGGGGGCAATCACAAGGTCATTCTGTGCGAGCGGGGCATCCGCACCTTTGAGACCGCCACCCGCAACACACTGGATATCTCGGCCATTCCCATCCTCAAGCAGCGCTCCCACCTGCCGGTGGTGGTGGACCCCAGCCACGCGGCGGGTATTTCCTGGATGGTGCCCTCGCTGTCCAAGGCGGCGCTGGCCGCCGGAGCCGACGGCCTTATTGTAGAGGTGCACAACGACCCGGAGCACGCCTGGTCCGACGGCGCCCAATCCCTGAACCCCGATGAATTCATCGCCCTGGTAAGCGAGCTTCGTCCGCTGGTCACCGCCTGCGGCAAAGAGTTTCGCACCAGAATGTGACGGGAGCGGCTGCCATGAACATAGCCATTGTGGGGCTGGGCCTCATCGGAGGTTCCCTGGCCAAGGCCATCCAACGAAAGAAAACCCACACGGTGTGGGGGTGTGACCGCTCCCCCTACGCCGAGACCCAGGCGTTAGCCGAGGGCGCCATCGACGGTGTGATCCAGGGCGATTTCAGCAAGGCGGAGCTCACGGTCATCGCCGTGTTCCCCGGAGCCGCCGTGGACTTCCTCCGGGAAAACCGCGGCGCCTTCCGCCCCGGCTCCACCGTGGTGGACCTGTGCGGCGTGAAGCGGTTTGTCTGCGCAGAGGCGGAGGAGCTGCTGCGGGACACCGGCGTCACCTTTATCGGCGGGCACCCCATGGCGGGCCGGGAGTGCTTTGGCTACGAGAACGCCACAGCGGAGCTCTTTGACGGCGCCAGCATGATATTGACCCCCACCGACAGCACCCCGAAGGATAAGCTGGAGGCCGTGTCGGACTTTTTCCGCTGGGTGGGCTTCGGACACATCCAGCTCACCACCGACGCCCGCCACGACGAGATCATCGCCTACACCTCGCAGCTGGCCCACATCGTCAGCAGCGCCTATATCAAAAGCCCCACCGCCCGGGAGTACATGGGCTTTTCCGCGGGCAGCTTCAAGGACCTGACCCGCGTGGCAAAGCTCAACGAGGACATGTGGAGCGAGCTGTTCCTCCACAACCGCGATTACCTTTGCAATCAAATCGGCGTCATCATCGAAAACCTGGAGGACTTCCGCAACGCGCTGGAAGCGGTGGACGGCGGCGCTTTGCGGGATATGCTGCGGGAGGGCCGGGAGCTCAAGGAAAAATTCGACAGTGAGGAGCGGACGCGCAAATGCTAAGGGTACAAGTGGAGGCAAAAACAGCCTATGAGGTGGTTATCGGCGGCGGAATATTGGACGGCCTGGGCGCCGCCGTTGCCGCCCTGCCCGGCAGGCACCGCAAAAAGGCCGCCATCATCACCGACGACAACGTGCACCCCCTGTACGGGGACGCCGTGGCGCGCTCGCTGCAAAGCGCGGGATACGAGACGCACACCCACGTTTTTCCCCAGGGCGAGGGCTCCAAGACCATGGCGCGGGCCATGGAGATTGTGGCCTTTTTGTGCGACAACGCCTTCACCCGCTCCGATTTGGCGGTGGCGCTGGGCGGCGGCGTGGTGGGCGACATCACCGGCTTCGCGGCTGCCATATACCAGCGGGGCATGGATTACATCCAGGTGCCCACCACGCTGCTGGCCGCCGTGGACTCCTCGGTGGGCGGCAAAACCGCCGTCAACATTCCCCAGGGCAAAAACCTGGTGGGCGCCTTTTGGCAGCCCCGCCTTGTGTGGTGCGACACAACCACCCTGAACACCCTCCCCCCCGCCGTGTTCAACGACGGCATGGCCGAGGTCATCAAATACGGCTGTATCTGGGACAACGCGCTCTTTTCCCGCCTGGAGCAGCCCGGCGCGCTGGAGGATCTGGTGGCGATTATTGCCGACTGCGTGCGCATCAAGGCGCAGGTGGTCCGGCAGGACGAATTCGACACCGGCCTGCGGCAGATCCTCAATTTTGGGCACACTATGGGCCACGCCATCGAAAAGGCGTCGGAATTCACGGTGTCCCACGGCAGCGCCGTCGCCATGGGCATGGTGCTGTGCGCCGCCGCCGGGGAGCGCGTGGGCATTACCCCCAACGGCGTCACCCGGCGCATTGAGGGGCTGCTGGAGCGCAACTCCCTCCCCACCCGCTCCCCCTACCCGCTGTCCCGGCTGAGTAAGCTCTGCCTGGGCGACAAAAAGCGCAGCGGGGACAGCATCGCCGTCATCCTCCTGGAGGACATGGGGAGGTCGGTGATCCACCCCGTGGGCGTGGAGGACGTAGACGCGTTTTTTGACGTCAATCTGTAGCGGGAACGCGGATGTCGGTATTTCCCCGGAAATATAGTATAATCTATAATGATACATGTGACAGGAGGAAAACGCCAATGGTAATGGAAATATTGCCCTGCTGCCTCAAGGGTCGGGTGCGGATTCCGCCCTCCAAATCGGCGGCGCACCGCGCGCTCATCTGCGCCGCCCTGGCGGACGGCGAGAGCATCATCCGCCCCGCCGTTCTGGGCGCCGACGTGGAGGCCACGCTAAGCGCCGCCCGGGCGCTGGGGGCGGAGATAGAGGTGTCCGGCGGAGCCATCCACGTGCGGGGTGTCAAAGCGCCCCCAAAAAGCGCCGCCATCGACTGCGGCGAAAGCGGCTCCACCCTGCGGTTTTTTGTGCCCATCGCGGCGGCCCTGGGGGTGGAAACGGTTTTCTCCGGCCAGGGTAAGCTGGCGCAGCGCCCCATGGCTCCCCTGCTGGACGCGCTGTGCGCCCACGGGGCGCGTGTGAAAAGCGCCCAGGGCGAAATCCCCGCCGTCTCCGGCGCGCTGCAAAGCGGCGTCTACCAAATCTCCGGCAGCGTCAGCTCCCAGTACATCACCGGGCTGCTCTTTGCGCTGCCGCTGCTCCAGGGCGACAGCGAGCTGCGCCTCACCTCCCCCCTGGAATCCAGGGGCTATGTGGACATGACGGTTCAGATGATGGAGCATTTTGGTGTAAAGGTGAATGCCTTGCCGGACAGCTACCGCATCCCAGGCGGACAGCGCTACCGGCCCGCCGACCGCGCGGTGGAGGGAGACTACTCCAGCGGCGCCTTTTGGCTGTGCGCGGGGGCCCTCAACTCCGACGTGTACGTGGAGGGACTGGAGCATTCGTCGCTCCAGGGGGATAAGCAGATCATCCCCATTCTCCAGCGCTTTGGCGCCCAAATAACCACGGGGCAAAACAGCGTGGGGGCGCGGCACGGGCGGCTGGTCAGCACCGACATTGACGTGCGGGACATCCCCGATTTGGTGCCGGTGCTGGCGGCGCTGGCCTGCTACGCCAACGGAACCACCATCATCTACAACGCGGGACGGCTGCGCCTAAAGGAGAGCGACCGCCTCATGGCTGTGACACAGGGGCTGAAAAACCTGGGGGCCGGCATTGTGGAGTACAGCGACAAGCTGGTGATTATCGGACAGGCCTCCCTGCGGGGCGGGGCGGCGGACGCCTTTGGCGACCACCGCATCGCCATGGCCATGAGCATCGCCGCCCTGGGCTGCGACAACCCGGTGCGGATCACCGGGGCCGAATGCGTGGCCAAGAGCTACCCGGATTTCTACGATCATTTTGTCCGGTTGGGGGGAAACTGCTATGCCGTCTAGCTATCGCGGCAATATCGGGTTCACCATCTTCGGCGAGAGCCACGGCCCTTCCATCGGCGTGGTGCTGGATGGACTTCCCGCCGGTATTTCCCTGGACCTTGAGGAGATCGCCGCGTTTCTGCGCCGCCGTGCCCCCGGGCGCAGCCGCCACGCCACGGCCCGCCGGGAGGCGGACCTGCCGCAAATCCAGTCGGGGCTGTACCGGGGCAGGACCACCGGCACCCCGCTGTGCGCCGTCATCGCCAACACCGACACCCGCTCCAAGGATTACGAGGACATGGAGGCGCTGTGCCGCCCCGGCCACGCCGACTACACCGGCGCCGTGCGCTACGGCGGCGCCGCCGATCCCCGGGGCGGCGGACACTTCTCCGGCCGCTTGACGGCTCCGCTTTGCTTTGCCGGGGCGGTGGCAATGCAGCTGCTGGCCGGACAGGGCATCCGGGTGGGGGCGCACATTCTCTCCCTTCACGGCGTCGCCGAAGCCGCCTTCGACCCGGTGGAGCTGGACAGCGCGCTCTTTGGACAAATTGCCGCCAAGGACTTCCCCGTGGTGGACGATGCGCGGGGCGCTGCGATGCAGGCGGAGATCGACGCGGCCCGCGCCGCCCTGGACTCCGTGGGGGGCGTCATCGAATGCGCCGCCACCGGCGTGCCCGCCGGGCTGGGCTCCCCGCTGTTTGACGGCCTGGAAAACCGCATATCGTCGCTGGTCTTCGGCATCCCGGCGGTGCGGGGCATTGAGTTTGGCGCAGGCTTTGCCGCGGCGGAGATGACCGGCAGCCAACACAACGACCCCTGGCGCATGGGGGACGGCGGGGTGCGTTCCCCCCAAAATCACCACGGGGGCATATTGGGGGGCATCTCCAGCGGCATGCCCATATTGTTCCGGGTTGCCGTCAAGCCCACCCCTTCCATCGCGCAGCCCCAGGACACAGTGGATTTGCGCCAAGGCGCCGACGCCGTCATCCGCATCCACGGGCGGCACGATCCCTGCATCCTTCCCCGGGCCGTTCCCTGTGTGGAGGCCGCGGCGGCCCTGGCGCTGTTGGATTCCCTTTTGGAAGGAGGCAACCCCAATGGATTTAACGCAGCTGCGGCAGGAAATTGACGGGCTGGATCAGGAACTGCTGGCACTGTTTTTGCGCCGGATGCAGTGCAGCGAAAATGTTGCCGCGTACAAAAGGCGGCACGGCGTCGCCGTGTTCCACCCGGAGCGGGAGGCGGAGATTCTGCGCGCCATGACGGCCAAGGCCCCACCCGGTATGGAACCATATGTGCGGGAGTTTTTTGAGGCCCTTCTGCGCATCTCCAAGGAGCGGCAACAGGATTTGTTGGAGTCTGAGGAATAAACAAACAAAACTCCGTCACAAGCGCGTCCCATGCTCAGGATTTATACTACTTCATGATTAAAAAAACGGGGCTGTCTCAAAACACGGTTTGACCAGTGGTCAAACCGTGTTTTGAGACAGCCCCGTTTTTTTAGATAATCAAGCTGCGTTGTGAGATTCACCATTTCTTTGCTCCCGCCAATTTTGTGTGCCGGCCACAGAAGCTATTTTCTATAGAACGCGCCGTTGTACAGCTCGCCGCAGGTGAGCCAGCGGGGGTGAGTGAAGGTGGGCCAAAATTCGTCGCGGCCTCTGCGGTCGTAAAACGCGCAGCCGTGAATATCGCAGCAGCGGGCCGGTGGTCTCCCGGTTCCGGGCGGCGCGTTGAAACCGGGCTGCGCTCCCGGAGGGGGCGCGTTATAGAAGCCCTGTCCCCCGCCCGGAAAGGGCGGATTCATCGTATTGAAGCCCGGACCCTCGCCCGCAAAGGGCTGCGCTGCGCCCCCACGGGGGTTGGGCTGCGTGTTTCCAGAAGCCGCCCCGCGGCGAAAAGCTGGATTTCTCGCGGGATTGCGGCGATTATTCCGGTTTGGATTCCCGCCACGGCCACCAAAGAAATTTACCATATCATCAACTCCATTTGCTTATACTAATTAGACAAAGGGCATCGCCACATCTATTTGCTATACTCTATGAAAAAATCGCCGATTCTGTTACAAATCAGGTAAGAATTGGTTGTACCTGGGACAATTTGCGACAAAAATACAACCCCTTGGGCTTCTATAATATGAATAGTGATTCCAATAAATTGCTGCAGTAATAAGAGGAAGCACGGAAATGTTCCTGCTTTTGAAAGGCGGGAAGGAAAACGGATGCAAACCAATGTTTATGTTGACATACTGCTTGTAATCAACTACATCATCAATATGCTTCTGGTTTTATGCGTGGCAAAGCTGGCGGGACGCACACCCCAAAGACGTAGAATAGTCGCGGCTGCACTGTTTGGTTCAGCATGCTCGCTGACTATTTTTTTACCTTTTTATGGGGTGTTTGTCTCGGTTATCACAAAGCTCTTTATCGCCATGATCATGGTGCGCATCTGCTTTTCGTATATCCACTGGAAAAACTATCTCTTCGAGCTGGCGCTGTTTTTCGGCGTGAATTTCTTTTTCGCCGGGGTGATGCTGGGCATCTGGCTGGCGTTTACGCCCAGCGGCATGGTGTATTACAACGGAATTGTTTATTTCGATATCTCCTCTGTGGTACTCATTGTCACCACCATCGCCGCCTACCTTATACTGTCGCTGGTGAGCAAGCTCACCCGCCGGGGCAGACTGGAGGCGGACATCTACCCGGTGACGGTGTACTTCCGCGACAAGGCCGTGGCGCTCAGCGGCCTGTTGGACACGGGCAATGCTTTGTGCGAGCCCTTCAGCGGCACACCGGTAATTGTGTGCGGCATTGGGGATGTGGCCCCGCTGCTGCCGGGGGACGCGCTGGAAAGCCTGCGGAGCAAGGCATACCTGGGCGAAGGGGCGGGGAAATGCGCGGTACCCTTCCGGCTGATTCCCTATGAGCACGTGGGCGGCGGCGGGGCGATCCCCGCCTTCAAAGCGGACAAATTGGTGATTCAAAAGGACAACGATCGGTACCGGGTGGAAAGCGTATACGTGGGAGTTATGGAACGGCCGGTGGGCAACGGGCGGTACAACGCTCTGCTCAACCCGGAGTTAATCAGCATAAAACTAGGAAATGGCGGTGCTAAAAAATGAAATTGTGGGGCATAAGAGCTCGAATTACCCGTTTATTGTTTGCGCTTCGGAGTAAGCTTGGCTGGACAAAGGTATACTACATAAACGGGCCCGACACCTTACCGCCCCCCTTGACACGTGATGAAGAGGAAAAAATTTTCGCGCGGCTGGAGGAAGACGACGAGGACGCCAAACAACAGCTCATTGTGCACAATCTGCGCCTTGTGGTGTATATTGCCCGCAAATTCGAAAGCTCCGGCGTGGGCGTGGAGGACCTTATCTCCATCGGCGCTATCGGGCTCATCAAGGCGGTGAACACCTTTTGCCCCGCCCGGGGCATCAAGCTGGCCACCTACGCGTCCCGGTGTATCGAAAACGAGATCCTCATGTATATGCGCAAATGCCAGAGCCAAAAAAACGAAATCTCCATCGACGAGCCCCTGAACATTGACTGGGACGGCAACGAGCTGCTGCTCTCGGACATATTGGGCACCGATGTGGACAGCATCAACCGCCCCATTGAGCAGGCCATTGAAAAGAGCATCCTGCTGGAGACAGTGGGCAGGCTGGGCGAGCGGGAAAAGCGCATCATGCAGCTTCGCTTCGGCCTGCTGGACGGGGAGGAACGCACCCAAAAGGAGGTGGCGGACATCATCGGCATCTCCCAGTCCTATATCTCCCGCCTGGAAAAACGCATTGTCAAGCGCCTGAAAAAGGAGCTGGAGCGCATCTCTTAAAAATACCTGGCAATGAAAGCAGAATATGTAAATATTGGATTTGTCTGTTTTTGCAGCAACCATGCGGCTTTGGGGACAGCGTAAAAAATTCCCAACCGCCGCCATGCATTAGTCCCCCGTTTCGGGATCATACTTTGTAGTGAAGTATGGTTGGAACGGGGGACTTTGGTTGTTAAACAAGGTAGAGATCTGCGGGGTCAATACGTCCAAGCTAAAGGTGCTCAAGGAGCACGAAAAAATGGATCTCCTAAAGCGGTACAAGCAGGGTGACCTGGATGCCAGAAGCCAGCTCGTCAACGGAAACCTCCGCCTTGTGCTCAGTGTGGTGCAAAAATTCACCAACCGCGGCGAAAACCTGGACGACCTGTTTCAGGTGGGCTGTATCGGCCTTATTAAATCCATAGACAATTTTGACATTTCTCAAAATGTGCGGTTTAGTACCTATGCCGTGCCCATGATTATCGGTGAAATCCGCCGTTATTTGCGGGACAACAATTCCATCCGGGTGAGCCGATCCCTGCGGGACACGGCTTACAAGGCCATGCAGGTGAAGGAGCGCCTTGTCAGCGAAAACCTCAAGGAACCCACCATCGAGGAGATCGCCAAGGAGATGGAGGTTCGCAAGGAGGACGTGGTTCTGGCTCTGGAGGCCATTGTGGAACCGGTGTCCCTCTTTGAGCCCGCCTATTCCGACGGCGGCGGCGACACCAT
>Ga0153950_1001386_pt1 | contig 10769 bp, 11 predicted proteins | sample TSNJ034MetaG_FD_104737 | JGI IMG/M metagenome (GOLD analysis project Ga0153950, IMG submission 104737) | Attine ant fungus gardens microbial communities from New Jersey, USA - TSNJ034 MetaG | ecosystem: Host-associated > Fungi > Mycelium > Unclassified | place: USA: New Jersey, Wharton State... | reverse complement strand
GAGCACGGAGCACGGAGCACGGAGCACGGAGCACGGAGCACGGAGCACGGGGCACGGGGCACGGAGCACGGAGCACGGGGCACGGAGCACCGGTCACGGTGTGGAATGCGGATCGCCGGGCACGGAGCGGAGCTGAGGGCCGTGCGCCGCGCTCGGTGTCTGTGTCGAGGTGCCCGGGGTGTGGTGGGTACGGGCGGCTCCGGCCCCTGTGGCAGGATTGTCAGGTGACGATTACGGCTGCTGCAGATGGTTCCGCACTGGGCAATCCAGGACCCGCAGGGTGGGCCTGGTACATCGACGAGAACACCTGGCGGGCCGGTGGCTGGCCGCACGGCACCAATAACCAGGGTGAACTCATGGCAGTCCTGGACCTGCTCCGCAGCACCGCGCATCGTCCTGAAGAGCCTCTGAAGATCCTCTGCGACAGCCAGTACGTCATCAACTGCCTGACCAAGTGGATGCCGGGCTGGAAGCGCAAGGGCTGGCGCAAGGCCGACGGCAAGCCCGTCCTGAATGTGGACCTGCTCAAAGAACTCGACGCCGCGCTCAAGGGCCGGAACTTCAGTTTCGAGTGGGTCAAGGGTCATGCCGGGCACCCTCTCAACGAGGCCGCGGACGACCGCGCCCGTGCTGTTGCCACCGCCTACCAGCGTGGTGGGCAGTCCATCCCCAGCGGCCCTGGCTTCCCGGGAGCTCAGCTCACGGATGTGGCGGGCGGCTCCAACTCTCAGACGGCGGGCCCTGAAGAGAGGCACGCAGCGGAGAAGCCTCGGGCCGCGGCCGGACCTGGTTCTCAGGTAAGGTCCGAGGGCCAGCCCCTGGGTGACGCGGAACCCGATCTCTTCTCCGTCCTGGAGGAGGACCTCCGTGGGTCCTTCGCGGAACAGGATCCGGTGGCCGTGGTGACCGCCCTGGAGCAGCGGCTACTGGAACCGGCCGTCCGTGCCGACCTCGGCGAGGTGGCAAGGATCCTGCACCCTGACTTCGAGGAGATCGGGAGCTCCGGCCGTACCTGGTCCCGTGAGGAGACGCTCCTGGCCCTGTCCGATGAGGATCACACTCCGGTGGACATGAAGCCCCTTTCCGCCTCACGCCTGAACGAGGACACCATCCTCCTCCAGTACCGCACCAGATCGGCAGGCCGGACCGCCTTGCGAAGCTCGCTCTGGCTCCTGTCCCAGGGCGTCTGGCGGCTGCGCTTTCATCAGGGGACTCCCGAGTAGCAGGCATGCGCCGCGACACGGGAGACGCCCCGAAGGGGCTCACCCAGTGCTCGCTCGGTGGTCACTCAATGGGAGAATCGCTGCGCGTTGGTGAGTTCGACGTCACGGTACTGCGCTGCCGCTTGTTCCAGCGCCGCGTTGATGGCCGCCATGGAGGCCTCCACGCGGTGCTGGGTGGCGGACCAGTCGGCCACCAGCGACTGGAAGCTGGCTGAGGCACTTCCCCGCCAGCTTTCCTGCAAGGCGAAGAGCCCCTGGTGCATGGCTCTGATGTCCGCGGTGATGCGCTCCATGGTGCCGCGGACCCGTCCGGACTGGACGTGCAGGAGTTCCGTATCGACGGTGATGACGCTCATGACGTTCCTTTCGCTGGGACAGACCCCGGTGGTCCGTCTGTCTTCAGCCTAGGAACGCCGAGAACAGCGGGACAGAACGCTCCGGCGTATGTGGACAGGGCGCGCGATGCATTGTCCACGGGGCACCCGTGCAGGCCCCACGCCGTCGTCGTTCGCTGCGGGGGTCATTCCCCGGCGTCGGCGGTGAGAGTGCTGTCCATGGCGTACGGAAGCCTCACCTGGAAGGTGGCTCCGCCGCCGGGCGTGCTGAGAATGCGGACGGATCCGCCATGGCTGCCGACGATGGCCGCGACGATGGCGAGGCCCAGGCCACTGCCGCCGGTCTCCCGGGTCCGTGAAGTGTCCGCGCGGTAGAAGCGCTCGAAGATCCGGGCCTGATCCTCCTCCGAGATTCCCGGCCCGTGGTCGCGCACCTCCAGCACCGACCAGGAACCCGATTCGTCCTCCTGCCGGCCCACGGCCACCTCCAGCGGAGAGTCCTCAGGCGTGTAGCGCAGGGCATTGCCGAGAAGGTTCCCCACCACCTGGCGGAGCTTGGCCTCGTCGCCGAGCGCCGGGGCGGGGCCCGGATGCGCGGAACTCAGACCGCAGAGCCTGACCGTGCGCTGTGGAGCGCTGGCCCGGGTGTCCACCACGGCGTCGTTCCCCAGCAGCATCAGGTCCAGGGGTTTCTCCTGCAGCGGGCGCTGCTCATCCAGCCGGGCCAGCGTCAGCAGGTCCTCCACCATGGAGCCCATGCGCTTGGCTTCGCTCTCGATGCGTCCCATGGCCGTGGCCACGTCGGCGTCGGTGCGCAGGGCTCCGTGCCGGTAGAGCTCGGAGAAGCCGCGAATGGTCACCAGGGGCGTGCGGAGTTCGTGGGAGGCATCAGCGGCGAAGCGGCGCATGCGCTGTTCGGACGCAGTCCGGGCTGCAAAAGCCGATTCGATGTTGGCCAGCATGGTGTTCAGGGAAGTGGCGAGCCGCCCCACTTCCGTGTTGGGGGTTCTGACGTCGACGCGCTGCGAAAGGTCACCCGAGGCGATGGCGGCGGCGGTCCGTTCCACCCTGGCCAGCGGACGGAATGACCGGGTCACCGTCCAGGTGGCTATGAAGAAGGCGAGGATCAGGGTCAGCAGGCCGACGCCCACCACCACCAGAATGGCGTGCTCCATGATCTCGTCCACCGGTGCCAGCGGAAGCCCCACCACCACGACGTAACCATGCCCACTCTGGTCGGTGAATGCGACGGCCACGGCGCGCCAGTCATGACCGGTGGTTCCCGCGATGTCGAAGGGGAGCCGCTTCAGGGCGGTGGCCTGGGCCAGGCTCATCTGCTCGATGTCCGGGTAGCCCGACTGACTCGCACCCGTCCGGTAGACAGGCGCGCCCGGGCGCAGCACCACCACGGAGTAGTCCGTGGGGACACTGCTCAGGCCACTGGTCAGCTGGGCATAGCCGCCGTACTTCTGCATGCTTTTGGCAGCCACGCTGAGCCGGTCGTCGATCTGCGACTGGAGATAGCTGTGCAGCAGCGCCATGGTGCCCGCACCAGTGGTGACAAGAGCCACCAGGAGCAGGCCCATGATGGTTGCGATCAGCTGTGCCCGCAGTGACGCGGACTTCCACCGGCGGAACAAGTCAGCGCTTCTCGGCAGTCCGCAGGACGTATCCCACGCCTCGCTTGGTCTGGATCAGCGTGGGAGTGTCCGGAACGATGTCGATCTTGCGCCGGAGGTAGGAGATGTAGGACTCGACGATCGAGGCGTCGCCGTTGAAGTCGTACTCCCAGACATGATCCAGGATCTGCGCCTTGGACAGGACCCGGTTCGGGTTCAGCATGAGGTAGCGGAGGAGCTTGAACTCGGTGGGGGACAGATCAACGGTGGTGCCGCCGCGGCGCACCTCGTGCGCGTCGTCGTCGAGCTCCAGATCGTCCACGCGGATGATCGCGTCGTCCTCCAGCAGGGGCTGGGTGCGGCGCAGCACGGCGCGTACGCGGGCCACGACCTCGTCCAGGCTGAACGGTTTGGTGACGTAGTCATCGCCGCCCACGGTCAGGCCGTTGACCTTGTCCTCGGTGTCGTCCTTGGCTGTCAGGAACAGCACGGGGATGTGCCGGCCCGCCGAGCGGAGCTTGCGGGTGACGTTGAAACCGTCCATGTCCGGGAGCATGACGTCCAGGACGATCAGATCCGGGGATTCGCTTTCGGCCTTGGCCAGGGCCTCGCGTCCGTTCCCGGCGGCCACGACCTCGAAGCCCGCAAAGCGCAGGGAGGTTGAGAGCAGTTCCCGGATATTGGGCTCATCGTCAACGACCAGGAGTTTGGCTTCAGGCGTTTCAGTCTTCATGCCATTCATCATCCGCCCTCATCCTGAACGTTTTCTGGAAGATTTCTGTACGCCTCGGGGACGGCGGCTGCGACATATGGCGGGTGAACGTCCAGGCCCGGGTAAAATAGCGTGGATACGCAGACCGCGAGCCGTGCCGCCCCGAAACGACCGACCCCGGGCGGAGCGCGGCCTGACAGCAAGCAAGAGACAGACAGAGGTAAAGAAGTGCCTACCGGCAGCGTCAAGTGGTACGACAAGGACAAGGGCTTCGGCTTTGCGGCGTCCGAAGACGGGCAGGAATACTACCTGCCCTCTTCCGCGCTTCCCGCCGGAGTGACGGAGCTCCGCAAGGGGGTGCGGATCGAATTCGGCATCGCCGAGGGCCGCCGCGGCGCCCAGGCCATGGGCATCCGCCTGCTGGACAAGCTCCCCTCCGTCTCCAAAGCCAAGCGCACCTCACCGAAGGAACTGGCCCCCATGGTCCAGGACCTTTCCACCGTCCTGGACAACCTGTCCGGGATGCTCTCCTCGGGCAAATACCCGGATGGCAAGAAGGGCACCGCCATCGCGGCCGCCCTGCGCCAGGTCGCAGATCAACTGGAAGCCTGAGACATGACTGCCGAGCGTCAGAACACCCTTCGCACCACCGCCCCCAAGCCGGGCGTCCCCCAGTGGAAGACCGGCAAGCCGGACGCGATGCTCGCTGCGGCAGTGGACCAGGCGCGGCGGGAACTTGAGACCATCACCCCGGCCGGCAGTATCGGCGAGCACCTCGGCGCCAAGCGCGAAGAAGACCGTGTGGTGACGCACCTCTTCGCTTCGCGGCTGGCCGGCTACATCGGCTGGCAGTGGTTCGCCGTGCTGACCCGGAACTCCCGGTCCAAGGTGGTGACCGTCAGTGAGATCGGTCTGCTGCCCAGCGAGGACTCCGTCCTGGCGCCGCCGTGGGTCCCGTGGTCCGAGCGTGTGCGTCCGGAGGACGTCGCGGCCATGCAGGCTGAAGAAGCCGCGGCCGCAGGGGAGACCTCGGAGCAGAGCGCCGTGGCCGGAGAGGCTTCGTCTGAGGGTGAGGCGGCGCCGGCTTCGGAGGACACCGGCTCAGAGGAGACTGATGTCGCGGGCGGCGCCGGGGAGGCCGAGGCTTCGGACGCCGGAGCCGTCGAGGATGAGACGACGGATTCTGAATAGCACGATCGTGCCATGAAAAGTGGCCTGAAACGCCTGTGGGCCCGGTTTCCCGGGCCCACAGGCGTTTTCCGTTCGAGGGCTTACTTGCGCAGTTCCCCGACGATGTAGTCGATGGAGGCGGTCAGTGCGCTCACGTCTTCGGGGTCGATGGCCACGAAGGTTGCGATGCGCAGCTGGTTGCGGCCGAGCTTACGGTACGGCTCAGTGTCCACGATCCCGTTGGCGCGCAGGATCTTCGCCACCTGAGCGGCATCCACGGAATCGTCGAAGTCGATGGTGGCGATGACGTTGGAGCGGTCCTCGCTGCGCTGGACGAACGGTGTCGCGTAGTCGCTGGCCTCGGCCCAGGAGTAGACCCGGCCGGCGGAATCGGCGGTGCGCTTGCTGGCGAAGTCCAGGCCGCCCTGGGCATTGAGCCATTCGACCTGAGCGTTCAGGGTGACCAGGGTGGAGAGCGACGGCGTGTTGTACGTCTGGTTGAGGACCGAGTTGTCGATCGCGGTCTTGAGGTTCAGGAAGTCCGGGACCCAGCGATCGCTCGCGGCGATCCGTTCCGCGCGTTCCAGCGCGGCGGGGGAGAAGAGCGCAAGCCACAGGCCGCCGTCGGACGCGAAGTTCTTCTGCGGCGCGAAGTAGTAGACGTCCGCCTCCCGGACGTCGACGTCCAGGCCGCCGGCCGCGGAGGTCGCGTCGACGACGACGAGCGAGCCTTCGTCGGCGCCGCTCACCCGGCGTACGGGAGCCGCGACGCCGGTGGACGTTTCGTTCTGAGGCCAGGCGTAGACATCCACGCCGGCCTCGGCCACGGCCTCCGGCCGGGTGCCCGGCTCGGAAGTGATGATGGAACTCGTCTCAAGGAACGGCGCCTTCTTGGTGGCGGAGGCGAACTTGGAACCGAACTCACCGAAGGACAGGTGCTGAGCCTTCTTCTCGACCAGGCCGAAGGACGCGATGTCCCAGAAAGCGGTGGAGCCGCCGACGCCGAGGACCACTTCATAGTCCTCCGGAGCGTTGAAGAAGGACTTGAGGCCGGATCGCACGGAGCCGACCAGGTTCTTCACCGGCGCCTGCCGGTGAGAGGTGCCCAGGAGGGTGGCGCCTGCAGCGCTGAGGGCCTCCACCTGTTCGGGACGGACCTTGGAAGGACCGGCGCCGAAGCGGCCGTCCTTGGGAAGGAGATGTGCGGGAATGGTGAGTTGTGCCTGATCGCTCACAGATTGCTCCAGTTCTGGTGTGTGGCAGGGAGGACGAGTCCTTCCGGGATGCGCCCGTCCTGATCTCATTTTGCCGCAGGGCGGGCGTCACTTCCCAAGCGAGACCGGATTCCGGGACGGCGGACGTCATGTGGTGGATCCGTTATTTGGAGATAGTCTAAATAAGCTAGACTGAGCGGCGGCGTTCTAAGCTTGACTGGATGAAGCTTGGGCACGGACGCCATGGCGCACACGACGCGAGTGAGGGTAGGACGGGATGACTGATCTGATCGACACCACGGAGATGTATCTGCGGACCATCCTGGAGTTGGAAGAGGAGAAGATCGTCCCCCTGCGTGCCCGGATCGCAGAGCGTCTCCACCACTCCGGTCCGACGGTCTCGCAGACCATCGGGCGGATGGAACGCGATGGTCTGGTGGTGGTCACGGGTGACCGCCACCTGGAACTGACTGAACACGGACGGCAGCGCGCCGTGGAGGTCATGCGTAAGCACCGCCTCGCGGAGCGCCTTCTTTCGGATGTGATCGGGCTGGACTGGGCTTTCGTCCATGATGAGGCCTGCCGCTGGGAACACGTCATGAGCGAGCGTGTGGAACGGCGCATCTACGAACTTCTGGGCCATCCCACGGACTCTCCGTACGGCAACCCGATCCCCGGGCTGGAGCAGCTGGGTGGAACGGAGGGCGAGTCCTTCGCCGCGGGCCTGATGACCCTGGTCCAGGCGATGACCGAGTACTCGCCGGACTCCGTGGTCACGGTCCGGCGCCTCGCGGAGCCGGCCCAGGTGGAGCCGGAGCTTCTGCAGCAGCTCGACGAGGGCGGGATCCGGCCCGGCGCCACGGTTGACCTGGAACGTGCTGGAGATTACATCGCGGTGCGGGTCGCCGGCATCGAGGGTGCGCTGGAGCTGCCGCCCGAAGTCGCGGCCCACGTTTTCGTCTCGCTCGGCTGAACCCGGCTCTGAACAGGTCTTTCCCTCCTCGAACGCGCTCGCTGCACTGCGGGCGCGTTCGTCGCGTCCGGGATGGGTTTATCCACAATCTAGATAACGAATTTATTACTCTTGGGCCGATTCGCGTATAGTGATGTCCCAGCGCTGAAACCTAAGCGTGACCTGTTTCGTACGCCGAGCTCTGCTGGCGAAACCAGGGTTTGAACCACAACAGCAGAGGCGGGGGAACCATTTCCGGCGGTCTGATCTCAGACCGTCTTGGGGTGAAGCCCGCGGCGGTGGACGGAACTTTTCAGATGCGGCTCAAACCGTTCCCTGGATCCCCGTGTGCCTCCGCAGGCCGGGCAGCTGACTCTCAGGCCCGAATCCGACAGCTAACTTCGAAGGCGCTATGAGAGGGAATGCATACGTGAGCAATGACAAACTGCGCGGCCGACGTCGCGCGAGTGGTCCGGCCCCGATGGCCGGCGGTCCCGCACGGACCGCTGTTCCGTCGACGCCCCGCAAGGCGAAGCGGAAGGGACCTCTGCAGCAGATCGCTGATCTGGCTGTGAAGAGCGGAGCCATCCACAAGGGTGGGCTTGCACTCGCCGCCGGTGGGCTCGCTCTGACCGTCGCGTTCCCCGCAAGCTCCGGGCCCCTGGCCGAGGCCGCCAACCGCGATGATGCCCAGGTGTCCACCAGCATCAGCGCCGGCGCCGTTCAGGCTCCCGTGACCGCGTCCACTGGCGCGAAGATCTCCTTCAGCCGCACCTCGGCCACCAGTACGCAGGACCCGGATGCCCGCCTCAAGGCCCTCATGAGCGCCCAGTCCGGCAAGGTCACCCCCTCCGCCGCGAAGGGCTCGCTCGGTTCGCCCCTGGCCTCCCTGACCGAGGCGTCGCCTTTCGGCTGGCGCATCAACCCGCTGGGCGGCCCCTCCGACTTCCACAGCGGTGAGGACTTCGTGGCCCAGTGCGGCACCCAGGTCATGGCCGCCGCAGCCGGCAAGGTCGTGTTCACCGGATGGGTCGACACCGGTGGCGGAAACCGCGTGGTGGTCGATCACGGTAACGGTCTTGAGACCACCTACAACCACCTGAGCTCCTTCACCGTGCAGGTCGGCCAGACCGTCCAGCGTGGCGACGTGGTGGCGCTCAGTGGCACCACGGGCGCCTCCACGGGCTGCCACCTGCACTTCGAAGTGATGGTCAACGGCCAGGTCGTCGACCCCTCCGGCTGGCTCTGAGAGAGAGCCGACTCTCAGTCTTACCGAGTGCTCCGTAACCTTAATGTGACATTCGGCCGAGACTCCTGTAATTTGTATATCGCGCCTCCTCGTAAGGGGAGGAGCCCTTGGTTGGATTGCCGAGCTCTGCCACCAGTCGAGGTCCGTTCGTAACTACTTTCGTCTGGCAGAGGCGGGGGAACCAATTCTGGTCTTGCTTGCAAGGCCTTGGGGTTAAGTCGTCAGCTCGCGAAAGCGGCGGACGGCCGGATGGCTCCCATCCGAATCCGACAGCTCACCTCGTAGGCATCGGGAGAGGCTTTTCCTTGTCTTTTGGCACTACCGCTGCGCGCCATCGCGCTAAGCAGGCATCCACCACTTCGCTTCTTGAGATCTCCAAGGCTGTTTCCTCGAACGCAGGATCCATGGGCCGCCAGGCCGCAGTGATCGCAGCCGCTTCGGGTCTCGTGCTCACCAGCGGCATCGCCGCCAACGCCGCGGAGACCAGCGTTCAGCGCGATTCCTCCGCTGCCACCACCCTTGAGGTGAAGGCCGCTCCGCAGGCCGTGGCCGCTTCCTCCACCGCGAAGCTCAGCTTCGTCCGCACCGCGGTCAAGACCGAGCCGGCTCCGGTCGTCGAGGCCCCCGTGGTCGAGGCTCAGTCCAACACTGAGACGCAGTCCAACACCGAGCAGGCCGCTCCGGTCGCGGACAACGCCACCGCGAACACCAACACCCAGGTGACCGGCTCGAACGTCGCCGCTGCCGCCCCGGCTCCGAAGACCGTCAACACCGCTGCCGCTTCCGGCAAGGGTGCTGCGATCGCCGCTGCCGCTCTGGCTCAGCTCGGCGTCAACCAGGACTGCACCGCCCTGGTCTCCAACTCGCTGCGCGCCGTGGGGATCAACTTCCACGACTGGCCCGCAGGCTACCTCTCCCTGGGCCGCACCGTGTCCGCCGCTGAGGCTCAGCCGGGCGACGTCATCTACTACGCAGATGGTGGCATCGGTGTGCCCCACGTGGCCGTCTACATCGGCAACGGCCAGGCCGTGCACGGTGGCTTCCTGGGCTACACCACCAAGGTGTACGACGCGTTCGTCGGTTCCGGCCCCGTCTTCATCCGCGTGGGTGGCTAAGACCGAGGTCTGACCCGCCAGCTTCTCCCGCTGGAGATCATCAGAAGGACCCTGCCTTGGGCGGGGTCCTTCTGCCGTTAAACCGGGAAAGCTGTCGGCAGCCCCAACGAGGGGTGAATTCTTCCTGCGACACGTCCGCAATATGGTCCAGGGCATCGCGCACGCGCCCGGGCGTGTTTAGGCTGGTTAAGTCGATCCATAGCCCGGACACGCCGGGGGCAGCCGGCCCTCGTGCCCCTGCCGGGTGCGGCCGTGAAGAGGTATGCGCATGCGCACTCTTGTTCTGAATGCTGGATATGAACCGCTTGCGGTGGTGACCTTCCGCAGGGCGCTGGTCCTTGTGCTGGCCGGAAAGGCCAGTGTGGTCGCGGAGGGCGGCGAACCCGTCGTCGGCCCCCACGAAGTGCTGGGCCGGCCGTCGGTGATCCTGCTCAACCGCTACATCAGACCGCGCCACAACCTGGTCTCCACGGTCAGCAGGAGAGGGGTCCTCCGCCGGGACGGGCATCGCTGCGGATACTGCGGCAAGGCGGCGCACACGATCGACCACATCCTCCCGCGTTCCCGCGGTGGGAGGGATTCCTGGGAGAACCTCGTGGCCTGCTGCCTGAAGTGCAACAACACCAAAGGCGACCACACGCCGTCGGAGATGGGCTGGCAGCTGAGGTTCAGCCCGCGCCCGCCGGTGGGCACGGTCTGGCAGATCCGGGAACTGGAGAAGCCCACTCCCGAGTGGAGCGAGTACCTGCCGGCCGAGGACGCGGCCTGAGACCACCGCCTGAGTCTGGTGCCTGAAACCGCCGGCAGACCCCCGGGCCGGAGCCAGGGCATGACTCCTCAGTGGCGACACGGCGTGACCGGGCCCGCTCCATGGTGTGCTCCCGTCTTAGGCTGGTGTCCTGGCCTTTGGGGCCTTGCAACAGCCGGGATGATGCGCAGGGAGGCACTGGACGATGTCACGGACACGGCGGAGTGCCGGTGCGGCGCTTCCTGAGACTCACTCCTGCCCGGCGTGATCCGGAGCCGGTGAACCATGCACGGACCTCTTGAGGAGAACGCGGCCAGACTGGGCTGGGACGAAGCCCGGGCCTTGCTTCAGGAGCGTGTGGAGGCCCTGCCCCCGGCGCACCACCCACTGGCTCACGCGGTGGGTCTGCTCGCGGCCGAGGATCTCCACGCT
>Ga0153950_1001383_pt1 | contig 10788 bp, 3 predicted proteins | sample TSNJ034MetaG_FD_104737 | JGI IMG/M metagenome (GOLD analysis project Ga0153950, IMG submission 104737) | Attine ant fungus gardens microbial communities from New Jersey, USA - TSNJ034 MetaG | ecosystem: Host-associated > Fungi > Mycelium > Unclassified | place: USA: New Jersey, Wharton State... | reverse complement strand
CGCCTATATGATTGTGCAGAAGAACGCTCTATATTCCGGCACGAAGGCTTATATAAGGCAATTTTCGCAAGGCTTATACCTTGATTTGACAGATACAAACATATATGTACAAGCGTTATGCCCTGGTCTTACAAAGACAGATTTACATGAAAAAATGGGGATGAGTAAGGAGCGCCAAAAGAACAGGGGTATTTTGCGTTGGGAGGCGCCTGAGCAGGTAGTTGCGCAATCAGTAAAAGCCATGAGAAAGAACAGGGCAATCTGTATATCCGGAATATCTACGAAAATGCTGATAATATTAACATCCTGTATTCCAAAAGCACTCTACTATCGTCTTGTTAATTCAGTTTTTCGATAATGGTGAGAGTCCCACAGTTATCGCTATAAAGATTTACCATGTAAAATATACCTATGTATGTTATATTTCGTTTAGAGATAGGCTTAGTCATCCACAAAGGTGGCAGCCAGTGTTTAAGATATTTGCCCTAATGGACACACCTGCCCTGTTGGCTGGAACAGGGTAGGTGTTTTTATTTTCGCTTGCTTCTACTCTCTATGTAGGCAAGCAGTGCAATAATAAGCTTTATGGTTTTTCAATGGTTACTGTCAGAAGAAAATCTGCTCCTCCTGCAATACCAAACATTGTCTGGCCGTCTTCATTAAGTATTGTGAAATTAAGGAATGGGTTGTATAATAAAATAAAAAATAGTGTGTCGTTTACAGTATAGGAGTGCATCTCATGGATGAAAAAAAGCGAGGATATTGGGTTTATTCTGTTGTAGCTGTTACTATTGGTATGGGGTTATTTGCATTTTTAGGTTGGCTAATCTATGACTTAATAATTAAACTTGCTGAGAAAGATTTTTCCAATAACACCGTAATACAAGCCTTATTGACATTAGTAATAACGGTCTTTATTGGAGGATATTTTTCCAAATGGCTTGAGAGTAGAAATGCAAAGAAATTGGAGTTATACAAAATACAAACATCAATTTCTCTGAAAATAATTGAATTGGCAAGTGCAGCTGTTCATCAACCTGATAATGAACAGATTTTAAATATGCTTATATGCGAATCTTCAAAGGTGAAATTATATTTTCCAGACAGCGTTTTAAAAGTATTAAATGATTTTATTCAGAACGATAATAAGTCCCAAAATTACAATCAGTTGATAGATGAATTGCGTAAAAACATTAAGTGAATATATTAAGTGTATATACATAAAGCGACAACGGGGTGATATACTTCCTCCGAGGACGGTTCCCGATAGAGCGCGTCATTTTCAATCCCATCGTAGCTGTCAAGCGAATATTGCGACTTGTGGCGATACATGCGCCGCTTGTATGCCTCCTGCTGGTGGTCATCCGCTTTCATGGTCGCCAGCATTTCGTCCTGCACTTCCATGAACCCGAATAGATAAAAGCTAATCAAGTGTTTTGCAAACAGCATGACAATATGTATGGCTGTTTCCAATGTCTTGAAAACTGTAAAACGGTTGTGTCTTTACTTTATTGTCGGCTGGCTAAACCAAGCCGCCATCAGTCCATCTATATGGCTAGAATTATACACAATCCATTTGCTTTTTTTCATTTAATCAAAGCAGGGGGTAATATACCACCTGCTTTGATTTAGATCTTATCTTACACGTATTTTCTGTCCCGAACGAATTCTGCTGCTGTTCTTAATCTCAGGATTCAGTGCCATAATCTGTGCTACTGACATACCATACTTTGTTGCAGTTCCTGACAGGGTATCGCCAGGTTTTATGGTGTAGGTATCTCCGTTCATGGGAACGATTACCTCGTCCGGTTTTTCAGTGGTTACTGTCAGAAGGAAATCTGCTCCTCCTGTAATGCCAAACATTGCCTGGCCGTCTTCGTTAATCTGATAGCTTCCCAGATATTCAAAGGCTCCTGTCTGTTCATTATAGCGGTACAGGTTCGCATAGTTGTCAGCATTTTCGACTCCCAGGGAGAAATGTACGTTAACTGTCATGCCAAAGCTTTCATGGCTCTCCATGGGGATTTCTATACTGTGTATGGTGTCTTTTGTCTTTTTCCGGATAAGTGCCTCCGGGGCTGTCAGTTCACCCTGCCGCACTGTCAGGTTCACGGTTGCGTTGGTATCTGTATGATCAGGTATGTCACTGCCGGTGATACTGAAGGTCACTCCCATTCCGGTGTGCATGGCAAGTGTGATACTGCTGTTCTGCAGGGTTTCCAGTATAAACGTGGGAACTACAATGATTCTGCCAGTAACAACGTTGTGGTTGTAGCCCTTATTTGCGGAAATATTCTCTCCCATATCCGTATTTACAACACCCCAGAGTTTTAGTGCCTCAGGTGTGGTGCCATAGTTGTTGTTTTTCACTATGCCAGTCTTACCCTCTGAGGAGGGTGTCTCTGTTACAGGTGTGGTATATGCCGCTATGGTTATGACAGTGTCCGGACCCGGGTTATAGCTTGCTGTTGCTGCATAGCGTACATAGTAGGTTCCAGGGGAAAGTCCTGTGATTGTCGTGCCAGGAACAGGGGCGTAAACTGTGTCGGTACTGCGCCTATATTCCATCGTTGTGGTAACACCTGTCATTGTGCCGTTATTGGCGCCTGGGTTGGTTTCATCTGTTTTGTCTATACCGAAGGGTGCGGTCTGGTTGGCTTTTGTTACTGTCAGGGTATAGCTTGCTGTAGCCTCGGCGTAAACAGCGTTCGATGCGATCCCGGCGGTGATGGTAGTCTGACCGACGTTTAGGATAGTCACAGTGCCGCTGCTGTCAACAGTCGCTACGGAGGGAACACTGCTGGTATAGATGACTGTACCGCTTCCTGCGTCTGGCGCTGCGGTGTTGGTAAAGCTACCGTTGTTGAAAACCTTTGTTACAGGACCTGCGTCAGAGAACGAAAGCATGCGTGGCTGTAAATCGGTGTGCAGGAAGGTCGCTGTAATGGTTATTACGCCGTTTACTGCATCACCTGGGGTTATGGTGTAGGTCTGACCTGTGCCTGCTCCGGCGCTCATAACGCTGGTCAGCCCTGTGCCGCCCGTGAAGGTCAGGATATTGGTCGGTTTACCGGAACCGTTGCCCAACACATAGCTTAGTGTTATTGCGTTTCCCACACGTCCCGTTGATGCTGAGAGGGTCACTGGGGTGTCGCCCGATATGTTGCCGACATTTATAATCGCCATGTTATAAGGAACTGTATATCCGGAATCAAATATTGCCGTGATGCTGCCGTCGGTGTCCGTGCTGGTTATCACACAAGTGATAACCTTACCCGCATCCGCACCGCCAATGACGATAGTGTTTTGATCTGCTGCATTCGCTGCCGCTTCGGTACCTGCAAACCATGCATAATGCCAGTTACCGGATGCACCGGTAATTGAGCTTGTGGCAACTGTCAGTGTCTGCCCTACCTCATTTGTACCGCTGATTGTTGCTGTACCACCAAGAGGAGGGAGCGTTACCGTAAGTGTAAACGTGACTGTCGCGTTGTTATAATTTGTGTCACCTGCCGCTGTTGCTGTAATGACCGCCATACCTGTTGATGTGTAGGAAAGTGTTGTGCCGCTGATATCCGCACCGGCTCCGGCTGTCGTTACGGTATAGGTAATTGTACCACCGTAAGAGCTCACCGAACTTATAGCGTGACCGCTCAAGTCTACATCACCATTGCCTATGATTTGGCTGATATCGGCAGCGGTCAGCGTCTGGTCTGCCTTGGTTATGGTCAAGGTATAGCTCGCTATAGCCGCAGCGTAAACAGCATCCACCGTAATCTCGGCGGTAATGGTAGTCTGACCGGCGCTTACGAGGGTCACAGTACCATTGCTGTCAACAGTCGCTACGGAGGGAACGCTGCTGGTATAGGTGACCATACCGCTTCCTGCGCTTGGTGCTGCGGTGTTGGTGAAGCTGCTGTCACCGAATACTTTTAATACAGGACCAGCGTCAGAGAACGAGAGAGTACGGGGCTGTAAACCGGTGTGCAGGAAGGTAGCTGTAATGGTTATCACACCGTTTACTGCGTCACTTGGGGTTACGGTATAGGTTTGGTTTGTGCTTGCTCCGGCACTCGTAACAGCGGTCAGTCCCGTGCCGCCCGTGAAGGTCAGGGTGTTGGTCAGTTTGCCGCCGCCGTTACCCAAAGCATAACTCAATGATATTGCGTTTCCTGCGCGGCCTGTTGTTGCCGAGAGAACCACGGCAGTATCTCCCGATATATTGTCAACATTGGTAATTGCAATGTTATAAGGAACTGTTCTTCCAGAATCAAATTGCGCTGTGACGCTGCCGCTGGCATCCGTACTGGTTATAACACAGGTGATAACCTTGCCTGCGTCTGCGCCGCCTATGACAAGAGTGTTTTGATCTGCTGTGTTCGCCGCCGCATCGGAACCCGCAAGCCACGCGTAATGCCAGTTGCCGGACGCGCCGGTAATCTGCGAGGTATCCGCCGTCAGCGTTTGCCCTATCTCGTTTGTGCCCCTAATAGTAGCTGTTCCGCCGAGTGAAGGGAGCGTCACCGTCAGCGTAAACGTGGTTGTCGCGCTGTTATAGTTTGTGTCGCCCGCCGCCGTAGCCGTAATGGTCGCTGTACCCGTTGAGGTATAGGACAGTGTCGTGTCGGAAATACTTGCGCCCGCTCCGGCTGTCGTCACGGCATAGCTGATCGTGCCGCCTTCGCCCGTATTCGCCGAGCTTGTGGCATGGCCTGATAATTCGATGTTACCGCCGCCTACAACTCTGCTGATATTGCTGGCGTTCAGCGTTTGGTTTGCCATGGCAATGGTCAGGGTATAGGTTGCGTTTGCCGTCGCGCCCGTAATCGTGTCCGTAACCGTGACGGTAAAGGTCTGAGCCGCTGCCGCCGCTGTCGGCGTACCTGAGATCATACCCGCCGTGGTCATGGACAGACCGGGTAAGTTAGTCGAAAGATCAGACGACGAGTAGGAATATGTCCCGCTGCCGCCTGTCGCAGCCGTCACGTTTGCGCTATATGCCGTGTTATATGTGCCGCTCGCAAGCGTTTGATTGCCAAATGTCAGCGTTGCCGCCTCAAACTCGGCTTCAATCGTGACATTCGCCGTACCCATCGTGAAATACGCGCTGGTCGCGGAGGTGGGTTTGGTAATGCTCACGCCGCCCGCCGTTACCATCCATTGCTTGAACACAAAGCCAGCTTTTGCGGTTACGGTCGGCAGATTGACCGTTGCGCCCTGTTCCGCCGCCGCAGGATTGTTCACCGCGTTTGCGGGGTCGTTGCCGTTTACCTGTGGGATGGTGATAGTCGTGGTGTAAGTCTGGGCCGCGCTCACGGTAAAGGACAAGCTGGCCGTCAGCGATATTCCGTTGCTGCCCGTGATGGTCAGCGTATCGGTGTAGGCGTTGGCCGAAAGCCCGGTCTTGGGCCGGACGCTCACCGTGACCGTGCCGTTTGAATTGACGGATGCAGCGGAGAGCGCCGTGCTGATTTCAAAGTCCGAGCCGCCCAGCGACGCCGAGAGGCTTGTGATCTGCCCGGTGCCGGTGTTTTCGATGATGAACGTCTGCTCCGCCTGCTGTCCGTAGCCTACTGTTGCCGCCGTGAAGGTTTTGCTCGTCGGGTCGATGGTTGCCGTATAAGTTGGAGCCGCATACCCTGCGCTTGTCGCCCCGTCGGAATCCAGATACAGCCCCGTTGTCACGGCTATGGCCTTTACCGTAAACGTATCACCATTCACCGGGCTTGTTTACGGATACGGACAGGTTGGAGCCGGTTTTTGCCACCGTGTTGCTGTTGACCGTGCCGCCGCCGCTGATTGTGATGTAATAACTCGCTACGTCCATTTCGCCCGCCAGCTTATCAAACGTGGCGTTATCGCCCGACCACGCGAGGTTTCCTGGCGCCGCCAGCTGCTGTACGCTTTGCGGGTTCGACGGGTCGGATTCAGAACCGTCGCTGTGGGTAGTGCCGTTGCCGATAGCTTTAACCGTCACCGTATACGTGCCTACGCCCGCCGCTCTCATTTCCGTCAGGAAGTTGACGCCGATTGTGCCGGTGCCCGCGCTGCTCGTTTTGGGGACGCCTTGCTTCGAGCTGTCCTTATATAGCTGGACGCTGTAATTGACAAGGCCGGTTTCGTCAGCCAGGTCATCCCAAACCGCTTGTCCCGTGACGTACAATCCGACGCCGGTAACCTGCGCCAGCGGCGTGGCTGCGGCGGGAATGCTGTTTGTCACGCTGATGGGGCTGCCGTTGTTTACGGCGTAGCCGCTCTTGAGGATTTCCACGGTGATAACGCTGGTATTGTTAAGCGCCGCGTTTACTGTGAATGTAATTTCCACGGAGTTACCATTCGTGACCGATAAGGTGTAATCTGTCGGGTATGTCAACGCCGCGCTGTTTACCTTTACCGTCACGTCGCTCGCCGCAAGGTCTGTTATGGCTTGCCCGAGGGTTATCGTCACGCTTCCCGTGGCCGAGTCCAGCGCGCTTGCCGAGGCCGTGACCGGCGTAGGCTGCGCGCCCTGCACCGCGCCCGCCGTTGCGCCTGTCGCGGGGATGGTGTTGCCGTAGAAATCGACGGTGGGATAGTTAGTCGGGCGGTTGGTTATTACGCCATCGGCTCCCGATGATGAAACCGGCGTAAAGTTTGATGTATTAAACGGAATCGCCGAAATTACACTGTCGCTGGTTATATAGGTAAAAATATTACTGTCGCCGCTGGGATGCGCGTTGTATCCGCCGGAGGTAACATCATAATCACTGTAAATACCCGCCCCGCTGCTGCCGGCAGTGTTTCCCCACAGCAGGCACCCGATAATGGACACTGGGAGACTACAGTTATCTATTGCTCCGCCGTATGTGCTTGCATTGTTGTTGTAGAAGGTGCAGCCGCGGACAATAAGGTTCGTTGCGTTGGAGCTGTTTTCAATCGCTCCGCCGTTGCCTGTAGATGTATTATTACTGAATATACAAGAGTTCAGTGTGAGCGATCCGTTGTTGTTTATTGCCCCGCCTGGGGTGCTTCTTCCATAGGTAAAATGTACCCTGTTAATGGTTACGGTGGTGTTCGTACTAACAAGAAAAATGCGTCGCGCGTTATTGCCCGAAATTATTATGCCGTTGCCCTCAATGGTGCAGTTTATATTGATATTCGGCAGGTCGCTTTGAAGCGTGATTGTCTGTCCTGCCAGCGAGGGATCGACGGTGATCGTTCCGCCGCTGGACACGTCAATTAACGCCTGCCGCAGGCTGCCCGCGCCGGAATCGGCTGTGGTGGTGACGGTCGGGTTTACCATGCCGGTAACAGTGATGCTCAGGTTTTTCGTATCGCTGCCCAGGCCGTTTGCCGCTTTGACGGTAAATGTAAACGTACCGGCTTGTGTCGGGGTACCCGATATTGTGCCGTAGTAGGAGCTCAGGCTCAATCCGCCCGGCAGGCTGCTGCCGGTTTCTAAGCTCCATGTAATGGGCGTTCCGCCGGAGGCAGCAAGTGATTGGCTGTAATAAGTGCCCGCTGTGCCGCTCGGCAGGGAAGTTATGGTGATTACCGGATCGAATTTTGCCGCTGTATAAGCCGCTTTGTTTCCGGCCTCGTCCGCCACGATCACGTTGAAATAATACGTACCTGCCGAAAGCCCAGTCACGGTATAGGATGTGATATCAGCCGTGCCGCCACTGTTCAGCAGCGTGCCGTTAGATTCGCAATCTCCCACTGTGCCGATATTACTGCTTGTGGATTGATAGACATAGTATTTCAGCGCGCTTTGCGCCGATTCATTGTCCGTCGCCTTTGTCCAGTTCAGCGTTAATCCGCCCGATGCAACGTTTGTGGCGGTCAGCGTCCCCGAGCTGCCCGGCACGGAAGGCGTTGAATCGACGGCGGTCGATACGTTTACGCCGAAAGCGTCCGTGGTGAAGGCTGGAATGGCGATGCCGTTTATCTTCGCCCCCGACACCTCGAGTTTGACGATCGTTGCGTTCAGATTGACGTTGAAGGTAACGGTTTTATCCGCGTTTACGGTATGCGCCCCTGCCGCGTTCTGAACCGTGACCGTCGCTTCGGTCAAATCCATCAGGCTCGCGTTGGTGAACGACGCGGTTACGCCGGATACATACGCGGAGCTGCTATAAGTATAATCGGTATTGTTCGGGCCTTTATAGGTCAGCGCGTCAAGCCGGTAACGCCCGCCCCAGTAATAGCTGCTGCCAAACAGACCCGAACGGTCGCCCAGGTAATAGGCGTAATTGGTTCCAGTAGAGGGCACTATACTGCTGTTTTGGCTTATGATGCCGCCCAGGACGTATACCGTTCCGTTCGCCAGATCAACCGCGGAGCCGGCGTTGGTGGTCACCGTGCCGCCGCTGATGACGGCATGGCCATAGCTCCGAACTAAAATCGCGTTGCCGTCGGTGGCGGTCACCGTGCCGCCGGTCATGATAACCGCGTTTCCTGTAACCGCGAATTGACCGGCGGTAACTTGGACGGTATCGCTGATTGTTACGGTCGCGCCCGACACGCCGTTGCCGCTTGTGGACGATATCTGGGCGTTGCCGCTGAGGGTAACGTCACCTGTGGCATTTATTGCGTAAGTGCCGGAGCCGGTTGATTTTATCTCCCCGCCGGTTACGGTCACGGCGGAAGCGGCGTTCACGGTACGTATCGACGACCCCACCGAAGAAATCATGCCGCCGCTGACCGTAACAGAAACGTTTTCGGAACTGGAAACAAAAATCGCGAAGCTCGATCCTTCATTGGTAAGGCTTCCCGCCGCCATCACAAAAGAGCCTGTGCCCTCTAATATCAGCATATAGGCAGTACCCGCGTTATTTGATAAAATCGCTTCCCATCGTACGGTTACGTTGGCCGGGATATTAAGACGAATCGAGGAGGCTACATTTATTGCGCTTGTGCCTTTAATCGTAACAATGCCGCCGCCATTCACCGCCGTATCATCTATTGCGGTTTGTATGGGCGCTTGTATTGTCGAGGTAGCCGTAAGACCATCAATGTTCACCTGCTGGTCAGCAGACATCACCTGCGGCATCAGCCCACCCTCGGGTAGAATAAACACCCGAATGTCCGGGACCGATACGCCATCAGCCAATTCGTACCCCTCCGGCATCACGGCGCTGAACACATACCCCATTGACACAGCCGGGTCAAACTCCGGGCAGCTTTCCCACGTCACGCCCTCAATGGTGACGATGTTATCGTCCATATCCGTACCATTGAGCGTGACCGGAAGGTCAAACTCGGTCTCTGTTATTGTATTCACGGTGTAGCTCCGCCACGCAACCTCATCGTCCAGCGGTTCAAACGCCGCAATGATGATAGTATCGTCGGATTTGCCCGGCGTTTTACCTAAATCAATCAGCTCGCCGCAGTTTTCGTCGCATACATGACCGCAGATTACGGTCTCTATGTAGCCACACTCATCGTCGTGTATCGTATGGATGCAGGCAGTCACCTCAGCACAGCCGCAATCATCGTCATGCTGTATGTAGCTGCAGCCATCGCCGGTTTCCTCGTTCCAGCCGCAATCTTCATTATGCCGGTGACTGCAAGAAGTGGTCTCCGCACAGCCACAGTTTTCGTCATGCTGAGTGTGACTGCAGTCTACGCCCTCCATATAGCCGCAAGCTTCGTCATGAATGTGATTGCATCCTGCTGCCTCAGCCGATACTGCGTTTGGCATCATGGTGAAAACCAGAGCAACGGATAATACCAGCGCCATGAGTTTTGAAAATGGTTTATTTTTGTTCATGTCTGTTCCTCCCCAGATATTTTGTTTTATATAGCGTAAATTTCCAGTATCAATTCCCGGATTTTTTACTTGTGCTCCTTACTATTGGCTTCCTTTTCACGGCAGTATTTTAATCCACATAATGTCTTTTGGAGTTATGTCGTAAAAAACACGAAGATTTACACATCTATTTTAACATCAAAAACCTCAAAATCCCGAAAGTCTTAAAAATGATACTTTCGGATCAGTTTTTTGTCAGACATCCACGCTGTCCAGCCGATAACCTTCACCGCGCATGTTGGAGATGTATAAACCGCACTTATCCGCTTCCAGTTTCCTCCGCAAGCGATAAATCACGTTTTTTAGGGAACGATCATCGTCGATCATGGGCTGATTCCAGACCGCTTGATACAACGTTTCCTTTGAAAGCGCCTTACCGCTGCTTTCCATCAGCACGCGCAGCACAGCGGCTTCCTTTTGGGCAAGCTGCATATCCGCGCCGTTCAGGAAAGCTTGTCCCGTCAGTGTGTCCAGCGCAAGCGGTCCATGGGTGACGGTACGGGCGGGAAGCTTCGACGCATCCATATCACGGCGGCGCATGACGGCGCGTACCCTTGCCAGCAGTTCGTCCAGTTTGAAGGGTTTGGTGATATAATCATCTCCCCCCAGGGACAAACCGCGTATTTTTTCATCATGCTCCCTGCGGGATGTGAGGAAAAGAATATGTGCGTTTACGTTCTGCCGGATTTCCTCACATAAATCCATTCCGCTTCCATCCGGCAGAACCACATCCAGCAGAATTACATCCGGATCGTGACGAGACAGATGCCTGCGCGCAGCCGCCAGTGTGTGTGCTGTTAATACTTCGTATCCCTCGTTTTCCAAGGCACGGCGGTTGATCTCATTCAGTTTTTCATTATCCTCAATCAACAGGACAGTTCGCCTATCCATTATGCGTTGACCTCCTTCATTACCGGCAGTGTAAACCGTACCGCAGTCCATTTGCCAGGTTCGCTGGTGATCTCTATCGTCCCTTCGTGAGACGTTATGATGTCTTT
>Ga0153950_1001382_pt1 | contig 10789 bp, 7 predicted proteins | sample TSNJ034MetaG_FD_104737 | JGI IMG/M metagenome (GOLD analysis project Ga0153950, IMG submission 104737) | Attine ant fungus gardens microbial communities from New Jersey, USA - TSNJ034 MetaG | ecosystem: Host-associated > Fungi > Mycelium > Unclassified | place: USA: New Jersey, Wharton State... | reverse complement strand
TGGCCTTTTCCGTTTGTGCCCTCGTTGTCAACCTCAATATTAGAAAGCCCTGATTATAAAAAGGGGTATGATAGTTTTATTTTCCTGTTTCAGCATAGATTACTTCTGTTGCTGGGCGCTACAAGCGAAACCTATGACTATTCGGTTCAATTTATTTTCTGGACAACTACTATCGGAGTGATACCAACTGTTTTGAATCCGCTTCTGGCCCATCAGGTGCGGGCAGAGGACGCCGCGCGGCAAGCCGGCTTCGGTATGATATTAGGCTGTCTGCTTAATATCGAGCTTGATCCGATCCTTATGTTTCCGCTGAACATGGGGCTGGCCGGCTTTTTCATTGCGCTGACAGCCGTGATTTCCAACATCACGCTGACTCGCCTGCTCACCGCCTATTCGACGAAAGCAATTGCGGGAATGGGCATTGCAAAAAAAATTGATTTGATTGCTTATAACTTTCTGCGAATCATCAGTTTGGTCTGCCCGTTTACTCTACATGCGTCCGTCGCAGACATTTAAACTGTCACGAATTCAAAAACAGAGAAAACTCCACTACAATTAATTCATCTTTATTCTGAGAATCCGGTCGGGTTCCAAAAGAGACGTAAGAATACGGTTCTGCAGCGCCATCGACCTCATCACCGTTTTTATCTATACGATGCATAGAAGAAAAATTCTTATCATCAAAAACGTTTGCTATGTCATTTTTTGTACTTCCAAGCGTAAGCTCTCCCTTGATTTTCCAATTAGACTTTGTGTTAACTATGTCTGATACCATTAGATTACTTACAACACCATCAGTATATCTCACCATTACAGGATCGCTCTTAACATAATAGTCCTTCTTAAAGGGTTCTCCCAATAATTCTTCAACTTCTGATTTTTTCATACCGAGTGATAAAATAATATTTAAATGCCTGTTATAAATAGAATTAAAACCTATATCATAAATAGATATTTTATCTGCAAGTATTTTTAAATCGTCTGGACTAGGGATAGAGACAAACCCATAACGTGTTGTTAGAGTATTTGGGTCAGAACCGGAAACGCGTGCCATACCTTCGTGAAACAAGCCAACTGAAGCAAACTGTGGCTCATATATCATTTTTTTTGATGACAAATCGAAATAAGTCCATCCTGAATCCAGCTTAACTCTGATAATACCCTCAAGCCCAGAATCAAGGTTAACTTCGTCCAATGATTCTATTATAGTATTGCCGGCAGAATCAATAATACTATATTTACTATTTTGCTTTTCTACAATTGCCGCCCCGTTAGAAAAACTCCGTACTTTATCATAAATAGGCTCAATAGCAAAATCACCACTCTTATCTATGTAGCCCCAATAACCTCTTTTTTCTACTCCTGTAAGCCCGTCGTTAAAGTCTAGGGCAGAATCGAATTGAGGTTCAATTACTTTGGTGAAATCCGTATCTATATATCCCCACAAACCATTGACTCTTACCGCTGCGTAACCATCATTGAAATCACGAGCATCTTCAAAAGCAAACCCCGAATCACTCCCTGTCTTAATATTCACAAATCCATAAACACCGCCCCATAAAGACCTTGTGTATTGTATACAGCCTTCATTACATGTAATTAGCTCCCTATCGCTTTCAAACGTTTTAATAATATTTCCTCTGTTATCCATATAGCCCCATTTTTCGGGACTATATGAAGCGCCGCCTTCCTCAAAAAGATAATATTCGTAATCTAAAATAGTATTAGGCTCTATGTCTATCCCAGTTGCAGACCCTAACTTCATATACCCTTGCCCAAATAGCCTTCCCGCATAAATATGATTTACCAATTCCCCTGTAGATGAATCAATAAAATCAATATGGTCCTTATAGCGAGCCTTCGCTATTATTAAACCATTCTCCAGACGCCACATTTCTGCATATTCTTTTTCAAAATCTATAATCTTAAATTTATCATTTTCTCTAATCAATATGCTGTAAGATGTGAAGTTTCCAGCATTATTTTTTCGCTTAAGAATTGCGCAATTATTGTAAAACATTGACTGAGAATCAATAGCACGAGCTGTTTTGTTCATATTTGTAGTTTCTAGCCTCTTAAATAAATCTAACGCATAATCTTTAGGAAGCTCGAAGACGATAATACCATTAACATCAATAAAATACCAATAACTCCTTTGCATTACAGCAGCAAGCCCTTCACTAAAATTACCAGCAATTTCGAATTTGTTTTCTATTACCATTTCTCCTTTTTCATTAATATACCCGAACTGTCCATCGAGCTGGACAGCTGATAAACCTTCGTGAAAATCACCGGCAATATCATATTTGAAGTCAATTGCCAAACCATATTCTTCGGCTTTATTACTATACGCACCAACATCACTTTTATCTGATTGTTCCAATATGTGGGAAGATAAATCGCTAGCTTCATTTTGCGATGTATTATGTATAATAGATATATTGTTATCATTTTGATTAGATTCTACCGGGTGTTGACTAACTATTGAAGCAGAGCAACCATAGAAAGCAATCGTAGAGATAATTATAGATATAGAATAAATTGTTAATAAGCTCATCTTTTTCATAAATATACCATTCCCCAATCCTTAGGTTATGCTTGTTTGAGTACATAAGAAAAATCGCTCCGAATGATGAGTCGTACATTAATTCTTCTAAAAAATACATTGAATATATCATACTTAATTAATTTCCTTAAATGGGCGCCGAGACGGCGCCCATTTACATTAAAACTATTTTATACATTCTCCGCTTGTTTCTATTACATCCCGAACGTCGTAAAAGGTGACGTTTTGGTTATTAGCGACAACTTGAATGCTGCGTATATTATCGGGAGATATAGGGCTTCCATAGTAAATTTGATTATGAACAAGGTCGCTTGTCACAGTGCTTACTATAGTATAATTGCCGTCATAAGCGCTTGAAAAATATTCTTTAGCAGTACCACCCTTCCATACGGCTATATGAAGATGCTTGCTTGACGCTCCTGATTTGCCCATTATACCGATTACGTCACCTGCTTTGACCGCGTCGCCCGCTTTGACAGAATAGCTGTTTAAATGAAAGTACATACTGTAAAATGTTACCCCGTCAATATTATGTTCAATGATAACGTAAATTGCGTAACCATTTTTCTCATTATATGTATACTTGCTGGTTGTCGCAACCTTTACGGTTCCCGGATATATCGCGAATATTTGACTGCTGCTATTTGCAGTACTACTGCCATAATCTATTGCCATATGGCCCGCGAAAAACGGTTGCCCGCCACTACTATAATAAGGAGTTATTGCGTTGTTTATATATGGATAAGTTACCGGATATACAAACGATTTATTTGGAGTAGAATGGGCAGGTTCCACAGCCGCAACGACAGTAAAATACGCCACCTTGCTTACGTTTCCTGATATGTCTGAATTATTATATGCCTTCATAGCAAAACGATAACTGCCGGCAGATAGCGGACTAATAGTTACACTGTTTCCCTTTAGAGTTCCACTATCATAGACTATAGCCATGCTTGAACTGTTCCTGACAGTTAATCCATAGTAGTCAGCGTTACTGGCTGTTGACCATTTTATCGTTATTTTTTCATTCGTTGTATATGACGATTTATCCGAGTAAAGCTCATTAATATTACCAGGGACCGGAGCTGGAGTTGTCGTAGGTATTGGTGTGGTCATAGGTGTTGGAGTTGGAGTTGGAGTTGTCATAGGGGTCGGTGTAGGTGTTGGCTCAAGCGTAGGAGCCGGCGTTGGGGTTGACACCGGTGTAGGCGTAGGTATTGAGGCCGGTGTGGGCGTAGGATCCGCGGCAGGTGCTGCTGTAGGCTCGGGTGCAGGCGTTTCCGTGGGCACAGGAGTCGGCTTCGGAGTGGAAGTTGGCTCGGGAGTGCTTATTATGGTTTTTGTCCTATAGCGGTATTCAGTCTTGCTGCCGGTTACACGGGTTGTGCTTATTTCGCGCTCGTTGAACCAGGCCTCATCTCTAAAATATATATAATTGCCGCCTCCGACAATATAGCTGGATCCGTCTGAAGTGTTCTGGTAGAATTTAAGCTTACTGTCACGGGTCACACTGTAGTACGTTCCTCCCCAATTTCCGTTTCCCTTATAATAATAGGCATTGTAAGTAGAATTCCAATAACGCCAGCATTCGTAAAAGTATTGCGTAGTTCTTTCCGTTATATCAACGTTTCGTGTTTCTACCTCCAATGTATCCGACGCATACATTGGAGACTCCTGCCAGTCGCTCCATGCAGAGTAGGTATATTCAGATGCCTCTACGCTAACATTTATGGTGGGCGCTAAAAGACTTAAAAAAACGATAGCAGCGATGATTGATCTAAATTTTTTCATTAATTATCCGCTTCTTTCTGATTTATGATTTACTGAACTTTAAAATACTCGACTACAGGATTTCCTTCGAAATACATTTTCTGTATTAGTCTGCCGGCTGCAATATATATCGACGGTTAAGGTTTAAGTTTCTTTATTAATTACGACCATATCTGCATCATAAGTTACATCTTCATATGTAAGATTTAACGTAATCTTTGAATCGTCAAAAACATACGTACCTTTTGAAAACCTCATAACATCGGAAGCTATAATGTAATAGTCAAGCTTGCAAGTTCCATCTTTATAGAAAGTTGCCTCAAATACCCAATTTCCACTATTATCCCAATTATATGTAGCTTTCCATTGTCCATGTAAAGTGTTGACATCAAAAGGCTGTGGTATATACTGATTATTTGGCGCGGAAAGATAGTTATCAATCGCGCTGTCTTCATATTCTTCAATGGTAGTGTTAGTCCCGATAATGTTATTGGAATCATACATAGGTAATTCGTAAAAATCGCTTTTGTAATCGCGAATCATTTGCATCATATGATCCGGCATTATCCGGCTATTGCCAAAAACACTTAAGATTGGCTCTCCAAAAGTGTCCGACTCATCAGGATTAGAATACAAATCTGTATAAACCCGGCCGGTTAATTCTACCTATACATTCATAAACACGTACGCTTGTATCGTTGTAACTAACCTCCTGTTTTATGGATTCAATTATAATAACATTGCTATCCTGCTCTTTTGGAACATACATATAAATACCTTGAATAAATCCGAGTTCATGCAAACCATCATTTTTATACGTTTCAACATAAAACCCTTTTGTGACAGAGCCATGCATTATTTCTGGTGTGCCGTTTTGATAAATATCGTATATGGCAAAAGCTGTATTTATTCCAAATGATTTATGTATACCAAGAATTCTGTTTTTGTACACTTGCTTCCATGCCAGCGATGCGTTATTTCTTTCGCCAGTCATAGCAGCATGGTAGTGTATAACTCCTCACTTATTAATTGTTTTGATTGCACTAGCAACATCCAAGAAAGTCGCCGAACTAATTGAGCCATCGATGGGATATTTTGAGAGAGGATAAAATAACTAACGGGTAAGCCGGGGATTGCCGAGGATGACACCTACGTATCCATTATCAATGCTTTCTATTTCTATCTTAAGTTTAACGACCCCCGTAACGCTTACGTCTATTTTTCCAAGCAAGAAGCCTGCGCTGACATCCTGCGTATACAGGAGTCTATCATCCCCGTATATGTTTAATCTGGCGGTTCCTCCTGTGTTTTTATATTCGTTTGCTAAGGTTACATCGGCTTTGAATCTGCTGTACTGCGCATTTAAAGCATATTCAACATAACCTGAATAACCAGCACTATACAAAGAGACTAAGCACAAGAATCTTTTATATTCATTTCCCATATTGTCATTTATTTTATAATTGTTTATACCGTTTATATTATTACCTTTACGCACGTCACTTGAACCGTCATACGCGCTGTAAGCGTAAAGATCACCCTGCGCAGTTAAATATTTTATCCCATTTCCCAAATACGTCCCTACTTCTTCCGCATTAGGGCTTGTTGCATTATTCCCAATATAAACCGTCCCTGTGCTACCATCCCAATCCACCCCATACCCCAGGTTTTCACTGACAAACCGTAAGGGCACGTAGGTTGTGCCATTATAAATAAACGGCTTGTTATCTGTGGGCATTTTCGAAGTGTTGTTGATGACAATATCGTTGATATTGTAAAACACCTCTATCAATGTACCGCTGGCGGCATAGGCAACTGTGGCTGAAAGCAGAATACTCCCTGCTAAAACGCCTGCCATAAAATGAATGATGCTTTTTTTCATAATGAACTCCTCCTCGTAAATAATATATTTGTATATCTATATTATATTGAAAATATTATTTATTTCAGCAGTATAGCGAAATTGGCCCTTAAAATGGCGAAATTGGAACGCAAAAAACAAATAATGCTGTGCGTGAATGGTTTTTCGCAATTTCCTATGACATAAAAAAGAAACAGATATAATGTCACCTGTAAAGGCAGCAGCTTGCGCCAAGACAGAGGCAAATTATCTGTTCTTTTTAGTATGAACTATGAAGGCTTCATAACATTATCCATTATTTTAATGGGCATATATCGGTTTTCCGTCGTGTCATCTCCAAGTTGACCGTATTCATTATTTCCCCAAGTCCATAAGCTGCCGTCATTTTTAATGGCAAAGGAGAAATCAAAACCTGTTGTAACTGCCACAACGGAATCCATAATTTCTACAGGCTCATGGCGGTTTTCCGTCGTACCATCTCCAAGTTGACCGCACTCATTATTTCCCCAGGTCCATAGACTACCATCGGCTTTTATAGCTATAGTGTGACCGTAACCTGCCGATACCGATGTGACTGAATCCATGATTTTTATAGGTGTACTATGGTTCTTAGTCGAACCGTCGCCAAGTTGACCATACTCATTATCACCCCAAGCCCATAAACACTTATCAGCTTTTATTGCTACAGTATGACTGCCACCTGCCGAAACTAAAATAACCGAATCCATTACTTTTATGGGGGCATTTCTGTTTTTTGTTGAACCATCACCAAGTTGGCCTGATGAATTAAAGCCCCAGCCCCACAAACTACCATCGGTCTTTATCGCCATAGAGCGTGGGCCTCCAGCCGAAATTGACGCAACAGAATCCATTATTTTTACAGGCGCTTGGCTATTTTTCATTGTTCCGTCGCCAAGTTGGCCCTCTGTATTAGCGCCCCAAGTCCATAAAGTACCATCTGATTTTATCGCTAGTGAATGTGCGCTGTCTGCCGAAACCGACGTAACAGAATCCATTACCTTTACGGGTAAATTATGGTTTTCCATCGTACCATTGCCAAGCTGGCCGGACAAATTGTTCCCCCAAGTCCACAAGCTGCCATCGGCTTTTATCACCATGGAATGCCAACCACTTGCCGACACTGTCTCTGGTTTACCCTTTAGCGTTCCCTCTGATGGCATTATTGACGATTCTGTAGGCGGTAGTGGAGTGGAAGCAACACAGGGCAACTTAACAGCCTCCATAATTTTAAAGGGTGTATATTTATCGTTGTTGAGTAAAATTCTACCTGCTTTGTCGTATACTGTAACCGTACCGTCACCAATTTGACCATAATAGTTACTTCCCCAAACCCATAAGCTACCGTCTATTTTAATAGCCATGGTATGATTTGAACCCGCCGAAACCAAAGAAACAGAATCAGCTACCTTCACGGGTGTAGGACGGCCTGTCGGCAGGATTTCACCAGAGTCGCGCCATAAACTATCATACACAGTGTCATAATTGCGTATAGGCGCACCATCGCCTAACTGACCATTCCCATTTTCCCCCCAAGCCCACAAGCTACCATCCGTTTTTATTGCCATTGTATGGAAATCACCTGCTGATACCGATGCAACAGAATCCATTATTTTAATTGGCTTATGCTTATTGTTATCAATTTTTTCAATAATATCCCTATATCCATCAAAATCCTTTAATTCAAAAACGGAGATTGAGCCATCGCCGATTTGACCAAAGCTGTTATTCCCCCAAGCCCATAAACTTCCATCATTTTTAATTGCTACAGTATGTTCAGCACCCGCCGAAACCGATGTAACTGAATCTATAATCTTTACTGGCTCTGTACGGAAATCAGTTGTGCCATCACCAAGTTGACCATACTCATTAGCCCCCCAAGCCCACAATGTACCATCCGTTTTTATGACCATAATATGTCGGCTGCCTACCGAAACCGACGTAACAGAATCCATTATTTTTTTGGGTGTATGATGATTTTTCGTGGTGCCGTCACCGAGCTCACCATTCAAATTATATCCGCAAGCCCATAAGCTACCATCGCTTTTGATTGCCATGGTATTAGACTTGCCCGCTGAAACAGACACGATCGAATCCATTATCTTTACAGGCGTATTTCTTCTTTCCGAGGTGCCGTCACCAAGTTGACCATATACATTAGCTCCCCAAGCCCACAAACTGCCGTCGGTTTTTAGCGCCGCTGTATGCATATCGCCAACCGAAACTGACGCGACCGAATCCATTATTTTTATAGGTATATGGCGTTTTTCATTCGTGCCATCACCAAGCTCACCAGCCATGTTATAACCCCATGCCCACAAACTACCATCGTCTTTTATCGCAAACGAGCGTCCGTTGCCTGCCGCTATTGTCGATGTGTTTGCGCTTGTCGTAGCCTCCGCTCTCGTAATGTCAAAGCATGGTATCATAGTCATAACTATCGCTAAAACCAAAACTATACCTAAAATCCTGCTTTTCATACTATAAACTCCTAACTTTTGTCAATTATCGTGTAAGGCTGAGATTGTCGAGGGCGATATTAATACAAATTGTCAAATTAACAATGCTTATTTCGACCTAAATTTTAGCCTGCCCCCCAAGAGTCATCAACTACAATTTACCCCAGCGGTACTTAATAACTATCTTATCACAGGATTAGCGATTACAGTATTACCCGAATAACCCTGAATAGCTATAGCGCTAATTTTGAGTTGGAGCACACCTCTCAAATCTACTGTAAACTCTTCAGGATAGGCATCCCCCGTCAAATCGAATTTTTTGCGCAACACACCATCACACCAAATTTCTACGCTACATATTGTGGTGCTTTTGTCAGAAAGATATCCACCATCGCGATGACCAATGATACCTGATAACTGTGTATACTTTCCGTTAAGATTGTATAATAAATTGCCACCCTTGGTATGAATCAACAATGCGTTGGTATATTCAACGCCGGCCATCTTCACGCTATCTTTTCCGCCGCTTTTTAAGGCAGAATACTCCTCGGCACTACTAACCTCATATGCCGGTACGACATCCGGCAGATATAAATCTGCCCCCGGCTTTGGTCCAATGTACGCAGTGCTAGTTATTCCGTTCCATTCAACGGTCTTGCCAAGCGCTTCGCCTATAGCTCTAAGCGATAAAAAAGTCCTACCATCCATTATAAACGGGCGCATATCATCAGTAAATTGCATAGCCTTACCATCAACAACAACATTGATTCCGTAAAAAGTTTCTTTCATTAATCCTCCTGCTGCAAACGCAACAGTTGAGGAAAGCAATGCGCATACTACAAATCCCGCTACGAATCCTTTCATTGTCTGTTTCATAGATAAATATCCCCCTTAAATTTATTTGTATATTCAATTATACTGAAAATATTATTTATTTCTGCAGTATAGCGAAATTGGCCCTCAAAATGGCGAAATTGGAACGAAAGTAAAAAGAACAGACATAATGTCTCCTACAAAGGCGATGCTTACGCCAAGTCGGAGGCAAAATATCTGTTCTGTTCAATAACAAAAACCGCTGTGTATGTACACCTCCTCTTCAGGGGATTGCGGGTCAAGCCCGCAATGGCGGAGGTTTGTTGAGCACATCTAAATCTATCACGCATGTAAAAACCCCGTCATTATGTTCAAAAAAAGCGGTTCCTCCATGCTTTTCGGCAATTTCCCGGATGATTTTTGTACCAAGGCCGTGGTTCTCCTTGTCCTCTTTAGTTGTAGACAGGTAGTTTTCAGTGGACAGCGGCCCGCAGGAATTTGCTACAACAATGGCCAGCATTCCAAATTTATATTTTGTTTGTATCCGTATGTATTTCTTAGAGGCGGCGCTTTTGCAGCCTTCTATGGCGTTGTCAAGCATGTTGGAGAGCAGGCTGCATAAATCTATGTCTGGAATGTTCAAGCTTTCTTTAAAGGAAACCTTACATTCAACATCTATATTAAGCTCCTTTGCCAGCTCCAAATTATAAAACAATACAGCGTCCGCGGACGAATTGCCGGAAAAAAAGCCCTTCAAGGATTCTTCCATTTCTACGGATAAATCATTGATATAGTTCCTAATGTGGGCATGTTCTTTATCTGCATATAGGGCCTCAATAGTTTGAAGATGATTACTAAAATCATGCTTAAGCTCCCGCATTTTTTCATATTGCTGCCTAAGCTGCTGATAATGTTGGTTCTGCAGCTTAAGCTGCTCCTTTGCAAATTCACCCTCAGCTTCCTTCCTTATCTGTACCGCATGATTTCTTTGCATTATGATTATGAATACAAAAGATAATATAAAACTGGCGAGGAGGCTGAAAATTAATATCAACGAATTTGCACCATATTTATAGATTAGATTAGATAAAATATACAAATTAAACACTTGAGTAAAAAAATATGCGGACATTAAAGTCAAGGAAGTTTTTGAATCGGAATAATCACGCGCAAAAATCCGCCTGAAAAGCTTGATGCCTACCGAGCCAAAGAAGAATATTGACGAGTTTACAAAAAATGAAGCAAACGCAAATGGTACCGGTTCAAATATAAACTTATTAATATCCTCACCAAAACCATAGA
>Ga0153950_1001380_pt1 | contig 10796 bp, 12 predicted proteins | sample TSNJ034MetaG_FD_104737 | JGI IMG/M metagenome (GOLD analysis project Ga0153950, IMG submission 104737) | Attine ant fungus gardens microbial communities from New Jersey, USA - TSNJ034 MetaG | ecosystem: Host-associated > Fungi > Mycelium > Unclassified | place: USA: New Jersey, Wharton State... | reverse complement strand
CCAAGCCGATGCGCTTAAGAAAATACTCCAGTAATTTTGGTTGCCCTCTTTTCCTCAATGATAAAGAAGACTGCCAATTCCAAAATCAGAATTGCGAGGTGTGTATTATGATGTTACCGTGGGGATATATATTCACCGAGTCTTCCCGCAAATGTTGACCATAGTGAAGTTACAATGGTAAGTACAGTATAAGGCAGTGCTGCTTGAGTGGCAGTCCAACCATACTGGCTGATAATGGTTCTTCCAAGTAAACTCCAGCAATATTGGAAACCTGCCGCCAAGTTAAGCAAGATACAGATAACCAAAGCTGTATATGCCATTTTTGAAACTTTCATTTCTTTTCCTCCTCAACACGTTGTCGTAAATGCTGTACTTTGTATTTAAGCACGAAAGCACCTTAAAACTGGTTAATCAATGCCAACTACATCAGCATTACACCATTTTTCATACATTTTTGCGACATTAATGCAGTCACTGCCGCCGCCATTTTCAGCAATTGCGACATTCCAAATCTGCGCTGTCGTATTGCCAAAGAACGCCGGCACCTGCATTGCTTTTGCCGTCTGGTTAAACAAGTTCACATCCTTTAACATGAGGCTGAGGGCAAAATTAAAGTCATTGCCCGGAAATACCAGATTAGGAAATTTATTCATCGAAGCATCATTTCTACCGCCGCTTGCGTTGATAATCTCCACTGCGCGTTTTGGGTCAATCCCTGCCTGAGTAGCCACCATCAATGCCTCTGTCGTAGCTGAATAGCAGCAGGCAGATAGAAAGTTGTTGACACATTTTATGGTATTACCTGCACCGCTGGGGCCTACAAAATATACTCTATCCGGGTTACCAATGACATTAAGTATTGGTTTGGCTTCTTCAAATATTTTCTGATTACCGCCGACCATAATGGTCAACGTATGAGCGATTGCACCTGCAATACCTCCGCTGACACAGGCATCCAATAGCGCAATGTCTTTTTCCGCCAGCATTTTGTTCAGCTTCTGTGTACTGAGCGGATCCGCACTGGTTAAATCAATCACAATAGATCCGGGCTTTCCTTTGGCTAAAATACCTTCTTCTCCCAGTACCAATTCCTCCACCTGTGCAGATGTAGGCATGCTGATGATTAAGACGTCACTTTTTTCAATCAATTCCGCGGCGCTGTCGGCTGGCAGACAACTGCCAGTCAGCATGTCATCAATCAGCGCCGTTTTAGTTGCGGCATCAGGCGATAGCGTGGAAAAACCGCTGGCCTGATCCATTTCACGGCGATACGTTGGCAATACCAGCTTATAGCCGGATTTGTACAGGCCGTAACACATAGGAAACCCTATAGAGCCCATGCCAAACCACCCCAAATATTTGCCTTTATAATCCATTTATTATGCTCCCCTCGTTCTATTACCTTTAATGAATTTGCGTCGATTAGTCCAGATCCAGCAGCTTTGCCGGATTCGTCTGGCACATCAGCCGGATCTCATCCTCTGTGCAGCCAAATTGCAGCATGGTACCGATGAAAAACCGCATTCCCTCCGCAGGCGTCGGATCCATACACTGCGCCAGATCTGTGCTCATAATAGAACGTTCCGCGCCGATTGCTTTGACCATATCCACATAATCCGCCGGATCAACGGAACCTAATCGTGGCATCAGGCTCCCAAAGACATGTTCCACATAAGCACCCATATCGGCGAGATGGCGAATCTGATCATTTGTAAATTGTCCCCAGCTGTCAGAAAGGGGATGTGTCACAACCATTTTTGCGATTCCCCGCTGCACAGCCGCATCAAAAAGCGCCTCCGTCTCCTCATAGGACATATGTCCCTTGCAGACGACCATATCATACTGTTTGATCACATTCAGAATATCCTGTGCTTCATTTTTAAGCGTTCCGTCCTCATTTAATATACGAATACCGCCCGGCTGCCCAATACCCGCACGATGATGCGCTGCGTCAAAAGCTGGAAACCAGACGACTTTGCAACCGACTTTTGCGTTGTTTTCTATGATTTCAGCTGCGTACTCCAGACCGCCGGTATTGCCATATCCAATGGTGACACTACCGAAAACAGTTACATCCTTTACCACATGGCCAGCTGCCTGGGCGGCCAGTGCTGTCGGAAAATAAAAGCTTTTGACCACAATTGCGCGCATTCCCCCCTGTTCAGCCGCCAATGCAGTCTCTATCGTATCCATTCTGCGCGCCCACGCCGGATCCGGCGCGGGGTGAATATGCATATCGATGCTGCCTCGGTAAAGATTTTCGATTTGCTCCAGTTTCAGAGCCATAGATGGTTTATATCTGGACATTGCTTTCCTCACTTTTCCTATTCATACTCAAATATACCATTTCCCAGTAAAAGTTTACCCCCCTCATTGAGCAGTTGAAAAGCGATACGGCCTTCATCCAGCTTCCAGCCGCGGAATGTCACATTCTGTCCTGGATTACAGACATTTCTCATCTGCGCGTACATATATCGCACACGCTGCGGTTTGTAAGGAATGAACTGCTGAATTGCCATTCGGGCGGTAAAACCATAAGTACATAGTCCCTGATTAAACGGCATTTCATAACCATAAGCACCCGACACCTCCGGATCAATATGCACAGCATAGGTATCACCGGATAATCGGTATAACACAGCAATATTATCGGGCATAAATTCTGTCTTTTCAAAATCTGGCGTGTGATCCGGCAGCGAGACAACGCGCGAATCAAACTTTGGCCCGCCATAGCCTCCAAACGCTGCGTGGTAGTGGTAGCTGTGTAAAGTGCAAACAGCATTTCCGGAGCGGTCATAGACGCTCATCTGGCAATCTGCCACAACGCCTTTCCCCTCTCCACGGTCGTACACGGCATTGAGTTTATCCTCAGTTAAAAAAGTACCTTGTGCATCAATGGGACGGTGCATTGTAAGCTCCATGGCCATGTGCAAGCGGTTCGGCATATGTCCCAGTTTTTCTTCAATAAAATCACTGATAATTTCATTCGGCCCATAAGGCACGCGGCGAACGGGTTGCATATTAATAGAATTAATATAGGGAAGCAAGTCAAACGTTGGCAGTACTTTCAGACCGTCCGGATTTTTTTCATAGATATATGGCAAATCGTGCTTTGTCGCGCCCACGCCCAGTGCGTAAAGCGAAACGTCCCGCCAATTGTATTCCATTGTGCGCGGACCCATGCCCTTGCCAATGACTTGGGAAAAATCAATTGTTGTGCTCATAGATGTATCTCTCCTATCACATTTACATAACATGCCGTAACAGCATCATAGGGGAAAGGCGTAGCTGCGGTTTCAAACATTCTCCTATAGGAAATCCGCAGTCACGCCTTTCAATACTCATTACAGATACTGGCCGTTATCACAGACGATCCACTGCCCTGTGATCGCCCTGGACATATCAGAACCGAGGAACAGCGCCAAATTGGCTTGATCGATTGGGAACGTAGGAACATTACGTACTGTGCGTGTGTGGAGGATAGGAACCATATCCTTGCCAGCGGGCGCTAACCCATCATCGCCTCCCTTTTCCTGGTCAAGCGACATAGGTGTAACGGTGAAGCCGGGGCATAGCGAGTTACAGGTGACACCGGTTCCCACGCAACGGATAGCGATGGCTTTGCTCAGTTGATTTAGTCCGCCCTTTGTTGAGCCGTAAGTGCTGCCGCACATGGAACGGATGCCATTGACAGATGAAACGTTGATAATGCGACCATAGTTCTGCGGCAGCATTATTTTCAATGCTTCACGACAGTAGCGGATTGGGCCTTTAAGGTTTAAATCAACGATGTAATCCATCACATCGTCGGGCACTTCCTCAGGACGCCACTGGTCACCCATACCGGCGTTATTAACCAGAATATCAAGCCGTCCGTACTTCTCTTTAACATCCGAAAACAGTTTCTGTGTGGCTTCCCTGTTGCAGACATCAGAGGCCACAGGCAGCAGATCCGCGCCCGTTACGGCGGCACGGATTTGATCTGCCGCAACAACCAGCTTCGCTTTCGTGCGGGCAATCATGATAATGCGAGCACCATGTCTGGCATAAAGCTCCGCCATCGCATAGCCCATACCATACGAAGCACCAGTTATGATTGCCACCTTGCCTTCGAGCAGTTTCCCATAATTGAGTTGAATATTTTCAGATTCTGCTGCTTTAGCATATTCATCTGGTGAAGGTTGCCGGTTGATGTTTACATAGTTTTCATCTAAATTGAGTTTCCAAGCCATTTGTTATTCCTCCTACTAATTTTTATAAGTATCGTTTATATTTCCAGAGGGCACATTGGAGCCGGTGGCGCCCGTAATGACGTAGGCCAGCATATCCTTTTTACAAACCCAACATGCGCGGCGGAAATATCCTCAAATTTCAGATCCGCGACTATCTGTGCCAATTGATCGGAAGTATCCTGCTTCGGCATAATAATGTCTTCTAATTTCATAGCGTGTTCCTCTAACTTACTGCTTGTTTTTTAGTCTGTGTTAGTCTGAGGCTTTGTCTTCGTGGCGCGCAATGGAGCCATGAACTCATCACGTTGGGCTGCAGGCACAGGCTTTGTGCACAGGCTGACACAAGGTATAGTACAATACCGATTCCAAGACCCTAGAAACCGGCCATAACACCCAATGGGTTTTTATAGATAAAATTCGTGACAATAACACTGCCCAAACTGCCGACCATGCCCGCGAGGGTGCCCACGTAAGTTCCCCGCCTCCAGATGAAGATCGTCACAATGGGGTAAAGAGCCATTGAGTAAAACGCAGTGGACAGCTGCACCAACGCAGTGACCGCATCGGAAGAATAGATGGAGGCGATGTATACGATGAACATCAGGCTCAATATGAATATGCGACCATAATTCTTAAGCTTTTCGTCGGAAATGTCCTTTTTTAAGATTCGAACAAAGTCATATGTGACGATAAGCGATGCGCCATTCATGTTGCCGGCTACAGTGGATAATCCAGCCGCCAGGATGCCGATTATGACGATGACAACCCACCAGGGTGTGGAGATAGCGGTGAGCACATTCTGAAATATCGTACTGGGATTGCCGATATCGTAGCCCTGCGCCTGGAATGCGTGTGCGGAGAGTCCTACGAGACCACCACTGGTGGACACGCCAATACTGACGAGGATCGGGAACCAAATACTCATTTTAATCAGCGTCTTTGTGTTGTCCGCAGCGTAGTAACGTTGTCAAAAACCGGCGGAAAAGAATCCGCCGACCGTCGCAACGGTACAGAATGTTATGGCTGTCAGCGGGCGCCACAAGGAATCCGGCCCGGAATCACCATACAAGATATACCTGGGATCAACATCGGCGACGGAGTCAAACAGCTGGCCGGGACCACCAATTTTGAAGAGCACTACCAAGAGTCCACCCCAAAGAATGACCGTGAACAAAAGCCCCTGGAGTGTATCCACCAGAGCGGTGCCTTTGAATCCTCCCACGCAGACATAGATAGCAATGGCGCTATACAGGAATAAAGAAGCGGCCCAGTAAGGAATTGTTTCGTCGGTCATAGCGGAGATGGCGGTACCCATCGCCTTGAACTGAGCGACTGTCGTGGCGCAAAGCCCCAGGATAAAGCCGGTGCCCATCAAGAAACGAACTTTATTATCCTTAAAATACCGCGCGGGCAGATCCGCGTGACTGACCAGGTCAAAGGAATGACGCAAAACCCAGAAACGGGGCCCCAGATAGCCGCAAACAAATGCGAGTGTGATTTGGTACATGGTAACCAGCGCGATCCAGGTAAAGCCCGTATTATAGGTCGTGACGGGCGCACCCATAATGACCCAGGTAGAAAATGAGGAAGCCATCATGGAGAATAGCATTACGAACCAACTAAGACCAGAGCCCAGGAAAAACGTCTTACCTGTTTTGATCTCGCTTTGTCTGGCAGATCTGACACTGATGCCGATAAGGATAGAACAGTAAGCCACCACAGCAATAATTCCAACAATACCAATCGTACTCATTTATCACTGTCTCCTTTCTTCACGTCCACCGCATCAAACGGATCCCAGACATACTTCTTACATATGAATAAAAGCACAATATGCAAGCCGATGATGGTAAAGTCGTAAAATACAATGAACGGAAGCCCCAGTATATGGGGTTCCAGTGTATTCAGTGCCGGGACAAAGAACGGAAGTAGTAAAAGAACCCAAAGGAACAGTGTAGTCCAAAACACATGCTTCGCTGACATATTTTTCATGAACGCTCACCTCTGATTAAGTATTAGAAAAAATTTACGACTAACTGTGTTTTAGTTAAAATACCGGCCTTTTTCAATAACCAAATTCTGCCCTGTCATATACTGACCCATCTCACTGGCCAGGAACAACGCACCGTAAGCTTGTCCGAGGGCGGGGATTTCGCCATCAAAGCTTTGGTTAATATAGTGGTTGCCAAATTGGCGCATACTCACGCCTGATGTCGCCTGTTGGTTTAGCTTATATTTTTCCGCTGTTGGAGATGTGGTCAACCCGGGGCACAGCGCGTTGACGCGGATGTTTGTACCCGCAAATCGAATCGCCATATTGCGGGTCATGGTACATATCGCGCCTTTAGACGTAGTATAGACTAGTCCGTTGCCTGGCTTAAGGCCATTAATTGATGAAACGTTAATGATGACACCTTCCCTTTTAGGCAGAAAATGTTCCGCGGCCTCTCTACAGAAGAAAAACGCACCCCGCAGATTGATGTTCATAATATTGTCCCAATGCTCAGTTGTTGTCGTTTCAATGGTATAGCCTTCGCCGACGCCTGCGTTGTTGACCAGAATATCCACTGTACCAAACGTGTCAATCGCACGTTCAAAGGTCTTTTTGCTCAAAGTTTCGTCAGCCACATCACCCACCATACCTATGGCCTTTCCTGGGTATCCGGCCGCGTTGAGTGTGTTTACGGCCGCCTCCAGTAATTGCGGGCGACGGGCAACAATGACCACATTTGAACCTTCTTCCAAAAAGAGTTCTGCAATAGCATAGCCGATACCTTCACTTGCGCCGGTAACAATACTCGTTTTACCTTCCAGAAGCTGTTTGTTCATTTACTTTTCACATCCAATCTTTCATATTTTCTGTGCGCCTTCATTACCGTTGTAACCACTGATATATAAAGCAAATCTAATGCCAATAGTGCCAAACTGCTGAAACCCGACCACATTATCCACCTTCCAAACCCCATCAACTGCGTGGCTATTCAATTGCTTAACGCTCAATAATCAAGGATGCGCCAATGGCTAAAAGCATCTATCTTTATGTAATACACCCTAGTCTGGCATTGTTTTGGCATGATATTGCAGAGCATGGCATGGTTTGACGCAGTATATGCTAAAGCAATTTAACACATTTACAGCAAGGTACACTGGAAAGCGCTAAATGAGATATTGGCCGTACAACCGAGGCGGATGTTGCCAAGCCAGCGCCTGCACCAGATGCAATGACCACTGGCAGTAACGTTGTGCCTTTTTTTTCTGCAAGGATGATAAATATATTGGCACCAGAATTAGCGTTGTGGAGGAATTGCTCATGAAATTTGACAGCAAAGAGGCTGTGATGAGGGCGATTACGCAGACCACCAGCGAATTGCTGGTAACTGGGCCAAAGAGATCGATAAAGAAGTTGGCATAAAAATTGCTTTTATCTGTTATTGTCCGTATGTAATTGGATTGCTAATTTTTATAGTAAAGGTTAAGGAAGTGAACTGAAATGGTATATTAAGAAAGCATAGAGAAACATATTGTTTGGAAAAAACTATAGCGGTTTTGCTTCACTTTAGACTCATATCTTTGGGTAGTGCAAAAGGCGCTTCATTGTCGGAAAAGATACGATAGGCAAATAGTCAATATGATACCAGGAGGGATAATGTATGAAACCATTAGAAGGCATTCGCATACTTGATTTTACACAGTTTATGTCCGGCCCGATCTGCACTTTGATGCTCAGTGATTTCGGCGCCGAGGTCATTAAGCTGGAGAATCCGCCGCAGGGAGATGGCACTCGTTACGGCAATATTATGGAGGAAGGCGTCAGTAGTCACTATGCCACACGTAACCGGGGTAAAAAATCCGTCGTGCTAAACATGAAAGATCCGGCACAGCGGGAAATGTTTCTTAAACTTGTTAAGACAGCTGATGCAGTTGTTGAGAACTTTAAACCCGGCACAATGGAAAAGTTTGGAATTACATATGAAGTGCTTGAAAAAATAAACCCCCGGATTGTCTACACCTCTATATCCGGCTATGGGCAGAACGGCCCATATGCGGGGCGTCCTGCCTATGACGCAACAGTGCAGGCCGAATCGGGACTCATGAGTATTACGGGTGAAACCGGAGGCCGTCCCTTAAAGAGCGGGGGTTCCATTGCTGACTATTCAGGAGGGCTGCTCGGCTGTATCGGCACATTAATTGGAATCATTGACGCCCAGAGAACAGGCCATGGCCGCCGTGTTGACGCCTCAATGATGGATGCGTTACTGCTATTGCAGGAAAATTTAATCAGTATGTTTCTGTGTAATGGGAAAGTGCCCGTACCGAATGGCAACCGCTATCCCGCAGCCAGCCCCATCGGTGACTTTATGTGTAAAGATGGCATTCCTATTATGCTCAATATTTCCACCAACGATCAATGGAAGAACTTTGCCGAGGTGCTGGAGCAGCCCCAGTGGCTTGATGACCCCGACTTCGCGACTATGGCCTCCCGAGGTGACAATTATATGAGTGTCGAGGCCGAGGTAAACAGGGTATTTGCGCAGCACACCAGCGAGGATATTGTCAAAAGGATGGAATCAGGCCGCTGCATTTACGGCCGGATCAATGATTACGCGGCTATCGCAAAGCATCCACAGGTCGAATACAGACAGTCGATTGTTAATGCAGTCTATCCAAATGGCGTATCTTTTAGGGTGCCGGGCAATCCGCTTCAAATGAGTGGCGTTGAACGGCAAATGGATTTTGAAACATCACCACTAGGGTATGACACGATTAGTGTGCTCTCTGATGTCATGGACGATGTGGCTTTGCATGAAATAATGGATCCTGTATTGAATCAGGTCAGGGAAAAAACAGAGGCCATGTACCGATAAAAACAACTCGGTGTTTCATTTCCTGATTCAGCACTTGTACATTGTGCCGCGGTGCTGAATCAGGTTTCCCCTACTCCATAAGTTTTGACCACAATATTCTCTCTTGAGTTCTGGAAATTCTTCTTGTAATAATCTTGATGACCGACCTTTCAGATATTGTACTATTTTGCTTGGCACCAAGCTCGGCGGGTAGGATATTTGTTAGCGCACGAAATAGTTGTATAACAGAACGCAGATTTTTTCTTGCAAGCTGAAATCTGCCTGTTTTTTCTTGGCAAAGCACCTCGGCGTTCTGTTACACTCTAGCATCAACCCGTTTTCTGACTGGTTTTATACATCTTTTTCGTGCAAAACCTACGGATATTATAAAACTATTTCGTACAAAAGCTGAAATGACAACGGTTATACAACTTTTTCGTACATGATACAACTATACGCACATTGTATTTCGTACACTAACAATATTAGAATATGGACATGTCTTTGCCTATGATACCCTGTGCGATTGTTTTATTCGTGCTTCACACCATTGGTGGATTAGCTCCCTTAACCATTTCCTCACATTCCCACCAAGCACCTTATATCAGTATTTTGTTACCATATCATATGGGTACTTTATGACGTAAACTGTGAGGCCTGTCTTATTGTATTCTTTTGGCGTACTATCACTACTCGTGAGTGTAGTATTGCCATTTTATGGCTGAAAGCGTATACCGTCTAAAAACGGTGGGTTTAGACCACGTGAATGGAAACTAAATGACGGTGGATGTGAACAATAACCATTCATTTGTTTATGTGTTTGTTATGGTCGAATTTCACTTCAGTGATGGAAATATGGTTTGACGCGGAACAAATTTACTGGATTATGTTGTCAAAAAAATGATTGGGGCGAAAGTAGATTACGTTATAATAAATGTTGACAGCGCCGGACATACTGACCTGCAATGTGCTTGTAGTCGGCCCGAACAGGATCATAGCCGAATGCAATGGTTTCGATTTGAATTTCAGAAATAGGGATTTGAGCTATACGGCAATCGCGGATCTTCGAGCCGAATACCGTCCCGGACAGGAATTGAAGGCAAGATTTATGAGAGCGGACCAGCAATCCGGCGCGCTTGAGGTATCAGTGAAGGAGGTCAACCCCAATCCTTTTTACGGGGCTGACAAGAGGCATCCGGCCGGCTCAACCCGCCAGGCGGTCATAAGCGGTATATACGCCGGAGGAGTTTTTTGCAGGCTGATTGACGATACTACCTGTCTTTGCCTGTATTCGCCTAATTATTTCAGTGAAGAATTTTACATAGGCAATTCTGTCCTGATTGCTATAACAAGGTATGATTATGGTAAAAAGCTGATTTATGGGAGGATATTGTCGAAGATGAAGGCAGTGCAGCTGTACATTAAAGTTTTATACTTTTGGTGTATATTTGCATAAAAGACATTAAAGCTTTATAAAAGCTGTTGGACGAGGATTCATACAATAAAAATTTATAAATGCCTCGTGTTTCAGACAATAATGATTTATAATTCAGCCCTTCTACACATTCACAAAAGATATAACGTACTGTTGCACAGTCGTTAAAATCTGTTGCCAACTCCGAGCCGTTCGTTTTGAGCGGTTTTTTGCTGTTTTTATAAAACTAAAATGCCCAAAACATCTGAATTATTATGAAGCTTTAATGTTCGTCTACAGGCGGTG
>Ga0153950_1001370_pt1 | contig 10830 bp, 13 predicted proteins | sample TSNJ034MetaG_FD_104737 | JGI IMG/M metagenome (GOLD analysis project Ga0153950, IMG submission 104737) | Attine ant fungus gardens microbial communities from New Jersey, USA - TSNJ034 MetaG | ecosystem: Host-associated > Fungi > Mycelium > Unclassified | place: USA: New Jersey, Wharton State... | reverse complement strand
TTTCGCGGACATCCTTGTGCAGCCTCAAGAACTTTTCCTGGCTGATCTCCACTTGAAATCTCAAGTGAACCGTTCGAGCCTCGGGGGAGAGGTCTACCATGAGTTTCGAGAGGTTCCTTAGATTGTCGGTTTCGTCGTATCGAATATCCAGCTCGAGCTTGATCTTCGGTGCCAGTGTGGGATACTCGGGATCTTCGGACATAAGTGCCCTTTGGAGATCCAGCTGACGATCGATGGATAAATCTTCGTAGGAGAACTCGGGAGACGACGAGTTTAGGAACGAACCAAGGACGTTGAGGAGTGAGGTCTTACCGGTGTTGTTCTTGCCAATCACAAGCGACAAGTTGTCGCGCATGTCCATGGAGAATCCATCCAGCAGACGATACCCATTGATTTTGATCTTTGTTATCTTCACGGGTACCCTCGCTGTTCATTTTATTCCCCTTGATTATGACAGCGTACCCCAATAAGTCAACGTAGCCAGCCGCAGTTCTAGTGCGTGGCCCAGGGCCTGGCTGAGGGGTCTGCCGCGGTGTTAGGAAACTTACAGCGGAGGTTGGTCGTTGCTCAAGTATGGCTCACGCATTCGGTTGCGCCCTTCCGGATCCACCGCGGGGCCGGAAGGCAACTCCATGCTTTCGCAGGTGGTTGCGGACGGCGGTCTGGGAGAGTCCGAGCTTTGTGGCAACTGTGGCGATCGAATTGCCCTGTGAGTAGAGCGCAGCCGCCTTCTCCACCTGCTCTAGTGTCGGTGGCTGCCGCCGCATGTCGACGTGCTGCTGCGCTAAGAGCTTGAGTACCGAGCCTTTGCTCATGCCGTAAGCCGCAGCGAGAGCGTTAGTAGATGTGCCGGAGTTGTACGCGTCGACGAGGTTGGTGAGCTGAGCTACGGTCAGTCTTTGCAAGGGGGAATGCGGCACGGTCGGTGATGGGGCCGGACGTCTGCTCTGAAGGCGGCGCAGACGCGTCACCAGTATCTCGAGTTCTTCGACAGATTTCTCGGGGTGGACAGGGTTTGCGTGGCGTCCGATCACGTCTACCCTCCACGGCCCCGGAATCACGCCGATTCCGGGGCCGTTGCGTGTTTCCGGACCGGATTTGAGGGGGCGTTGGTGGGATATTTGGTGGGATATTTTCCTGGACGTCGTTCTCACAGCGCCCGCTTTTTCGAGAAGTCCACGGCGATGATGTTGTCCCGCGGCGCGGGATCCGCCGGGGCGGGGTCGGGCCGCTGGAAGTCCAGAGGGCTTCCTGCACCTCGCTCGCGGCTGCCGCTTTCCTCTCGTCCAGGACGTGCTGGTAGCGGCGCAGCATGCTCATCTGGGACTAACCGAGGATCTCCATGACGACGCGCCGGTCAACGCCCATGAGGAGCAGGACGGTGGCCGCCGTGTGGCGGCCGTCGTGCTGGCGAGAAGTCGGTACCCCAGCATCCGCGAGAAAGACCTGCTACCTGAAGGATCCGTGGGGGAAGAACACGGTGGTGACTGCTCGGACGCGCTGAGTGAAAATCGAAAGTCGTGACTTGTCGGTGGGAGAGACCAGTCTACGTGCCTCTTGACTCTGCTCGGTTGTGGAGGTTCTCGCCCGAGGTCTGGACCGCCGTCCCGTCCATAATGTGACCTGCGCAAGCAGGTGTACTCTGCCGATACCGAACCGATGACGAGCTCGCCCAAAGCACCCGCGGGCCATTGCGATGAGCGCTCTCGCTCCGGAGCATCGCCCTTCCTTCCCAAGGTGGCCTCCGTGATCCAGCTCTTCTGTCACCCCATCCAAAACTTATTCGCCATGTTGATACAACATTGACTTGGTTGTAGCTTTCATAAGTATCGATCTTGCCTTACGCTTGTCTTACGCCGACTAAGGGAGGTGAACCATATTGGACTAGTAGAAAGACATCAAAGTGGCAAAGTTTGAAAAGATCGAGCAGGTAGCAGAGGTGGCTCACGACCAGGGTCTGGTCGTAGTAAGCCTGCTGGACCTTCGAGAGGCGCTGGGATACAAGAAACTCGGGGTTCGCGTCCTCGATGACATCGTTCAGGCCCTCCGAGGGCAGGGGCTGGGATACTTCCCGCGGGAGGTACTTGAGGACAACGAGGCCCCACGCCAGTGGGACGAAGTGAGGGTCTTCGACATCTCGTCGAATCTGGGTAAGGTCGTAAAAGCAATCCAGGAGCCGAGCGAGAAGACGGACCGCTTCCTTCTTGAGATCAGCGAGGATCGGGACGACGCGGCGGCGATCTTGGACCGGATCCGCACCCTACTGGATGGCTAATCAATTGACGTGATAAAGGGCTGACACTGTTGAGTGTCAGCCCTTTACTATTGCCGGACAGCCCATATTTCGATGTCGGCCTCAGTTAGACCACCATCGCTCGTGCGGAGCTTTCTCGGCCGCCTTCGAACGTGGCGCTGGATCTAAATCCATTACGGCGCAGCATGGTAGCGGCGCCAAGCCAAGAGCTCAGACCCCAGAGCGCTCAGCCGCGTCATCGGTCTCCTGCGGTTGAGGGATTAAACGTTGGCAAAGCGCCATGTGCGGGTCAGCTGGTGGCCACGTCGTATGCGTCAATGACCTTCTTTGCAATCCGCCCGCGCGGCGCCACCGTGTACCCATTTGCGCTTGCCCACTCGCGGATCCTGTCCAGATCCGGCTTAATAGGTCGCGGGCGGTTGGCACTGCGTTTGCCGGTCACCTGCCGAGCTGCCCTGATGTAGGGAGCGAGGACCTTGTGAAGGTCGGAGAGCTCGCCGTTCGTCAGATCGATCTCATAAGCGGAGCCGTCGAGTGAGAACGACATGGGCTTCACCGACGCATCGAGGGCATCGCCGGAGATGTCGCTGAACCGGTGAACTACAGTCTTGGTTGCCATGCAGTCGAGCCTATACTGTGGCCGCTCTCGCCGGATGAATGAACTGGAATTGATCGGTTCTCCCGCTGGAGTCCTTCAGATGTGTATGAAATCCGCCTGACCTGGCGACGTGCCCCGGCTCCCCGAATCCTCGTGCCCAAGTCGAGTGACAGTCTGGCTTTCGGCAGGCATTGGGGGAGTACAGAGGGTAAAGAGGGGCCGGAGACCGCTGCGGAACCAACGGCTCCTGCTCGAAAACGGGCCGAGAGAATGTTTTTGCGAGGGAGCAAGTCGCGAATCGCGACTCTCCTTCAGGCCTCAGGAATGTGACTTGCGCCCCTTCATAACCATTGTTATAAGCGCCAACCGGGACCGACGTGTGGTCGATTCGGATTGTTGTCATTACAAGTAATGCGTCGAAGCGCCCAGATTCCATTTATGACTTGACAATTTTCATCCATCATCTTTAGCGTGACTTACATCTCCCGCCGGGAGGTGCGTGGAAGTCTACAAGACCAATTTGGAGGACATCAGTGAGCACTATTCTGACTGCAGAGCCGATCGTCGAGACCGCCCCCGGGTGGCAGATGCCCGCGATCCTGCAGGAACTCGATTTTGAGATCGGCGGTGCGATCGCGACCCCCGCCAAGATGGACAGCAGCCCTGTCATTACTGTCTCGTCGTCGTGCTCCTCGAGCGGGCGTCCCAAGAACCCCAAGCAGCAGTAGGTTCAGGGGCGAGATCTCAGTGAGTTCCACCTACGTCATCGCGGAGGGCGTCCGCCAGGCCGATTTTGAAGACTCTTTCGTCCTGGTCTTGGGAAGCTCGATCATTCGCTTTCGGCAGCACCAAGAGCTTGCAAAGGAGCTGTTCGGCTTCCTCAGCAAACCGCGCACCCTCGATGAGGTGGCTAGAGGCGTTCCTGGCCTTAGCGGGCAGGAACGCCTCTTGAACTCGCTGCGGTCAGCAGGTGTTGTGAGATTCCACAATGCTGCCGACGACCGTCTTCCCGGCTTGCCTAGGGATTGGGCCGCTCTGGACCCAATTCAAGTTCGACTCGACGTGCCGAGTGACTTGGAAGGACGAGTCCGGGAGGATCTCAGGGCGTTTGGGTCCATCCAGATCGTCGACGAAGGCGAAAGTGGGTCCGCGATCCCGGTGCTCGTCATCCGATCGACCGTCCCCGATGCTATTGAGGTTTGTCGGTCGCTCTGGGCAAACGATGTCTGCCATGTCCCAGTTGTCCCGTTCGACGGTGCCAAGCTCTTCGTGGGTCCTGCGGTGCTTCCAGGCACAACTGCGTGCTTTGAGTGTCTAGTAATTCGCAGAGCTGCAAGCACCGACTGGCCGGACGAGTATCTGCGGCATCACGGATCTGCGGCAGCTGCACCCTTTGCAACTCGTGACCTGGACCTCGGCGTCCAGCTCGCCGCCAGGCTCATGGAGAGGGCCTTCTACCACGAGGCTCACGAACTCATCGGGTCATGCACTGTCTTTAATCCTGAGTCTCTGACTCTTTACAACTCTCGTGTTTGGAGTGTGCCGCGGTGTCCCTCATGTTCAAAGACCGCGAGATCTTCGACCAGCTATCCATGGCTCGACCTAGCCCCCTCCGAAGCGGAGTAGTTGGCCCCGACTTTGGGTTGATTCCCGGGATTGAACCGCTTCGGATTCCGCCTGGGGCGATCCGCGCCCAGGCGTTGGTCGACCGGAGCCCGTCGTTTCCCACATTCGTCGGGGCTTGCCTTCCAGAGCAAAGTTCATGTGGATTCGGGGCGGATTCCGATCAGCTGTACGGATCTGCAACGGGCGAGTTTGTCGAGCGGTATTCCGCCGGCTACGTGCAGGATCGTGTCACTTCCCTAGACTGCCCGATCATCCCTGCAACCACGTTCGTTCCCTTCACGGACGCCCAATATGCAGCGGACGGCTTTCCGTACGTTCACCCATCGGGCGTTCCTGACATTCCCTACGTCAAGGTGCATCGAGCGGTTGACCACTCGGCGGTGGGAGTCCCAGCAGACTTGGTCTATCTGAATCCGGCTGACCGCCAGAGATGGTGCACAGTCACGTCCAACGGGCTGGGGGCGGGGCGAACGTACGGAGCGGCTGCGCGATCTGCCGTATTTGAACTCATCGAACGGGACGCGTTCATGAGGGCGTGGTACAGCAAGCGCGGTGGCGTCACCCTTCGCCTTCCAACGCACATCCCCGAGAGCTTCTCTCCCAGGCTAAAGGACATCTGCCGGCAACTCAGGCTCCTCAACGTAGAGGTCACCCTCGTCAGATTCGAGGGAGCAGGAGGCGTTCCCGTCATTCTCTCCTGTGCTCGGTCGGACAAGGTGGGGCTGGCAGTCGGCTGCTCGTCCAAACCTGACGTCCGCAATGCCATGGCCGCTGCATTCACCGAATCAGTACAGACCTACAACTGGGGGCTGAGCACGAAGGGCGACGCACCAGATGATTCATCTGTCACATCGCTCGAGGGGCATATCGCGTTCCACGCCCGTATCGAGAACCGTGGCCTAAACGAGTTCATCGACGATGGGCCCGAGGTGTCCGAATTGGAGTTCATCCAGAACGGCGTCTCGCCGCTCCTCCATACCCTACGGGCAGTTGAAGATGTGGGATGGCAGGTGTATCTCGGTGATGTCCGTTCACCCGACGTCGCAGCCCAGGGGTGGCACGTCGTGCGGGCTTTGAGCCCTCAGGCGGCGACCCTCGATGTCGACGAACCGCATTTGAAGCAACACCCCGGCGCCGTAAATCTCGCGCCTCACCCGTTCCCCTAGCATCCTACGGACCGAGAGGCCCACAACCGTGCAAAGACAATGGCTGATGACTCCGCCGCCATTTGACGACCCGGCAGAAACGTTCCACGTTGCATCGAAGCTGAGCATGTGGATGAGCAGTTCAGCCACTGGACCATACTCGTACGAGCTCGCCACCGATCCCGACGCTCTGGAACAGCTGGGCCGTGCCCACCCCCACTACATTTCGAGCGAGGTATACCCACTGGCTTCTGCTGGTGGCGCGACGCCAGTTGGAGACCTGCTGCGAAGGCGCCATTCCGCGGCGGGGTTCGGGCAGAACGCCGTTACCTTCGACTCGTTCAGCCGAATACTGAACGAGTCGGCGTGCATCACAGAGGCCCATGGCAGAGGTGCACCGTCCGCAGGAGCGCTCTATCCCATCGACATCTACCTCTGCGTGAACAATGTCGAGGGGCTTACTGCAGGGGTGTATGCACTCGATCCCTACGGGGCGAGTCTGCATCGCCTGACGGTCGATAGGGACCCCCGGAGCTTTCTACAAGAGTGCTTGGTCTTCCAGAACCTTGCCGACAACTCGGCCTTCCACGTCTTCTTTGTTGGAAGCTTTGTGCGTCAGCGAATCAAGTATGGACAGCGGGCGTACAGATTTGCCTTGATTGAGGCGGGACATATCGCGCAGGCGATGATCATGTGTGCGCTCGAAGAGAACGTAGTGTCCTGTCCCGTCGGGGGTTTTATTGACAAGCAGGTTGACGACTTGCTCTGCCTTGACGGGGTGGAGCAATCAGTTGTGTACAGTGTTGCTTTCGGAAGTGGTCAAGCGAGTGATGAGGTTGTTGAATGAGCGCGATGGTCTCTTGGAAGAACGTCTCAAAGGACTACCGGGGCAAACGAGGGCTCGATGACTTCTCGCTGGAGCTGGATGCAGGCGTTCACTGCTTGCTCGGTCCAAACGGTGCTGGAAAATCCACTGCACTCAATATCCTGACCGGGGTCAGGTCGACGAGTTTTGGGGGAGCTTTCGTGTTCGACCACAAGGTGGTCAGGGGCGGCCCGCAGACTCGGATGGTTAGCTGTGTCCCACAGGCAGTCATGTTTCCCCCGACCCTGAAGGTTCGGGAAGTGCTGCACTTCATCTCGATCCATTACCCGGATCCGCTCGACTTCTCCGCGGTTCATGACCTGATCTCGCTCGAAGGGTTGATGGACCAGCAGTGCGGCGGGCTGTCCGGAGGGCAGCTCAGGCGTCTCGGGATTGGCGCTGCGATCATCTGCAACGCACCGGTAGTTATCTTGGATGAGCCTCTCGCTGGGCTCGACATCGAGGGGCGGGCCCAAGTTCGCAACATCATCCTTCAACAGAAGAGCCAAGGTCGCTGTGTGATCATGGCTTCGCACGACTATGCCGAAGTCGAAGCGACCGCTGACACGATCACCCTGATGAAGGATGGAAGGAACATCCTCACCGACGACATCGACTCTGTGCAGCAGCGACTCGGGGTCTACCACCTCACCTTTACTTCGCTGCAGCCAGTGCCCGAAGCCGTTCTTTCTCTCGGTGCCGTCGAGTCCGTGGGCGCAAACAGGTTCCAACTTGTCACTGACCAACCCGACGTGGCGAGCCGAGTTTTGCTGGACGCACTTCCCGACCCTCGTCTCAATGTCAAGCAGTCGTCTCTTGAAGACGCCGTGAGCTCCATCCTCCAGGAGGAACTGGCATGAAGTTCATCTTCGAGTACGTCCGTATCCAGGTCCTGGAACTGTTCCGTCTCCCGTCGTTCTTCCTTCCTCTCATTGCTTTGCCTACGGCGTTCTACCTCATGCTGGGGATCAGGGCCGATGCTCCGGCCGCCCAGATCCTGTTCAGCTACATGGCCTTCTCCGTACTCGGAACGATGATGTTCCAGTTCGGCGTCGGTGTCGCGGCAACTCGTAACGATCCGTGGAACCTCTACCTACTCACCTTGCCTGTACCGTCGAGGGTCAGAGTGAGTTCACAGCTCATGGCTGGACTCTTCTTTTCAGCACTCTTCTCACTGCCGCTGTTGGTCGTCGGAGCGGTCAATGGTGCGCTGTTTAGTGTGAGCGCTGGACAGCTCCTATTCGCAATTGGCGGGCTCTGCATCGGGGGCTTGGTCCACGGTGGCCTCGGACTAGCCCTCGGGTACTGGCTTCCCGCACGCGGTGCTGTGCCCATCACCAACCTGATCTACTTCCCGCTTGCCTTCGTTGGAGGCCTGTTTGGGCCGGTGGACTTTGGTGCGTTCCAGCCCGTCCACACCTTCAGTCCGACGGGCGCATGGGCTGATCTGATCAGCACCTCGCTCGTCGGGCGCCTGGATGTCTTGGCATTGCTCATCCTCGCCGGCTACTTCATCGTGTGCGCGTTCTTTGCCATCTGGGGCTACCGTCGAGTGGAACAGACGCAGTACAGGTGACCGATAGACAGATCGATGTACCTGGCAAGGCGAGGATGACTATGTCACGTAGGTAAGTGCGGGACGGCCCGGATCCCCCCAGAGGATCCGGGCCGTCAGCATATCGTGACATTGGTTGGTTCGAAGGCGTACCTATCGTTTCAGATGGTGGGTCAGAGCCCTTTTCGTCTACGCGAGTCCCGCCTTTCCTGACGCTGGCTGCGCCAGGTACGCCAGATGTTCTTGGCGTACTGCACTGAGATGCGGACGGTACTAGATTCGCCAAGCAGTTCGGCGAGGAGGTAAGAGGACAGGGACAGAATGGTTTCTAGGGTACTCATGCTGTACATGTGTGCGGACGAGTCGTTTGCCAGGAACAAGGGCTGACCCGCGGTGCGGGTCATCTATCGCTCGAGCGCTTTCGATTTGTGGGAATGCCGGCTTCTGATGCGATCGGAAGACGTATGAGCAATCTCCCTCCAGGAACATATGCCAGCCGAACGCCACACCAACGGTCTTCTGCGGCGCCACAGGCGACAAGCGTCGGCGCTAGGGCGTGTGCGTGGCGTTGGCGACGAGGTTGGGGCCCTGACCTTTTCGAAGGCAGCTGTGCGGTAGTCCTTGCTGGTACGTGCCCAATCGCCAATCGACTCAGAAGTCGACAATCGTCAGCTGGATTTGAGGCACCGCTGGTGGCTCACCACGTCGGGGTCCAACGGTGGAGCACCCGGAGTCTCTGTCGATCCCGCATTTGGCCCCTGGGGCGGTGAACAGCGAGCACTGCGGGTTTGGCAGAGAAAGGGCATAGTGCGCATCGACGATTCGAGCAGGGGTAGGGACCTTGGTTAGCCAAGCTGTAGAGCCAGAGATTGGCTCGGAACGTGACTGGTGGACTTGGCACGCTTTTTGGGTGACAGCAGTAGAAGCGACTCTTTGAGGACTCGCCGGCCCCCTCGCCCACCATCGGCGGAGGACCCCCCAAGAGTGCTGTGAGTGGAATCAATGAGTAGGTGTTCGACAGCCCATTTCTTGTTTGCGATCGCTGCGATTTGGTTTCCACTTAGGCCGTTGCTAGCTTCACCCGCTGGGAACGTGATGATTACCCTGCAGCGCTGTTCGAAAAGCTTATCGAGCAACAACTCCATCGCGACGGCTGCCTTGGAGAGCAGACTGAAATCGGAACTGGCGCGCAGGACTCGCTCGGGAGACCTTCCCGCTCCCGTGACCGAGGGCCATCCTCCCGTGGCGATGCCCTCGAGCACGTGGTAGAAGCGGCTATATTGGGCAGCCGAGTATGGCGGATCGCAGAACACAACGTCCCCTGACATGAGCTGCGACGTAAACTGTTCGGCGTCGGCGACCACGGCTCTTCCTGCGACCAGGGCATGCCGACTGGCGATCTCGTCTAAGTACTTCTTACACTCTTCAATGACGTCACGGCTCCAGGCGTCCCGGATGTGGGGGAGAAGCCTCTCAGTCGGCTGGAAGGGCTGTGCAGTGTGGCCGGGCGCAGCGGCACATGCACTCGCCGCATGGATCATCGCAGCCAGAGCCACCGTCCGAAGTTCGGAGGCTTCCGGCAACCTCTCATAGAGGAGATCAAGGGTGTAGGCCTGCCGCGGGGAAAAATAATGTCCGCCGTAATGGTCCGTGATGAAACGGTTCTTTTCCTTGTCAGTCTTGCGCGATGCGCGGCGGGCTTTCTCCACCCAGGTTTTGCTCAGAGGTCTTGCCAGGAGGGACGGCAAGTCCTGAGCGAACTCGTCGGTCTCGATCTCAGCTGCAACTGCATCTGTCCAGACTGACTTTAGATTCCCAGCGTCAAGAACTTCTGTGCGCTCTGTGATAGCACCCGTAAGGACTCGCGCATACTCCTGTAGGTCCACGCTTAGGACTGGAACGCTGACCCGTTCAGAGACAAAGTGGCTCACAGACCCAGAGCCAGCGAAAAGGTCTACGAAGCGATTGGCTTCCCCAGCTTCTGCGAGGACGACCTCACCCAGGTCTCCCTTGAGCAAGGCTGACTTGCTCCCCATGTACTTCAAAGCGTGTTCTCCGACGGTGTAGTGGGCTACGAGTGGCGCCTACGATGCAAATGACCATGCCACCACCCGCTCCGCCTGCCCCAACGTTATCGCACTTCCACCCAAGCCCATCAGGAACGCATGAGCTCCTGACACATCGGCTGCGTCTAAGTCTTCTAGCGCCATGGCCGTGTCCTCCCATAGATCGAGGACATCGATCTCATCACCAGCAGTCCAAAGGCCGCGGCTGATTCCTAGTGCGTCGCGCCACAGAGCAACGTCGTCGTCGTTAAGGACAGACGCTCCGATGAGATCGCGGGTTGCGCCGGTCGAGAACCGAAGGAGCACCGCAGTCCTCAGCAGCATGTCCTCGAGGAACTGCGAGGGAAGGTGGTCTTGCATGTCGTAAGAGAAGGCTCCGTCTAGCGGCAGTCTCGAACTATCTGTCTGAGGAAGGTCTCTAAGTTGTTCGTGGAGCGATGTGTTTCGATTATTGGCTGGGACGCATCCGTCCAGCCACGTCTCCCAGTCGGACTGGACGATCTGAGAACGACTAGCAGCGTCCAACGATTCGTCTAGCTTGCCGACGAATGTAGCGAGGAGGACTTTCCCTACGAGGGCCTTATCGAGTGCAGGGAATGTTCCGATGGCATCGGGCTCTAGAAGGGTCCAAAGTCGGGAGACGATTTCTCTTTGGCGCGAAGTAGACAGTTCATCGGGACATATTCTAGTTCCCTGATAGCTGGCCGAGTTTCGACGATCA